>Ga0078972_1001748_pt1 | contig 78386 bp, 53 predicted proteins | sample YelNatPaOPGAMG01_FD_67568 | JGI IMG/M metagenome (GOLD analysis project Ga0078972, IMG submission 67568) | Hot spring thermophilic microbial communities from Obsidian Pool, Yellowstone National Park, USA - OP-RAMG-01 (SPADES assembly) (version 2) | ecosystem: Environmental > Aquatic > Thermal...
CGCCAAGGGCGGCGAATACTCCCCCTACTACGCTGACATCCACTTGGTCGTCAATTGGGAGAAGGATGGGGCGGAGATAAAGCAATTCATTATTCAACGTTACCCGTATTTGGATGGCAAATGGGAGTGGGTGGCAAAAAATCCCGACTACTACTTCCGCCCGGGGCTGACGTGGCCTAGGAGAACGCAGCAGTTCGGGCTACGTATCATGCCAGCCTGTAGTGTTTTTGCCGACAAGGGTCCAGCGGTTTTTGCATCAACAAATCAAGCGGAAGAGATGCTTCTAATGCTTTCGCTTATGTTGTCTCGATCTTTCGTTACATTGGTTGAACTTAGCCTCAACGCGGCTGACAAGACCGCGCGTTCTTATGAAGTGGGCATCCTCCAAGGGGTGCCTATTCCCAGTGTCACGGGAAACGCGCAGGTGCGCCTTCAAATTTTGGCATGCAGATCTTGGTCATTCAGACGCTCTTTCGACTTCGTCAACGACACCTCCCACGCTTTCATCCTCCCCGCGTTATTGATGACGGAAGGCGGCACACTCGTCGAGCGCGCGGAGGCGTATGCAAAGCAGGCCGCGAAAGCCGAGGCCGAACTACAGCGGATTCAAGCCGAAGTGGACGAAATCGCATTCGATCTGTACGGGTTCACGGAGGAAGAGCGGAAAGCGGTGCTCGGCGGGCAAATGCCGGAGAACGGCGGCGTGGTCTCCGATGGAGAAGCGGCGGATACTGAAGACGCGGAAGAAACGGATTCCTTCACGGACAGCGAATCCTCTCCGCTCTTCGATCACCGCGCACCGACTGCTGACCATGGTTCTCCGACCACCGACTATCGCCCCTATGTCACCGACCTCATCTGTTGGTGTGTCGGCGTCGCCTACGGCCGTTTCGACATCCGTACCACTCTCGACCCGTCGCTCGCGCCGATGTCGCCCGACCCGTTCGACCCGTTGCCGGTTTGTCCGCCGGGGATGCTGCTCGGGCCGGACGGCCTGCCCGCACAACCGAACCGCATCGTCAGCGAGGAGTGGCTCCGCGCCCGTCCGAATGCGAACACCCTCCCGGCCGAGGGCTCGGTCAAGAACCCGACCATCCGGGATGCCGAGTATCCACTCCGCATCTCCTGGGACGGCGTGTTAGTGGACGACCCGGGTTTTAGCGGTAACCACCCGCACCGCGACGACATTGTTCGGCGCGTGCGCGAGGTCTTCGACCTGCTGTGGAAGGACAAAGCCCACGAGATCGAGCAGGAAGCCTGCGAGCTCCTCGGCGTGGCGGACCTGCGCCAGTACTTCCGCAAACCCTCGGGATTTTTCCAAGACCACCTGAAACGCTACTCCAAGAGCCGGCGCAAGGCCCCCATCTACTGGCCCCTCTCTACCGCGTCGGGCTCCTACACAATCTGGCTTTACTACCACCGGCTGACCGACCAGACGCTCTACATCGTCGTCAACAAATACGTAGAACCAAAAATCGAAGAAGTGCAGAAGGCAGTGGAGAGTTTGCAGTATTCGTTGGAAGCCCGCGAGCGAGCCATTGGAGAGACACAGCCCACTGCCTACAGCCATTTGCCTACTTCCGAGCTGCGCAAGCAGTGGGAAGATGCTCGGACCTTGCTCAGCGAACTACGGGACCTGCGAGAGGAATTGCTCCGCGTGGCGGCGCTGCCCTACAAGCCGAATCTCAACGATGGGGTGCTCATCAATGCTGCGCCGCTGCACAAGCTCTTCCGGTTGGGGTCATGGGCGAAGGACACGGAGGGGTGCTGGAAGAAGCTTGCGAGGGGCGATTACGACTGGGCGCACCTTGCTTATGCGATATGGCCCGAGCGGGTGCGGGAGGTGTGCAAGCGCGACCGCTCCATCGCCATCGCCCACGGGCTCGAGGAGCTGTGCGAGGTTGTAGCCCCGGAACCCCGGAAGAGAACCGGCAGCGACCGCAAGAAAAAGGAGGCCGCTCGATGAGATTTAGCTCGTTCTTGCACAAGAAACTGGTCGATCTTCTGGAAGACAGACGCATCGTGGTTTGGTACGATGGAGAAGGGGACTTTGCAGACTTTGTCCGCAGTAAGCTGGCTGGGGAAGGCAGTGGGCAGAGCGGTTTTCCAGCCACGGAAATCATCGACACGCGGGAGTCCGTTCTCAAAGCCCGCCGCCGTGCCGACGAGATTTACCGGCTAATGAACGAATCCGACGATCCTTCGCAACGCAAGCGTTGTATGCTCATCTACATACCCCGGCGCCGCGGGATCACCGAAGAGGAGAAGATGCGGGACCCGTTCGAAGTTTACGCGCTGGCAGGTGCCGCCTTCGGCGATACCGAGGATCAGAAGATCGAATCGCTCGCCCGCCAGGCTATGCCAGATAGGGCGGAGGAGATCACAAGGCTTTTCCGCGAGGCGAAGCCAGACGTCGCTCTTCTGGACAGCTTGGAACAGGCGCGGCATTGGCCGCTTTTGAACGACGTTTTCGGGTCGGAAACCCCGGCGGAAATCATCGCTGCCGCCCTCTGCAACACGACGAAAGCCGAGGAGGTGGACGCCAAGCCCGGCTGCGTGGAGGAACTCCTCCGGTTCCTTGAGACTACGGTCGGATTTAGGCCGGAATCCCGGTCACGACGGTGGAAGACGCTCCGGCTGAAAGCAGCCGAGTACATCTTGTTCAGCGAGTTTGTGTTCGATCTTCCCGAAAGCCTTCCCGACACTATGAACGCTGTCCCGCGAGCAGGCGTCGAAGCAAAGTCTGTGATCTATGCGGCATGCGATAGGATGCGCAATGACCCGGGACTGTACAAAACCTACATGGAGATGGCGCAGAAAGTGGAGAGTGAGTTGCATCTCCGTGCGCTCATGCCGAGGGATTTTGCCCCGGGTGAACGCGATACCTTTCCTTTTGAGGAACGTCGTCTGCTGAGCCGCGCGGTTGAGCTTGTCGTTACCGATGACTTGCCGGCGGCACAAACAGTGATTGAAAAGCGCAAACATTCGATCTGGAGGGGAGAGCCGCAGAGGTCGCCAGTGTGGACAACGCTTGAGAGGGCTGTCGCTGTGATCGAATCCGCCGCTGCGGTTTCGGGTAACTTGAGGCGGAAAAAGAAATTTACCCTAACGGATTTGATCGGCGCTTACACTGAAGGTGGCTGGTCGGACCTCGACCGGGCATCGCGCCTGTTTGAAACCGCCTTCACCGCCTGCACTGATGATGACGAGATCGCGCCGGTCGTCGACCTCTGTCGCCGTCGCTACCGCGAAGCCGTTACGGCTTTGCAGGATGCATTCCTCGCAGCGGTTCAGGCGGAGGGCTGGCCGCCGGATGGAGTGTTGAAGCAGACCTGTATATTCGACGAATATGTGGTTCCGTCGCTGGAACGGCGCGAGAAGATCGCTTTTTTCATGGTGGATTCCCTGCGCTATGAAATGGGCCGGGATCTCGGCGAAGCCTTGGCGAAAGCCGGCGAGGTCTCCATCACTCACGCTGCTGGAGTGCTTCCGACGGTGACCGGCTGCGGTATGGCGGCACTTATGCCGGGGGCACACGGAATGCTCCGGCTTGTCGAGAGGGGTGGAGAGCTTGTGCCTGCCCTGGGAGACCGCTTGCTGAAGACATCGGCGGACCGAATGAAATTGCTCGCCGACATTTACGGCGACAGGTTTTTCGAGACCACTATGGATGACCTGCTCGCCTCGCCGAAGAAGACAGCTGCTGCCCTGAAGAAAGCGGAGCTCTTTGTGGTGCGGACCCAGGACCCTGACGCGGTGGCAGAGAACCTCGGTGCCTGGCGCGCCCGGCGCTACCTGTCGGAGGTGATCGCGCATATCGCACAGGCGGTACGGTGGGTAGTGTCTCAAGGGGTCAACCGTGTAGTGATTAGCTCGGACCACGGTCACATGATGTTGCCAGAAATCTTGGCAGGCGATGTGGTTCAGAGACCGGACGGTCACTGGCTCATGTCCAAGTGCCGGTGTCTTTTGGGTTCGGGGCTTTCCGAATCGCCCGGTACCCTCATTCTCAAAGCAAGTGATGTGGGGATTCAAGGAGATGTGCAGGAGGTCTGCCTGCCCATCGGGTTCCGCGTCTTCTCGGAGGGCGAGGGTTATTTCCACGGAGGACTGAGCCTTCAAGAGGCGGTGGTGCCGGTGATCGTCTTCCGGGCCGAGAGGGAGAAACAAGCAACCGCGGGTAAGCCGGAGATAGAGATCCTCTATCGCTCGGACAAATTCACCAGCCGGGTCATAGGCCTCACGTTCTATCTTCAGAACGATATGTTTGGGACTCCCACGCGGGTGCGAGTGGAGGCATATGATGGTTCGGGTGCGAAAGCCAAGCGAGTCGGCGAGGCTGCCGACTGCGACGCGCGGGATGAGAATACCCATGAAGTGACCTTGCAGCCGGGCAAAGAAACGCCCGTTCCTGTGTTGATTGATCCGGATTTCAACGGAGCGGAGGTCGAGATCCGCGTGAGCGACCCGCAGACGCGCGTCGTGTGGGCAAAGCGCAAACTCAAGAATGCAATGCTAGAGTAAGGAGCCTGAAATGCAACAGGACGGCCTGGACAAAAAAGTAACGGGCGTGTTTGCCGGGAAAGTGGTGCGCAAGGACCTGCTGCATCAGGTCAAAGGCGGCGAAAACGTTCCGTCCTACGTGCTTGAGTACCTCTTGGGCAAATACTGCGCTTCGGACAATGACGAGGAAATCCGCATCGGCGTTGATGCTGTGAAAGAAACGTTGGCGGCGAATTATTTCCGCCACGACGAGGCGAACAAGGCGCAGTCCCTGGTTGAGCAGAAAGGCAGGCATCGGTTCATTGACCGCGTTGAAGTCCGTTTCCTTCCAAGCGAAAATAAATACTGGGCGTCCCTGGACCACTTCGGATACACCAGAATCCACATCGCTGATGAGTTCTACCGTCGCTATGAACGTCTTCTGGAGGGTGGCATCTGGGCAATCGTCGATGTGGAATTTCGGCTGTCGGAAGAGGGGAGAAGAGACAGCCCTTTCTATATTGTCGATTTGAAGCCCATCCAACTCGCGCGCTTCGATATGGAGGAGTACGTGGAGGGCCGGAACCAAATGACAAGGGAGGAGTGGGTTGATCTTCTCGTGCGAAGCGTGGGGCTGGAACCGCTGCGCATGGATCGCAGACTCAAGCTTCTGCTGCTCACCCGCTTGATCCCCTTCGTCGAGAAGAACTACAACTTCATCGAGCTGGGTCCGCGCGGCACAGGGAAATCATACGCATTCAGCGAGATGTCTCCCTATTGCATACTGCTGTCGGGAGGCAAGGCGAGCACCGCCAACCTGTTTTACAATAACGCCCGCCGACAGGTCGGGCTCGTGGGGCATTGGGACGTCGTGGCTTTCGACGAAGTCGGTGGCATGAAAATCACTGATCCCGATGTGGTTCAAATCATGAAGGACTACATGGCAAATGGCCGCTTCAGCCGCGGGCTGACCCAGGTGCTAGCGGAGGCGTCGCTGGTGTTTCTTGGTAACCTGAACCAGCCGGTGGAAAGCCTTGTCCAGAACTCAGCCACAGATCTTTTCCAGCCGCTGCCGAAAGAATTCGATCTGGCTCTCCTCGATCGGCTCCATTTCTACCTTCCCGGCTGGGAGATTCCAAAGAACTCGAAGAATATGCTCACACTCCACTACGGCTTTGTTACCGACTACCTGGCTGAAGCTTTCCGCGCGCTTAGGAAACAAAATCGCTACGACGAGACCGAGCGCGTCTTCCGATTCGGCTCGCATGTGGAAGGGAGGGACGCGACAGCGGTGCGGAAGACGGTGAGCGGTCTTCTCAAAATCCTCCACCCCGGTGGCGGGTGGACGAAGCAGGAACTCACGGAGTACGTCGAACTGGCTCTGGAAGGACGCCGGCGGATCAAAGAGCAGCTTAAAAAAAGAGGCTCGTTCGAATTTTACAAGACAAGCTTCTCCTACATAGATCTCGCGGACGACACCGAGCGGTCTGTGGGTGTTCCCGAGCAAGGGGGGGCCGGTGTCATTTCGCAGGATCCTCTGCCTCCGGGAACAGTCTATGCTGCAGCGGTGGATTCCGAAGCCAAAGTCGCATTGTTCAGGCTCGAGGTCACCCTGACCGCCGGCACGGGGAAGCTCCGTACTCCGACGGGCCTTGAGAAATCGCTGAAAGAATCGCTGAATCGGGCTTTCAGTTATCTGCAGAGCGTCAAGGACAAGCTCGGGCTCACCCAGATACTGGCACAGAAGGACATTTACGCCGAAGCTGTGGACCTTTCGGGAGGCCGCATCGACTGCCCCTGCGGTGTGGCGTTTTTTGCCGCCATGATTTCCGCGATCCGCAACCGTCAAGTACAGGCAGGGACTGTAATCCTGGGGGACCTGACTATCCAGGGGAACATCAAGGGCCCGGCTTCGATCTCCGAAGCCCTACAACTGGCTCTTGAATCAGGGGCTCTTCGCGTTCTTGTCCCTGTTTCCAACAAGGCGCAGTTCGCTGGACTGCCGGAGGACGTTGTCGAACGCCTAGATGTGGTGTTTTACGGCGACGTAGATCGGGCGGTATTTAAAGCATTGGAGATGTGACGGATGTCCGGCGAAAAATGCTATACGGTCGCAATCATCAAGGGCGCTGCGCTGCTGGAGGAGACAAGGACTTTGCTCTATCATTGGCGTTTCGGTGAGCCCCCTGAGGATTTTGCGCGGCGCGTTGAAAGAGAAGGGATATTAGGCAAAGCGACTGCGCGCCGGGTGCGGGACACCGTTCGCCAGGTTTTTATTCCACGGTATTTGAAACCTAATGACCGAGCCGCCAGAGTTTTGAAAATCGCCTTGGAATCAAATTTGCAGCCCGAGGTTTTCAAGGAACTAGTTCTCCTTTATTCGGCACGAAATGATATCCTCTTGCGCGAATTTATTGTTAACGAGTTTTGGCCAACTGTCCGGCGTGGAAAACTGTTTATCGATGTGTCGACGGTCCTCTCCTTTTTGTCGCAGGCCTTGGTAGACGGAAAAATGGAAAAACCCTGGTCGAACCAGGTAAGTAAAAGGGTAGCAAACGGGTTGCTCTGCTTTCTCACGGAGGTAGGATTTGCTCGGGCACCCGCCAAAGGCAGAAGAGAACTTGTTAATTACCGGATGTCCGATGAGGGCATCTGCATCCTGGCCCGTATCCTCAAAGAGGAGGGTGTCTCTGATTCAGGAATTGTGGATCACGAGGACTGGAACTTGTTCGGCATGGAAAGAGGAGGCCTTCTCTTCAGGTTTCATCTTATCGGCGAAGAAATGGGACTGCTTGTTCAACAGGCAGGAAGTGTGGTTTCCTTCAACTGGAGGGCCAACTCCGTTGAAGATCTCATTAACATGTTAAGTAAAAATCGGCAGCGACAGAGGCTGAGTTACTAATAATCATTGAGTGTCAAAAAAGAGAGAAACAAGTGCGTTACCAGTGGGCGGATGACAAAATTTCTAGGCTTTGACCTTTATTCTCGCATTCCTCTTCAACAGCCGCTGGTTAGTAACCCAAAGGGAGCGCAGTTGATTGCGCGCTCGTAGACCGGTTTCCTTTTTCTGTGAGCACGCAAAATCAGTAACTTCCGCTCATTTGAGCCAGAGGTCCATGGGGAATAGCACAGATCGCCGAAAAATTCTCCTCCCACTTTACTTCGTCGGTGTCCCTCAATATTTTCGTGTGTGTGGCGAGTGGGTTGTTGTGACACGCGGGCGGAAGGATTATATACTCGTATTGTGCGCGTGTGCAATTTTCAGTGCGCGGGAGAACTCCCATGAAACGTAAGCTAATCATTATCGGCGCTGTCATTGTAATCGTGGGGGCTTTTGCGCTCGGCTATGTCGATAGAGAGCAACTCGGTATCTGGGCGGAATACGTTGTTCTCCTCGGCAAACATGAGGTTGGGAAAATCTCGGCAAAAAAACCGGTCGGGAATATCGAGCAGGCACGAATTTGCCGCGAGAATCTGGCACGAATTCAAGCTGCTAAACGAAAGATAGCTGAGAGCAGGGGGACGACCGTGGGGGCTGTGACGTGGGAGGAAGTCATTGCGGTGATGTATCCCGAGAAAGCGCGCCGTGGCCTCACGCCGGCGTTGGTCCAGGAACTCATGCCACGCTGCCCGGCTGGCGGTACGTATGAATTAGGGAATATCCAGGACCTTCCCCGTTGCTCAATCGGCTCCAACAACAACACGGACCCCAACGACGATCACCTTATTCGTCACTGAGCTTACTGCCTCACTGAATTTTTCGGCTGGGTGCCGAGTATTTGCACAACGTTGAAACGCAAGCTACGTTGGAGGATCTATCATGCCGGTTCCAAGAAGACGGCATTGCCCCTCGCGGCGTGATCGCCGGAGAGCTCAGCATAAGTTAGAAGAAATCAAAGGTTTTGCACCATGCCCCAAGTGTGGTCATCCTCGCATGCCTCATGAGGTGTGCCCTGGCTGCGGTGAGTACAAGGGGCGGCATTACGGTCCCGTGAAACCCGTCACGGCAGAATAACTCATTCCGGTTGGATTTGCTACACCGAGTGGGATCGGCAGTTCAGGGCGCTGAACTGTCGTTATTCATTAGTAAGGGGACGTATCCATGCCGTCGCAATTTCAAAAGCTTCGTCAGATGGTTCGCGCTCGCCGGCGTTTACGTGCTATCGGCGAGACGACAATCGCTCTCGATGCTATGGGGAGCGACCACGGACCTGAAGTTCTCCTGGAAGGCGCCTATCTGGCTCTGACCCAGTATCCGACGCTTAAGGTTATTTGCACGGGTCCGCGTACGAAGCTCACCCACCTCGTGAATCAGCATGGGTGGAACCATCCCCGACTCTTTATTGAGAATGCAACGCAAGTTGTGGCGATGGACGAGTCTCCGTCGGACAGTCTGCGCAAGCGTGACTCGTCAGTTGCTGTCGCGGCACGCCTCGTCGTGGAAGGGCGAGCCCAGGGGATGGTGTCGGCTGGCAACACGGGCGCGACGATGGCAACAACACTGCTGATGTGGCGGACCTTGCCGGGAATAAGTCGCCCTGCCATCTCTGCAATACTTCCTCATCCCGAGCGCCCATGTGTGCTTCTCGACGTCGGCGCTAACGTTGACTGCAAACCCAAGCACCTCCTTCACTTTGCTATAATGGGCGCAGTGTACTCGCGATATATGTTTTACCGGCGGCATCCTCGCGTGGCGCTTCTTTCCATCGGAGAAGAAGAATCAAAGGGAAATGCTTTGGTGCTGGAAACCCGAGAGCTTCTTAGAGAGACAAATCTCAATTTTGTCGGGAACGCTGAAGGACGCGATCTGGTCAAAGGCAAATTCGACGTTGTGGTCTGCGATGGTTTCGTCGGCAACGTCGTCCTCAAATTTGGTGAAGCGGTCGTTGAGTTCATCATCGAGAGCATTAAGCAAGAAGTGCAAAAAAGCCTTGTTTCTCAATTGGGCGCCGTTGCAATGATGCCTGCGCTTCGCAACTTCAAGCGTCAGGTCGATTATGCTGAGTTTGGCGGCGCACCGTTATTGGGAGTGCGGGGCAACTGCATCATCGCTCACGGTTCCTCTCACGCAAAAGCCATCAAGAATGCGATCCGGGTCGCTGCCGAAATGGTAGGTGCTCACGTGAATGATCATATTATTGACGCTCTCCGAGACAATCAGTTGCTCAAACCTCGGGGCGAAGCGTCAAAACAGGAAGTTTCAGTTCTCAAATAATTTGACTTGCGAGGGGGTAAGTGCCAGGCGAGAGCACGATTCTTGCGGAGCATAGTTCATGCGGTCTCCTGCTGGCTCAAATGTGTTTCCACATTGCACGCGGAGATATTTGCCTCGAACAGTGGAAGGGGAGATCGCGAAACTTCAGCGATGGTGTACTGAAGATTATGACCCTGTGGGGTAAACTGGCGGAAACATGTTCAAAAACTTAATAACGAAGATTTTTGGCACTAAGCAGATGCGCGATATGCGGCGCATCTGGCCTATTGTTGAAAAAATCAACGAGCATTACGAACAGCTCCAGTCATTGTCGGACGAAGAACTTCGTGCTAAAACGGATGAATTTCGCCAACGCTTGGCAGAAGGAGAAACCCTCGACGACCTTTTGCCAGAGGCGTATGCCGTTGTTAAGGAAGCATGTCGGCGCCACGTGGGGAAGAAGTGGGTTGCTGCAGGCATCGAAATTGAGTGGGACATGGTTCCTTTCGACGTGCAGCTTGCAGGCGCTATCGTGCTCCATCAGGGGAAAATCGCAGAAATGGCCACGGGGGAGGGAAAAACTCTCGTTGCGGTGATGCCTCTCTATCTCAATGCTCTTGCTGGCCAAGGGGTTCACCTTGTCACGGTCAACGACTATCTTGCCCGTCGCGACTCAGAGTGGATGGGAAAAATTTTTGAGTTTCTTGGGATGACCGTCGGGTGTCTGGACAAAACACAACCCGGTACGCCCGAACGTCGTGCGCAATATGAGTGCGACATAACTTACGGGACAAATCACGAGTTCGGTTTCGACTATTTGCGCGACAATATGGCAACAGACGCGGACCAAATTGTCCAGCGTAGGGGACACTTCTATGCCATTATCGACGAGGTCGATAACATCCTCATCGACGAAGCGCGTACACCCCTCATCATTAGCGGACCTGTTGACCGCTCAACGCATCGCTATAATGAAATCAAGCCTCTCGTTTACGAGCTGGTAAAAAAACAGAATGAGCTTGTCAATGCGCTCATTGATGAGGCTGAACAGCTTCTCAAACAAGATCCCAACAGCTACGAAGCAGGAATAAAACTGCTTACTGCCCAGAAGGGACTTCCCAAACACAAACGGCTCATGAAACTGCGCAGTGAGCCAGGCGTGCAGGCTCTCATCGAGAAAGTGGAACTCGACTTTCTTCGCGACAAGCGCATGCCTGAGATTGAGGAGCAGCTCTATTATGTCATCGACGAAAAGGGACATCAGGTGGATCTCACCGAGCAGGGGAGACAGACCCTTTCTCCCACGAATCCAAAGTTGTGGGAGCTCCCGGATATCGTCGAAGAAATAGCAGCCATTGACGCGGGAGACTTCGAAGTTCTCGAACTCACCGATGGCCGCAAAGTCCTTGTCAATGGACGTCCCGAAGAGCGCGCTTCATATCGGAAAGAATCGCAGTGGGAAATTCCCCGCCACGATGGCGTGCAGCGCATACCTCATACTCTCGTGGCGAGAGTGGTGCCGGGAAGCGAAGTGCCTCGGATCGAAAGAGAAAACATCAAAGAAGCGCTGCGTGCCGAGCATGCGATCCAGACCGAGAAACTTCATAACATTTCTCAGATGTTGCGTGCGTACTCGCTTTATGAGCGGGACGTGGACTACGTGGTTCAGGATAATAAGGTTATCATTGTCGACGAGTTCACGGGGCGTTTGATGCATGGCCGGCGGTGGAGCGACGGGCTTCATCAAGCAGTGGAAGCCAAAGAAGGCGTGGAGATAGAACCAGAAACCCAGACGCTGGCAACTATCACCCTTCAAAATTATTTCCGCATGTATAAGAAGCTGGCGGGCATGACCGGCACAGCTGAAACTGAAGCTAACGAGTTCATGCATACCTATAACATGGACGTCGTCGTTATCCCCACCAACAAGCCATGCATAAGAGTTGACGAGGACGATCTCATCTACAAGACCAAGCGCGAAAAGTATAACGCGATTATTGATGAGATCGTGCGTCTCCACGAACAAGGGCTCCCTATCCTGGTAGGGACTGTTTCTGTGGAAGTGAGCGAGCTTTTGAGTCGCATGCTTTCGCGCAAACGTATCCCCCACAATGTTCTCAATGCGAAGAATCACCAGCGCGAAGCGGAAATAATACGCTTTGCCGGTCAGCCGGGGGCGGTCACCATTGCAACGAATATGGCAGGCCGCGGGACTGATATCAAGCTTCACCCCGACGTGATCCGTTATGACGAGAAAGGGAGACCAACGGGAGGGCTTCAGATCATTGGAACTGAGCGCCACGAAGCGCGTCGCATAGATCGTCAGCTACGTGGACGTGCGGGGCGCCAGGGAGATCCAGGACGATCACGTTTCTATGTCTCGCTCGAAGACGACCTCATGCGGTTGTTTGGGAGCGATCGCCTTGCCCGAATTATGGATCGTTTGGGGATCGAGGAAGGCGAGCCAATCACACACCCCTGGGTGACGCGTGCAATCGAAAATGCCCAGAAAAAGGTCGAGGCGCGCAACTTCGAAATTCGAAAACGCACCCTCGAATACGACAACGTGATGAACAAGCAGCGCGAGGCTATCTATGGTCTGCGCCGCGAAGTGCTCTTCAGCCAAGAATTGCGCGACATTATTCTTAATCTTCACATGAATGCTATTCGCAACGCCATCGGCGAGTATGGCGATCCCACGAAGCATTCTGAAGAATGGGATCTGGAGGGACTGCTCGCATACCTGCAGCATTGTATTCCGTATGCGAATTTCAAAGGGATGGAGGAGAAGCTCAGAGGACTTGATGCAGAAACGTTCCTGCAGGCTATCGAGCCGCTTCTCGTAGAAGCCTACGATGCAAAGCGGGCTCAGCTGGGCGACGAATTGATGTTGCACCTCTCGCGGTGGATTATCCTCCGTCATATCGACACCAACTGGATGGATCACCTGCTCGCTATTGATGATCTGCGTGAAAACGTCGGATGGCGTGGCTATGCCCAGTTAGATCCTCTCGTTGAGTATCAGCGCGAAGCTGCTGTGTTGTTCGAAGATTTGCTCTACAATATCCACAAAGGAATTCTCGAACACTTCTTCCTCACCCAGCCGATTATCCAACAGCAAGAACCGCAGGAACACCAAGTGCGTTCCATGCAAGCGCGAAAGGCAGCTTTGGAGGAAGTCGTACCTGTTGCGGCACCAGTTCCGGATGAAGAGGGGGGACAGGAGGTCATGGAAAGTGCTCCGCGCCGTCCAGTTGTCCAGCGCCCGGTGCGTGTTGCGCCAAAAGTGGGCCGGAACGATCCCTGCCCATGTGGCAGTGGGAAAAAGTACAAGAAGTGCTGTGGTGCGCCGGGAAAAGAAGAGCCACCATTTCCTACGTGATACGCTCTTGCTCCTTGGTGCCGAGAAGGCAAACTCCCTGACGCTACAAAAGTGAGCAGCAAGAGGGCGCTTTCAATTCACCGCACACTCGGGATAATCAGCTTTGGGAAATTTCTACTAGTTTGTCTGGATCGAGAATGACAAAGCCCTCAGCTCTTCTCGCAATAATTCCCTGCGTTTCCAGTTCGTGGAAGGCGCGGGAAAGCGTTTCCGGTTTCATATTGAGGGTTTCTGCGAGAATGCGTTTAGTCGTCTGAACCTTGATTGTGCGTTTTCCTCCTTTGTCCACGGAGGAGGGCTGTTCACTCAGCCAGCGTCCCAGACGAGCTACAGCGGGGAGAGACTGAGCTGCCTCCAATCTGTCGGCAAGTTCTCCAATGCGCATAGCCAGTGCTGATATCATTTTCCTCGCGAGATCTGGTCGCTTTTCCAATAGATCGAGGAAAACTGCGCCGGGGTATTCGAATACCGTTGCGGTCGGCGACACAACAATTCCACTTGCCGGATAACACTGGTCCAGAAAAAGAGCTGCACAGGCAATGAGGGCTTGCCCCCGCACAACGTGAAGAGGGATTTTCTGCCCGTTAGGGTGGGTTCGGTACATTTGGACGTGTCCCTCAACGAGAACTATCAATTTATCGCACGATTCTCCCTCCTTAAAGAGTTCAATTCCCCGAGCAACAGTTACAAAGCTCCCGGAACGCAAGAGCCATGCTAAATCTTCGCGGTTCCACGTGCGAAATAAGAAAAGCCGAGCAAGCTGCTCGATGGGATCTTCCTTTTTGCAATGAGTGTTCATCGTGTTTAACCGCTCGTATGACGCCGCATTGACAACCGGCGCGATATGATAACATGTAAATAGTATTTGTTACCTTGATCTGCGTCAATGTCTCAATGAGTACATATTAGGTCCCACTGTCTTATTCAAGCGAAGGCTCTGAGAAATCAGGTCCTTCACATTCTCAACGTAAAGACGAGGTGTACTATGGAATGGAGCATGTACTGCGATCAGTGCGAACAGACCTTTCGTGGTAAAGCATGCACGGAGATCGGTGTCTGCGGGAAAGACCCCGACATGGAGTCGTTGCAAAAGCTGCTTCTTTACGGTCTCAAGGGGATGGCCGCCTACAAGCATCACGCGAGACGCCTGGGGAAAACAGATCCAGAAATAGAGTCCTTCATCGAAGAAGCTCTCTTTGCCACCGTGACAAACGTCAATTTCGATATCGACAGCTTATTCGAGCTTTGTATGGAATGCGGGCGCATGAATTTGCGCACGATGCAATTGCTTAACGATGGGCACGTCGAAACTTTCGGAAACCCTCAACCTGCCGAGGTGCTTGAGGGTATCCAAGAAGGACCTGGGATCCTCGTCACGGGGCATGACATGGTGGATTTGAAAGACCTGCTCGAACAAGTGGAGGGAACGGACATCAAAGTCTATACCCATGGCGAAATGTTGCCAGCGCACATGTACCCGAAGTTGAAAAGCCGTCCCAACTTGGCGGGCCATTACGGCGGGGCATGGCAGAAACAGAGAGACGAATTCGAGCGGTTCGGAGGGCCGATTCTTGGGACAACGAACTGCGTCTTGATTCCCAGACCCGACAACACCTATCTTGACAGATTCTTTACCACGCGAGTCACTGCAGTTCCTGGCGCGACGCGTCTGAAAACCAATGACTTTTCTGCGGTGATCAAACGTGCCAAAGAAATCGGACCGCTTACGCCAACTCCTCTGAAGAAGTCGACGGTTGGCTTCCACTTCTCGGTTCTCTTGAGTGTTGCGGACAAAATCGTCGAGGCTGTGAAAGCAGGAAAGCTGAAGCATTTCTTTGTCATCGGCGGCTGCGACGGAGCAGAGCCCGGTCGCAATTACTTCTCCGAATTTGCTCAGTTGACCCCCAAGGATTCAATCATACTGACACTTGGCTGTGGCAAGTACCGCATTCGTGATTACGACTACGGCACCATCAAGCTCGACGGTATAGAAGTGCCGCGCCTCCTCGATATGGGACAGTGCAATGACGCGTACGGTGCGATTCAGGTCGCCCTTGCTTTGGCAAAAGTTTTCAACTGCGGCGTCAACGATTTGCCACTGACACTGAATATCTCCTGGTTCGAACAAAAAGCAGTGGCTGTACTCCTTACGCTCCTCCATTTGGGGGTGAAAGGAATTCGGCTTGGCCCCGCATTGCCAGCTTTCGTCACCCCAAATATTTTCAAGGTGCTGCAGGAGAAATTCGACCTCAAGCCCATCGGAGCAGATGCACGCGCCGACTTGGAGGAATCTCTCGCAGCCCGTTAATGCCTGGGGCGCATCTGATTTCGTCGACCGGGGGATTCGAAAATCGTCCCCCGGTCTTTCATTTGGGCAGCCCCTTCGAAAGCAAATCCATGCATCGCTCGCGACGCGAACAGCCCTTATGCAGTACGACTGCTTTCACGACTTTTGTGGGTGTCTATGGCGGTCGATGAGAGCTTTCGTTGAAAAAGCTTCCATTGTCTCAAGGAGAACGACGCTTCCCCCATAACTTTCAACGACTTCCCGACCTTCGACCTGGTCCAGAGTGTAGTTTCGCCCTTTCACGAGCACATCGGGGCGAAGCTCGGAGAGAAGCGTGTGGGGTGTTTCCTCGTCGAAAGGAACAATATAATCCACAGCTTCGATAGCAGAAAGAAGGCGCAGTCGATCAGGAAGCTTAAGGATCGGACGAGGAGCGCCTTTTATTTTTGTAATCATGTTATCAGTATTTACGGCTACAACAAGGACGTCGCCGAAACGTTTCGCTTCCTGAAGCAGAGCAACATGGCCGGCATGGAGAAAGTCGAAGCAACCGTTTGTAAATACGATCCGCTTGCGGCTGGCGCGGAGGCGTTCTCCTAGTTCGTGAAGGTCGGTTGGAGAGACAAGTTTTTTGTTCACCGTTTCAGGCTGGAGAGTCGAGAGAAGCTCCTCGAAACTCACAGTTGCTGCTCCAACTTTTCCTACGACGATTCCTGCGGCAGCGTTGGCAAGTTGGGCAGCTGTCTCGACGGGTAAACCTGCGGCAATGCTCATGGCAAGAAACGCTATGAAAGTATCTCCGGCGCCTGTAACGTCAAAGACTTCTCGCGCGCGGGTGGGCACGAACAACGGCGAATTGTCGGGACCGACCACCGCGACGCCCTTGGGACCACGTGTTATGATAACATATTGACATCCAGTCACATCTCTGATTGCTGCAGCCGCGCGGAGTGTGCCCTCTTCTGAGTCCGTAGCAATGCCAGACGCCTCAGCTGCTTCTCTCGCGTTGGGAGTGATCGCAAAGGCTCCGCGATACCGCCTGTAGTCTCGTCCTTTCGGATCGACAAAAACAGGCTTGTTTGACTGCGCCGCATGGGCGAATAGCTGTCCCAGAAGTCTGTCGCTGAGCAGCCCCTTTGCGTAATCTGACACAACGATAGCCCCAAAGTCATGAAGGGCTCGGCAGACTGTTTCGCAGAGCCTCTCTTCGAGGGAGCCCGGCAGCGGTTGGGTAACTTCCCGATCGAGCCGCAGAATTTGCTGATTCTGACTAATGATGCGAGTTTTGATTGTCGTCGGGCGCCCGGCGAGAGAAATGATGGACTCGCAGTGAATCCCCTCTTCTCTGAGGAGGCTGAGGAGTTGCTCTCCTCCCTTATCTTCGCCTATGACGCCGATGCAGGAAACTCGGCAGCCAAAGCACGCTGCGTTGCGCGCTACGTTGGCCGCACCACCTGCGACAACTCTCTCTCTCTCGTAGAGAACTACAGGGACCGGTGCTTCTGGAGAAGTCCTTTCCGTTTTACCGTAAATGTACTGATCGAGAATGAGGTCTCCGACAACAAGAATGCTTTGTTTACGAATGTGTTGGAGCAATTCAGCGGGTGATGAGAGCTCTTTGCACGTCGTTGTCATTTTTTGTTCCCGTCGAAACGTTTTTCTTCCTTGCATCTACACTGCAGAATAGCGTTGTTAGAATCAGCATTGTACGAATTGAAGGGCGCGGTCGCGAAAAAAATGCAAAAAATCGTTATTGATGTGCATTTTTTCATTGAAGCGCCTATCTCGGTTGTAGTTAATATCGAGTAGATTCGTCACAATCGAATCTTAATGAGGAAAGGAGATTGTGGTTATGTTTTCAACGACAGCGAAACTGTTCGCGTCGGTAGCTGCTGCGGCTGCTCTGTCTCTGTGCCCGCTGCCCTCGATGGCTGGTGGAGAAATGCCGGCAAAGCCATGTGCTCCGGCTGTTCAGAAGCCTGCGTCGGATAAGGGCGATGTTCTGCACATGATTCTTTACTATGTGCCGAACCGCGTTCTCGATTTCGTCGACATCTTCCGCCTGAGTGTTGGCGTGGGTGTTGGCTATGGCGTCAACGTGCGCCTGACAGAGCTTGCTGAGGTTGGCCTCGGCAATTACGAGTCCACCCGGTTTGGAATGAAGGGTCGTATTCTCCCCATTTATGAGGAGAATATCGATGAGGCCGGAGTGGCCTTCCTTGGTTTCGTTAATGGCTGCCTGCAGCGTGATCCGACAGAAATCGGTGCTGATCTGCACCTCGGCGTGATCGGTGCTCAGGCTGCAGTGTCGGTTGCAGAAGCTGCTGATTTCATCGTCGGCTTCCTGATGATCGACCTCCAGGGCGATGACCTTGGCCCCAATCCTTGGGACTAAGTCGGACCTATAAGCTACCGGTTTTACCATAACAAGCAGTCGCAAAGCACGGGTGGAAGCAAATGCTTCCACCCTCTTTTTTTGGGCTCTGCTTGCAATGCCCGATGAATGGACCTGTATTGGTCTTGGATTTTCTGTATCAGTAGACGTCTACCATTTTGCGTTGAGGGAAAAGCGACCATGAAACGTCTTGTCGGAGCCATAATAGCTGTTCTCGCAATTGTACTTCTCATCGTTTGGCAAACTGGTGGTTTCGAGACAAAGATTGCAGCCAAAAACCCTCCTCTGCCGAAAACAGAGCAGATATCTGGGAATGTCGTCAAGGTACGCCGAATTACTGTCCCTATGGTTGAAGAAGCAGTCGGAACTGTTCAGTCGCGTCACAAAGTCGACATTACGCCTCGTATTCAGGCTGTCATTGAGGAGATATTGGTAAACGCTGGAGATAAAGTGCGCCAAGGGGATCTCCTCGTGAAGCTTGACAAAAGGGATCTCGAGGCGAACGTCGGACAAGCTGAACAAGCTTTGAAGGCTGCTGAGGCAAACTATCGCCAGGCTGTCACTGATCATCAGCGCAACATGGAGCTGCTTCAGCGGGGGGTCATTTCTCCTCAAGAAGCTGACAATTCACGCCTGAGAGTGGAGGTCACTTCGGCTACTGTGGGCCAGGCACGAAGAGCACTTGAACAAGCGAAGGTGGCTCTTTCCTATGCTGAGATTCGGTCTCCTGTTTCCGGAATCGTGACGGACAAACTGCAAAACGCAGGGGACATGGCTATGCCGGGGCGTCCCATTCTCCAGCTTTATGATCCGACGTTGGTAAGACTCGAAGCGCCCGTGCGTGAAGCTCTCGTACGCTTTATCAAAGTCGGCGATCAGCTCCCCGTGAAAATCGGCTCAGAAGAACGAATGACAACTGGCGTGGTCGATGAGATTGTCCCTCAAGCCGACGTCGCGAGCCGCTCAGTGCTAGTTAAGGTTCTTATCCCCAATGTGACAGATCTCTACTCCGGAATGTTCGGCCGTCTTTGTATTCCTACGGGGACAGAGCAAGTTCTCGTTGTTCCGGTGCAGGCCGTGGAACGCGTAGGGCAGTTGGAGTATGTTCTCGTCCCAACTGCGCACGGCCCTGAACGTCGTTTCGTACAAACGGGAAGACGTCTTGGCGATTTGGTCGAGATTCTTTCTGGTGTTTCCGAGAACGATTCTGTTCTCATCCCTGAGGGCAAGTAAAGAGGGTAGGAGAGCGATATGACACACAACGAAGGTTCCGTTCCGTTCACCCAGCGCATTGTCTCTGTATTTCTCCGTGGCAACCTTTCGATTCTCCTTATCATTCTTTCCTTAGCGGTTGGAATTATTGCGCTGTTAGTCACTCCCCGAGAGGAAGAACCTCAAATCATCGTTCCAGTTGCGGATGTTATAGTCCAGGCACCTGGAGCCTCTGCGGAAGAAGTCGAAAAACTTATCGCAACCCGGCTGGAAAAACTCCTTTATCAAATCGATGGCGTTGAGTATGTCTACTCTGTTTCAAAACCGGGGATGGCAGTTGTCACGGCTCGGTTTTACGTGGGAGAAGACCGGGAAAAAAGTCTGATAAAGCTATATAATAAGGTTTACTCAAATCAGGACCTGGTTCCCCCCATTGTCACTGGCTGGGTTGTGAAGCCCGTTGAAATCGACGACGTTCCAATCGTGAACCTTACGTTTGCAAGTTGTCAGCTTGACGAGTTTGCCCTCCGTCGCATTGCTGAAGAAGCCGAATCTCGGGTTCAAAGCGTACCCAATACAGGCCGAACTTATATTGTGGGGGGACAACCTCGTACGGTCCTTGTTCGACTCGATCCCGGAAAAATGGCCGCTTATGGGGTTGCTGTCGGAGATATCCGGAGAGCACTTCAGGCGATGAACGTGAGTGTGCAGGCCGGTTCATTTTCCCGGGAAAACCAGGAGTACCTTGTGACTGCTGGTGAGTTCTTCCGCACCATAGACGAGGTTCGGAGACTTATTGTTGGTGTTGTCGATAACAGACCGGTTTATCTCACTGATGTAGCAGAAGTTTCCGACGGTCCCGATGAGCCGCGCTCCTATTGCCGGCTCCGTTTAGGGCCGGCAGCTCAATTCAGCAAGATCGTCGGCAGTGCGCATGGGATGCTTGATGCACCCACGACCCAGTCGCTCGTATGCGCAGGTGATTTCCCCGCAGTTACTCTCGCCGTAGCGAAGAAAAAAGGAACCAACGCTGTGTGGGTTGCGCGAGCTGTTGAACGTGCTGTGGAGGAAATGCGCGGCACAGTAATCCCAGAAAACGTTCAGGTGGTGATAACCCGCGATTACGGCGAAACGGCTAACGACAAGGTCAACGAGCTTGTCGACGGTTTACTACTTGCCATCATCACTGTGGTAGCTTTGTTGGCACTCACCCTTGGTTGGCGTGAAGCATTCATCGTCGCGGTAGCTATCCCGATCGTCTACTCTCTCACGCTTCTCGTGAACTACCTCTTCGGCTACACGATTAACCGTGTTACGCTTTTTGCTCTCATTCTTGCCCTCGGTCTTATCGTCGATGACCCCATTGTCGATGTGGAAAATATCTATCGTCACCTCAAGATGCGCTTGAAGCCGCCTCTCGATGCAGTGCTCGAGGCTGTCAATGAGGTCCGGCCTCCCGTGATTCTTGCCACGTTTGCTGTCATTGTCTCTTTCCTCCCGATGTTCTTCATCACTGGGATGATGGGGCCATATATGCGTCCGATGGCGGTAAATGTTCCCCTTGCCATGCTGATGTCGCTGGTCGTTGCGCTGACCATAACTCCCTGGATGAGTTATCATGTTCTCAAGGGACATGCGGTGGAACATCATACCTCTTATTCTGTGGAGGGCGATGAGGAAAAAGAAAGTGATACGATGATTGTCATAATGCGGCGGATAGCCCATCGTGTCTTGCTTCCCTTTTTGCACTCTCCCGTTCTTAGGTGGGCGCTTCTCCTCTTTATTCTCGGAATGATGGGTTTTTGCGGTTACCTTGTTCTCGCGAAAAAAGTCCCCCTTAAGATGCTGCCGTTCGACAACAAGAATGAATTCCAAGTGGTAATCGACATGCCCGAAGGAACCTCGCTTGAACGCACTGCTGCCGCTGCGGATTCGATAGCGCGTTATTTGGCAACTGTGCCCGAGGTAGTAAATGTGACGACGTACGTCGGGGAACCTTCGCCGACCGATTTCAATGGTCTCATCCGTCAATATTATTTCCGAATTGGCCCCCATTTCGCAGACATCCGAGTCAATTTGGCTCCGAAAAAGAAACGTGAGATGCAGAGCCATGCTATTCTGCTTCGTCTACGACGCCAGATAGAAGAACTTGCCAAGCAAAGTGGCGCAACAGTGAAACTTGTAGAGGTCCCGCCTGGCCCTCCCGTCACAGCAACAATTACCGCTGAAGTCTATGGAGCACCTAATCTTCCGTATTCCGCGCTTCAAGAGTCAGCGGAAGCTCTGCGACAACGTCTTGCAGCTAAAGAAGCTGTGGTGGATACCGACTCTACCATCGAGGCAAATCAGCCCAAATATGTGTTTGTCGTCGATCGTGAAAAAGCCGCCCTTAGTGGAGTCTCGGTGGCTGAGATTGCGTCAACTCTGGCGACGTTCCTCAACGGCGACGTTCCCAGCATCCTTCATTCGCCTTACGAGGTAAATCCACTTTCAATAAAGTTGCGTCTCCCGCGAGCCGATCGGAGCTCAGTTGAGCGGTTAGCGTCTGTCTATGTGAGAGGAATGAAGGGGAACCTCGTTCAGCTAGGAGAAATCGGAAAATTCCAGCTTGTGACCGAAGATCAGTCAATCTACCACAAAAATCTGAATCGTGTGGTTTATGTTTTTGCGGAAACTGCTGGGAGAGCGCCCGCAGAGGTTATCCTGGAAACTCAGTCGGAACTGAAAAAGAGCCCACCGAAAGCCGGTACGCATATTGTGTGGACGGGCGAGGGCGAGTGGAAGATTACGGTAGATGTCTTTCGTGATCTTGGTTTAGCTTTCGCAGCGGCCCTTTTCGGCATCTACATCCTGCTCGTCTACGATACCGGATCGTATCTATTACCTGTGATCATTATGCTTTCGATTCCTCTCACCATTATTGGTATCATGCCAGGTTTTTGGCTGCTCAACCTTGTGTCGAATCGGCCAGTTGGCGGATTCCAGAATCCCGTGTTTTTCACCGCCACTGCGATGATTGGGATGATCGCATTGTCGGGAATCGTCGTCCGCAACTCTATTATCCTTATCGACTTCATTCATCTGCGGCTGAGGGAGGGTGTTGCTCTCTGGCAAGCCATTGTCGATAGTGTGGCGGTTCGTATCAGGCCAATCTTTTTGACTGCAGGCGCTGCCATGCTGGGGGCGTGGCCCATCACACTCGATCCTATTTTCAGTGGATTGGCGTGGTCTCTCATCTTTGGCCTTTTTGTCTCGACTGCTTTTACACTCGTTGTGGTGCCGGTTGTGTACTGGGTGATCTATGCCCGAAGTGACGATAAACACGCCTTAACGAGGTCGCTGTCCTCCTAGAGAGTCGCGCTGCAAAACAATTTGCGTTTGACTCTCATCTGTCGGGGAGGCTCATCTGTCTGAGCTTATGAGAAAGAAATTGGGACGGCTGGGTGTTCTTTGCCTCCTTACGATCATTTTGTGTGGAGGATGTCACCAGTACCAGCGAGAGAGTCGCGATCTTGAGCAAATCAAGGCGGCTGGGGTCCTGCGTTGGGGAAGCGACGAAGCTGGGGGAGCACCGTATGAATTTCGTGACCCCAAAGATCCATCGCGTCGGGTAGGCTTTGAAGTCGACCTGGCGGAGGAAATTGGAAAAAGACTCGGTCTTCAAATCGAGTTTGTCCAAACGGACTGGGCTGTTCTCATTCCGGCTTTGCGGCGCGGTGATTTCGACATAGCAATGTCAGGCATCGAGATAACCCCAGATCGGCGCGAAGTAGTCGACTTTGTGGGACCATATTACATTTACCTCCAACAGCTTGTAGTCCGGGCCGATGACACTCGCACAAGCTCACTTGCCGATCTTCGAGGGAAAAAGGTGGGTACGCTTAATAATACAGCTGCAGAACGGATTCTTAAGGCTACTCCGGGAATAGAGGTTGTAAGTTACGACGACAATGTTCGCCCCTATGATGACCTCGTTATTGGAAGAATTGATGGTGTTCTCTTGGATCTTCCTATTGCTTTATACTATGCAAAGCCCAATTCCCGGTTGAGATTTGCCGGTGAACCATTTGGCGAGGGGGAATATGGGATCGCAGTGCGTAAGGAGACGCCGAAGTTGCGTGAAGCACTGCAGAAGGTGCTTATTGACATGATTCACGATGGCACACTCAGAAGAATTCTGGAGAAATGGAATCTGTGGAACAGTGCGCAGGAGAAACTCGAAAGTCGACAGCTCGCGAGATAATGTATGCAGTAACTACCGTACGTTATCGCGTATCATCTCTTTTCCGAGTGCTTGGCGTCTGGGCGGTAGTGATGCTTGTGGCTTTTCCTGCCTACTCGGCTGAGATACCAAGCCCACCCGACGTGGGTGTTGCAAAACTCATTACGAACTTTTTGCCGCTCTTTCTTCGAGGGACATGGTTGACGATCGAGATAAGCGTCCTGTCGATGGTACTTGCCACGGGACTTGGTCTTTCGCTGGCACTTCTGCGACTCTACGGACCCTGGTGGCTGGCTCGATGCGTTGTCGGCTACGTGGAATTCATGCGAGGAACGCCTCTGCTTATTCAGCTCTTTTTTATATACTATGGGTTACCCCAAATCCCCTACGTGGGTGTGGAGCTTCCCGCGTTGTCAGCAGCAATTCTCGGGGTAGGACTCAACTACGCTGCTTACGAAGCCGAAATATATCGGAGTGGGATTATGGCGATCCCGCGGCAACAAATGGAAGCTGGGCTCGCCTTAGGTCTCAGTCGGGCGCAAGTAATACGGCTCATTATATTGCCTCAAGCTTTGAGGTTGGTCGTTCCACCTGTGACCAATGATTTTGTCGCTCTTTTTAAGGATACCTCGATTGTGTCGATCTTGGCAATATCCGAGCTCACGATGACTTTTCGATCCGCCTCGATGGCTACAGGAAGGTATGTCGAATTCGCAGCGCTAACGGCTTTGATTTATTTTGCTCTTGCATACCCACTCTCCAAATTTGCGCGACGATTGGAGGCAAAGATACATCCGCATCATGATTTCGGTACGCAACCTCACTAAGCATTTCGGAAGCCATGCCGTTCTGGACGGAGTATCCCTCGAAGTAGCGCGCGGGGAGACGGTAGTTTTGCTCGGTCCCTCAGGGAGCGGAAAATCGACTTTGCTTCGCTGCATCTTAGGGCTAGAGCAGATTGATAGTGGCTGTATCGAAGTCGATGGAATTGCTGTTCCTGCCGACTTGCCAGCCCAAGATAAAGCCCAGTGTTTTCAGCAAATCCGATTGCGTTGCGGAATGCTTTTCCAGCAATTTCACCTTTTCCCCCACCTCAGTGTTTTGCGAAATTTGACCCTTGCACCTATGTACGTAAAGCGCCTCAGCGCTGCTGAAGCTGAAAGTGTCGCCTATAGTCTTCTTGAACGACTAGGATTAGCTAAGAAGGCACATATGTTGCCGGGAAAGCTCTCAGGAGGGGAGCAGCAACGTGTTGCTATTGCGCGCGCCCTCGCAATGAAACCCGACTACCTGCTTTATGACGAGCCAACCTCTTCGCTCGATTCCGAGAGAGCTCAAGAAATTTGGTCTCTCATGGGAGAACTTGCCCGAGAAGGACAGGCCCAATTAGTCGTCACCCACCAGCGAGAGCTCACACAAGCGGTTCCTTGCCGAGTTGTGCAAATCAAGGATGGACGAATTGTTTCGGTCGATCACTAGTCTTCGACGGGACGAAGCGGGACCTGACCTAGATCGGTTTCTCTTCTGACCTCGAGCGCTCGATGTTCCCAGCGAAGGGCTTTTGTGCCGACAGTGAAGATTTGAATCCAATAGGTTCCCGGAGCAGGAACCTGGATGGAAAAACTGCCATCTTGAAGAACAGGAGTTCTTTTCAGCGTTGCATCGCGGGCGACCATAAGCACGTAGATTTCTCGTGGTAAAGGCCCCTCCCTTACAAACACTTTGCCCCGAATGAGCGTTAAAGACTGCGCTGGTGTAGTCTCTCCTCCCGGTTGCGGCTGAATTTTCAGCCGGTAGAGTTTCTTTTCTGCATCGATTTGTACTGGTGCTTTTGCATATCGTCCCCACTCTGTCCGCACCACCAGGGTATATTTGCCTGGAGAAAGAGTAGCTGTCGTTTGGAAGGTATTCGCGTCAGCATACTTCAGTTTCAGCGGTGGCCTGTGTTCCTCCGATTCGGGAAAAACGAGGAGGGCGGAGGCGTATTCCGTCGCGTCCTCAATGATAAATGCTGTCACTCCTTTCGGTGGGGGAATCTCACAGGCAAGCAATCCGAAGAGGAGAGCAATACTTATACCCGTGCATTTCACGAAGGACAGTCCTAGTCGCATGGGTTCTGCTCTGTTTTTTCGTCTGTTGAAGTCAAAGGTTGCTCGGTCAACTCCGTGCGTTGGGCTAGTAAGCGATCAACAATCTCCAAGACCTGAGCGGGAGAAAATGGTTTTGTGATATAACCGTCACTTCCCGCAAACTGCTGCCAAAAATTATCGGCTAGCTCTCTGTCTTTTGTAATGGCTGTGACCAGAACAACAGGGGTGTCTGGCTTACATGATTGCAGCTTAATTTTTTTGACCAAGTCGAGCCCATTGATGCGCGGCATCACCACGTCGCTGATAACCAAATCCGGTGCATAAGCGTGAAATAGTTCCCACGCTTCTTCTCCATTGCGGGCCACAATAACATCGTAACGTTGCTCGAGAATGAGTCGCATGAGGTCGCGGATTTCTCGAACATCGTCCGCCACAAGAATGAGTTTGCGATCCCTCGTCACCCGCAGATCTCCAGGTCTGCAAATTTTGCCCGAAGTTTAATCTTATCACCTTCAGCAGTTTTGATAATAAGGTAAGAATCGCGCCCCCATCCTTCAACCCTTTCCACCACTCCTTCGCCAAGAAAGGGATGCTTAACTCTTTTACCGACGAGGGAGCTCGATCCATGGCTTCTCCGCGTGGGTTCCGTCTCTTGTTTTTGTCGCGGAGGAACCACATCTTTTTCCTCGTGACGGAGATTTCCCTCATGGATAAGTTCGAGTACGAGTCTGGCGAAATCAGTTTCTTCAGGCCTGATAGTGTATTTGTGCTCGCTAGGGATCTCTTCGAGAAATGGCGATTCGCTATGGTATCGTGGCTCACCGTAATAGACGCGATGGGCGCAGTGGCTGAGCCCAAGAAATTCTCTCGCCCGCGTCATACCAACATAGAATAAACGCCTCTCTTCTTCGAGATTACCCTCATCGACTGAGCGCGCGTGAGGAAGAATTCCTTCGTTACAGCCGACGATGAAAACGCATCTGAACTCCAAGCCCTTTGCTGTATGGAGTGTCATGAGGAGGACAAAGTCTTCACCCGAATCGACCTCGTCATGAGAGCTCTGAAGGCTGATGTACTCGAGAAAATCTTGGAGTGTGGCGGAGGGGTTCTCTGTCTCAAATATGGCGATGCTATTGTGAAGCTCTTCAATGTGTTCGATCCGACTGCGCACTTCCAGAAGCTCAGGATCTCCTAAGCTCTTGTCGTAATCCACATCCGTACGGATTTGCTCGAACAGCTGGGAGGGAAGAACGGTCGTGCTCAACTCGTTCCATTTCTTCACCTGCTCGAGAAACTGCTGCAGTGAGGAAGAGGCTCCTCGCGGCAGGCTGGAGGCCTCGATTGCGTATTCTGACGCTGAGAAAAGAGACACTTTTTTTTCGTGGCTGATACGTTGGAGAAGGGCGAGTGTCTTGTCTCCAATGCCACGGCGGGGAGTATTGATCACTCTGAGAAAAGCTATGTTGGAGTGCGGATTGGCTGCTAGCTGAAGATAGCCAAGCATGTCCTTAACCTCAGCGCGATCATAGAACCTCACTCCCCCGACAACTTTGTACGGAATGTTGAGCTGACGAAGTTTTTCCTCGTACGTTCGACTGAGAGCAGCTGTCCGATAAAAAACAGCTATATCCGAGAAACGAATCCTGAGTCGGCGCTTGAACTCACCTATCAATTCGGCAACAGCGTTCGCTTCATCTCTCTCGTTTTCGGCGTCAATGACCAGTATAGGTCGCCCTTTGCCTCCAGTTGTAAAAAGAGTCTTCTGGAATCTATCTTTGTTATGGGAGATGACCGAACTGGCGGCTGCGAGAATGGTGGCTGTGGAACGGTAGTTTTGTTCGAGTCGAATGACGTGGCTGCCAGGGAAGAAGTGATCAAACTCGAGGATGTGGCGGATGTTTGCCCCCCTCCAGGAGTAAATGGTTTGGTCTTCATCGCCTACGACGGTGATACGACGGTGATTTCCAGCCAAAAGGCGGATGAGTGCGTACTGACTGTCGTTTATATCTTGGAACTCGTCTACCATTATATGCTGATAGCGTTGCTGATACGAGGCCAGGACGTCGGGATATTCGGTGAAAAGGCGTACAGTACAGAGAATAAGGTCCTCGAAATCGAGAGCTCCACTTTGTTGCATGTAGGTAGAGTATGCTGCGTAAATTTCTGCAATCTCGCTCTCGAAACGCGAATGGGTAACCTGCCCCACATCACTTGGCTCCAGCATCCTCATTTTACATTGATTGATAACCTCTTGGACGAGGTTTGGCTTGAGTTCCTTATTAGTTATTCCCAGTTGTCTCATGACGTGGCGAATGGCAGATAGCTGGTCGCCTTCGTCGGCTATGAGAAAGGACGGTGAGTATCCAAGGCGGGTGATTTCTCTTCGGAGGATTCTTGCACAGAGAGAATGGAAGGTCGCGATATTGAGGTCGCTTTCCGGAATGGCTGGCAGGAGATCCACGACGCGGCGTTTCATTTCCTCAGCGGCTTTGTTTGTGAACGTTGCAGCAAAGATCTGCCAGGGTGCAAAATTCCGATCCCTAATGAGAAAGGCGATGCGGCGAGTAATCACCCGGGTTTTTCCTGTTCCTGCTCCAGCCACAATCAGTATTGGCTCATCCGGCGCTGTGACAGCTTCTCGCTGTTGCTCGTTTAGGTCAGATAGTATAGGATCTCGTTTTGTCATAGTTTGTTTACTAATGTGGCTTTCCACCGCTGTGGTGAGATTATAACCTGGTGGTCAAATGTCTCGATAAAATGTGCCTTTCCAGCAAGTGAGAAATATGTTGTAAGCAAATGCCTTATTGCAAGAAGAGCGGACAATTGAGGGGATAATCGTTGAAATGCTTTTGAACAAAGAACTCGATCATGCAAATACGCAAAATGCACTGCTGCGGCGCTTGATTTTCCTTCTCATCCTGAGCAGTGTCGTCTTATCGGCATTGGCATATCCGCTGCGTTTGCCAAATCTTCTCCTTGCTTACCTAGACCAATTGGCAGAAGAGCAGCGCTCGACGTGGGGGGGCATTTACTTCAGTCAGCTTCGCTCCTACGTCGCGTTCAATTATTCGCCGCTTATTCTGAAAGAGACGGTTGGCAGCTCGATTCTAATAGGTGCATTATGTTTCTTGTTGTTATACACTATGAGAACAATAAGCATACAACAATTATACAATGTGCCTGTTGCCATGGAGGCGCAAAGACGCTCGTGTAGCCCCATCCTATTAGTTCGCGAACCAATTTTTTGGGCAGGCCTGTTTCTCACTTACACTGCTATTTCAGTCTTTCTCTTGTCACCAACCCTCCATTATTCGCTGCGAACTTGGATTCTTTGTGCTTTGGGGATTTCGGCTTTCATAACATTGGTCGTTATTCGCCCCACCTGGTATGATGTACAAAAGTTCATGGTTGCTGTAGCGCTAACTGGCACGCTCATTGCCTTTGTTTCTTTCTTACAGCATGTGGACGCGGCTTGGTGGTTTCTCCCGAATTTTGATGATCCAAGGAATCGCTTAGGCTCGTTCATTGGCCATAACACCGGACTTTCCGCTTTCCTCCTCTTCCCGCTCTCTTTCTCGATTTCGCTTTGGTTTATAGTCAGAAGGCGAATAACTCGCTTGCTCATTTCGGCAGCAATTCTTCTTATGCTCTTCGTTCTTGTTGCCGCCCAGAGCCGTGCAATTTGGGTTCTCGGAACTGGGATGGTTGTTTGGCAGATCAGTGTTCTTGCGCGTGAGTTTCTAAAAACAGTGCGAAAAACAAGGATTGTGCTCTCCGTAGTAGCCCTCATCCTTGCTCTCGCCGCTGTTCAAAGTGTAGCGCCTTCGGTGAATCCTCTTGCCCGCCACACGGTTCGTATTGGTGAGCGCCTGCGGCGCGATTTCAGTCCTTCCCAGCTCGTGAAGGAAACACGTTTGCGCATCTTCGTGGTGTCGTTACCATTGATCGCACGCTCGCCTCTGTGGGGGCATGGATTCGGGGCTTTTCAGTATGTTTATCCACCTGCCCACGGCGAATACTTTCTCCGTCACCCGGACTCTGTTCTTGGGACAACGACGCGTCGGACTGATGTCGCCCATAACGACTATTTGCAGCTCGTGGTGGAATGTGGTCTTTTGGGAGCCCTATTGCTTCTGGTTCCTTTGGGATTGGTGCTAAAAGAGACAGTCTCGATGTTGCGGAGGCTTTCTCCATCGCGGGAAAAAATTCTCTCAGTGGGACTCATCGCACCTCTCGGGGCAATTGCGATTCACGCCTTTTTTGATTTTCCTATGCATGTTTATCCCATCGCTTTGCTCACTGTTGTTACTCTCGGGATGGGATATAGCCTTGCGAGAGTCTCGCAAAATCCTTCCTCTGTTCCGGTGCAAGCAGTTGGGGGGGAATCTCTTCCCTCCAGACGTTCTTTCCGAGCAGAACTAGTAATTTCGCTGTGTGCAGTCGTGGCGATGTGGCTTCTTTCTCCTTTGGGCTATGAATTCTTGCTCCGCACATATGTGTCGGACTGTTTGGCACGGGATGCCAGTAACTGGGTGGTCACAGCAAAGTCGCTAGCCACAAGCTCTCCAGCTGCTGCGTTTGAAGCAATCTCGCGGGCTAAAGAGCTTTTCCATCGTGCTATCAAGATGGATGTTTTCAACGGTTCGGCTCTTGAAGGGCTTGCTGCCTTGCATGTTTTGGCTGGCCATCTTGATTTTATGACATGGAGCAGTCTTTCCCCCGAGGAGAAGAACTCGAAACAAGGGCAGGCGCTTCGACAGAATATCGTGCGCAATTTCTCCGCTGCGACTCAATATGCAAAGCTGGCTATCGAACGAGGCGAGCTACGCTACCACTACCTTTTCTACCTGATCGGACAGTCTTACCATATGCTCTGGCAAGTGCAACCGGAAACGCCTCAGTTCTTGGAGTCAGCACGGAAAGCCCTAGAAGAGGCTATAGCCCTCAACAATGCCGATGTGGGATCGCTCCTTGAGCTATCGAACGTCTATGAAAAGATGAACCCACCCGACGAGGAGCGAGCACGGTCCCTCCGCCGGAGAATTTTCGATGTGGACCCAGTTTTTGGAGCTAAGACGTTTCTCGATCGTGTCGACACGGCGGCTGAAGCAGGACGTTTTGTTGATGCGTGGAAAGTGCTGAATAAGATTACAGAAGCCGTGGGGGATCACTGGAGTGTCAGATTTGCTCACGCACGCCTCTATTTAAAAGAGGCACTCTGGTATCCGCCGTCTCTCGATAGAGACACAAGTTCCCCCCAGCGGGCAAGCTGGAAACTGGAACGTCTCAAGCTTGCCGGACCCATCGTCCGCGAGCTCGAAGAAAAGATTCCTGACAACCTCGTTTTTCGTCATTTCTTGCTGCGCTATCTAGCAGCTTGCGGAGAAACGACGCGGGCATTAGCTCTCGCCGATCGTCTTATCTTAGAAACAGAAACACGGGAGCCGGAACTCGATGTACTGCGCTACGAGCTCGGTCTTAAGGCGAGTCAACCGCGGTCACTGCGTTGGGTTGAAAAAGACAGTGCGGAGTTTTGGTACTATCGGCAGCGCCTCCGGACTCTCGTTTTCGACGAAGTTCCTCTGGGAAGCGCTCAGCTTGCCAATATGGTACGTGAAGACAAGGCTCTCGAGTTGCAACGGGAAGAAGGACTCAGGGCGTGCGCCTATCTCCGTGCTGCCGGGCGCTGGGATTTGGTTCTCGTCATCGCAGAGAATCTGGCGAGAAATTATCCAGTGGATCCGGACGTCCGGAAAATACTGGAGGAAGCTAGAACAAAGGCACGAGAAAAAGAGAAGTGATCACGCTCGGGAGCGAGGAGAGGAAACATTACAATCCAGTGTCTGGCGATTTCTGAAGAGGGGTGTCCGATTGCCGTCCTTGAGGATGGAGCAAAGCCCAATAAGCCCTCATCGCCGCTTGGTTTTCGGCAGCTTTCTTTCGTGAGCCACAGCCGGTGGCGTACACCTTGCCGAGGATTTTCACTGCAACCTCAAACTTCTTCTCGTGATCAGGTCCCGTCTCCGATACAAGTTCGTATACGGGCGTAGTTTGGAAAGTTTTTTGGACGTATTCCTGGAGCATCGACTTAAAATCACTAAACTCTTCGGTGTGGGAAAGTTCTCGACCGGGCTCGAACACCTCCCGGATGAGCCACGGCGTAATCTTTGGGATCCCAAGCTCTAGGTAAAGCGCGCCAACAACGGCTTCAAGTGCTGAACCAAGGAGTACAGGTCTGTGCCGCCCTCCTGTTTGTTCTTCGCCTCGGCCGAGAAGCAGTAGCTCACCTATGCCCATTTCTTCAGCTCTCTTACCGAGAACGGGGCGGCTTACAATAGCTGCTTTCTGCTTAGAGAGTACGCCTTCCGAGGCACGGGGCATTTCCCGGTAGAGGTATTCTGTGACAACCAGACCGAGGACAGCGTCGCCGAGGAATTCGAGTCGCTCGTTGTCATAGGGAAGCTGGTGTTCGAATGCGTAACTCGAATGTGTCAGGGCGCGATCGAGCAAATCCAAGTTTTCCATAGGCAGATTGTAGCGGTTGAGAAACCGCATCAACTGTTCAGCACGCTCTGGTCGCAAAATCCTCACATTCCCACTCTGCAAATCTTTGATTCACAATGAGTTAAGGCTTCTTTTCAGCAGAGGTGACTGCGGGCTTCAAGTCAGAAGTGTCAGTTGGCGGATAGATTGCCTCGAGTTCGTCGAGGAGGATCTGTCCACTTGCTTTCAGTGCATCCTGATCCTGAGCGAGGTAAAGTTCGGTTATACGTATGGGGAAAACCGGTTTCGCCCCGCGATTGGTGGAGCGGGGGATCAAAGAACGTACTGAAACAACAACCTGCTTCCACTTTTTCGACCACGTGATGCCTTCAGATCCATTCGTGAAATCGATCATGAAATGCTGGTTATGCGCGTCAACGACTTCCCCTCGCAGCCATGCTTCGCCCCCATCTCCGTATATCCACAGGGAAATCTTTTCAGGGTGGCCGTCGATGGGTATATCCGTGGGGAGAACAATCTTTGTTGCTCCTCCCTTTAACATTTTATAGTTCCACGCAAGGCAACCCTTTCCTGCGATCTGATGTTCTCTATCGCAAAACACAGAGGATCGTTTTGTGTCGTAGCGTGTTCCGGCGAGACGAGTGGTAACGAAGTCATCAAAAGAACACACCGTTTTTGTCGAAACCATATCCACATAGTACGGCACCCGCGTGCGGCAGTCTCCGATGTCCACCACCAAATCTCCTAGCCCTTTTCGCAAAGCGCGGACGCGTTGCTCACTAACGGTCACGCAGGGATCGGAAACCGAAATGTTAATCATTTCGGGAAAAAGAGTTATTGGTCCACTTGTGCTGCTGGCCTCGATCTTGAGGTCCACCTTTTCATTTCTCACGAGAACAAGGGGCGACGGATCAATTGTCACAGTCGTGAGCTTCACAACATGAACCGTTTTTTCTGCTTTAAGAGGAGTGGTTTGAGGAGCGTGATAGCTGACTGCGATACGCTCTGCTGCAGGCTGGCGCGCAGCCGTCAGACTACACGTGGTTCCAAAAGAATGGATAGTGCCTATCGAGCGTGGTACGGACCACGTGAGGCTGTCGGGAGACAAGGAAACCGGATTGCTTAGTTCGTCAAGTCCGTCGCATCTGAGAGTGACAGTGCTTCCTGTTGGCACGACGAGCGGATCGTTCTTCGGCACAATTTTGAGGCGGCTAACCGGTCCAGCAGACCGAGTGTAGACAACCATGAGAGCATTACTTACCGTTCTGGCTCCCAGGCGATCACTTGGCCGATTCACCACCTCTCCACGAACGACCATCGTTGTACTGCCGCCACCGTCGAAGTTCATAGCTTCCCAGCAGCCCAACTGCTGCAAATACTTAGCGAGCTCGAACAAACTGACACCGATGCTAAAAGCAGGCTGTCTGCCGTCGACGGTTACAAGGTAGAGCCGTTTCTGATCCCGAGAGATCCCAACAGCTGTGCGAGGGTGCCTGTCGGCTGAAAAGCTTCTCAGTATTTTTTCCTCCTTCCAGTCGATGTAAATTTTCCCTCTGCTCAAAAGCTGGGGACCCCCACCAATGGCGAGAATGATTGGCTCAGTTACTTCTTTCACACGAAGAAGAATCTCAACCTTCTCTCCAGGTTTAAGTGTGCCCAGAGCACGCGCTGCATCGGCATGGAGTCCGAGGACCAATCGGCTGTCTCCAAGCTGAGCGGCTGGAGAACGAATCTCGCCGACAACCGTAGCCGAGACAGGCTCGTTGGGAATGAACCGGTTCGTTGGGAGGTGAAGCTCGTAGGCTTTCGCAAAACGCGTCACGGTGACGATATCGTCGTATGGAGGAGTGTACAGAACTGCGCCAGCAGAGGTGATCGGTTCGTTCAACTTGATATGTCGCAAACTACGGGTCCGCGTCTTAATCTGAAGGTCGGCAGTGAGCGGTTTGATGAAAAGCTTTCCACTCGCAGTCATCCCAAACACGGCTCGCGGCGCAGGCGTAGAGGGCAACGTGACGACCATTCCGTTCGTCACATAAAGATTTACCGGGATGAACATGCGGGTGCTATTTTTCCAAAAGTCGCCATTTGTTGCGGCTATGACGTGGTTGTCTGCTCTTTCCTCACGCCTTGCCATGTCGGCAACAGTGGCACCGGTAAAAAGTTTCCCTTTTCCTATAGTAGAGCGCAACTCGAGCCCCGTTGTCTCCAAGTTCACCGTGATGACGTGGATATTGAGCGGGCCACTCGTGTGATATTCGTGTCGGTGTTCGACTCCGGGACCGACGATTTCAGAATTGACTGCGACCGAAGGCAACTCAGTCGCTGAGGGAGAGTCTCCGTATGTACTCCAGGCAGGAGGCGAACAGAGGATGACGAGGATGAAAAGCAAAAGTCGCATTTTGCATAATGAGGGGAGACCAAGCGTTTTACTCATCGATGTGTTTTTCCTTAATACAAAATAACATCATGAACGATCACATTTCTGTCGACGCCGCTTAACGGTTCGAACGCGTCATTGATGAATTCGAGCTCAAGAGAGAGGTCTTTTGGTGCTCCTTGTGGCCACAAAGAAAGATCGAAAAGGTGGGGCTGCAGTCCATCGACATAGAGTCGGCAGATTTCTTTGTCATCTACGCGGACAACAAGAACAGGATACATGCCAATTGCCCATGTCCCCGTGACATTCATAACGAGGCGTGTCACGCGATACGCACCTGTGAATATGCGTGCCGAGGCAGTTCCATTTCTGCCCATAACAATGCCGCGGGAATCCACATAATTACCTTTGGACAGACGGAATAAGCCTGCACCGACAACTTTGGCTCCTGTTGTTTCGCGAGCGAGGGATTGCCATCGAGCTCCCGCGCTCTCTTTGCGAAACGCTCGTGAATACACATTTGCGAGAGCCAGGTTAACGGCAGGGTCCCCGGGGGAGGTGCTCAAAAGTGCGCGGAGGCGCATCTGAGCTCCAAAAAGGTTCTTATCGACTGTTTCCATCCACTGAGCGAGTAGTATTTCTCCTCGGCGGCGCATGGAGTGAGTTCTCAACAAAATGTCGATAGCGCGGAGGAATGCGGGGGAATTCTTAATTTTAGCTGCGACTCGTGCCACTCCAGCAGCCTGTACAGAGGTGAGCGCCGCCTCGTCCATATAGCTATTCGCCTCTTCTTGTGCGAGGGAGTAACCAGCATCTAAGGCGGCGCACATCATCTCGGCAGCTTCTTCACAGGCGCCTGCTCGCCATAAGTATTTTGCTAACAGGAAATAGGTCTTCGCTTCGTCATACCCATAAGCTGCAACGTCGTTCGCTTTGGCTCCAGGCACACGCCTGAAAACTTCTCTGATAATCTCGGAAGCGGTAGTGAATTCTCGTTTGTGAGCCTTTATTTCCGCGTAGAGGTAGAGAGCATCAAAGTCATAGAAATGCTTTGAGAGCCTTTTCTCTACGATTCGTTCGGCTGCGTCGAGGTCGCCCTGCCTCATCGCCCGACGTGCCACGGCGGCATAATTCTCTGGTTGTAGTCGCCCAAATGCCAAAGTCACTCGCTCGAGGGATAATCCCAGGATGAGCAGTGCGAGAAAAAGTATGACAAATGCAATAGCTCGCACCCAAAAGATTCGCATGGTTTTTCCCAGCTTAACTCTTCATGCGTGCGCTCATCGGCGCACGATTTCTAGGTAATGCATTCGCCCTAAAACAGTTAGGACAACGATGATTGTCAATGTTGTGAGTGCCACCAAAAGGATTGTTCGCGGCGGGAAATAATGCTTTGCCGGCGTCGGGGCAAAAGCTGCGATTGAGACATCGCTTACAGGCTGAGCGATGGCCATCCGTGCGTCCTGAAGTTTCTGTGTCAGGAGATCTGCGTTACGCTGGACTGCTCGCAATTGAATCTCCATGAGTTGCAGTTGAGCCGAAGCTTCATTGTAGCGCTGTTGCAAACGTTCCACCATTGCCTTCGTCTCGGTGGTTTCCCTCTCGAGCTGTTTGATTTCGCTGTCGAGAATACCTAGTTGGAGAGCCATGTCATGAATTTGGTTCCGTGTGTCCAAATAGCTTTGCAAAAGCCCTTGAAGGGATTTGCGTCTCGACTCGACCGAATCAGTTAGCATTTTTTCGGCTAGACGGGCTCGATACACCCGAACCTGAAGCTCTCGCGCTTGTCTTTCATATTCTTTCACCTTAGGCTGTAGTTCAGCCACTTCAGCAACCACTTCGTGGTATTCAGCTTCGAGCTTTGCCCGCTGTTCAAAAAGGAGGGTCCACGCTGGATTGATTTCCTCTCGCTGGAACTGGATACGCGAGAGCGCTTTCAGCTGTTGGGACTGCCCCGTTCTAATCGCCTCGGCGATGCTTATATCAGGAACATCCTTCGAGAGTGATATTATTTTTTCGGTTGCTGATAGAGCGATGTCGAGGGCACTGAGGGCACTTTTGAGTACGGCAAGGCGTGTTTCAGCCGAGCGCAATTTCCCCACAGCAGACAAGTAGTCACTTTGTAACTGGTTGAGCTCTTTGTCGAGGAGCTCCACAGGCTGTTCGAGCTGAAACTTTGCTAATTTCGTGAGATAATACAGAACACGAGTGCGTAACTCGAGTGTTTTGGCCCGTGCCTGTTCGTAGGGTGACTTCGAGAAATCTGTAATACTCTGAGTGGCGGTGGTAGCATCGGCGATCTTTTCAGGATCCATGATCTCCTCGGCGGAAAGTTCGCCCACCCAAAGTCCACCTTCAGTGAGCACTCGCTGTGCTTCTTGAAGCTCCTTTAGTTTGCGACTTTCGACTTCATATTTATGTCTTTTCTCGATGAGCTGATTGAGGTAGTTTTTGTAGTCACTCGAATACTCATCAATTTCACGGAGAAGAAGTTCGAGATTGTTTTTCGCTTTGAACTCGACGATCAGCTGTTGCTGCTGTGCGAGTGTTCGTTCCGCTTCCTTCTGTTGGGCGAGGATGTAGTCATACTGAAACCGTGTCTTCTCGTTTGCCAGCTGGTCGTACTTCTGTTCGAAAAGCATAGCCCAGGTGTTAACAAGCAGCTGAGCCAAAGAGCCTGTCCTTGCAGTGGCGTATAGGTTAAGGAGCGGCGATATTTTAATGTCGGCGGCGGTCTTTTTCTCGATAATCTCCTCGCAGTCGAGAGATTTTGAGAGCGATTCAATCGTCCAGTCTTCGATTTCACTGGAGGAAAGATCTGCCAACGCTTGCAGTTCTTGTGCACTCCAGCGGGCAAAAAATGGCGCCAATTGAGTGGCATTTTCTCCCAGTTTCTTCTGAACGCCTTCCTTCCCAAGGGCACGAAGAACTTTCGCTGCTTTTTCGGCGCCGTCATACTGTTTGATAAATTTCTCGGCTAAAGGCTTCGCGTCGCGGATGGTATGGATGAGACTTTCGACGAGTTCGCCGCTCAAAAGTAGATTCTTCGCTGTGATGACAGAAAGAGGTTCAGTACGAATTTCAGCCGAAAACTTAGGGGGCAAAATGATAATTTTGCTCTCGGCACGATATCGGTTCGGAATAAGAAGAAGAATTGCGGCAAAAACGATAACAGCTATTGCCACTATCTTTGCAATGAGAAGTCGCTTCTGCCACCAAAAGACAAGTAGCTCGCCAAGAATTTCATCCGGCGTCATCCGGACGGGCGACGGGTCGACGTTGCTATCACTATTCTGAGAGGGGTGTTTTTCCTCGTTCATAACCATCGAGCCTTGTAATCATGATGTTGTGCAAATAGAAATTCCGATCCTCATCGTTCGATGGGAGTCGTTCCGAATTGTTGATGTAGTCCAGCTGCAACGAATGCATACCTTTTTCAAGATAGATTGCAACTTCGTAAGTGTTCCAATCATCATGTGCAATATAAAGTGAATCAATCTGCTTGCCGTCGACTGAGAGCCGTACGAGAGGAGACAAACCAAACGCACGATCGCCGCGAGCAGTTACTACGATAAAATAAGTTGCGCTGGCCGGAATTTCAATCATCGTTTGCGCAGAACCATTGGTGTAGAAGGCGAGGTAGCCGTCTCTTGTTTTTGCCCCACTCGTCTGGAGATCTGAGGCGGCGACATAGCGAACGAGATTGTGGTACTGGCGGAAAGCCTCCACGGCTTGGTCCGGCAGTTCTCCTGCAAGCGCTGTCATGCGCAAAACAATAGGATAGGATAGGTGTGATGAAGAGAGTTCTGAGAGGCTTTTGTAGGCGCGCTCAGGCATCCCTGCTGCCGCGAGGATATCGGCCCGCAGTAGCGGATATTTCAGTTCTTGCGCGAGCCTTGTGCAAACTGGTGTGATCTGTTCGAGTGCCAAACTCAGCCCCTCGGCATCGCCGCTATCTATGCTTTTCTGTGCCAATGCCCACGCATAAGCAGCTTGAAGCACAGCCTGGCGTTCAAGCATCAACTTCGATGCCTCGAGAGCCACCGTCTGAGTGGTAAGTTCATTTTGTAGCTGTTGGATTTTCTGGAGAACGGCTGTCCAGTCAAACTGTGGATAACTCAGAGCATCGGCGTAATAACGAGCTTTATCAAAGCGTGCTGCCGTGGCATTGAGAATGACAGCAAGACGCCTCACGTAGGAGTTGCGGTCTTTCTTAGCAAAAGCTTTTTCGGCGAAAACTCGTGCCGACTCGAATTCGCCAAGAGCTAAAGCCGCACGACTCTGGATGCTACGCAAAAAACGTTGGTAAGCGATCGCAAGTCCCGAAGGTGACAACTCGAGAAACGTACTTTCAGGGATTTCTCCGTTCAGAACAAGCTTTGCTCCTCGGATGAGAAACTCTATGCGTGAGTCTTCAACTGCTAGAGGAGTCGAGGTGGGAAGAGTATTAAGAATCCGAGCCGCTTCGTCTTCCCTGTCCGTCTCGTAAGCACAGATAGCACGCTCCAATACAACTCGCGGTGTGGGGCGAAGACCAACCAGGAGGCGTTCTGCCTCCGCATAATTGCCCACGCAGAGTTCTACCTCCGCATACACTTCTCGTGCGTACTCATGCTCCGGGCGACACCCTACCACGTACTCGAGCAACTCCTCGGCTCCATGGTAGTCAGCTTGGTTCGCGAGATACTGCGCCTTGTTGGTGATCAGGAGCAGTCGTAGATCACTGAGGAGCGATGTCGCGAGTATGAGCGCTCCGCCCAGAATGAGGATCCCGATGATACGCTTTACTCTCACCCTCCCGCTTGTGTCTCCTTCAGCAATGCAAGAATTCTTTCTCGGACCTCATCTTGGGTAAACATTGCTCTTTCAGGGAATTTCTTCCGTCGGAAAAGCTCAGCGGATATAATTTGATAATTGAGTAGCGCTACGTTGGTTCTCCCTGCGTATTCGGCATCCTTGGCACGCAAGTAATACACATTGAGATTCTTAATATCGCGTTTGCGTAGTTCCTCGGTGACTTCGTAAAGCTCTTGCGAATTTTTGCTCTTCAGTGCGAGAATGCCAAGTTGCTCCAACGCCTCAATATATTGGGGGTTCATTCGCACCGCACGCTGAAACGTTTCGCGTGCCTCTTTGTCTTTGTGAAGACGCATGTAAATGGAGCCGAGTTGACCATACGAGCGAACCGATGAAAACGTTTTCATCCCTTCCAGCTGAAGAGAGAGCGCAAGCCCATCAGCATTTTGGCGCATCGCAAGGCGTGCGAGTTTGATACGCACGTAGCCGTTCGAAGGATCGAAGTCGAGGGCCCTCTTGAGGCGCGACTCATAGACTTCTGTCGTGTGGACGCCGCGGCTAGCCATTACGTCGAAAAAGCGACCGTAAAAAGTTGTGACAGAGAAATACCCTGTCACCAACAGCAACAGGACAGCACACAGAGACGCGATTCGTGGACCTCTATCAGTCATCCTTACCGATTCCGTATTATAATCAGTGCCGAGGGCAAGGATTTTTCATGTGTTGCATTCTTTCGCAAGTTCCCCAAACAACCTTTCGTCCAAAAGGATGTCGCCGTGGGAATACTTATCGAGGAAGGTACGGAACTTTTCTGCCTCGTGTTTCAATTCTATATCGAATAGCATGAGATCGGCAGGGGAGAGGTCGAACCGCTGCTCTTTGCCCAATCCCGTGTAGAGGATTATCCCCGGGTAGGAGGTTAGCGAGCTGTCTCTTTTCCACATCATCCACAGGTAGATTTTCATTTGAAGGTCGTAAATGCTTCCCGAGGCAGTCGGTGTTTTCTCTTCTTTCTCTCCCGTCTTGAAATCAACCACTAGTAGTTCTTTCTCGTCGTACCATGCTTCACAGTCGAGTTTTCCACTGAGAGCAATATCAGAAGTTAGGGAGGCCAGATAGGGGACCTCAAACCTCAAGCGTTGCGCTTGGCGCAATCTTTTGAAAGTGTCACTATTGAGCGCCTTGTTTACGTGCTCGCAGAGTGCGTCCAATTCACCTTCCACATCTTGCTCAGACAGAATTGGACAAAGGGTGCTGAGTCTATCCCTCAACCACTGTCTCGACATTTCGACGTTATCTTGTTTCATCCGCAACATGCGTTCAAATGTCTCGTGGAGAAGCGTTCCTCTTTCTGCGGCGCTGAGCTGAGGCTGAATATCTGTCTCCCGTGGCGAATTTTCATTTGTTCCGGCAGCCGGGTTCTCGAGGATGTACTTAATGAAATAAAGCTCCGGAGACTGCCGGAATGTTAAGAATTCTGAGACAGTGACGGTAAGGTGCCGAGGGACGTGGGCACGCTCTGGGGTCAGAACGGACCAATTGTACCGTGGACCCTCCGAAGAAAGTGAACAAGTGCTGTCGAGTGCGGGAGTGGGTTCGATCTCCGTCGCGGACTCTTCTCGTTCCGAATCGGCAAAAGAGGCAGAAAAAGTTGATGCGTCGCTGTCAAATTCTGTTCCCGACGTGAGTTCGAGACGCCAACGTCTGTTGGACGCAGAAGGATTACTTAGCTCCGCGAGTAAATGTGTGAGATCTCTTACTTCCTCAAATCTGTCTCCCAGAATTACTGGTGTCAGCCACCCAAGAGCATTATTTTTTCCCTCGGGTGTCGCCGCAAGAATGAGAAGCTTGCTCGCGCGGGTCATACCCACGTAGAGAACGTGTTTTTCTTCCTCCCGCGCACGTAGTTTCTGATTCTCTTTGAGGAGCTCCAATAGAGGCGAGGACATTTCGGGTGGAGAATAAAGAAACCACTGTTCACCATCTGAGATAGGATTCGATGCTGTTGTGTTGATTGATGTTTCAAGGTAGGGGAGAATCACCACTGGAAATTCGAGCCCTTTCGCAGCATGGATAGTCATAATTTTGATTTTGCTTTCCATCGCTGCGGGGATGGGAGCCTCGGCCTCCGCTGCTTGCTGGTCCTCCTGTGCTTCCGCAAACTCCAAGAATGCTCCAATACTCTGGGTTCCAAATCGGCGGGCAAGGGACACAAGTTTGCGGAGATTTGTGAGCGCTTGCTCTCCGCGAGTAAAAGAGTAGAGTCCCCACGCCCCAGTCCGGTCCAGAATATCTTCAATGATGACATCCGTTCCGGCTGCTCCCAGTCTTCTACGCAAATGTTCGCAGAGATTGAGAGCAAACTGCAGATGATCTTTTTCGTAGGGATCGAGAACGCTGTTCCTTTGAGCGGCTCCATTTCTATCTTTATCTTCAAGTGCGTCTTTGCAGCGCTTCCATAATGATCCTCGTCTTCCAAAGGCTATCCGAAACAACATGTCATCTGAGCATCGAAAAAGCCCCCCGCGCAACATGCCCAGCATCGCCAGATCGTCCTCTGAGTCCAAAACAACCCGCAAAACATTGACGACATCGACGATTTCAGGTTGATCGAAAAGAGCTGCCCCGCCGTGTGTTATAAAGTCTACTTTGCACTTCCTCAAAGCCATCTCGAGAAGAGGGAAATACCTGCGTTTTCGACAGAGGATGGCAATATCGCCCTCTTTACACACCTCTGCACTCACTAGCTGCTTTACAGTTGTTGCAATTGCGTAAGCCTGGAAGTGGTCCCTATCGATTCGAGAAGAATTCGCTGGTGGACTGTCACTTGCGGCAGGATCGGCGTTCCTTTCGGGAATCGACATTTCTAAGTAAACGACCCCACTAGGAAGGATGGTGTGGTTATTTTGCAGATTGCCGGGAATGAGCTTCTGGTACTCGCCGATGAGCTCCCCGCACACGTCGTTGACGACTTCCAGAATTACGGGGGCCGACCGAAAGTTTGATGTGAGGCTGAACGTAGCTCCCTTTTTTCTGTCGCAGATAAATGCTTGCGTTTCCTGGAAAACCTCAGAACTGGCATTTCTCCAGGTGTAAATAGCCTGGTTGCGATCTCCCACAACAAAAAGAAATGGTTCCGCGGCTGCCTCTCCTGAAAGAAGTCTGAAAATTTCCCACTGGATGCGACTTGTGTCTTGGTACTCATCCACTATGAGTGCTTTGAGTTTCTGGGTAACTTCTTTTCTTACAGTCGGTTCGTTCTTCAGAAGGTCGCGCACTCTTATCTCGAGTTCGGGGAAATCGAAAAGATCCTGTCGCAACCCGTTGGTTTGCCCGCTGCATGCACCTCTGTATTCTCGGAGCACATCGAGGAAAATGTGTCCCAATAAACACGAAAATGTGAGAAGTGTCTCATCCTCCTCCCGAGAATTTGCTCTTCTCCAATAGGGAGAAAGAAAATCGCGCAGTTCGCCGAGTTTTGTCTCGAGATGAGGACAGCTATTTTGTAAGTTAATATATTTTTTTCTTAATCTGTTATCCTTAGTCAAAAGGGTTTCCAAAACAGTTTTGGCAGTCTCGACGCGTTCGTCCTCGGGGGAAGATGGGTCTTCGAGCATCGCGGCAGCTCGCCGAAGCTCTCCATCGGTTTCCAGATTGTTCAGAATCTTGCCGAGCTCCTGAAGACGACTAAGTGGTATATCTTTATTCCACTCGTCACAAAGCTCATGTACTCTGGCTGGTAAATTGGCTAGGTCGTCATTCTCCAGGTACCTTTCTGCAATCGGCTCAAATTCTATCCGTCGCGAGAGCAAGTTTTGGAGAATTTCAATAAGTCGGTTCTTTCTCGTGGACAAGGTGAGGAGTCCAACAAGCGCATCCTGTTGGTCGGGAGACCCGTTTTCCCATTTTGCCAGAGTTTTTTCGATACACTCTCGCGCGAGTTGCAGTTGCTCGAGGGTATCGAGAATTTTGAAATCAGGATCGACGCCTGCTATTTCCCATAAATCTCGGAGCAACTTTGCACAATACGAGTGGATTGTCCCAATTGGTGCAATGGAAAGAAATTGGATGGCTTTGGTGAGCCGTTGCCACTGCTTATCGGTAAGTTTTCCCCTTTCACTCTCAGACAGCTCCTTCAAACGCTTACGAATGCGGCTTTTAAGTTCCGCCCCTGCCTTTTCAGTGAAAGTCACAACAACAATTTGATCGAAATCTGCATCATCCCAAAAATGGAGCAAGGCTCTGCAATACCACTCTACGATAACCCGCGTTTTTCCAGAACCTGCACCCGCGAGAACAACTGCACTCCCACGATGTGAAATAATCTTTTGTTGCTCCTGGGTAAACTCGGGCGCCTGAGGGGGAGAGGCAACGTTTGTCATTTGTTCTTACCCTCGCTAATCCAAGAAAGACGGGTGAGGCCGAGGGGATGGGGCGTTATTCCCGATAGGGTTTTCTGCGCGACCATCACTTGCGAAGCGTGGAAAAGGGGGATCCAGTACGATTTGGTTGCAAGCTGTGACTCGATCGCCCCATAATTCTTTGCGCGCAACTGCTTGTTCCATTGGAGTGATGCTTCCGCGATAAGCTGGTTCAGTTCCTGAAATTCTGTGCTGAACACCGACTCAAGGACAGGCGCAGCGGTTCCTAGCGCATCCCTGAGATAGGCATCAGGATCTCCATTGTAGCATGTTATTCCCCATACGGCAGCTTGGAAATCTCCTTTGCGTATCCTGCCCGGCAATTCGCGAACTCCAACACGTTCTATTATCGCCTTTACTCGGATCTCTTCGAATGACTGCACGAGCCACTCACCTATCTTTTCTCCAGCGGGGTTCCAGACACGTTCCTCATCGGGGATGAGAACTTTCAGGGAAAAGCCATCACGAAACCCAGCCTGCTCCAAAAGTTCCAAAGCATGCTGGGTCTCCTTTCGTTCCGAAAGTATTGCTGAGGACAAAACATCTTTTATGCCAGGGGGATAGAAAGATGTCGCTGGTGAGCCATATCCCTTGAGGAGGTTGTCACAGGCCATCTTTCTGTCGAGTGCGCAGCTCAGAGCCGTGCGGATGGTGGCTTGGTCAAGAGGAGCGATGCGTGGGTTGAGGAAAATTGCACAGGTGTGAGTCCCAGGCCCGCTAATAACCCTCAGATTCTTTGCCTGAGCCAAACCTGCCAGTGTGTCGGGGGAAAATCGTTGCCCAAGCTCACACAATCCCTCCCGAAGAGCCCTTTCACGTTCTTTCGCTGCAGGAATTGAGCGAAATTCCATCTGACGGCATCGCGCTGGAGGTCCCCAATAAAGATCGTTTCGTTCCAGAACAACTTTGCCGCCCTCTATGAATGCTCCTACGCGCATTGGACCTGTCCCCACAACGGTAGTGTTCCCATCCGCAGCGGCGGCCTGAACTGAGTGGGGACTCACAAGCGCCGCTTCCACGCACGCAAGGTTTCGGAGAAATCCGGCGTACGGACGAGATAAGACAAAAGTGACAGTGAGCGGGTCTGAGGTTCGGATATCGCTAAGAAACCAGCTGTCACCACTTTCTGGGGATCCGTAGAGATTGCGCGCAGCGGCCAGAGCTCCCGCTCGATGATAGGGATGCGATGGGTCAATTTGCCTCATAACGTTGAAACGTACTGCATCAGCGTTCAGGGGAGTCCCGTCGTGAAAGAGTACGTTGCGACGAAGGGAAAACACCCACTCTTTCCCGCCTTCTCTCATTTCGTACTTCTCTGCGAGACACGGTTCGACGTCAACCGACCCATCCGCAAAGCGAACAAGCCCTTCACAGACTTGGGTGAGCCAGAGAGCATTTTCAGTCGTTCGCACGATGGAGGGTTCTGTTATCTCGACGGCATCTCTCATCGCATAGCGAAGACGCTCAGTGGCGTGGAGCGTTTCCGCAGGCTTGGTTCTCGTTCTCGTAAAACTGAAAAGTGCTACACCAATGATGAAGACGCCAGCAACCTTGGTCCAGCGACCTCGCGCCGTTGGTGCTTTTCTTTTAGCGGCACGTATGGTATTTTCACCCTTGCCATTACCGCTTTCTGCCATAAGGCTTTCAATCATGGCGACAAAGACAGTGCGCCAAATCTCGGTTTGTAGTCAAATTCAATCATCGTGGAAGGAACAACGAGCGTGAGTATGAAGACCTACCGCATAACTTTGCTCCCTGGTGATGGCATTGGCCCCGAAGTCACCTCTGCTGCCGTTCGAGTTTTGGAAGCAACGGGAATTCCTTTCGAGTGGGAGCCCGTCGAGGCAGGCGGCGAAGTAATGGTAAAGTACGGCACTCCGCTGCCGGAACAAGTCTTTCATTCAATCCGGAAAAATGGTGTCGCTCTCAAAGGGCCCATTACTACCCCGATTCGGGGAGGGTTTGCCAGTGCCAACGTCGCGATTCGACAAAAGCTTGAGCTTTACGCAAATGTTCGACCAGCGAAATCGATTCCTGGCGTGAAGACACGCTTTGAAAATGTCGACCTTGTTGTCATCAGAGAGAATACCGAAGACCTCTATTCGGGCCTCGAACACATTGTGGTGCCTGGAGTTGTCGAAAGTCTCAAGATAATCACTGAAGCAGCTTCCTTGCGCATTGCACGTTTTGCTTTTGAGTATGCGGCCAAAAACAGTCGTCGGAAAGTAACGGCTGTTCACAAGGCGAATATCATGAAGCTGTCCGATGGCCTCTTTCTCGAATGTTGTCGGCGTGTGGCAAAAGAATTCCCGGATATCCAGTATGCGGAGATTATCGTCGATAATCTCTGCATGCAACTTGTCCGTGACCCTCAGCAGTTTGATGTATTGCTGCTCGAGAATCTTTACGGCGATATCGTCAGTGATTTGTGCGCTGGTCTTGTGGGCGGACTTGGGATTGTCCCCGCGGCAAACATTGGGAAAGACGTTGCTGTTTTCGAGGCTGTTCATGGAAGTGCCCCCGATATCGCAGGCAGAAACATCGCAAATCCAACTGCCCTCATTCTCAGTGGAGTCCTCCTCTTGCGGTGGCTCGGAGAGACAGCGGCAGCCGATAGGGTAGAAAAAGCCGTTCATGAGACGCTTGCAGAAGGCAAGCATCTCACTCCGGACTTAGGAGGAACAGCTACGACGACCGATTTCACGGACGCTGTGATTGCCCATCTATCCTAGGATAAATGGGCTCCTCTCGCTCTGGGAAAGAAATCTCGTTCCTGCGGCCTCATTTGTATCGCCATTTGCCGCAGGAACGAGATTTGCCACGTACACTCTAATCTGTCGAGGCATAGACGCGCGGACGCGGTGGAATGAGACTCACGTCGACAGGTTCGTACTCGAATCGTGGGCCATCCGGAGTAAATGTCGCCTTGGTGGTCTTAAGCCAGTTTTTGTCGTCCCGATCGGGAAATTCTGGTTTGTAGTGCGAGCCACGACTTTCGTTCCGCGCCAGGGCTCCAAGAGTAATGCACCGAGCAAGATGGAGCATGTCGCGCAGTTGCTTTGTGAAGAGTACGCTCGTGTTCAGAGTGCGATTCGTATCGTTGATGTCGATCCGTTTCCATCGCTCAAGAAGTTCGCAAAGTTTCCGATCTGTCTCTTCCAAATTCTTGTTATATCGCACGATAGTGACGTTTTTTGTCATGACGTCCCCCATCTCTCTCCACAGCGCGAAAGCATTCTCATCTCCCTCGTTCATTTTGATGATGGAAGCGATATCCTCTTCTTCTTTCTTCTTTTCTGCTTCATAGACAGAAGATGGGACATCTGTTGCGCCTTTGCTGAGAGACTTGATGTAGCCGACAATGTGAGGACCAGCTACCATACCGGCATAAATGCACGAAAGAAGTGAGTTAGCCCCCAACCGATTTGCACCGTGATACTGGTAATCAGCTTCTCCGCACACGTAGAGCCCCGGGATGTTCGTCATCTGATTGTAGTCGCACCATAAGCCACCCATTGAATAGTGAACAGCCGGGAAGATTTCCATGGGCTGCTTGACCGGATCCACACCGACAAATTTCCGGTAAATCTCAAGGATTCCACCCAGTTTCCGTTCGAGCTCTTCGGGATCTTTGTGGGTGAGGTCGAGGTATACTTTGTTCTCTCCATTAATGCCCATGCCCAAGTGGACGCAAACCATGAAAATTTCTCTGGTCGCTACATCGCGCGGCACCAGGTTTCCATACTTGGGATACATTTCCTCGAGAAAGTACCAAGGCTTGCCCGTCTCACCACATCGGAATTCTTTTGGATTTCCCTGCGCGTCGCGGATGAACGGGTTTCTATATACCTTATTTGAATCGCCCCATACCCAAATACGTCCCCCTTCTCCTCTGGCCGACTCACTCATCAAACGAAGCTTGTCTTCACCAGGAATGGCAGTGGGATGCACCTGAATAAACTCGCCGTTGGCGTAAATCGCGCCTTGCTGATATGCCCGAGAATTTGCAGCTCCCGTATTAATCATCGAGTTTGTGGATTTGCCGAAGATAAGTCCGGGGCCTCCAGTTGCCAGAACAACGGCGTCAGCCCGGAACGCACGCACCTCGAGAGTACGGATGTCCACTGCCACAATACCGCGGCAGACTCCCCCCTCGTCTCTTACTACGCGCAAAAATTCCCACAACTCAAACTTTCTCACGAGTCCAGCATCTTCCCAGCGCCTTACTTGCTCGTCCAGAGCGTAGAGAAGCTGTTGCCCGGTGGTAGCGCCAGCAAACGCTGTGCGGTGATAGAGCGTTCCCCCGAAACGACGAAAATCCAAAAGCCCTTCCGGTGTTCTATTGAACATGACTCCCATGCGATCGAAAAGATCGATGATGGCAGGAGCTGCATAACACATCCCTTTCACCGGTGGCTGGTTCGCGAGGAAATCCCCCCCGTAGACCGTGTCATCAAAATGAATTTCTGGACTATCACCTTCGCCTTTGAGGTTTTTCGCTCCGTTGATGCCACCTTGGGCGCATACAGAATGTGAGCGTTTTACTGGAACAATCGAAAATAAGTCGACTGGCATCCCCGCTTCAGCAAGCTTGATGGTCGTCATAAGTCCGGCGAGACCACCACCAACCACAATTACTCGCGCATCTTTGACTGCCATGATTCTATGCTCTCCTTCACTGCTGTTGACGCATGATGAATGATGTCAAAAATCAAGACTCGTTATGTGCTTTCCCATTCCATGGTACACGGGAAGGGAAAATGCCAAGGAATTTTTTCGAAGAACCTTTTTCGTCAAATCCGTAACTCTTTCAATGGGTGAGAGTCCTTGTCGTTTCAGTAGTGTTGTTGCGGTATTTCTCTGCAATTTTGCTTTTTGACGCCGCGACGGCAATCTTGTCGTCCCACCTTTTAGTATCATCGAGAAGCCGCATTCGACGAGTGCTCCAATCCGGCAGTGCCTTGTTCTCAACAAGAGCAAGGTAGAGTGACTTGGCGAGAATAGCGTGGCGGAAGGGATTGGGATGTGCGTCTCCTTTCTCGGGATCCACGCTCAGGGCGAACGAGTGCATGTGATATTTGTCAAGCCAGCGAATCATCTCTGCGAGTGGATTCACCACGATGAATCCGCATTTGGCGGCAAACTCAGTGGCTTCGCGACCTATGTCCAGGGGTTCCGACGTTCCCTTCTCGCGGTATGGCTCAAGGAAATAATAGTCGCGTAAAAACGCGATCGGCATAGAACGTTTTCGCGCAATCTCGGCCATTTCCTCGAGGGCACGTTTTGCATTATCCCAGCCCACCAATGCGCGGTACTCCTCGGGAATGATAGAGGGGTCGCTGTATTCTACTGCGCCTTCGAGTGCGAGGCGAACGGGACCAAAAGAACGCGATTTTAGAATGTCCCACAAATAGGAATGCGTGACCGTGTACAACGGGCGCGGCTTCGAGATAAAGTTCGGTAAGCTTGTGTCGTTGTCGGCGCAGTAGCCTAGAATGAGAGCGTCGGGCTGGTACGCTAAAACCTTCTCCTTTAGAAGCTCTGTCTCCATTACGGTGTTATATCCAGGCACCCCAAAGTTAAGAACCTCGAAAATAACCCCCGAAGTGGATGTCTCGTTGAGGAAATCTTCGAGAAGGTTAGAATATCTGTCATCAGGATTTACTCCCCAGCCGAAAGCAATCGAATCCCCAATAACTGCGATACGGTAGGTCCCCTTTGATTTTACCGGCTGGCGCTCCTTGTCCGCAAATCCAGCCGAGTTCGTTCGTAAGGTTGCCCCATGGAATGTTCCTTCTATGTTTGGAAGCATCTCGTACACAATACGGGGATTGGGAGAGAGACGCACAAAATGGATCATCTTCAACTCGCCCCCAGTGCGCTTGACATGTTCAAAGCGCCGGAGTGCTTCGATGTCGTTAGGTCGCGCTGCGAGCGTGATTCTTACGAGCAGTTCGAGACAGAGAAATGATAAAACGAGTCCTAACGCGAGCGCTGCAATCCTGAATAGCCACGCGCGCTTGCCAGAGCTAGCTTCCGTTGGAGTCTCTCCCGGTCGACCTGTATTATCCATAGACAAGATTCGATTACTCTTTGCTGTGTACTGCACAAACCAAAAATCAATATGTCCTGCGCATGGCTAGCTTCTATTCTGAAGTACAAAAACTGAATAAAGTTGCGTTCCCCTCATAGTGACAAAAACGGTTTTAGTAGAACTGATGCGGAGGAATAAGTACCTATGGCACGCAAACGCGTAGCCACAAAGCGTGAGTTACCGCCTGACACGAAGTACAATAGTGAACTCGTGACAAAATTCATCAACTGCGTTATGGAACGCGGGAAAAAGTCTCTCGCCCAGAAAATCGTATATGATGCCATCCAGATGGGCGCAAAGCGGGTGGGAGAGAACCAGGATGAGTTGGAGTTTTTTCTCCAGGCACTTGAAAATGTGAAGCCTGTTCTCGAAGTAAAATCGCGGCGCGTTGGCGGTGCCAACTATCAGGTTCCTGTTGAAGTGCGCCCAGAGCGTCGCGTTTCTCTTGCTATTCGGTGGATAATCGAAGCTGCTCGCAACCGCGGCGAAAAGACTATGCGCGAACGCCTGGCTAACGAATTTTATGATGCATTTAACAACGTCGGCATTGCGGTGAAAAAGAAAGAAGACACGCACCGCATGGCGGAAGCAAACAAGGCTTTTGCCCATTACCGTTGGTAATTTCCCCTCCGCAACTCTCAGATATTTGTGGAGCGGAGTCCTCGCGACAGGATACTCCGCTCCTTTCTTTTTGCAATGTTTACCCCTCGCTCGGATGAATTGCCAGGATAGTTCCTCATTTTTGCTGTAAACTGCAGCGCCGAATTACCTCCCGCCCTTCCTCTCGCCACTTCCCTCACTACATTTTCTGACCTATATCCACTAAAGCGCTGGCTTTTCAGAAGAATCGAGTTACTTCCCCATCCATGGAGACGTCGACCTACTACCTAAGATACTGGGGAAGGCAAACAGCAAAGTTGAGCAGTTAGCTTTACGAGCTTACAGTGGATAAAATTGTAACGTGAAACGTTATGCCTCCGCCTGGAGTTACTAATGTCGGGGCGCACTTGTCTCCATCCTGACAATTCTTTCTGTGCTTGGCCTTCGAGGGGATTTTGTACTCGACACGGGTGACGCGAACTGTCGCGGTCTGGAGCACGCTTGCTGGAAGTATCGCTTCTACCTTCTCGCTGCTTTTCGTGTAGGAGAAAAGTCCTGCTGGGCTTGGTATATGTATCTGCACGCTGCTTGTGGGGAAAATGCCTCCCTCGGATTTCCGTGGAATGGGATCAGTGCTCTTATTATCGTCATGTCCATTTCTGCGCTTGCAGCGACTTTTGTTTCCTTTGCAACCCCATATCGCCTGCCTCCGCACACCTCGAGAAATGGTTGAGAAACTTGGGACTTCTTTCCCGTTGATCGATTGCGAAAGCCCCATATCACTAGGCGCTGCGTGTCGTGGAGATTCTGCTCCCACTTATTTCTGAGTTGGTGTCCTCTCGAGCGAAAGAGAACACCACCACAATGGTTCCGGGCAAAGATCATTTAGGTCACTGTACTGACCAATGGTTTCCAGCCGCGAGAGTCTGATAAACGGTTCATCATGAGATTGAACTGATCCGGATAAAGCTTCCGAATCGTTTCCTCGTCAATCCGGCGTGGCTTCGAATGCCACAGGTTGTAGATGCAGTGTCCCATCGAGATATTATGATCAGCTTCGAGGCTTTGCTCGAGCCGTGCCAAATCGCGCTGGATGAGGTACATTTTTTCTGCGTACGTGATATTCAGTATTTCGTAGATCGGCAGCAGCCCTTTTCCGTCGGCAGCTTTCACCAACTGCTGACTGATGATGCCCCTCAGACAACTGCCAAGCCGGAGGAAAAATTCCTCCTCTTGTTTCCCCGTTGCTCCCACGACGTGTTGGAGGCGCATGACAGCCGGCACAGCACCAATCGCGTGAATTGTTCCGAAAGTCTGAATACCTGTTTCGGCTGCGCTCAAAGCAATCTCAGCCGTCTCTGCATCTCGGATTTCACCGATGAGGAGGACATCCGGATTTTTTCTCACACTCGCACGAAGTGCATGGCGAAAATCGGGTGTGTCACGGCCGATCTCGCGTCTGGTCACCAAACACTTTTGGCTCGGAATCATGTATTCGACTGGGTTCTCGATGGTGCAAATCGAACCGTAGCGTGTCCGGTTGATATAATCCAGCATCGCCGCAATGGTGGTTGTTTTTCCCGAGCTCGTCTCGCCAGCGACGAGAACAATGCCTCTTTCGCTGTCAGCGAGTTTCCGAAGCATGACAGGATCGATCCCGAGTTCGTCGAGAGGGATGATCTTACTGGGCAAGTAGCGCATCACAAAATGCAACTTGCGCCCGTTCGCATAGCCGACGTTGACACGTCCCGTAGCATTTTTGAAAGCAAGCGAAAAGTCCACATCCGCAGACTCTTCAAATTGCTTGCGCTGGTCAGGTGCAAGTGAGCGATCTAGAATGTCCATGATGTCTTCGCGTGTTACCACCGGATGCTCTTTCGACGTTATGGGAACAAGGTCTCCATGGATACGCAGACGAGGCGGCTCGCCTTCCAGCATGTGTACGTCGGAGCCTCCTTTGAGTTCCAATACCTGCACCAACTTCTCGAGCAATTCCATGCCTGAAAGACTTGCTGAACTTCCTATGTGCTGACCCTGTTCCACCGTTCCCGCTTGGGGCTTTGTAACCGGGTTTGGATTTTCCGCCTGCATCTCATCCTCTCCCAAAATGTGCTCGTATCTTGGTCATGCCTTACTTTCGCATTTTCTCCTACGTAATTGCAATCATGTTATCTCTGACTCGGCTTTTCAAGTTTTAAGGTTTGACGTTATGGAAACGACAATCTGCGTCTCACCGTGTCTGGCTGTGATTAGGAGGGACAAATGTGTGTATAGCGTAGCGAAAGGCAATGGAGTCTGCCTTGAATCGCCCTCCCCAGAGAGAGCTAATGACTCCTACTCGAACTCGCAGTAAGGAGTAGAGTAGTGAGCTCAGGGACTCTCAGTTCCAAAAATTCCCCGATAGCCAGCACTACATCGCGTTTGTTCGTCAGGTGCTCTTGGCGTTACTTTACCGACATGATACGAGAGATCCTGTCATGTTGCACGTTTCAGGAAAGAATGCGAAGCGGTTTCTTTTGCGAATTTCTTTCATGGGAAAGACCGAATGAGTCGTGCGCATCGATGGATTAACAGAACAATTCTTGGCATTGGGTTAGCCTCATTTTTTAGCGACCTCAGCCACGAAACGGTCACGAGTCTTCTTCCGGCCTGGCTTGCCACGTGTGGTGGAGCTGCAGCGATGCTGGGAACAGTCGAGGGTGTTGCCGACGGTTTTTCAATGCTCGCGAAGCTCTATGGAGGATGGCTCGCCGATAGGCTCCAGCGGAGAAAACCCCTCTGTGCGTCGGGCTATGCCGTTATGGGGTTGTCCCCGCTCATTATTGCTGCCGCCGCTAACCCCTTCCTCATCCTTCTTGGCCGCACGATGGCCTGGGTAAGCCGTGGACTGCGAACTCCTGCTCGGAAAGCTCTCCTCGCAGCCGCAGTTGAGCCTGAGTTCTATGGGCGTGCTTTTGGTCTCGAACGAGCTCTCGATACCACGGGGGCTATTCTTGCCCCTCTCCTTGCACTCGTGCTTCTCTCTGCAGGTTTCGTTCACCGCCAGGTGATACTCTTCTCCATAATTCCCGGCTTGCTCGCTGCGGTGTGCATCATGGTATTTGTCAGCGAGGATCAGAAACGGGTCCCCGTTCAGCATGGCCTTTTTTCAAGCATGACTTCGCTTCCGCGCCCACTCTACAGATTTCTGCTTGGCGTAGGAATTTTCGGGCTCGGAGACTTTGCTGACACATTTTACATTCTCTATGCCGTCACAAAGCTTACTCCACAAGTCGGCGCAAACGAAGCTGCACGAATGAGCGTGGTTCTTTACGCCATTCATAATGTTGCGTATGCTCTACTGTCTTACGGCGGCGGGTGGCTCTCCGATTATGTGAATCGTCGTGTCCTGCTTCTCACCGGGTATTTATGCGCGGCAGCAGCGTCTCTTGCCATGGCATGTCAAATTTCCGGAATCCCTTCGCTCGTTGTTCTTTTTGCCCTCGGTGGTGCGGCAGTTGGTATCTACGAGGCTGTAGAAGATGCCATCGTGGCGGATCTTGTTCCTGACTCCCAGAGAGGAAATGCTTACGGTGCACTTGCCGTGACAACGGGGACGGGGGACTTGCTGAGCAGTGTGAGTGTTGGCGCGTTGTGGGCATCCTTCGGCGCGGGAATAGCATTTGCAAGCGCTGCTGTCGTGATGCTGACAGGTATCCTCTTGGTCGCTTTCGCTGCGCTCCGTGAATCCAAGACAATGCCTATTGAGGGATCGTGAGTATGGGATTTCGGCACACGCCATTTTTTAATTTTGTTGACACGCTAAAAAAGCCTGTTTGCCCTTTTTGCCGTACAGTAGCCAGTGCTGGACGGCGCTATCTCGAAACTACTCTTTACGAGTTTGTCAATGATCCCAAGGTCCGCCGACAAGTAGCTGCCGCTCGCGGCTTCTGTCAGAAACATGCTCGCGTGCTCATCGAATTGATAGATCCACTGGGAGTTGCTCTTCTTCACGAAACGCTTCTACTGGAACTCGCCGACGCGCAAGAAAAAGAGCTTTTCGGAGCACCGAAAGCTCATTGCCCGGCGTGTCAATATGCAGAAGAAGCGCTCGTTCTCAGTGCTTCGATCCTCCTCGACAATTTTGACGAACCCGAAATTCAAGCCTATCTTGCAGGACAATCGCGCATTTGCTTGCCCCACTACCGTTTTCTTGCGTCACGAACAAAGGACAAACGGATCCTCGCATCCCTTGCACAAAGTGCGCGGCAGCGTATCCGTGATCTCTCTGCACGTGCGCGTGCCTTCGCGGAAGTGCAGAACGCCACCGCAGCGTCAGCCCCGCAAAGGGACAACGTTTCCGATCTCGTGTGGATCGAATGTATTCAGTTTTTTTCCGGCTATGAAGATACGTCTCATGGAGAGCTTGAGCGATGAGTTCCTCAATCAGTTCCGCTACAACGGCGTCCGATGATCTCTTGATAGTTGTGGAAGATATCCTCAGCCTCTTGGACTCTGAGGAAGACAAGCGGCTGTGTCAGGCTCTTCGCAAACGGTGGGAAGAGCGCCAATTCCAACTTGCTATTTTGGGTCAATTCAAGAGAGGAAAGAGTACCCTTCTCAATGCCTTGCTTGGGAAAACTGTTTCCCCTGTTGGCATCGTTCCTCTCACTGCAATCCCGACTTTTATCCGGCGAGGTTCTGAGGAGCAGATCGTTGTCTATTTTCGTAACGGCTCGTTGGAACGTCACTCGCTGAGCGAGATCCACCTCTTCGTCACAGAGAAAGAAAACCCGGAGAACCGGCGTGGGGTTGAGCGGGTCGATGTGTTTGTCGATTCCCCCTTCCTCATGCATGGTGTGTGCGTGATTGATACTCCTGGCATTGGTTCCGTGCTTCGGCACAATACGGCAGCCACTCTCAATATTCTTCCCCATTGTGATGCTGCGCTGTTTGTTCTCTCGCCTGACCCTCCTCTCACAGAGGTTGAAGAAGAGTTCCTGCGAAATGTGGCTGAGGTGATCCCCGTTTTGATGTTTGTTCTCACGAAAGCCGACACGGTACCACCTCACGAGCTGGGGCAGATCAAAGAATACAATCAGAACGTTCTGAAGAAGATCCTTCAGGTCGACAACATCCGTCTCTACTGCGTATCAGCCGGTCGCCTGCTCGCACAAAACGGGGAAGCGCAAAGTCCGGACGATGGTTTCGAATTTCGGCAGCTTCATGCCGACTTGCTGAAGTTTCTCGTGGGCGAGCGGGCAGGAGTATTGAGGCGTTCGATTGTGAACCGGCTCATATCTCTTATTCACCGTCAGAAAAACATGATCCGGCTCGAGCTCGAAGCACTCGCTCTTGATGCCGAAACGCGGCGCAAGCGCCTAGAACAATTCCTTGCCGAAAGTCAGCGTCTTCGCCGTGAGCAAGAAATCGCGATCGACATTCTCAATGCGGATGGTGCACGCCTCATCATGACGGTAAACCGTGCTGCAGCGGAACTGTACGAAGTTCTTAGCCCGAAGCTTCGAGATGAGCTGAACAAACTTGTTCGGGCAGTAACCGATCGTGAGGAAATCAAGCGGGGATTGCCGTCCGTGAAGAAGGCGATTGCCGACACCATCGAATGGGAGTTTACGCGCGCACGCGCAAAACTCGAGCGTCAGGTGCGCGATCGTATTCAGGAAATCGCGCAAGAACACATCGAGCGGGCGGCACAGGTTGTCGAAAAGCTGGTCAAAGCCGCGGGCGATATTTTCTCCGTCGACTTACAGCACATCTCTCCCGTTGCCGAATTTGAATTCCGCACTGAAGATTATTGGCCTGTTCTGCCGCCTCCTGTTCTGCTCGGAAGTGTTCCTCTCGGACTCTTTGCACGCATCATTCCCACGCGCTGGCTCAAAGCCTATCACGCGCGACGAATTGGCATTGCTGTGGAGGAAAGTGTTCGGCTCAATACCGAAAAACTGCGCTTCGGGCTCGCCCAGGCTATAGAAGCTTCTTTGCGTGGCCTGCGAGAGGAAGTTCAGACGCAGTACGATAATCTTGTGGCGCGGGTTCATAGCACCATCGAGTCCGCCACGCACTTCAACGAGCAGGCATCTGCTGTGCGTGAAGGACGTCAAAAGCAGCTTGCCCAAAAGCTTCAGGTTCTCGAGGAATCATTCCAACGACTCGTAAAGGTATCCGAAGATGAAGTTGGAAGGTGAACAAATCCTACTCCGCTTATTTGTGGATTCGTTTCAGAAGTGGCGTTACCGTCCGCTTTTTGAGGTAATTGTCGATTTTGCCCGCAAGCGGGGACTCGCTGGTGCAACGGTATTCCAGGGACTCGCAGGTTTTGGGATGAGTGGAATCATTCTCCGCGAGCGACGTTGGGCACTCACGAATGACCGCGAGGTTATCGTGGAGATCGTCGACACCCAAGAAAAAATCCAGGCTTTTCTCGCAGAGATCGAGCCGATGCTGCGCAACGTGGTTGTCACGACAGAACGCGCCCACGTTCTCATGTATCGGCGCAATGGAAAGGAGGTGTCTTCATAATGCCACATTCGCTTCCCGAACAAGGAATTCTTCTCCGGATATTTATCGGCGATTCGGACCAATACGGCAAAACGCCCCTCTATGAGGCGATAGTGTTGAAAGCGCGCGAGCTGCGGCTTGCCGGCGCGACAGTGTTCAAGGGTATCATGGGCTTTGGCAAAAATAGCCGCCTGCGTGCAGCGAAATTTGTCGAATTGTCTCCCGACCTGCCCGTCGTTGTCGAGATCATCGACACAGAAGAAAAGATCAACGCCTTCCTGCCTTTCCTCGACGAAGTCGTTACAAACGGTCTTGTGACGATGGAGGCAGTTCAGGTTGTCAAGTATGTCGGCGAAACACCCCAGGAGAAAGGATAGCGAAGATCCGGCTGATGCCGGCACGATGACGTTATGAAAACATTGCAGCCATATCTATTGATCGGACTCGGTGGTTTCCTTGGTGCGAATGCGAGATTTATCTTGGCATCATGGCTAAACCAGCTTTTCGGTCCACTCTTTCCTTCCGGTACTTTCTTTGTGAACATCACCGGAACCTTTATTTTGGGATTCCTCCTGCCACTGCTTCAAGCAGGACTCCTCCCGCACAGCAGGCCTCTGTTTTACCTTTTCTGCATCGGTTTCCTCGGCTCCTACACGACCTTTTCGTCGTTCGAATATGAAACGCGTTCACTCTTCGACGAAGGAAGCTGGATGCCAGCCATGGTAAACATCTTCGGCAGTCTCTTTGTCGGGCTCCTTGCTGTGCAGTTGGGTGTAGGACTTGCGCGCCGTTGGCTCTAAACCCGCTGTGCACCGCGTCCGTTAGTTGTTCCGACGGACCGTGCTGGCGTGGAGCACTTGCGATGTGTCGCTCGTTCCTTCGTGGTCAGGTGTTACTCGCAGAAGGAAATATACGCATAACCGAAATAGGAGCAAACAGTGCGTGGGCAGTTTCTAAAAGCTGTTCGCGTACGACGACCAGCGTGCGGCAGCGACTCTGCAGTACTGAGTCAATCGCGGTGCGGAGCCCCAGACCGTTAGCTTCGAGAGGTCCAAACTCATCGATGACGACGAGATCGCACAGTTGCCGACTCGCCTCGACGATACAATTGCTGGCACGTTCAAGACTGTCTGCGAAGAGAAGCCAGTCACCGATTTCCACGTTGGTTTGACGGAGGAGTTCTTCCACGTTCGTGGAGGCGGATATTTGAAACGAGAGGGAATTGGGGATGTCTTTCCGCATCCCCAGAAGAAACGTCTCTCCCGTAAGGCAATTTACGGCTCTATATCCAACTTTCTGCCCATCCTCAAAAACGCCGCGTGTGACGACACCTCCGATTCTCCACGTTGGTTTCTTCGGCCGGATTGACTCGATGAGGCGCAGAAGAAACTCGCTTTTCCCTGAATGAATCGGGCCCGTGAGAAGCCACCGGCTGTCTGGTGTTGAGGCGAGAATGTTTTGAACGATATCGTCGATAGTGGATCCGTGAACATACACAGTATCATGATGTGAGTCGCCGGGCTTCATGCACATTCCCAATCATCGCTGTGCGTTGGTGTTTTTGCCACTCGTGGGCAAGGCGCTTTGCAAGATCTTCGTCACCTGAGCGTCGGTGAGCTGGACATGGTAGAAGTCAGCGTAAAACCGCCGTGTTTCTTCTCTCATTTCCCACGAGCATTTTTCGGGGTATAAGATTGTGGCAAGCCACCTGAGACCTATGAGCCGGTTGACGGAAGGCGGACGGTCCAGCCAGTTGAATGGAAGATGGGGTGTTGTGTACACGCGCTTGTTTTTCACAGCATCGAGATTGCCCCACACTGGATGATTTGCTAAAAGCTCAGGACTTACCCCGAACTCTTCTCCGCGTTCGAATCCGATGATAATGACGTCGGGATTCCACGCGAGAAGCTGCTCGAAGGACACGCGCACGCGCCCTTTCCCTCCCGCGCTCCTGATGTCAGCTACGTTTACGGCACCCACGATATCAAAGATTTCAGCATGGAGGGAACCACGGGGATCAGTTTCGAGGCCATCGGGACCCTCAGCGTAGTAGATGCGTACTCTTGCGTTTTCTGGGATGGCGACGGTGATACGGCGGATTTCTGCGAGTGTGTCGCGGCAATAATGAGCAAGTTTTTCCGCCCGTTCTTCCGCTCCCAGCACGCGTCCCACAAATTCGTAGGCTTCTGCCGTCTGGTCCAAACGTCCGTCCACGAGAAGGACGGGAATGTGAGCTTGCTGCTGAAGATGTTCACTCAAAGAGACGGAGTAGTCGTCTGTTGTGCCCATGCTGAGAACAACATCGGGTCCGACGCGCAGCAATTCTTCGAGGCTACTCGTGTTGCCTTTCCCGAACCACGATCCGAGGACAGGTAATTGACGGTACGGCTCGGCGATGAAGCCTAATTCCTCTTCGCCGAGAGGATTTGTCCACCCAACCATTTTTTCCGGAGCCAGCGTGTAGAGAAAAACAGTCCCCACGGCACTCGTTGCGAAAGCCTTCTTGACGTCTTGAGGAATCGGTACGACTCGCCCCACCATATCCCTTACGGTGCGCGTGGCTCTCGTGCTTGTTGTTGTGGCCACGTCGAGTGGCGATGCCGGCGCCTCGTTTGTCGTTCCCTGGCACTCAGCTATCCCTGCCGCAAGGAGACTCACGGCGAGCGTGACCCACGCAACGAGTGTCATGCGATAGCCTTGGGGATGATTTGTGGAACACATACTCGAACGTCCTCACCATTGTGCTTTTGCAACGGATGAATGCGCGTTGTCACACCATAGAGTTTTTCGAGGGATTCCTCGGTGATGACATCGTGCGGATGCCCCACTGCCTCTATTCGCCCGTTGTTCATAAGAATGCATCGGTCCGCGCAGAGAAATGCATGATTGGGGATGTGGGTGGTCATGAGGATTCCGCGTCCCTGAGCAGCAAGCTGGCGGATGCGCGTCAAAAGACGTATCTGATTCCCGTAGTCCAGACTTGAGGTTGGCTCGTCCATGACGAGGAGGCGAGCTTCCTGCACCAGTGCCCGGCAGATGAGCACCATCTGTCGTTCTCCACCACTGATTTCGACATAGGGGCGATTGCGTAAGTGCTCAAGACCCGCGCTGCGCAAAACCGCTTCTGCAATCTCTTCGTCTCTCCGCGACGGAGAAGAGAATGCACCTAAGTGTGCCGTTCTGCCCATCATGACGACGTCGATAACTCGATAAGGAAAGAGCGGAGTGTGAAGCTGGGGAAGATAGGCAACGTGTCGGGCGAGCTCCTTACGGCCAAGTCGGCGAATGTCGACGCCGTCAAGCGTGATCTTCCCTCTAGTCGGGATGAGCAAACCCAGGATTGCCTTCAGTAGTGTCGTTTTCCCCGAACCGTTTGGTCCAAGGAGACACACCACCTCGCCGGCTCGCATCTCGAACGAGATATCGTCGATGATTGCACCATTTCCATAACCACACGCGAGATGACTGACTTCCAGTTTCATGCTGCCCATCCCTTCTTTACCCGCGTGATGAGATACGCGAAAAACGGAGCTCCTACGAGAGAGGTGAGAATTCCCAGCGGAATCTCTGTCGCCGTAAAGCCGCGAGCGAGATTATCAACGACAAGAAGATACGTCGCACCCAGGAAAAACGAGGCCCCAAGGAGTGTTCGGTAATCAGGCCCCGTGAGGGCGCGGGCAAGATGGGGGATCACCAGTCCGACCCAGCCGATAGAGCCACAAACCGCAACTGTCGAGGCAGTCATGAGCGTCGAACAAAGGACGGTCGCCAATCGGAGGCGCGAAGTTTTAACGCCCAATGCGCTCGCTTCATCCTCGCCCAGAGAGAGCACATTGAGTCGCCACCGGAGCAAATACAACGGAATTGCTCCGAGAACAATCGGCACCGCGACAAGTTTCACGTCGGAGCTTGTCACGCCCGAGAGACTTCCCATGAGCCAGAAAGTTATTGCCGGTAGACGGCTTGAAGGTTCTGCAAGCGTCTTCAGAAGGGCGATGAGCGATGTAAAGACCGAGCCCACCACAATCCCCGACAGCACCATGACAAGGATCGAGTCTTTTCCATGACTCAGCTGCGAGCTGATGATGCATGTGATGGCAACTGCCACAAGCCCGCAGCCAAATGCCAAGGCCTGAATCACTCCTACTGGCAATCCCCACACCAGTCCCAACGCCACGCCAAAGCCGGCTCCGGCCGTTGCTCCAAGAAGATCTGGTGATACCATTGGATTTCGGAAAATACCCTGGTATGCTGCGCCGGCGGTAGCTAGGGCACCCCCAGCAAGCATTGCCACTGCAATGCGCGGAAGCCGAATCTGAAACAAGACTGCTTCGGCACGCTCGTCCACATTGCTGTTACCCACCCCAAGGAGGCTGAGAACCTGGTGAGGAGAGAGCGCGTATCTTCCCACGAAAAGAGAAGCTGTTGCCACGGCAATCGTAATGAGTGCAAGCAACACGATGCCGCTCTGCGTCCCCCGCGTCTTCTCTTGCCGATGTCTCAGTGAGAAAAACTGGGGCACGGTCATCTCGCGACTCGTGTTTCGCTCCCCATTCATTGTTTCACACTTTCTGGTGTCAGAATCACTCGCTCGATCTCATTTCCTCCAAAGTCGTGATTTCCACCTTCGGCGATACGACGCCACACCTTCTCCGGCGAGCGAACGATCAGTCCTGCAATGACGTCCACCCCGTGCTGGAACAAAAGTGGTGTGAGGGGCGCACTTGGACCGACAAGGGTGACTCGCGCATTCTTCCCGAGCTCGAGCAAGCGGGGGAGGGTTTTATTAATGAGTGTCGTTGCGGTAATGACGATCCAGTCCTGAGACGGAAGAATGTATTCAGCCGCCGGATCTGGAATGTCTCCGCCGCTACAGCGTCGCTCAATGATTGTCAGCTCACAAATATCAGCGAGGTGTTCGATTCGTCGAAAATGACCAACTACCGCAACCTTCTTGCCCCGGAGTTGGTCCGCCATCACATCAAAGACATTGGCTTGTTTTGGGGTCGTCTCTGGCAAGTGAAACCGTCGTTGCACCTCCTCTGGAGCATTGAGGTAGGAATTGATTGCTGCCAGGCCGAAGCTTGCATCGAGAAAATTCCAGCTTTTGATTCGCTCTGCGAGTTGTCGCACGCGCATTCCAACGAGAGAGCCAGCACCGGAAGCGGAAAGATGTCCCTCGCGAAGTGTCATCGCCACGCCAACTCCGCGAGAGCGCACCAACGTCCAGAAAAAGCCTGCGAGACAGTCCTCTACCACTAGGTCAGGCGGCACAAGGTCCACGAGCTGATCATAGATCTGCCATCGGTGCGCATTGCTCCACGCTTCTCTCTTTGTTTCATCACTCATCGATTCATGCTCCGTCCGGCGAACCCAACGATTTCGCCTCCCGCGCGATAGATATTGCCACGACTTACAGTTCCGTTCGTGGGATCATACATCATCGTGAGCCAGACGTCGGGATGGATATCCGATTCTGCCAATGCTTGCTGAATCTTGGGATTGGCAGTTGGTCCAAAGCCGGTATAGGTACGAGTTGGTCCCCGCGAAGCAAGCCACCACCACGCCGTTTTTCCCCCGTTCGGATCCGAGGGTGAAACAGACCACGGCGCGAGCGGGCTGGCTTCGATCATTTGTCCTGATGCATTCATCGCTTCATAGGTGAGGGCGATCTTGTTGATGTTGGTGTTCTGGCCGGCGAACGGATCGATCATCTTTGCTGTCGTAACGTAGGCAATTGGTGTGGAGAGAACTGCCAGTGAATCCCGGCCTTCGACGAGCACCCCATAGGGCGGCGGATAATGATTCGTGTCGACCCGATAGGATTCGATGGCTGTGGCACACGAGCGCATATCGGCACGCGTGCGCGCGACCTTGCTTCGGGTCTGGGCCTCTAAGAAATTAGGCACCGCAATAGCCGCGAGAATAGCGATGATGGCAACAACGATGAGTAACTCGATGAGGGTGAAAGCCTTGGTCATGATGCTGAACCTTTCTCTCGCGGAAATCCTTTTCGTTATGTTTGATTGAGCATAACGCTCATGAACACTCCACCAAGTCAAAAGGAAAATGGAAGAAAGGGACTGTGGATTAGCGCGAACGCATCCGTGCGCGGATACGTCGCACGTAAGGGCGAACAGCTTTGAGCGCTGCCTGCTCTGCGTCGCGGTATGCTTTCAGGACAGCAACGCCCTCTTTGGTAAGCGCTGCGCCCCCTCCACGAGCGCCTCCTGTTTTGCATTCTACGAGCGGTTTACGGAAGGTCGCATTGACAGCTTGGACGAGGGCCCAGGCGCGCCGGTACGACATCCCCATACCCCGCGCAGCGCCCGAGATCGAGCCTGTCTGGCCTATGAGCTCAAGTAAATCCGCCATTCCTGGGCCAAGAGTATGTGTCCCCGTCAAGTCGTCGATTTTTAGCCGTATCTGTCGAAAGAACGCGCGTGTCACAGTTCCTATTTCTCGTGTGCGTGCGAGCTCCGTGCAACAGCGAAATGAGCCTCCCAAGCAGGGCAAAACATCCTCTGCGAGGTATCCTAAATCCAGACGATTGTCTGCGAGAGGTTATAATCGGAATGACTGCGGTGTCCTCTTATGTTTGTTTCAGGATATTGGTACGTAGCTCTCGTGTCTGATCAGCCTCCCACAGGAGCAATAATTGGATGCTGTACAGCCTTGTCTGCGTTACCCAACGGAGAGCTCGTCCAAGCGCTGAGTGCTTGTTTCATGCGCTTCACGCAATGATTGCCCATAGCGAGCAAACCAGTCACGTTTGGCGACGGAGAAAATCGCCTGGGCTAAAACGACTGAATCCACATGCCACGGAGACGTGGGGATCCCCAGCGCGTGAGATACTGTTTGCAGAGCTGCACGAGCATGCAGATAGGGACACGAGATTATTGCCTTTGACGTGACGAGGCAGGCGACCGGCTTATCAGTGACGGTTCTTCGCTTTTGTTCAGCTTGCTCAAAACTGTCCAGCAAGATTTGGGCTGCTGCGACGGGATTGAGACCTGTTTTCCTCCAAAGGTCAGGCTGTGACAGTGGGCGGCTTGGGACATACACTGCGCAAACCGTCAATGTGCTCGAATAGGTCGTCTCGGATACTCGCCCACATGGGATCGAGAATAACATCAATCCCCGAGCGGCGCGCTAGCTTGGCTGCAGGGACAAAATCTGCATCTCCCGAGATCAAGACAATTTGATTTACATTGTGCTGATAAGCCAACGAGGCAATATCGAGACCCAGTCGCATATCCACGCCCTTTTGTCGAAAATTAAGCTCGAAGTCATCGTCCGTAAGCTGGTCCCAACGTTTGCGCCCAGCTAGGAGCTCCTTCAAAGATATCCCCTTGAGCTGCCAATGGAGTTGACTAGTTGGAATGTAACCTAGACGCAGTGCAACCTTGCGCATGCTGCGAAGTTTTTGGTGGAAGGTCATACGCCAGCTCGCTGTTCGGGACTTTCCAAAGTCGACTGATTTTTTGCCGATAGGGGTATGCGCTTTCCACGCCACCGGCGGAGCATCGTAGACGAAGATGCGGTACAGGCGAGCGACACGTTGTCCGTCGTCGTCGTTTAGGTGATTGAGTGCCATCTTGTGGAGCGTCTTTGCTGCCTCCTCCGGTTCCTGTGTGCCATAAATCTTCCGAGCGCGCTTGAGATAGAATTCCGCATCGACCATGACTGCAGTTATTATAGGGGAAATATGGTAGAGAAGATCGCTAGAACTATCTGGAGAGAAACAAAACGAGCCCCGGGGCTCGGCACTTCCCGGATTTTTGAGGGAAGGCTTACTGCCAGGGGCGGATTCATTACGGTCTACCATAGCCAAAGCTCCTTATTCGTCGACCCACAAGGGACGCAGAACTCCCTCCTCACCTCCCTAACGGCGACGGATTCAACTGTCGGGACCCAAGTTACGTAGAGATGCTTCTATCGAGTAAACGAGTCTTGTTTCCAGGAAAAACGCCACGGCGGTAGCACTAGGTAACAATTTCGTCTGCAGACGTTTCCGAAAAGCGTAGTTTCAAGCCGTGACCTACCATACTACATGAGGGCGGTACGTTCTTTCGGCACGCGCGGATACCCCATGCGACAAAGGCTGTGTCGCTCTCTATGAGTGTCTACACCGTTTGCACATTGCGGACAAAAATGGTGGGTGCGTGGTCTCACCGCATACCGCGTTTGTTCCAGTGAAACATAACCGCGACACGGCATCACGCACGTATTGCGTAGTTGTGATTCGACGAAGATACGCCGAATGGTTTCGTGTGTTTAAGGGTCAGCGGTTGCGTGTCGAAGGGCGCGGTGCGAAAGCGTGCGATTACAAATCCAGTTTTAAATTGTTTATAAAACTTCCAGCGCGAATGTCAGCGCGACACAAATATCTCGCTCGTCGAGCGAGCATTAACTCGTGTGAGGAAAGTGTTCCAAGCGCAGCTCCGCCATTGACGACACCGCGTCGCTCTTTCCTGTGCGCTATCGGCGCTATGGCATCGCGCGGTCGAGGCTTCTGTAGCCAATTGCTTCGGCGATGTGCACCGATTCGATTGTGTCCGACTCGCCGAGGTCGGCGATAGTTCGCGCAACTTTGATTATTCTATCGAAAGCACGCGCGCTGAGCCCCAGCGTCCTGAGAGCTGTCACAAGCATGTTTTGTGCTTCGTCACTCAGTCGGCAAAACTTTTTCAGTTCGCGTGTCCCAAGGTGCGCATTGCAATGGATGTGGGGGAGATCAGCGTAGCGCACGCGTTGGCGCATTCGAGCAGCGTTGACGCGCTGTCGAATAACTTCGCTCGGCTCGCCACTGCGATCGCGCCGTGCGAGTTCCGTGACCTGCACGGCGGGAACTTCGATGTGGATGTCGATGCGGTCGAGGAGTGGGCCGCTCAGGCGACTTCTGTATTTCTGAATTTGCTGAGGCGAACACTTGCACACGCGCACCGGATCGGTGGAGTACCCACACGGACACGGATTCATGCTCCCACACAGGATAAAGCGTGCGGGAAACGACAAGCTCATCGATGCTCGGGAAATGTTTACGACACCATCTTCGAGCGGCTGGCGCAGAACTTCCAAAACAGTGCGCTGGAATTCCGGCATTTCATCCAAAAAGAGGACGCCGTTGTGCGCGAGCGACACTTCTCCAGGCCGAGGGATGCCTCCGCCACCTATCATGGCGATGTTGCTAATCGTGTGGTGTGGCGAACGAAACGGACGTGTCGCAACGAGCGATTCCCTCACGTTGACCAGCCCCGCAATGGAGTGAATCTTCGTCGTCTCAATGCTCTCGTCGATGGTCATATCGGGAAGGATGGAAGGCAGCCTCTTGGCGAGCATTGTTTTTCCGCTTCCTGGCGGCCCTATCATGAGCACATTGTGTCCCCCCGCCGCCGCAATTTCCAAGGCGCGCTTCGCCGCTTCCTGTCCCTTCACATCCACGAAATCCGCGTGATAGTGTCCGTTGCGCCGGAACACTTCGTTCATGTCCACTCGGTAAGGAGTGAGCCCGATCTGCCCATTAAGAAAATTCACTGCAGTTGCTAACGAGTTGATGGGATAGACATCGATGTTCTCCACGACAGCTGCTTCGGCTGCGTTGTCTTCGGGCACGAGAATAGCCTTGTAACCACTTGCCTTCGCCCCCAGTGTTATCGGAAGCACGCCTGCGACGCCTTTCACTCCACCATCGAGCGAAAGTTCACCGATGACACACACTTCGCTCAGCCGTTCCGTGTTGACACGTTCCAGCGCGCCGAGCAGCGCCAGCGCAATCGGCAAATCGAGCGATGGCCCTTCTTTGCGCATATCCGCGGGGGCAAGATTCACCGTAACGCGGCGCGATGGGCAATAGAATCCCGAATTCTGCAAAGCAGCTCGCACACGATCCTTGCTTTCTTTGACGGCTGCATCAGGCAGCCCCACAATGCCGAAGACGTATTCTCCCGGTGAGACGTCGACTTCCACTTCCACGAGAAATGCGTCGATCCCGTAAACAGCCTGACTAAATGCTTTGGCTAGCATCTGATTTTGGAGATCCTTCCTGGGCGCATGAGTTTACACAAGCGAATCGTGCTGCACAATGACAAGCGAAAATCGAAGTTGCGCGCGACATCCAGTGCTTGCGCGCTCCACACTCGCCTTCGTATGGTGCCCCGCGCGCTTTCCCCACCGCACACTAGAGTTTATTGATTTCTTACGAAGGGAGTTCTAGATGGATCAGCGCGATCTCTTCCACTTCGAGTGTCGGCGACCCGAGCCGCATATCCACGCGCCCTTCCACCACATAAGGTCCACAGCTTACTGTGCGTGGGGCGTACCGCTCGTATACCTGCGGGAAAAGGACGGCCTCAAAGGTATCTGTCCTGTCTTCCAGAGTGAGCATTTTCATGGGTTTGCCACAGTTCCGAGCAATCAGCTCTTTGGCGGCAATAGCCCACCCTATCATGCGCACCTTTTTCCCATTGTACCGTCGAATATCTCGCGCCGCGATGGCCCCTCGTGGGATGGCAATAAAATCCAACGGATGCCCACTCACCATAAAGCCTACTGTCTCAAGTTCCCAGCGGCACAATCGTCCTAGTGCTTCGTGTCGCCCCATCTGCCGGTATTCCACTTCCAACGAGGGGAGAGGCGCAGCGGTACGTGAATCGGTCTCCTGAAGAAGTGCTGCATGCGTGAAGAGTCCCTCGGTTTCTTGGGCAATGCCGGCAGTGCGCAGAGAAAGTTCCAATTCGAGAACGATGCGACATCGCTTTGCGGCACGCGCACGCACATCGTGACACGTTCCGGGGAGAAGTGTGTCCAGCGCTCCTGATCGTGCCAGAATCCGGGCTTCATGGGGCTGGGGAGTCACGCGTCGGAGAAAATCCTCGAGAGAGCGATAGCGTCCGCCTGTTTTGCGCTCTCTCACGATGCGTGCACACGTTTCCCTACTTATTTCTCTGAGGGCACCAAGCCCTACCCGCACCCAACCTCGCGCCTTCATTCCTCTCACCTCGTGTGTTTCTCCACAAAATTCCACCTCACCCTCGTTCACGCAGGGCGGCAAAATGCTCAGTCCCCACCGTCGCGCTTCTTCCACATAAGCGTGGGCACCATAAAATCCCCCTCCGTTGTCGAGCACCGCCGCAAAGAATTCTGCCGGATAGTGCGCCTTAAGATACGCCACTTGATAACTGAGAACGGCAAAAGCTGCCGAATGCCCTTTGCAGAAGGAATAGCCCGCGAAACTCGCAATCTGTCGCCATATTTCCTCCGCCTCCTCCCGCAGAAGAGAGCATCGTTGCATTGCTCCATCCACGAAGCGTTCGCGTGCTGCTTCCATCGCTTCTCCGCTGCGCGTTTTGCCGCTCATTGCGCGCCTCAAGAGATCTGCCTCACCATAGCTCATCCCTGCCACTTCATGTGCCACGAGCAGCACGTCTTCTTGGTACACCATCACTCCGTAAGTCTCTGGCAAAAGCTTTTGAAGAAGAGCCTGCACGCGAGGAAAAGGATGATCCGACGCGGATTTTTTGCCCTGGTGGCGTTCGATGTATTCCTCCATCATGCCGCTTTCTGCCACTCCAGGCCGTATGATAGAGCTTGCCGCCACCACCTCCCCGAATTCACGGCATCGCAGACGTTCGAAGAGGGCACGCATGCCCGGCGACTCTATATAAAAACATCCCATTGTTCGCCCCTCGTGAATGAGACGACGCGTTGCCTCATCTTGCACAATGGCATCGAGATTGTGAATGAGGGAGCGCAATTCGCCGGGTGTGTTTCTCTTTTCCGAGGGCAGAGCAAGTGAGCTGCGAGAGCTTTCAAACTGCTCGAGAAGCCCCGCGAGCGCAACGCTTGTGCCACGTCGCGTGCCAGCGTATTTCATCCGTGATGCTTCACTCGCAAGAACACGTTGCCGCCTCGCGTCCGGTTGCGTGGCATTCTCTTGTGGTGCGGCCTCTTTTCGTATTTCCGCACGGATGCGCGTGTTGCGTTGCGCCGCTTCCAATGCATCCTTGAGAACCCCAAGAGAACGATTGCTGAGGAGATCCATCTTGATGAGTCCCAACTCTTCTACGCCTGTCATGTCCATCTGTGTGATGACAAATCCTTTGGCGCTTCGAGTAAGAGGAACCCAGTCGGTCACCCGGCACGGCGCAATGACCACGCCGCCGCAGTGAATGGAGAGATGACGTGGCAACCCTGCTAGCCGCGACGCAGTCGCGAGAATGCTCCGCCACGGTTCTTCGAGAGAAAGCTGACGCAATGTGCCGTCTTTCCGTCGTTCTCCCAGCCGCATATCTTCGGCGTCTTCCACGACATATCCCGTGCTCTGAAGTCGGTTGAATCCCCGAATTTCTCCCTCACTGAGGCCATAGGCTTTTGCCACTTCTCTCACTGCTTGCCGCGTGCGCAATGTTTGAATCGTGGAAATGAGCGCGACGTGCTCGTGACCAAAGAACTCGAAACACCAGCGCAAAATTTCGTCGCGTTCGCGCCACGAAAAATCGAGATCGATATCGGGTGGCGAGCTGCGCTCGGGATTGAGAAAACGTTCAAAATGGAGTCCGTTGCGCAGGGGACACACATGAGAAATGCCGAGTGCATAAGTCACGATCGAGTTCGCTGCACTGCCGCGTCCCAGGGTAAAGAAGCCGCGTCGGCGTGCTTCTTCAACGATTCGGTGAACCATAACAAAATAACTACTAAATCCTGTTTGCTCAATAATCTCGAGCTCGTGGCGAAGACGTTCGCACGCCTCCGGCGGCGGAGTGGGAGGATAACGCCACTGCAACCCCTCCCATGCCAAGCGTCTGAGGTATCCTGAGGCGTCGCGCTCACCCAGGAATTCTCCTCGCGGCAACTTCCACGCGCGGAGCGGTAGCTCGCATTGGCATGCCTCTGCTACTTCGTGCGTGCGCTCCATTGCCCGCTTTATTTCCGCCGCGAGAGCATGCCCTCTTTCCACGCCGAAAAGCTCACCGATCTCTTCCGGAGACATAAGATAACCCTCGGCACACGAGGCGTGCTCTTCTTCTCCAAGCTGCTCGAGAGGGATGAGGCGGCGCATCGCATGAAGCAATGTGAGAAAAGGCGCATCTGCGGGCGCGCCCATCCGAACATCTCCTGTCACGATGAGGGGAACACTCAGCCGATGCGCCTGTTCGTAGATGCGCCGGTTCTGCCGGCGTCGTCGTCGCCCCGCCACGAGCATGGCAAATACCTCGGCGTTGCTATTCGCCGCGGCAACCTGCAGCCCTTTCTCCCAGTCGCTCAGCAGAATGACGTTCGAGGAAAACCCTTGTATTTCTTCGAGGAGATCAAAATCAGGATTGAGCATGCGGCGTGTGGCAACGCGGCAAAGTTCGTGATACCCCTCGAGGTTCCGTGCCAGCGCAACGACTCGTTTCGTGAGGTCGCCGTGGCACAATTGAGGCGACTGAGATCCTCGCGCCTCGTGTTCCTCCTCCTCATCGTCTTCCGCAGGAAGTTCCCCTGCCCGCAGCCGCCACAATTCTCTCTCCCACGCCAAAGGCTGCGTCAGCTCTATCCCGAGGAGGGGCTTCACACCAGCTTCCACTGCGGCTTTGTAAAATTCCACAATGCCACTCATCGAATTTGTATCGGTGAGGGCAATGCACGGGGGAGAGGCGCATTTTGCGCCGTGCTCCTCTTCTCTCGTGGGGGGAAGGGAAGATGCTGAATTCGTTTTCGTCGGGAGCATGTCGCCGCGCGAACAATCGGCGAAGAGGCTGTTTCCGCGACGCGCTTCTCGTGTGCCTGTTGCCGCCCACTTTACAATCTCCGCCGGCGAGAGCGTGGAAGAAAAGAAGCTGTAGTAGCTGTGAACGTGAAGATGGACGAACGAGTAGTGCCGGGTACATGGTCGCGTCATAGAACTTTTCTCCTTTCCTCGTGGGGAGAAGGCGCGCGCCTCTTGCTCTCTTCAGAAGCACTCCTGGCGAAGAAGTTCGCATTTTCATCTGAGCGTGCGACAGGGATGCCTGGACGGCACGAGGCGTCAGCAGCCGACAGGGGAGAGTGTGCTGCGTAGCGATGTGGCTTGTGCTTTGCGCCTCCGCCGTTTTTGGGGCGAAGGGTGCGTTGGGAGGAAAAACTCCGCGAAGGCAGAACGCTTCTTTTGAGGACAGGGAGAGCTCTCGCGCTGAAAATGCTCAGAAAACCGTGTCGCGCCCGAATTTCATCGAGAGCTTCATAGAGGCGAGCCGTACGTGCCAGTTTCTCTTCCTCGAAAAAATCCAGCACGGTGCCCCCCGCTGTTTCGGCATGTCCACGCACGTGGACAAGTCGCACCCGGGCGCGTCGTTCGAGGAGCAGGCGAGTCCACCCCCGAGCCGCTCCCACGAGCTCGTGTGTCTGATTCGTCGGATAGGCGAGCCGCACTTTTCGTCTCACGGTCATCTCGTCGCAATAGATTCCCGTGAACGTCATCGCACTACAGCGGAGGCCCCGATTGCGCAGTTCCCAGCCGAGACGTTCGAGAGCATAAGAGAGCCCCGCTTCGATCAGGTCGGGAGCGCATGTGTCCGGCTCAAAGCGATAGTCCACATCGAGGGCGGGGGAAAGGCGTGTGGGATGCACTGCTTCGTCGTAGTGTCTGGAAAGGCGCGCAAAAATTTCTTCCCCCCTCCGATCGCCGAAAAGTGCGCACAGTTTTTCCCTTCCCAGTGCTGCGATATCTCCCACTCGTCGACATCCGCATTCTTCCAGCAGGCGACGTTCGCTGGGTGTAAAAATCCTCGTCAGGAAAAGGGGAAGGGCGTGGAGAAAAGCTTCCTCTGCTCCCGCCTGAACTGTTGTCAGCCCCGAGGGTTTAGCGAGGCGGGTGGCAATTTCTGCGAGCATCTTTGTGCGGGCGATGCCGGCGGAAAAGGGGACTCCCGTCGCGGTGTGGAGGCGACGGAGAAGTTCTCCTCCCCATCGGCTTATGCTCCCTCTGCACCATCGCTCGCAGCCCGTCATATCAAGAAAAAAGTCGTCAATGCCTGCCATTTCGACGACGGGGGCACTCTCGCAGAGAAACTCGTATATGTGGCGAGCAAATGTTTCCCAGGCGAGCATATTGCGGGGAAGGAAAATTGCTTCGGGTGCGCGCCAGCGTGCCCAGCTCATGGGCATGCCCGCGTGAATCCCGCGAGAACGAAGCTCATACGACACGCAGGCTACGGTTCCACGTCCACCAGCGTCGTCACCGATGATGACGGGCTGGCTTGGCGGGGCATTGCCTCGTGCTCTTTCCACTGCTACAGCAAAAGCGTCCGCATCGAGGTGGATGATCCATTTCCGTGATGGTGTCATTGTTTCCCTCTGCTGACTTTCTTGTCTTTTGCTTTTGTGTCGGGATCGCTCGCTTTGAGAGCGATGGTGTTGCTTGGTGGGCGCTACATTGTTTTTTAGTGCGCCCTGCTCTTATTAGAACAAATGTTCTATAATTCTCTTCAAGAAAATTTGCTCCCTTTGCTCCCTTGCCAGATTGCTTCGTGAAAAAACGTCCCCCTCAGGGGGGAGTGTCTCATCCGTGCTTATCTGTGTCCATCCGTGGTAAGCGCCTTGCCCAGCGCCCAGGTGGTGTTTTTCCTGGGACCGCAGGCGTCCTCGCCTGCATCAACGCGTAGACGCTGGCGCGGGTTGACGTGCGGATGTGGTGTTTTTTCCTGGGACCGCAGGCGTCCTCGCCTGCACTCACGCCTTGCCCCACGTGAGACAGTGCTTATAATTCACTTAACCATTTCTTGGACGCATTCCGCGCGACTCTGCGCTCAAGGCAAATACCTGCAGGCGGGGACGCCTGCGCTCCCAGGAGATGAGGCCTGCGGGCCCAGGATGACGCCTGCGCTCCCAGGGGGGGAGGCGTCAGTGTGAGCGGGGGCTACTACATGCAGGCGAGGAGGCCTGCGGTCCCAGGGGGGGAGGCGTCAGTGTGAGCAGGGCTACTACATGCAGGCGGGGACGCCTGCGATCCCAGGAGATGAGGCCTGCGGTCCCAGGGGGAGCCTCTGTGATCCCGGGAGAGACAGGGTGCGGTCCCGTGTCTCTCCGCGTCTCTTGTCCCCTGTGCGCTGGTGCTCCTTTTGCGGAGCCTCAGCTCTCACGGCTGCGGAGGTTTCTGCTCACCACGCAGTCGCTCCTGAATCTCTGCGTCCATGAGCCGCAAGCCCTCGGTGAGCTGTCGATAAGTTTCTTGCAGTTCCTCGCGCGACTTCGCTTCGAGCATCTTTTGAGCAAGCTGGTCCATCTGATTCAATTTCTCGAGCAACTCTTCCTCCTGGCGATCGCTGCGAATCATTTTCGCCACCGCATATTTATCTGGTAGATTGTTGATCGCAGCGCGCACCTGGTCTACCTGATGTGTTGTCACATGGTCGACCATCTGGATGGGGATCTTCTCGATCTCTGCGAGAGCTTCCTGAACCGGAGAGGGCGGAAGGACGTCTCCCTTCTGCATCGACGTCGTCGTGGTGGTTTGCGAAGCGGTGGTTTCCCCCGTCGAGGAGTGCTTCTCTTTTTGTGTTGTCACGAGAGAAGGAGATTTCTGTTCTTTCTCACTTCGTTGTGCTCTGACTCGTGTGCGCTTTTCCACCGCAGCAGAAGCACTCTCTTTTGGTTCCGCTTTTCCCGACTCTGCTTTTTGTTGCTCGCGATTGCTGCACCCCGTAAGGAGCATTGCTGCGACAGCAAGAGTGCAAAGCAGGATCATTCTCCGATTGTTCATCATACGTTCCTCTCCTTCGCTGCGTTCGCCATGAAATATATTTGTCTCTGGGAATGTGCTCTATTTTGTTTTTTTGCGTGTGTCTTGTGTTCGCAAGTGTTTTGTGCATTCGCAGGGGACATTACTCATGCCGTGAAGATCGTCGCTCCTGTTTTCTTTTTGAGATGTTTTCGCGTGAGAAAGAAGGAACCGTCCTTCGCTGCGCGAAGAGATCGCGCCGTGCGAGACGGGAGAAGAGTCTTCGCGCCGAGCTCCAGTCGGTGACCGGTGAAGTTCTGTCTCGTGATTGAGAGAGAAAACTCAGACAAAAAAGAGGGGCGGCCTCTTTCCGAGACCGCCCCGTCATTCCTCTTCCGTCCCACCCAGCGGAAGGGCAGTGTTCCTTGCGCCTCTCGCGCTTAGAACAGCGCCCAGTCAGCAACACCAGCAGCTGGTCCAGGTGGCTCATCCGCGCCAGGATATGCATTCGTGGCTGGACGTGCATCGCCATCGAAATCCGTGAGGATCGTCGAGGAGGCGACTTTGCCCAGACCCACTGGCTTCAGAGCAAAGTGCAGGTTTGCATCCCATGCGGGGGTAACACTGGCCGGATCCACACTCTGGCCACCAGAGGCAACCGAGTCAAACCCTGCGCCCTGCCAATCCGCAAGTGCTGCGTAGACATTGGAACCAACCTGTCCGACAGCAGGCGAACCGTTCGGAACGAGATCGTTGCCTTCGCACGTGACGTTCGTCGCATCCGCAAGGTAGATAACCCTCGCCACTGTGCTGGCATTGCCTGTGCGAACGATGTTGTTGCGAATCTGCAGCGTGTCACCCATCGTCACGCCGCATGCGATTCCAGCGACGCGCCCTGCCGTGGCTGAGACCACAGCCGTGTTGTTGGGCGGGCAATCAACCGAGTTGTGCTCGATGAGCCCCTTCGAGGTGGCTGCGCCAAAGCTGATGCCACGGTAAATGAGGTCCGTCCCCGTGGCTGCTGTGAAGGCATCAGAAGCGTACTTGACGATGTTGTTGTAGATCTGAATGGTCGCACTGGTCATGCCAGAATCCACAAGGATTCCGTACGCACCCTGGCCAGCGGTCGTGCTTGGCACTTTCGCCATGTTAATAACGTTGTTGCGGACGATCACTGTGCCACCGGGTGTGCTATTGTTGGTGTAGAGGAAGATGCCCGGATAGGTCAGTCCCGTACCGATTCCATTCGTGATGGTGATCGAGTTGCCCTCGATGACGCCAGAATAGAGCCCAGTGAAGAGATTGCCGCGCTGCTTGGATACGATCGTGCAGTTGCGAACCGTCACGTTCTCAATTCCTATCCCCGCGGGGAGCGATCCGTTCGCTGTGACGGAGAACTCAATGGCGTTGCCATAGTTGCTCAGCGCCGAATTGGACTCGAGGTAGCAGTTTTCGATCGTCAGCCCATTGGGCCGGCGGCTCACGGGTGTCGCGTCACTCGTTTGCCCGGCGGCAACACCAATCGCGTAGCTTGTATAGTTCCCCACACCCGGCGGTGTACGTCTGGCGATAATGTTCGTGTTTTTGATGACCATGTTCCACGTGTCACCCCAAACGCGGATAACACGGCCGTTCGCGTCATTCGTCCCCTCCATCTTGATGGTAAGGTCGCGTGTGGTGCCGCCCACCGTGTTTGACCCATCGATGACGTAGTTCCCATCGGACGGACGGTCATTCGCCGCTGTTGGGACGTTTCCATCTGTCACGCCGAACACCATGTCGCCGTAAATGCCAGGCGGTCCACTTGTGCACTGGAAGAGAATTGTGGGTTGCGTTGACGGCGCTGGCTTGATAATGAGCTTCCCGCCGGTACCGAACGTGTTTCCAAAATAAACCGGAGCGGTTTCGGTGGTGTCGCCCGTGACCTGGAGGGTCCACTCGCGGTTGATCCCGCCACTCACACTGCTGAAGGCAGAGGCAGCTGCGGCGAGCGACGAATAATCAGCGCCCGAAGGACCCACTGTCGCGACAGCTGGGCCACCCGACGAGTTATCGAATGGTATGGCAAAGGACAAGGACGCGACTGCTGTCAGTGCTCCTGTCATTGCCAGGAATTGCTTATTCATTGGTCGTACTCCTTTCGTACGAATGTGTGTCGCGATAAGCGAGGAATGTTGTCCGCTGCGCCCGGGTGGGAAAACGAGAACGCAGATCGAACACACCTCTTCATTATCGCGACATTATTTTTTAGGGATGTGTGGGCGAGTTTGTCAAGTCAAAATCGCAAAAAAACGTGACGGAGAAACAATCGAAGGGTGGCTGTATGTAAGGGGTGTATTTGCAGATGTTTAAGTGAAAAGAACCATACCAGGGGCCTTCGCAGACAGGAGGTCGTGTCTCATCCGTGTCCATCCGTGGTGAGCCCTTTGCCGAGCCCCCCGGTGGTGTGTTTTCCTGGGACCGCAGGCGTCCTCGCCTGCACCAACGTTCTCCTCCCGTGCACGGGGGTTTTTCCTGGGACCGCAGGCGTCCTCGCCTGCACCAGCGCCTTGCCCCACGGACGAGACAGTGCTTATTATTCACTTAACCATTTCTTGGATGGATTCGGTGCGACTCTGCGAGCGCTCGTGTTTTTTCCCTGGGACCGCAGGCGTCCTCGCCTGCACTCACGCCTTGCCCCACGTGAGACAGTGCTTATTATTCACTTAACCATTTCTTGGAAGCATTCAGCGCGACTGTGTGCTCAAGGCAAATACATGCAGGCGAGGACGCCTGCGCTCCCAGGGTGACGCCTGCGCTCCCAGGGGTAAACGTCAGTGTGAGCGGGGGCTACTACATGCAGGCGAGGACGCCTGCGCTCCCAGGAGATGACGCCTGCGGGCCCAGGGGAAAACGTCAGTGTGAGCGGGGGCTACTACATGCAGGCGAGGACGCCTGCGGTCCCAGGAGATGACGCCTGCGGGCCCAGGGGAAAACGTCAGTGTGAGCGGGGGCTACTACCTGCAGGCGGGGACGCCTGCGGTCCCAGGAGATAACGCCTGCGGGCCCAGGGGAAAACGTCAGTGTGAGCAGGGGCTACTACCTGCAGGCGGGGACGCCTGCGGTCCCAGGAGATGAGGCCTGCGGTCCCAGGGGTAAACGTCAGTGTGAGCAGGGGCAAATACATGCAGGCGAGGATGCCTGCGATCCCAGGATGACACCTGCGGGCCCTGGGGAGGCAGCAAGCCCACAAAGTCGCAGGCGGGAGTCCCTCCTTTTTGTGACACGAGCGTGAAAGAAGAGAAAAATCGATCTATAGCACTTTTGCCTTGAAAGTAACCCCCACGAATTTGGTAGGAGTGAGTGTTTGATGTGAACGAGATGGTTTTCTTTCCCAGCTTTTGGTGGGCGATGGGAATAGTGGGCGCGGCCCCATCTGCCCTTCCTGAAGCGACGAGAGAAAGCCTTCCTTGAGCGCATCGAACGATAGCACCATCATAAGACAAAAGGAGAAAAGAAAAATGAACAGACCGTCCAGCATGAGAATTCTCAGCCTCGCTGCAGGAGTTGCAGCGGTTTTGAGTCTCGCTTCACTCGCGAGTGCGCAAGCATCGCTTCCCCTCGTCGAGCGTTTCAATTACCCAACGGGCAACCTGACCGGGAACACCATCAATGGCGGCACGTGGACGCAAACCGGCAGTAACGCTGCCACTCCGGTGCAGGTCACTACAGGCTCACTTTCCTACAGCGGCCTTCCCGCTTCCGTTGGGAATAAAGTCGTTTTGCTGAATGCCACCAACTACGAAGATCCTGGTCTCGACATCACTCCGACCACGAGCACTGTCTACGCGTCGTTTATCCTCAACGTTGTCAATCCGGGGAACACGACGGGCGACTACTTTTTCAACTTTTCCTCTGCCGGTACCAATGCTACTGACTACAAAGCGCGAGTCCACGTCAGACAGGGGAGTTCCGCTGGCACTTACAATATCGGTCTGAGGGGCGACTCCGGCGCAGCGAGTCCCTACATATGGTCGTCAAATATCACTGTTGGGTCACCCATATTTGTCGTTGTTGCCTACCAGTTCAACCCCGGGACGAACGATGACATGACGTACGTCTGGCTCAATCCTCCTCTCGGGCAAGCTTCGCCTGTCTCGGCAGATCTCTCTTCCGTGGTTGGGACAGACATTGCTGCAGCGCTGGGACGCGTGAATTTGCGCCAGGGTAGTGCGTCGACCTCAATGAACCTGGAGCTCGACGAGCTTCGCGTGAGCACCTCCTGGCAAGATGTGACGCCGAGCAATGCGAGCGTGGGCGATTGGTCGCTCTACTGAGCAGAGAGCTTTGATGCTGTGCTACGCCGCTGCGCCCGCGGCGTGAACGATGATTCTCGGTGCGCAGGTGCCGATCACCTGCGCACCTTTTTCTTTTCGAGCGTCTCCGCGTTTTTCCTCTGCGATAGTCTCCTCTCGCACTCCGCTCTTTTCCCTCGATCCGCGTTGAGCGCACCTGCCGCAGCCAACTCTCTCGCCCCCGTTGAGATTCTCCGGCGGGAAAGAATCAGTTGCGCGCCCGGATTGTACTCCCACCCGACAACTAATCACTCTCCACTGGGGATTCACTTGATGAACACCGGGTTACCAGTTTCTTCTTCCTCGTCGCGGGGTGAAGGCAGCCACGAAAACCACGAGGCGTGCGGGAGCGTCTCAGCGTCTGCACTCCTCGGTCCTGAGCACGTTTTTCGTGCTTTGGACGAAATGGCACGGCTCGGCGTGCGCGTTTGGGTTCACGGTGGGTGGGCAATCGATGCTGTCACTGGAACGTCGCGCCCCCATGCCGACATCGATTTTCTCGCCAACGAAGAGAACTTGCCCCGATTACGACAAGCTTTTTCGTCGCAGATAGTCGAAGAAGCGAGGCATAAAATTGTCTTTGCGCTCGGCGGTGCAGACGTCGAGGTCACATTTTTCCGCCGTTTATCGCCCAACCTTTATGTCACAGTCACACCCCGGATCATAGCGTTGTGGGATCCGCGTGACCTCGGGGAGAACACGGCAACTTTGGCAGGCCGAGCTATTCCCGTCGTCGGCGTTCGAGCGCTTTATGTCTTGGTGGCAAATCCCGTGCGGAAGAAAGCTCCCATGCTCGAAAAGAATAGGCGTGAT
>Ga0078972_1001753_pt1 | contig 78259 bp, 76 predicted proteins | sample YelNatPaOPGAMG01_FD_67568 | JGI IMG/M metagenome (GOLD analysis project Ga0078972, IMG submission 67568) | Hot spring thermophilic microbial communities from Obsidian Pool, Yellowstone National Park, USA - OP-RAMG-01 (SPADES assembly) (version 2) | ecosystem: Environmental > Aquatic > Thermal...
TTATCGCTTACTTCTCACTATTCACTGTTTGTTCTACGCCCCACCTGCCATGAGCCACGTGCTACGTGCTGTTCATTCATTTCACTTTTAAAAGAGATTTAGTATACTTCCGGAACGAGATTGAAAATATGCTAAAATGAATTGAGGTGAATTATGATAATTTACGGAAGAAATGTCATCGACGAGGCACTTAAAAGCGGTACATATATAAATAAGGTTTTCATTTCAAATGCAGAGAATTTCTCTGATGGGATGAAAAAGCTCAGGCAGGCAGTTGAAACTAAGGGTATAAAGATCGAAGAGATCGATGAGAAACAACTCGATGAGGTTACTCACTCAAAAGATCATCAGGGTATAGCGGCAAAGATAAAGGATTTCGTTTATTCTCAAACCTTTGATGTGCTCGATGGTCTCGATCACGATCCTTTCATAATCATTCTCGATCAAATTCAGGATCCTCAAAATCTTGGTGCGATGATAAGAAGTGCTTACGGCGCTGGCGTTGATCTGATAATTTTGCCCGAGCACGGAAGCGTTAATGTTACGCCCGCCGTTTTGAAGGCATCGGCTGGGTATGCTTTTCGTATGCCGGTATCGATAGAAACTAATCTATCCAGAACGATAGAGGATTTAAAGAAAAAGCAGATCTGGGTTTACGCAGCGACGATGGATGGTAAACCATACATGAAGATGGATTTCAAAGGGCCCATCGCTTTTGTCTTTGGAAATGAAGGCAAAGGTATTCGAAAACTCGTTCTCGAAAATTGCGACGATAGGGTATCGATTCCGATGGCTCGCGAGATGGATTCATTGAATGTTTCTGTCAGCGCCGCGATAATAATCTTCCGTGCCATGGAGATGAGATCATGATTCATAAACTTCCAGAAGATATAATCAGAAGGATAGCGGCCGGTGAGGTTGTCGATCACCCTTCTTCCATTATCAAAGAACTCGTCGAAAACGCTTTGGATGCAGGTTCATCCGATGTTAAAGTGTCGATATACGGTGGCGGAAAATCAAGGATAGTCGTTGATGACAATGGCACAGGCATGGGTGAAGAGGATCTCGCACTTGCCGTTTTACCACATACAACGTCAAAAATAGAGAGTTTTGATGATATTTTCAACCTTTCAACCTTTGGATTCAGGGGGGAAGCCATTGCCTCGATAGGTGCAGTGTCGAAGATGAAGATCGAAAGTTCTAATTCGAATGATGGCACAGGGTATGGAATAGATGTTGTGGGCGGAATAGTTAGTGAGGTTTTTCCGGTGGCGAAATCAAAGGGAACGAGGGTTACCGTTTCTGATCTCTTTTTCAACGTTCCTGTCAGAAGAAAGTTTCTAAGTTCAACTTCGGTCGAGGGAAGGATGGCAACGGAGATCGTTGAAAAGTTCATCCTTGCCAAAGATATTTCGATATCTTACTACCGAGACGATCAGCCTATATATAAGGTAGCAGAAAAAAGTTCTCTTCAAGATCGTGTGAAAAAGATAACGGGAGTCGAAGAACTAATAAGCGTTGATGAACAGATCGGTGGAATAAGAATTCATGGATATTTGAGTGTACCTTACGTCGGAATGCAAAACAGGCTCGATGAGATCATATTCGTGAACGGAAGGTACGTTAAGAGTCCTCTCTTGATGAAAGCTATTGAGGCTGGATACGCCGAACATTTAAAAAAAGGAGAATTTCCAGTCGCGGTTATCTTTTTGAATGTGCCACCACAGATCATCGATGTCAACATTCATCCACAAAAGTTAGAGGTTAAGTTCAGCGATCAATCAAGAATTTTCGGAATGATAGCTGGCACCGTCAAAAAAGCTCTCGCGTCTCCATCCGTTTTCACATTACCTATGAATGGTGAAGTTACTCCTAAGGAACAGCAGGAAGAGCATAAAGCTCCTTTTTATCCACATGATACGTTGAGCGGATTCGAAGAGAATAATTCCGGCCGGTTGAGTGACCGATCTTTTGAAACTTTTGATTTCGATATGCACCAATCAGTTGAAAAGGAATCCGTAAGAGAGTCTCTTTCGAAAACAAAGATCCTTGGAATTTTGAAGGGAAGGTATTTGATCTGTGAGGGTGAAGAAGCCCTTTACATCATAGACATCCATGCGACTCACGAGCGAATAATCTTCGATAAGCTCAAAGTTCGGCAGCTTTCTTCACAGCGCCTAATCTCTCCTGTTAAGATTTCTCTTACAGAGGTTCAGCGCGATGTCTTCAAGCAGTATAAGGCTAAGATAAAGGAGTTCGGATTTGAATTTGAAGACGGAGCTTTGACTTGCGTTCCTTCGATCGATGATGTTGATGATTGGAAGGAAACTTTCATCTCTACGGTAGAATCTTTCAGACTTTCTTTCGCACAGGATCCAAAGGAAGCATTTTTTGCTGATGTCGCGTGCAAGATGGCGGTAAAAACTGGAGAAAAAATATCACCTTCCGAACTTTCGGAGTTACTTTCGGATCTGGATAACCTTGAAACATGGTCGTGCCCACATGGCAGACCACTCGTTTATTCTTTAGAATTCAAAAGGCTCGATAGATATTTCGGCAGATGATCAGATCTGCATTCTCATTATGTCCTGATACGAAGAAATTATCTTGTTCGTGATTTCGGTTGTAAGTTGAAGCGCTATGTCTGCTTTCTCCGCCGTTACCAGAACAGAGCTTATATCCGTCGTCTTGCCTGTCGCAAAATCCTGCGTTGCCTGTTCGGCGTTTTCGACAGTTGAGTTGACTTTGTCTATCGCATTTCCAAGAATCTTTTTGAAATCTGCACTGCCTTTACTTTCTCCGGATGCCGTCGAAGACCCCTGAGAGATAGGATTTATTGGAGATATTGGATTAATCACTCATATCACTTCCCTATTTGAAGTGCCGCATCGGCCATAGTTTTGACATCACTTATCACTGCAGCGTTCGCTTCGTAATTTCTCTGCGCATCTATCATATCTACCATTTCCCTCAAAACATTAACATTCGGCATTTGAACGTACCCTTTACTGTTCGCGTTAGGATTGGAAGGATCGTATTCTTCAACGAAGGGAGATTGATCTTGCGCTATTTTGACGACCGCCACGCCATACGGTGTGGCTCCATCGTTCGAATTCCTGAACTGTTCGGCAAAGATCGGTATTTCCTTCCTGTACGGTCCGCCATTCGGAGTTTCTGTCGTGTTGGCGTTTGCAATGTTGTTAGATATTATATCCACACGAAGTTGCTCGGCAGTCATGCCGGAAGATGAGATGTTCAGCGCCGTGAATAGAGACATTCTATCACACGTTAGTTAAAACGTCAGAATACCTTTTGAAACTCATGGAAGTAAGCAGCGTGAGTGTCTCGTATTTTATGGTGTTTTCCGCGAGCAGTGCCATCTGCTGGTTTATATCAACATTGTTGCCATCATTGCTTATAGATGTTGATGTATCGGTTATCACCTGACCCTCAACTCGCTCAGGATTGCTTTGAACCTGCGCCGCAACGTAACTTGCTTTGAAGTTTGGCGTATCGGCATTCGCGATGTTATTGGCTATAACCTGATTTGTCAGTGAAGAAACGCCCATTGCACTTTGAAGTAAATCAATACCTTGAAACATCTTATCGCCTCCAAAAGATCTTTCTATGAACCCTTAAAATGTTCCTTGCTTGACTTGAAATCAAGATATATGATATACTCCTATAAGCAATAAAGAAAGAAGGCGCATTATGGATAACGAACATTTTATACGTCACCAGCATTTCAACGATGAGATGAGAAAGAGCATGGTCGATGAAGTTGTAAAGGCAATGAACCTTTCTAAAGAAGATGTTGTTTTTGACATTGGCTCCGGTGATGGTTTTTATTCTTCAAAATTTGCGGATTCATCGAAAGAGGTTTTTTCGATCGACGAATACGAAAAAAATTTTGAAAGTGAGCATTACTCCAAAGAAAATATAACGGCTATTTCTAAAAGCGTCTGTGAATGGATGAAGAATAACGATTTTTCGGAAGCAACTCATGTTTTTTTCTCGAACTCTTTTCACGATATGGAGTGTCAAGATAAAATTCTTGAAAAATTGTCCGAAAGTCTTAAAAAAGGTTACCATCTTGACATGGTCGAATTCAATTTGAAGGCAACCTTTGGTCCACCGAAAAGTATAAGGTTTTCAAAAGAAATGCTCAAAGCGAAGGTTGAGCCTTACGGATTCAAAGAGGTAAAGTATGTAGAATTTGAAAATCATTATTTCATCTCTTTTGAAAAGATCTGATAATGTACAGAAGTAATGGTTCTCCTGAGTACAGGGTTTCTCATGGTAGTGAATTCGATTCGGTAGAATTTGAAAGTCTCAAGCCTTCAGGAGATCCGAAAGTAGATCGTGTTAAAGCTTTGCTTTACAAGGCTAACAAGCCGAAGGGTGCGGTCATCTTTGTTCATGGGACAGGGCAAAGGAACTTTGAACCTTTGAAGTATTACCCGGAACATCTCGCCGAAAGTGGATATGTTACGATGATGCCCGTTTTACCGTACCATTTCGAAAGGACACCCGATGGATCTAAAAGCGGGACTTCCTTCATAAGAGGCACAGATGTTCAGCTCGCCAAACGCTTCGATCAGGCCGTTGTAGATCTTTTTTCCTGTATAGATTATCTTGAAAAATTGGGGTTCAAAAAGGTAAATATCATAGGTTTCAGTTTTGGAGGGATGGTTTCAACGATCACAATGGCACTTGACAGAAGAATTGAAAAAGGGGTTTTTGTCGTTAGCGGCGGAAATTACGAGTACATAACGTGGAAAAGTATTGCAACAAAGGTTCTAAGAGTTTCTTACGAGGAGAATAAGGCATGTACTCCTCGGGAATGTGAAAAAAAGCATAAATTCTTCGATGAAGCGATCCAAAAGTTCAATTCAATAGAGGATCTCGCAAAGATGCCTCCGTGTTTCACGTACGATCCGTCACTTTTTGCCAGATTCATACCACCGAGGAAAACGCTATTTTTCACCGCGATCTTCGATCCTTTCATACCGAGAGCGTCATCCGATGATCTCTGGGAAAGGTTGGGAAAACCGAAGCGTTACATGATGCCATCGGGTCATCTTGGTGCGCATCTGTTTTTCAAACATTTCATTTTGAAAAAAACGATTGACTTTTTTGAAAATAAGGAGGAATGAAAAATGTTAATAGTTGTACCTGTTTTGGGAAATGAAGGAATGGGCGTTGAGATCTCCGAGCACTTCGGCCATGCGCCTTTTTTTGCTTTTGTGAGTGTTGAAAATGGAAAGATCGTGTCTACGAAGTTTGAGGACAATCCATTCGAAGGCCAACACGCGCAGGGTACAGTACCTGGCTTTATAATTCAGAGCGGTGCCAATGTGCTTATAGCCGGAAGTATGGGTCAGAGGGCTTACGATATTCTTGCACAGAATGGGGTTGAAGTTTACCCTTATGTCAACGGAACTTTGGGTGAGGCTGTTGAATCATATTTGAGTAAAAATCTTGAATCGACACCCTACACCGGTGATCGTCACAAGGATCATGAAGGTGGATGCGATCACGGAAATTGTCACGAATAAAAAGAGGCACCTTCGCGGTGCCTCTTTTTGTAAGTTCTTCAATCACCACTCGCTATCCACTGATTTACCGTATCTTTTGTAACGGGGAACAGTGGCATCGAAAGGCTTGATGGAGAGATGGTCAATCCATTAACGATGAAGAATGCAGCAGATACTCCAAGTGCTGCCATCTTGTATGGTTGCTGTGCGATATCAACTGCTTCTGTACCGTCTTTAACAGCCTGAATGCCCTGTGGTATTCCGTCACCACCGATGACAAGTATTCCTGTTTTTCCTGCAGCTTTTATCGCTTGAATCGCACCAAGCGCCATTTCATCGTTTTCTGCGATTACAGCATTCACGTTAGGATTGGCGACCAAAATTGATTCCATGACCGACATGGCTGTTGCCATATCGAACTGGGCCGTTTGATTTGCAACTATTTTGATGTTAGGATACTGAGAAAGGTAGTCCATTATTCCTTTTGATCTGTCTCTTGTTGCTGATGCTCCGGGAACTCCGGTAAGAAGTACAACGTTCCCGCTTCCATTCAAAAGTTTTACCGCATACTGGGCTTCCAACTTTCCATATTCAACGTTATCGGAGGCTATGTACATATCAACTTTGCCACCATTGACAGACCTGTCAAGAGTTATTACTGGAATGCCCGCTTTGTTGGCCGCTACGACAGCTGGCACAAGTGCATCCGAATCAGTTGGATTCAAAATTATTGCATCAACTTTTCTCTGTACGAGATCTTCAACCTGATTTAACTGCGTGCTGTTGCTGTTGTTGGCATTCATAACGATAAGGTTGATTCCCAAAAGTTGCGCTTCTGCTTTAGCACCATTTGTGAACGATACAAAGTAAGGGTTGTTAAGTGTCGAGACGCAAAAGCCAATTGTCATTGCCATCGAGAGAGCCGCGATACCGATCAACATCACCGCTACCAGGATAATACTTTTCATACTGCTACCACCTCCTGAAATTTGGGGAAACCCCCATTTATTCATTCCAATATTTTTTCCCGAAACTCGTCAGCATGACCGCAAGAAGGATGACAAGTCCTTTGACAACTTCCTGATAATAAGCAGAGATATTCATTATCGTCATTCCGTTGTTTAGGACGGCTATTATGAAACCTCCTATTATCGTGCCGACGATCCAGCCTTCTCCACCGAAGAGGCTCGTTCCACCAAGTACGACCGCAGCTATCGCATCAAGTTCATATCCAGATCCTGCTCCCGGTTCGGCCGTTCCAAGTCTCGATGCGAGTACAATGCCTCCGATTGCTGCCAGAAGTCCGCTTATCGCATAGACGCTTATCAAAATTTGAGAAATCTTTATTCCGGCAGCCCTTGATGCACGTATATTTCCACCGACAGCGTAAACGTGTCTCCCGTACTTTGTTCTTTCGAGTACTATCCATAAAACAACGAAGGCTAATGCCATCAAGATTATTGAGAAAGGTATATCTAATAAGTTGCCCTGTCCTATGTAATCAAAAGATGAGGGAAGATTCCATATAGGTTCACCCTGCGTGTATATAAGAGTTATTCCTCCGATGGCTGACATGGTCGCAAGGGTCGCTATGAAGGCTGGTACCTTTGCAAAAGCGACTATGACTCCATTGACAATTCCGAATCCTATACCCACAGCAAGTCCCGTTATTATTCCGAGCAGGATGTTTCCGGTTGCAACTGTTGTACCTGCTGCTATCGCTCCAACGATGCCTGCTATCGCTCCAACTGAAAGATCTATTCCGGCAGTCAAAATAACGAACATCTCGCCAAGCGCGAGAAGAATATTTATCGATGATTGCTTTGATATGAGTATGAAGTTGGATGATGTGAAAAAATAATTCGGTGATTCTACGGCAAAGAATATTATGATCCCTATCAGGCCGAAGATAACGCCGTATCTTCTTATGAATGTATTCGTTGAAAAAGTCATTTCAATTCTCCTTTCCTTTAACGGCAAGTTTGAGTATATCTTCCTGAGTTGAATTTTTTGGATTCAACTCACCCGTTATTCTTCCTTCACTCATAACGAGGATTCTATCTGAAAGATTTAGAATTTCTGCTAATTCAGATGAGATGAGAATTATAGAAACGCCTTTTGAAACTTGATCGTACATGAATTTATATATTTCGTATTTTGCTCCGATATCTATGCCCCTCGTTGGTTCATCCAAAATAAGAATTTTTGGAGATCTCGCTATCCATTTTCCGAGAACAACTTTTTGCTGATTTCCACCGCTTAAATTGTCTACCCTTTGATTTATGCTGCTAACCTTTGTATTCAAATAATTTATAGAAGATCGCACTGACTTTTTTTCCTCTTTTCTCAGCACGAAACCAAATTTCGAAAGAAAATCTAAGTTCGGTACGGAATGATTCTCACGTACTCCAAGTTGCAGGATGAGTCCAAGATCGTGCCTATCTTCCGGAACCAAAAAGATTCCATTTTTTATGGCAACCGTTGGCTCGGATAAATGAATGGTCTTCCCTTCGAGGGAAACTTCTCCTTCTGAATCTCTTAGACCAAAGAGAGATTCTCCGAGCTGCATGTTACCACATCCGACGAGACCAGCTATCGCTAAAATTTCTCCCTTGCGAAGTTTGAAATTAACATTTTTAAAAGATTCAGATGAAAGTCCTTTCACTTCGAGTAGCGGATCATCTTTTATTTCATGGGGAACTTTGTCTGGAAATCTATTTTTAAGACTCCTGCCGACCATCATGTTAACGACTTCTTCCATGTTGATCTCGTTTATTTTCTTCGTTCCAACTACTTCTCCATTCCTTAGCACCGTTACGTTGTCAGCAATTTCAAAGATTTCCTCAAGTCTGTGCGAGATGAAAAGGATCGTCACATTTTGATTTTTAAGATTTTTGAGTATTGCAAAGAGCAGCTCCGTTTCTCTCAAGGTCAATGCAGCTGTCGGTTCATCCATGATCAAAAATTTAGAATTCGTTGAAAGTGCTTTCGCGATCTCGGTGAGCTGCTTGTCAGCGACGCTCAAATTTTTCACCTTCGAATCGACAGGAATATCCGAAATACCAAACCTCTTAAGAACGGTAAGTGTTTCTTTCTTCATACTTTTTTTGTCGACAAAATTTATTTTAAAAAACTTTTTTGATATCTCCCTTCCGAGAAAGATATTTTCATAGACTGAAAGTTGCGGTACAAGACTGAATTCCTGATGGATCAAAGAAATGCCTGAATTTATTGCCTCAAGAGGGGATGAAAAGTTGACCATTCTGCCATCGAACTCAATCTTACCGGAATCGCATTCAAGCTCGCCTGCTATGATCTTCATAAGCGTGGATTTGCCCGCACCATTCTCCCCAACTATCGCATGTATCTCCCCTTTTTGTATGGATAAATTTATGTTCTTCAAAACCTGTACGCCAGAAAAAGATTTATTCAAAGAGTCTATTTTCAATATTTCCATCATTTACCTCCGCTCCGGCTTCTTTGAGTTGTTTCTCTCACGACAAGCGTTGGCTCAATTTTGATGTGCTTTGTCTTTTTATCTGTACCTGATATCATATCTATCATGATCCTTGTCGCCATCTGACCAACTTCATAGGTTGGCTGGTGAACCGTTGTGAGTTTTGGTGTGTAGTAAGATGCGAATGTTATATCGTCATAACCAACTACCGAAATATCCTGAGGAACATTTATGCCTGCCTTTTTTAACCTTTCTATAACTCCAAAGGCTATGAGATCATTGCCACATATTATGGAATCAAATTTTGTCTCTCTTTTTATCAAATCATCGGTCATTCTCATGCCACTATCATAAGTGTAATCTCCAAAGATGATAAGTTGTTCATTGATTTGTACTTTTAGTTCGCTCATGTACCTTCTGTAAGCTTGAAAACGTTCTTTAGCTCCAGATGAGATCAATTTTGATCCAAGAAAAGCTATCTTTCTATGGCCAAGAGTCCAGAGATGATCTAAAGCTAACCTAACGCCTGTCTGGTGATCTACGGTAACGTAAGAAAAATTTTGAGAATTAACATATCTATCGATCATAACTATTGGCAATTTTCCATCTTCATTCAAATATTTCATCGTGTATTTTGAGGCAACGAGTACCACTCCATCGACCTTTTTGTCAAGCAGCAATCTGTACTGGGTTTCTTCAATAACGCCAGATCCATCTGTGTTGCAAAGGAAAACAGAATATCCAGCCCTGTGTGCTTCGTCCTGAACACCTCTAACCATCGATGGGAAAAATGGATTTTCGATGCTTGGTATCAAAAGACCAATAGTTTTTGTAGGCATACCTTTCAAAGCTCTTGCTATCGAATTGGAACGATATTCAAGTGTTTGAACGGCATCAAGCACTTTTCTACGAAGTTCTTCTCTAACCTTTGATGGTTCATTCAAAACTCTTGAAACCGTTGATATGGAAACACCGGCCAGCTCTGCAACATCTCTTATACTTTTATCCTTTACCATCATCAGTTCCTTCTTTGCAAACGTTTTCATAATTATACGATAGAAATTTCGTTCCGTCAAACACCGAAAATAGCCAAAAATGACTTAATTATCCAATTTTAGGCGTTTTTAGACTTTTAGCTTTGTTTTTATTTGAAATAATTCGATTCTCTTGATTTTAATAGTGAAGTATCAGGTTGGGAATGACAGAAAGGCTGGACATCTCTGTGCAGACATCAAAGGTTGATCAAGTATATTTGAAATTTAAGCATGAAGGAGTATATTTAGATGAAAGCGAGGGAAAAAGTATGTACAAGATTTCTGATCTTACTTTTGATCTTAAAAGATACGAATATTTCGAAACATTTCACATAGCTGGCAGTTCAAGAAATTACGCCGAAAATATCGGGATTAAGATCACGCTCGATGACGGAACTTATGGAATTGGAGAAGCTTCTCCTTCTTACAGGGTAAACGGAGAGGTTGTTTCAGCACTCATGAGTTTGCAATCAATTATAAAAGACATGATATCCGGTCTTGATGTTAGAGAGTATGGTAAAATTTTTAAGATCATGGATGGGTTTTCACGTACAGCTCCAAGTGTGAAGGCAGCCGTTCAATATGCTACCCTCGATGCACTCGGCAATTCAATGGGATTGCCCGTATACATGCTACTCGGTGGTTCGAAAAGCAAAATAGAAACTGATAAGACTGTTTCAATAGACACACTTGAGAGAATGGTTAAAAAAGCGGAGGAATTTTTTGGAGAAGGCTTCAATTCTTTGAAGATAAAAGTTGGAGAAAATTTGAAGGAAGATATGGATAAGATGCTTGCGATATCGGATGCGACGCACGGCTCATATTACGTTGTCGATGCCAATCAGGGATATTCGGCAAAGGAAGCTATTCAATTCGCTAAATATCTTTACGATCATCAAATAAATGTCAAAGTTTTCGAACAACCTGTGGTATGGAACGATATTGAGGGGCTTAAACTTGTAAGGTACAATTCACCGATTCCCGTTGCAGCGGATGAGGGTGTTAAGACCAAATATGATGCCTATCAGATGATAAAGAATGATTGTGTTGATTTTATAAATATAAAATTGATGAAATCAGGCCTTTCGGACGCTCTTGCGATAATTGAACTTGCAAAAATTTCAAATGTTGGACTCATGATAGGATGTATGTCAGAATCGAGTTCTGGCATAAATCAAAGCGTTAATTTCGCCTGTGGAACAGGAGCTTTTGCCCATCACGATCTTGATTCACACATGCTCTTAAAAGAAGATAAGTTCGAGGGAAAATTTCATCAGGAAAAGAATATCATCTCGATGTGATTTCATAAAAATGATACTTACAATTCTTTTTTTTTTTTTGCATGGAGGTAATAGTATGGAGTTTCTGAGGGGATTTGCAGATGCTTTTTACAGGATTAAAGATCAACTGTATATTTTGGTTCCTGCCGTTATCGTGATATTGATCGCTCTCATTTTCAACCTCATCATCTACGCTTTAAGTGGCCAAAATGTATTTGGCGACTTTTCTGCCCTTCTGATCCCTTCATTCGTTTTCGAAGTTATAGAATGGGCACTTGCTTTCGCTGCATCGGGATTGACCGCCTTTATGATGGTGAATAAGAGAGTGGTAAAAGATGATTTAAAGATATTTTTAAACCTTTTCATCTTTTCGATATTTATGGGTTTTTTCGTGACGGTAGGATTCAGGATCAACGTTTTGATTGGCGTTGTAATCTTTCTTTTCATGCTTTACGTTCCGATCTGGTTTGTCAATTACAGAGGATCGGAGATGATCGATGGATTCGGATGGAACCTTTCTTTCATCTTTCATGGAATAAGAGCAGCTTACGCTTTGACATTACTTTTAGGAACGGCCCTTCTAACGCTTATCCCTTACTGTGGTATCTATCTGGCAATTTTCTTTTACGTGATGTGGAGTTCTACAACTTATCTTTACATCAAAGAGAAAAATCTTTGAGTCAATTCGACCAGTTGACAAAGGTATCTTGATTGTAGTAAAATTTCTTTGTACTTTCCACCATAGCTCAATCGGTAGAGCATCCGGCTGTTAACCGGAGGGTTGTAGGTTCGAGTCCTACTGGTGGAGCCAAAAAGGCAATCTTAGCGATTGCCTTTTCTATTTAAAAAGCGCCTTCCGGCGCTTTGTTGAATTGTTTCTCGAATCATTTTCTCGGTTCAACGATGAATTTGATCGCTGTTCTCATCTCACCGTCAATTTCGATATCGACAAAGGATGGAATGCAAACAAGATCCATTCCACTCGGCGCAACGTACCCCCTTGCGATGGCAACAGCTTTAACAGCTTGATTGACTGCACCCGCGCCTATCGACTGAATTTCAGCCTTGCCGTTTTCTCTAAGTACTCCAGCAAGCGCACCTGCTACAGCGGTTGGTTTGGACTTCGAAGAAACTTTCAGAGCTTCCATAATTTCTGCCTCCTTGGTGTTTGTTAGAGAAACGATAATCCAATTATACACAAACAAAACTCTAAAGTCAATATACCTTAACATTGACCAAAAATAAAATTTCATGATATAATCGTTCGACAGGGCGTAGTTCAGATGGTAGAACGCCAGGTTCGGGACTTGGAGGTCGCTGGTTCGAATCCAGTCGCCCTGACCAAAGAGATCTTGACTTATTTCGTTTTGTCTGGTATTATATTCAAGATTTGCCGAGGTGGTGGAATTGGCAGACACGTATGCTTGAGGGGCATATGGGCTAACGCTCGTGCGGGTTCAAGTCCCGCCCTCGGCACCAGAGAGTCGCTAAGCGCGACTCATTTTTGTATTGAAGGAGTGTTCATCATAATGGAAAAGATCGTCTCTTCGACAGATCCATCCGCTTTAGAAAGGGCCTCCAAGATCTTAAAAGAGGGGGGAGTTATAGTTTTTCCAACCGAAACAGTTTATGGTGTTGGAGCACTTTTAGACTTTGAAGATGCGATAAAAAGGGTGTATGAAATAAAAGGTAGAACTTTTGACAAGCCTCTCCTTATCCATCTTTCTAACATGGCAAATGTTTTCGATCTTGCAAGGTATGTGTCAGATAAGGTAAGTGATCTTATGAAGACATTCTGGCCGGGTTCCCTATCAATAATATTGGAAGCATCATGTGCGGTTCCAAAGGTTGCGATCTCCTACGGTTACACTGTGGGGTTAAGAATGCCTTCAAACGATTTCTTCAGAAAGCTTTCACATGAAGTTGGTCCAATTGCCGCAACAAGTGCAAATCTCTCAAATCATCCGAGTCCGTTGAACGTTCAGGACGCTTACGATCAACTCAAAGATTCTGTCGACCTTTACATAGATGATGGGAAGGTCGAAAAAGGTGTGGCTTCAACGATTATAGATATGACCGTCAATCCTCCCAAAATTTTAAGGGTTGGATCGGTTAATGTTACGGAGATAGAAAAGATCATCGGTAAGGTCAAGGTTTCCTGATTCAAAAAGGAGGAGGGTTAATTTTGTCTGGTGAAGAGATAGTTATCAACGGAAGAAAGACAGAGGTTTTCCACTGGCCAGTTGAAAATTCAAAAGCCAAAGTCATCATAGTCCATGGGCTCGGAGAGCACGTTGCGAGATACGATGTCATTTCAAAGGAATTCAACGATGCCGGCCTCGAAATGGCAGGCTTCGATCAGAGGGGACACGGTAAAAATGCTGGCAAAAAAGGACACATCGAAAATTTCGATCTCTTTCTGAAGGATCTCGATTCTTTCGTGGGAATGGAAAAAAGTGATAAACCTCTCTTCATGTTAGGGCACAGTCTTGGCGGTTTAATAGCCGCTAGATACGTTGAAGAATATCCTGAAAAAGTGAAAGGTGTTATTCTTTCGAGCGGGGCATTTTCAAGCGAGAATGTTTCTAATTCTTTGAAAATTTTGTCGTGTACCTTTTCTGTGCTCTTTCCGACTCTAACGTTCAACAACGGAATAGATCCAAAAACACTTTCAAGAAACGATAAAGTTATCGAAGAGTACAAAAAAGATCCGCTCGTTCACGATAAAATAACTGCAAGATTCTCCTGTCAGCTTTTCAAAAATATAGATCTCGTATTCGAAAGGGTATCGAAGTTCACCACCCCAGTTCTTTTAACAGCAGGTTCAGAAGATCACGTCGTCCCTCCATCCGGAACGAAGAGACTTTTCTCTTCGATTCCAGCGAAGGACAAAGAGATGAAGATCTTCGATGGCGCGTACCATGAAATATTCTGTGATCCACAACTCTCTTCTGAATTCAGAAAAAAGATAGTTGACTGGATAAATAAGAGAGTTTGAACGTTCAGACGATCTTCGATTCTTTAAGGCATTGATCGATCATTCCACTTAGAGCTTTAAGAGCCTCTCTCATCTTTGCGTTGAAAGTTTCATCCTTTATGAGGTCAAGATTTATATTAACGTTAGATGACGCTATTTCAAATGAAGCTTTTAAAAGCCATACCGCGCTTTTGGCATCGCTGAGCGCATTTTTATTTCCATATTTGTTGACGAATTGTGCCAGAGGGCACACTTTGGAGATCTCCCTTGCCAGTTCATAGGGTGCTTCGCTTGCTTTTTTCAAACTTTCCTGAAGTTTTTCCGTTCTTGCACGTTTCTGATCGTCTGTGTCTTTAGGCATCTTCATCGCTTCCATGACTCCATCGAAAGCTTTCGCATCAAGGTTTGAAAGTTCAAGCAATCTTTTTCTCCTGTACGAAGCCTCACTTAACGTTTTTTCCATTCCTGCTTCATAATCTTCGTACCCTTTTTTACCTATCGTAAGTGATGCGACCATCTCCACAAGTGCGGTAGCCATGGCAGCTGTTATCGCCCCTACCGCTCCGCCACCTGGTGTCGGTGTATTTGATGCAACTTGTTCTATGAATTCGCTTATCTTTTGATCTTCAAAGTTCATTTTATTTCGCGCCTCCCATTATATCAACAGATTTTGATGCTCCTATTCTCGTTGCGCCAGCACATACCATTTTAAGTGCATCTTCGTAAGAATGTATTCCTCCAGATGCTTTAACTCCCATCGATGTTCCTACCACAAATCTCATGAGTGCGACATCTTCAGCAGTCGCACCACCTTTTGAGTATCCTGTTGATGTTTTCACGAAAGTTGCTCTTGCTTCCTTAGATATAACGCATGCCGCAACCTTTTCTTCAAAGGTTAAGAGTGCAGTTTCGATTATGACTTTGACCGTTTTACCCTTTGCTGATTCTACGACTGCACTTATGTCATCGTACACTTCTTCAAATTCAGAGTCCTTAAGCGCGCCTATATTGATAACCATGTCAACTTCATCTGCACCGTTTTCAATTGCCCATCTGGTCTCTTCTGCTTTCAACTTCGAAGAGACTGCGCCGAAAGGAAAGGCAACAACGCTCGCTATTTTTACCTTTGTGTTACGAAGTTTTTCAAAGCTCGTGGGAACTCTGAATGAATTAACGCATACGGAGTAAAAGTTGTATTTTTTTGCTTCATCACATATCTTTTCTATCTCAGATGAAGTTGCATCCGGAGATAGAAGTGTGTGATCTATCATTCTGGCAAGATCGTCTTTTGAAAGTTCGCACCTTTGAGCTCTGAATGAGAAGGTCTTCGCCCTTAAAATTTCTTTTTCTATTTTAACCATCAAACCATCCATGATTCATCTCTCCCTTCACAAATTTATCTCGTCATGAATGGATTTCATAGCGTTGAGTGAAAGTTCCAAATATTCTTCAAGACTCATTCCAATAGTTGAACACATGGCCATCTGTTCTCTGCTCGCTCCCCTTGCAAAAGATTTTTCTTTGAATCTTTTGACGAGAAAGTGCGTGTCAACAGGTTCCAGCTTTTTATCTGCTCTTATAAGAGCCGCAGCTGTTATGAATCCACTTGTGGGATCTGCAACGTAAAGGGCTTTTTCTATCGTTGTTTCAAGTGGTTTTTTTTCGGCATGGGCAAGAATCGCATCGTAAACTTCCTGCGGTAAGTTATAACTTTTGAGCATTTCAACACTTAAAAGACCATGCTTGGATGGATCCTGATCCGTTTCAGGATAATCATAATCGTGAAGAATTCCGGTCACTTCCCATTCTTCAGGATCACCATTCAATTTTTTCGCAAGAGCTTTCATAATGGCTCCCGTTGCTACCATGTGGTTCACAAGGTTTTGAGATTGCACGTGAGATTTCATCAAAGATATGGCTTCTTCTCTTGTCAATTAAATCACTCCTTAATATAAGGTATCCCGTCTGCGGTAGGTGCTCTGCTCTTACCGATAAGTCCACCAACGACTATTAAAGTTATTATATAAGGTATCATACCGAATATGTACTGGGTATTAGTCGAAAGGCTCAGCACACTCTGGCTTTGAAGCTGATTGTTAAAAGCCGATGCGGCTCCGAAAAGTAGTGCTGCCAACATGGCTCCCGTTGGATTCCAGTTTCCTATTATCATGGCGGCCAAAGCTATGAAGCCACGGCCATTTGTCATGTTGGTCGTGAACTGGCCAAGTTCCCCTATGCTCAAATAGGCTCCACCTATTGCCGCAAGAACACCGCTCATCATGACTCCAAAGTACCTTATGTTGTAAACATTGACACCAAGTGTATCGGCAGCCTCAGGATTATTACCAACGGATCTCATCCTTAATCCGAGTTTTGTTTTATATATCAAAAACCAGCTCATAAGGACAGAGATGAACGCTATGTAGACGAACGGTGATAAGGATCCAAAGATCGAGCCAACGAATGGAACATTTTCAAATCCTCCAAGTTTCACAAGAGGTATAGATCTAACGAGATCTGTCGATCCGGGTTGACCGAAAAGTTCAACAAGCGCAAAACCAGTTATACCTTGAGCAAGCAATATGAGGGCAGTACCACTTATTATCTGATCTGCTCCGTATTTTATCGAAGCCCAAGCGTGAAGGGCAGCCAACATCGAACCCAGCAAAACGCCAAGTGCCAAGCCATACCATGGATTACCTGTAAAATAACTTCCAGCAACTCCACCGAATGCTCCCATCAACATTATACCCTCAAGTGCTATATTTGTAACTCCTGTTGTTTCGGCATAAACTCCTCCAAGCGCGGCAAGAATCAAAGGAGTTGATTGTGTGAGTGTGGATTTATAGAATATAGGGTTTGAGAAGACATTAACGATAGCCTGTATCCAATTATTCATATCTCAACCTCTTTTCTTTTCCTGTAAAATTTCATAGTTTTGAATATTCTGTTCGCGGCAACGAGAAATATTATTATGCCTTGAATTATCGTGACCATATCCTTTGGAACTCCGGCTATCTGCATCTGATTGGAACCAGTTCTTATAGAAGAGATCAAAAATGCTGCGAGTGCTATTCCAACCGGATCATTCTGGCCGATCAAAGCTATCGTTATTCCATCAAAGCCCATCGTTCCACCAAGCGCACCGAAATACCTCCCATAAACGCCAACGACCTGTGTCGTACCGGCCAGCCCAGCGAGAGCACCGCTTATCATCATCGCGAGTACAACGTTCTTTCCTATGCTTATACCTCCGTATTCGGCCGCATAAGGATTCGTACCGACTGCTTTTACTTCGTATCCTATCGTTGTTTTTTGAATTATTATGTAGATCACTACGACAGCTGCGAGGGACACAAAAAGAATCGTGCTCAAAGATGTTGCTCCAACGGTCATTATGTTTGGAAATTGAGCCGCATAAGCTATCGCCGGAGATTTTGGAACGCCCCCCGGTGCCTGAAAAGGCCCGTTCACGACGTAATTGGATATGTAAATGGCAACGTAGTTCAGCATTATCGTTGTTATGACTTCATGGGCTCCCCTGTAAGCTTTAAGCCATCCTGCAATGCCAGCCCAGAGTGCACCACCTATCATGCCGGCCATTATCACAAGAGGAATTGAAAGATAAAATGGATCTCCTTCAACCTGCGTACCAACATAAGTCGCGAGCAGTGCTCCCATTATGACCTGACCGTTTGCTCCTATGTTGAAGAGCCCAGCACGGAATCCAAATCCGACTGCGAGACCTGTCAATATGAGAGGCGAGGCTTTCATGAGATTGTCTATTATTGCTTCTTTCGTTCCGAAAGCTCCATAAAAAAGCGCACTGTAAGCAACGAGCGGGCTTTTTCCTATGAAAATGATCACGATGGCAGCCACGACGAGAGAGACAAGAATAGACACCATCGAGACGATAACTTTTTCGTTTAAAAAGATTTTTCTGAAGTTTATCCTTTCCATCTCATACCTCCTGCTGAAGATCCTGCAATTTGTGACCGGCCATCATCAGTCCAACCTCTTCAGTTGTCGTAGATTTCGGAGCAACTTCTCCCATTATCTGTCCTTCATATATCACGAGTATGCGATCGCTCAAAGAAAAGATCTCTTCCAGTTCCATGGAGATGAGAAGTATACCAACACCGTTATCTCTCATAGATACTATGGTTTTATGGATGAACTCAATTGCTCCAACATCAAGCCCTCTTGTTGGCTGGGAAATTATCATAAGGATCGGATTAAAGGCTATTTCTCTCGCTACTATGACTTTTTGCTGGTTACCACCACTCAAATTTGAACCAAGAAGATCTATCTTTGGTGGTCTAACGTCGAATCTTTTAACAAGTTCTTCCGAAAACTCTCTTATCTTATCTATCCTTAAAAATAATCCATCGCTGAATTCAGGATAATCGTGTTCACCGAGTATGAAATTGTAGTATATGGGAAAGGTCTTTATGAGGCCGTGTTTCAATCTATCTTCTGGCACATGCCCCATTCTCATAGCCCGTCTTTTTTTTGCAGATGCGTTTGTTATGTCAACATCTTTAAAAAATATCTGACCACTTTCAACTTTTCTTAGGCCGGTTAACGCTTCAGTGAGCTCTGTTTGACCGTTTCCGGCAACCCCAGCTATTCCAACTATTTCTCCCGTTCTTACGGTCAGGCTTAATCCTTTTACAGCTTCAATCCCACGATTTTCTCTAACGTGAAGATCTTTAACTTTCAGCACATCGTTACCGGCTTTTGCTTCACCTTTTTCGACGGTCAAAAGGACGTCACGTCCCACCATCATCTTTGCAAGTTCTCTTGAATTCGTTTCATTGGTTTTGACGATACCTGTAACCTTTCCAAGTCTCATAACCGTTACAGATTCAGTTACAGCCATAACTTCGTGCAATTTATGTGTTATAAATATTATTGTCTTACCCTGTGCTTTTAAATTTTTCAATATTGAAAAGAGTTCATCCGTTTCCTGTGGAGTTAAAACGGCGGTCGGTTCATCAAGAATAAGTATCTCTGCTCCACGGTAGAGCACCTTTATTATTTCAACCCGTTGCTGCATTCCAACCGGTAGATCTTCAATTATTGAATCTGGGTTGACGATAAGGCCAAAATTTTTAGATAATTCCATAACGGCTTTTCTCGCACGGTTAGCAGCGAAGAAAGGCCCATTAACAGGTTCGCTCCCAAGTACAACATTTTCGACAACACTGAGTCTTTCAACGAGCATGAAATGCTGGTGAACCATTCCTATCTTTGATTTTATCGCGTCGTTAGGATCTTTTATGACAGTTTCTTTCCCATTTATATATATTTTTCCGGAATCAGGCCTTATGAGGCCATAAAGTTGACTCATAAGTGTCGTCTTTCCGGCGCCATTTTCACCGATTATGGCATGAATTTCACCTTTTTTCACGAAAAGATCGACACCATCGTTTGCAATGACCCCCGGAAATCTTTTTGTTATTTTCTCCATTACAACAGCGTATTGTGAATAATCCTGCTTTTTTTCCATCTTTCCTCCCAAAATGGCGGGAGAGCCCTCCCGCCATATTTTAAAAAAAGATCAGAATGTTATTGCCGGAACCTGAAAGGCCTGTAATTCCTTTGAAGTTCCTGGAACAACTATTTCTCCACTTATTACGGCCTGCTTTAGCACATCAAGCTGGTGCATAACACTTGCCGGTACAAGTTGCTTAGTGTAAGTCATCGGACTTATTCCAACTCCATTTTCAGCAAGATCAAGTGTCACCGTACCAGCTTTGAACGTCCCCTCAACAACGGACTGGATACCATCAAAAACGGCAACATCGACACGTTTCATCGCACTGGTAAGCACGTAGCCTGGCGCCAAATAATCCTGATCCTGATCGACTCCTATCGCAAAATGACCAGGACCGGCGTCTTTCGCGGCTTCTATCGTTCCAAGGCCAGTTAGACCTGCATCGGCGAAGATTATGTCTGCCCCTTCAGAGAATTGACTGTTGGTCATAGATTTTCCGGCTGCCGGATCATCGAAACTTCCAACGTATCCTGAAAGGATCTGAACGTTTGCACCGTTTAAAACGTTGTAAGTCTGGATTCCAGCGTAATATCCGTATTGATATCTTTCGACTGGCGGAATAGGAATTCCTCCAACAAATCCGACTTTACCAGTTTTTGACATCGCTGCGGCGAGGTACCCAGCAAGGTAAGCTCCCTGATTTTCTGTGAAGAGAAAGCTCTCAACGTTTGGTGCATCAACGCTGAAATCTATCGTTATGAATTTGACATTTGGGAATTGCGGGGCAACCTGGGTAACGGCGTCCTGCATCATGAACCCAACCGCAACGACTACATCGGCAACCTGGGCTGCGGCAGTTAAGTTTGGAACGTAGTCAGCCTGTTCATAAGATTGGATGACATTTGCCGTTATACCATACTTCTGCACAGCCATCTGAACTCCGGCCCATGCGCTATCGTTAAAAGATTTGTCTCCCAAACCACCAGTGTCAGTTACGAAAAAGACTGTTAAGGACATTCCTGCTGTTCCCAAGATAAGAATTGAGATCAGGAATACGAACAAAAATTTTTTCATACTTTCTTTCCCTCCCTTATTGAAATTAAGCGCGTGTACAGCGCTTCTATCGCTACCATAATTCCTATCGCAATTGTTAAAATTATCATGAAGATGTCAGGCCGTTCGCCAGAGGATAAAACGTGAGAGTACGTTGGAAAACCGTATTCGACGAATATCTCAAGCACTTTCTGGTAAAGTATGGAAACGGCCGCAATGATAGTTATGATGGAAAGTATGAATCTATAAAACCATCTTTTCTTGAAAAAAGTAACGCTTATGAAGAGGAACGAAACGACGATGAACAATCTCGAACCGTCTATGGTTTGAAAGAATTGAATATTTGGTGCAGTTTCTGGAAGTTCAGATGATTTTTTGACAATCGTCATGATTGGTGTCGATAATTCCGTAAGGTTGCTCGAGGATACCTGAAGGGCTACGGATTTTTTAATATCATTTCTGAGTGCGGGCGATCCGAATTCATATATGCCATTCAGTGTGTTAGAAAGGTTATTCTCGTTTCTGGTTATCGAGTTTATTCTTGCCTTTATATCGTCAAGGGCTGCTTGGGCTCTGTCTCTTACAACACCTATCGAACTTTGAAAGTTGTCAAGATTGGATAGACTGAAATATTGAGAAGATCTATCTATATTTACCATCACAGAATTTGGATATTCAACTATGCCTTTGTACGAACCTGACTTTTTCAAGGTTGAAAGGTAAAAAGAAAGCGTTTGTGAAGTGAAGTTGTAAGGATCCGATCTCAGTGCCGTTAAATCTGAACTTATGTTCTGAAGATCGTAAGTTATTATTCCATTTTGACCGTAAAGCTCTCCTTCATATATTCCCATGTAAGGGCTTTTCATGAAATCGACATTCTGTGACATCCTTGTCGATGGTAAATTCGAATAAAGCGGTACCAAAAGCATGAGCACGAATAGAACTCCAACCGAAATGATCGAAACCATTTGAAAAATATTCTTTATCTTGTAAATCCCAAGAAAATACAGGAACCCGAAAAAGGCCGTTGTGACGACTAAAAAACCGTAAAGTGTTGAGTCAAGAGTGCTTATCATCGGATCGATCCCGAAGAGGGCGACAAGAGATTCAAAAATTATGATCGCGAACAAAACGTAATTGAGCCATTTCCTTTTGTAAAAGAAGAAAAATATGAGTGCAAGAGCGTAAAGGAGCCATCTCCATTCAATCAAAGGAGTCGAAGTGGCACTTTCTGCAGCAAGAGAGCCCTCAAGACGTATTATTCTGTTGTTGAAATTCTTTGATACTCCCGATCTGACAGTATTCGCGGAGAGTACCTCCTGTACGGGTAGCGATGAATAGAATGAGCTAAGTGCTTTATCAACGGCCGCATCCGTTGATTGACCGGTTGCGATGAAGGTTTTTATGCTTTTCATTGAATTATTCGCTGCAACCGAAATTCGATCGTTGAAATTCGAAAAAGCCCTATTAACATCATTCTGGGTTAAAGCCTGAAGTGTCAGATCCGATAAGTATAGATTCATCTGTGATAAATGGATTGGTTGAATTTTGAAGTTGTACTTTCCTATGGCTTCCGTTAAACCGGCTGGGATCTTTCCATCATAAATCTTATCAAGATTAGATAAAAATATTTTCTTCAAATCAATGGGTTTGTAAGCGTATGTACCGACGATCTCGCCAGTAGCTCCAAGTGATTTTTGAAGATACGCTCCCGTCAGATCGGAACCAAGTCCCTGAACTTTGGTACCGAGATCGAAGAGTGCTTGATTGAAGGTTGCAAAGTAGGGAAAATCAGTCTGGCTAACACCTTTCCCGTAAAGTGTATTGACCGCATAAACTAAAAACGATGCAAGCGCGACATTTTCGGTTTCATCATTCGTTTTATACCTCTGATAGATGTTCTGGGCTATGTACCACATATCTATATTCTGAAAGTTACCAACAGCCCCAGACGGGATCTGGAAGCTTCTCATCCTTATCCATCTGTAATAAGCGGCAGGATCAAATTCGGAAATTATAGCATAAACGGCCTTCTCAACCTGATTTGAAGGCACAGACTCTATCTGTCCAGTTTCCTCGAATTGAGTAAGATAAGTGTTAAAAGTCTGAATGTAATCTTTGTAATCTCCGAGTACTTTGGACTCAAAAGCAGAAGACAATCCTATGAATGAAAATGATACAAGTATCAAAGATAAGATTATAAGCTTTTTCACAATACACCCCGCCCTATTTTCATGATTATATCATGATTTGATTCAAAAAAGGGCACATTCAAAAATGTGCCCATCAAAGTTCATTTTTTTAAAATTCCTGTCGCTTTTCCTATTTTTTCAAAACGTTCAAGTGCAAAGTCAAGTGATTGACGCGTGTGAACGGCACTTATCATGACTCTGATTCTCGCCTTTCCCTTTTGAACAGTTGGATATCCTATTGATTGTGCAAAGATTCCCTCTTCAAAAAGTCTTTTGCTGAAATCGGATGCAACCTGTGCATCGTAAAGCATCACGGGAGTTATAGGCGTTTGACTGTGACCTATATCGAATCCTATCTTTTTCATCTGATCTTTGAAGTACTTAGCGTTGTCCCAAAGTTTTTTGACAAGATCATCGTTATCTTTAAGAATGCGGACTGCAGCAAGAACGGCTCCAACATCTGGAGGCGTTGGCGCACTTGAAAATAAAAATGGTCTTGCCTTCTGCTTAAGGTAATCTATCAAAATTTTATTTCCGGCAACGTACCCGCCGACAACACCGAAAGCTTTTGACATAGTTCCTATGTCTATGTCAACTTTTCCTTCGAGGTTGAAATGTGCAACAATTCCTTTTCCATGCGGACCTAAGACGCCCTCACCGTGAGCATCATCTACCATCACGATCGCGTTGTACCTTTTACCTATATCTACTATCTTATCGAGCGGGGCAATATCTCCATCCATACTGAAAACGCCATCTGTAACTATAAATCTTCTTCTGGCGGACGTGTTTGATCTGAGTTTCTCTTCAAGATCTGCGACATCAAGATGGTTCCACCTGATTATCTGTGCTCCGGAGAGCCTACATCCATCTATTATTGAAGCATGATTCAATTCATCGCTGAAGATGAGATCTTCTTTGGAGATGAGCGGAGGTATCGCGGCCTGATTGGCATTGAATCCTGATTGAACAAGCATTGCGGCTTCAGCGCCTTTAAAGGCAGCGAGTTCTTTTTCGGCTTCCTCATGAATGGATAAAGTTCCAGCTATCGTTCTGACCGCTCCAGGCCCAACTCCCCATGCTTTTATCGCCTCTATGGCGGCTTCTTTAAGTCTTTCATCATCGGCAAGGCCAAGGTAATTGTTAGAGCAAAGGTTAAGTACCTTTTTGTCACCTATCTTGAGCCATTCACCCTGCGGGCTTCCGAGCGTTCTTATATTCGTGTACAACCCCGCTTTTTTTAATTCTTCAAGTTCGTCAGATAATTCTTTCCAGTTGAACACTTGTTCCACCTCCTCAGAGTTTTAAGACTATCTTTCCGCATTTCCCTTCTTCCATCAACTTGAATCCTTTTTCATAATCATCAAAATCTATGACATGGGTTATTATCTTAGAAAGATCGAGCTTTTTACTCTTCAGCAGTTCGGCTCCCCTGTACCATGTCTCAAACATCTTTCTTCCGGTTATACCATAAATTCTTATGGCCTTAAATATGACGAGATCGTTCAAGTTTAACTGTACATCTTTATCGTACAATCCTAAAAGTGATGCCCTACCTGCATTCGTAAGAGATGTGAGACCATCCTTTAAAGCCTGGGCATTGCCGCTCATCTCTATGAGAACATCAACTCCATCGCCGTTGGTTTCACGTTTGGCTATCTTTACAACGGATTCTTTCGTTGGATCGATGACGATGTCAGCTCCGATCTCTTTTGCAAGGTTCCTTCTGTATTCATTGACCTCACTGACTATTATCTTCGCCGCTCCAGCAGTCTTTAAAACGCCTATCGCAAGTAACCCTATCGGCCCAGCTCCCGTCATAAGAACGTTTTTACCCGTCACATCTTCAACGAAAATGGTATGAATGGCATTTCCCAATGGTTCCTGAACGGAAGCCCATATGCTCGGCACGGATGGATCATTCTTCCACAAAACAACCTCCGGTACCTTAACGTATTCCGCAAATGCTCCGTCCATGTCAACACCAAGTATCTTCAGATTCTGACAAACATGCATATTCCCAGTTCTGCACTGTTTGCAATGGCCACAAGGAATATGAGTTTCAGAAGAAACAAAATCGCCTATCTTAACGAGCGTAACATTTTCTCCAACTGAAACAACCTCTCCGGCCAATTCATGACCCATCGTCTGGGGAACCTTTATATGTTCCTTTGCCCAGTCATTCCATAACCAGATGTGAAGATCCGTACCACAGATCGAGGCCGCATTAACTTTCACAAGAACATCATGAGGACCAAGCTCTTTTGGAACATCAACATTCATCAATTTTGCTCCGTACCTTGGTCCATCCTTAACGATCGCCTTCATTTTATCTGGCAACTTTATCACCGTCTGTCATCTCCTCTTGAAATTTAAGTACAAAAAAATTTTACCACCAAATCGATCAAAAAATTAGTGATCAAAAAATTACTATTTTTTTGTACTATTAAATTGAGGTGCGCACCTCGGGGAAAAAATAAAATTTGGGAGGGATGAATATGGCAATCGGAACAAGACCTGTAACTGAACTTTCTAAGGCCGTTTTTTTGACCATCTATCTGGATACCGGAGCGATGGATTCAAAAGGTAATCCTGTAATCAACCGTGTAAGGGTGGGGTCAATAAATCCAAATGCGGCACGTGAAGATCTCTATGATGTGGCTTACATGTACGCCGGCCTAACGGCCAAAACTCTCGCAGGTATTTCCATTGGAGTGGATTCTGAAGTAGGACCAATAGACTGAAGGAGGGATGAAAGATGAAGTATCTTAATCTAAGATGGATAAACTCACAGGATAGTTCTCAAAGAGCTTTAAGAATATCGGATCCCAAAGATGGATTAACGCAGGATGAAGTAACGGCGTTCATGCAAAAGGTCGTTTCGACGAATCTTTTACAAACTTCCAAAAACTCGATGGTGGATACCGTTGATTCCGCAACAATTGTCGATACGACTTCTACCGAGCTTTTCAATCTGATCCAGTGAGTGAAGGGGGGCCTATGCGCCCCCTTTGGAGGTGATCGAAGTGGAATGGATAAAAGTATTTTTAAATTTGAAAAATTTCATAGAGTTAGCCGTTATCCTTGTTGAACATCCTGGTGGTGGAGAGGATAAAAAAGAAAAAGCTATCGTGCTGATTCATAAGATGATGGAAGCGAATAAAATCTCTTTACCAATTCCTCAAGAAGTGTTAGACTTTTTCATAAGCTCTTCGATAGACATCTTCGTTGGATGGATGAATATGAATTTCTGGAAAAAAGATGGTGCATGAAGGTGGACAAAATAGAGATCGTTGTGAGAACTATAGTTAAAAATTACGCTCATTCCGTCAGAAGGTGTGAATTTGAGGATCTGTGTCAAACGGTCTGGTATCTTGTATGTCTGGCAAAGACGAAATACGATCCGCAGAAAGGGCCTTTCGAAAGCTTTGCATATTATTTTGCCGATCTCAAATTGAAAGATCATTTCGGAAGAAGAGTTAAGTTACCAGGTACGGATGGAACCTTTTCACTTCTTCAATTCAAGACAGATCTTCTTGAAGATTCGGAAAATGTATCGGATTTGAACGATGTCCAAGAAGAATTCAAAATGGACGATCTGCCGGAGAGTTTAGAATTGCTTTCAGAAGGATACACGCTTTTAGAGATATCAAAGATTTTACAGATTTCTGGCCGTCAGATAAGAAAGGAGTTGAGAAGTTACATGAAATCAAGGGCATCTGAATAGATGCCCTTTTAATTTGTCATTTTTTGTTGTATACTACTTTTTAAAGTAAATAGGAGATGGATCTGTGATCTTCATAATCATTTTAGCATCGGCGCTCGTGGGATGGTCTCTTGGCAGAAATAACGTTGCAACTTTGTTTGGACCTTCCGTCGTATCGGGCATCATAAATTACAGGACTGCAACCATCATGGCAGCCGTTTTTGTTTTTGCAGGAGCAATTTTAAGAGGAAGTACAGGACTTTCAACGGTGAATTCTATAACAAGAGTGTCTTTGGACGTTTCTGTAAGCGCATCTATAGGTACAGCGATGTTGATAATTTTGATGACCTATCTTTCAATCCCTACATCTATAACGCAGGGAATAGTTGGAGCGCTTGTAGGGATTGGAATACTCAATGATTATGTCAACTGGAACATAGTTTTTAAGGTTTTAATATTCTGGATAATAGCTCCTTTCGGTGCCATCGCGATAGCTTTTGTATCCCATAAATTGCTGGCAATCTTTTTCAACCGTACGCGATCTTTAAAAAAGAGACAATCAATTTTACAGATCATGACCTTTGCTTTTGGAATGTACGCATCTTACTCGCTCGGGGCAAATAATCTTGCAAATATCGTTGGCCCATTCGTCGGTAAAAATATGCTTGATACGGTTCAGGCACTTTTAATAGGGGGAAGTGTTATGGCATTTGGTGCGCTCATGTCAAGTAAAAAAGTTATGTATTCCGTTGGAAAGAATATAACATCTATGGAACCATTCGACGCTTCAATAGCAGTTTTTTCTGAGTCTACAACACTTTTCATATATTCGTTGCTTGGTATACCAACTTCGAGTGTTCAGGCAAGTATAGGATCGACAGTTGGCGTTGGATTTGTCAAGGGAACAAAAACGATAAATTTTAAAAGTTTATCAAGAATGCTCATAGGATGGATCATAACTCCCTTTTTAACGGCCTTATTAGCCGTAACAATCTATGAAGTATTGAAGATCTTTTGATCTATGCACATTAGTGAGTAGTGATTAGGCATTAGTGATTAGGAATAAGGATACGGATAAGTTCTAAGGCGATTCCGGTTCTTCGACCGGAATGACGAAATGAAAGAGGCTTGTCTTCAGTGTCATTCCCACACATGATCAGGTCGAGGGTGACGTTAAGGATACGGTTTATCGAACTGTTGGAATTGTTTGACTCTATTCAATTCTGGTGTATACTCTTAAGTTAGATCAAATACTAAACCTCTTTTAAAAGTGAAATGAATGAACAGCACGTAGCACGTGGCTCATGGCAGGTGGGGCGTAGAAAAAACGGTGAATAGTGAGAATTAAACGGTAAATGGCAAATACTTATTTGCTGTCACGAAAGGCGAATGCCGAAGCCAATGATATTTCATATTTAAAGTTGATCAAGTATAAGATCAAAAAGAAAGAAGAGCACTTTCAATGGTACAAATACTTTTGATGATTTCAACCGCTATCTTCCTCGGATGGTCTCTCGGATACAACAATATGGCCACGATCTTTGGCCCATCTGTTACTTCTGATATTTTAAAGTACAGAACCGCAACGATAATCGGAGCTGCTTTCATCTTTGCCGGAGCTGTTATTGGTGGAAACGCAGGGCTTTCAACGATGAGCAAAATAACGACCGTAGATTTCAAAGTAGCGGTTAGTTCTGCTTTGGGAACTGCGATAGTTGTTTTGATAATGACTCACTATTCACTTCCCACATCTATAACACAGGGAATAGTTGGTGCACTTGTGGGTGTTGGACTCATTGAGGGGGGACTGAACTGGTGGGTTGTTGGCAAGATAGCACTCTCATGGCTCATAACTCCTTTCGGAGCACTTATAATCGCCTATGCGGCACACATTGTAATATCTCTTTTTTACAACCGTATAAGTTCATTAAGGATAAGAGGAACCTTTGTTAGGCTCATGGCTTTCTCTTTCAGCATCTATGCATCATACTCTCTTGGCGCTAACAATCTTGCGAATGTGACAGGCCCTTTCATCGGTAAGGGCCTTTTTGGAAGAGAGGAAGCGCTACTTATAGGAGGTGCTGCGATGGCGTTAGGCTTTTTAACTGCCAGTAAGAGGGTCATATACACGGTTGGCAAAGGTATAACTACGATGGAACCTTTCGATTCATCGATCTCCATCTTTGGTGCAGGCAGTGCACTTTTGATCTTCTCACTTATCGGCATACCCATCTCAAGTGCCCAATCCATAGTTGGTTCAACGACTGGAGTCGGATTCGTTAAAGGTATGAAGACCATAAGTTTAAGGACTATTCTTAAAATTGTAACAGGATGGCTCGTTACACCTTTTGTAACTGCGGCGATCGCTGTTATAATATATATGATTATGAAATTACTATGGGGGTAAAAGATGTCTCTACTCTTCGGTAAAAAGGAAAATGAAGTGATCAAAGCGTTTGACGATCATCTTCAGATGGTTGGTAAGGTGATAGATGAGACATTCAAGCTCATAAAATCACCGTGCGATGAAAGCTGTGATGAAATAGTAAAAAATGTGAGACAGTTTGAAAGTGAAGCTGATTCTATAAGGAGAAATGCCGAAACGATGATGTACTCAGGTGCTTTTCTTGCACAATCGCGCGGAGATATGCTTGGCCTCATAGAAGCGGTTGACAAAGTTGCAAACAAGGCTGAAACTGTTGCGGACGTGATATACCTTCAGAATCTCAAAATACCGGATTCATTGAATGAAAAATTCATCAAAGAGTACGAATGTTCCATCGAGGCGTTTAAAGCACTTTACGTTTCTGTTGAAAACCTTTTCGAAGACGTTGAAAAATCCAAAAATGCAGTTTTAGAAGTTGAAAGATGGGAAAATACTGGAGACGGAATCGAAAGAAATCTTATAAGGGATGTTTTCAATTTGAACATTGAGCTCGCAAAACGAATCCAATTGAGGGAGCTTGCACTTCAAATAGGAGATATAGCGGATAGGGCTGAGGACGCTTCCGATAGGATTGAAATTGTCATATTGAAATTGAACGCATGATGTGTGTAAATATTTGAACGAGAAGGGAGTTTATCTATCCTTTCCGTTCAACTAAATAAAGGATTTTGAGAAAAATCCAAAAAAGGAGAGTGAAAGATTTGAGAAAGATTACCATTTTTTTAGTGATCTCGGTTTTTATGTCCATCGCTTTGTTCGCAGCCAGCGCAACACCAACAACGGTTGCAACTCCAACGGTTCCAGCGACAAATGCAACGAACACCATTGTGGCACTTGTGAATGGAGAGCCAATATATTCGGGTGTACTTGATATGGCATCAAATGTTGCGCCAACGATAGCACAACTTCAAAAGATAAATCCACAGATGTACTCTTTCATGACAACGACGAAGGACGGATTCAATTTCTTATCAGCGTACAACAAAAGTGTCCTCAACAATCTCGTGGATTCAGTGCTTATGGAACAAATAGCAAAACAGAAGTACAACATAGTCGTGACGAATGACCAGGCGCTCACACAGGTTAAGGCACAGGTTGCCCAGATGCTTTCTTCTTACAATCTAACGGAAGATCAATTCTCTCAATACCTTCAATCGCAGGGATATGGTGATGTTAATCAGTTTGAACAGGATTCTGTCTTCACGATGAAATTTTCCATGACACTCGATCAATTGAAGCAGGCCGTAACCTCATCAGCGACGGTAAGTACTGCCGAAGAGCAACAGTACTACAATGCGAATTTAAGCAACTTCAAAACTCCTAATGAGATAGATGTCGAACACATACAGTTGAGTTCGCAGGCAAGTGCAAATTACGTTCTTTCGCAGATAAATTCCGGTGCAATAACTTTTGAATCTGCAGCGGCAAAGTATTCGCTCGATACCCAGACGAGCAATAACAATGGAGATCTTGGATGGATACCGGAATCTGCCAATATGCCAGATTTTGAGGTTAAACTTTTTGCTTCTAAAGTTGGAGACATAGTTGGACCTATTCAAATTCAAAGTGGAAGTGGATGGGAGCTCTTCAAGGTTGTCGGGATAAAGGGTCCATCCGTTCAAAGTTTTGCCGATGCCCAATCGCAGATAATGCAGCAATTGATCTCTCAGAAACAATCGCAGATGTGGTCTAACTGGCTTCAAAATATCTTCCAGCCATTTAAACAGAGCAGTACGATAAAGATAATGATCTGAGGTTTCGAAATGGCTGTTAATAAGGAAGACGTGCTCGAATCTTTGAAAGGTGTCATAGATCCAGAAATAGGTCTTGATGTCGTTAGCCTCGGACTTGTTTACGGTGTCGATATCACCGAAGAAGGAGCCGTTAACGTTAAGATGACGATGACATTCATGGGATGCCCTCTTACTGCCATGATAACGGAAGATGCGAAGTATGCCATCCAATCCGTTGAAGGCGTTAAATCCGTTGATGTTGAAATTGTCTGGGATCCACCTTGGACTCCTGACATGATAGATCCAGAGGTGAGGGCAAAACTTGGGATCTGATCTTAGAACCGTTCTTCATCTTGCATTAGAACGTCTTAAGAATAAATCGGGGTCTCCGCAGTTAGATGCGGAGATCCTTTTATCTCATCTGCTTTCCAAAAGCAGGATCTGGATCTATTCGAATTTCGATCTCGTTCTCGATGATCTTACGGTAGATAAGTACATGAAGATGATCGAAGAAAGGGAAAAAGGAAGGCCTGTCTTTTACATAACGGGGAAAAAAGCATTCATCAATTTTGAATTCAAAATAAACGATCGCGTCTTAATTCCACGGCCTGAAACAGAGGAACTTGTGGAACGTGTCGTTGAGGATTCGAAGAGTACAGGATGGAAAACTTTTCTCGATTTTGGATGCGGTAGCGGTGTGATAGCTGTTTCAATTGCAAAATTGTTGCCTGAATCCATGGTGTGGATAGTCGATCAAAACAATGATGCTTTGAAATTAACACGTGAAAATGCCATAAAGATGGGTGTTTCGGATAGAATCCATCTTCTTGAAACGGCCGAGAGGCAAACTTTTGATGTGGTAATCTCAAACCCACCTTATTTGACAGAGTCAGAATGGAACAGATTGACCGATTTACACGAAGAACCTCGCGATGCTCTTGTAGGGGGTAAAGATGGAAATGACGTGTACGCTCAGATAATGAAGACTTACAATGCGGATCGCTTTTATTTCGAAATAGCACACCCTTTCAGGACTTCTCTTAAAAAATTGTTCGATGATGAAGGGTTCAGGTACGAGATAATAAAAGATCTGTCAGGCAGGGATAGAATTGCCATTCTCCATAGATGTTAAACGAACCGGAAGCACAATTCTGAATTCAGATCCTGTTCCAACCTCACTTGAAATTTCTATTCTTCCTTTATGAGCCTCAACGATCATCTTAACTATCGAAAGGCCAAGACCAGTTCCACCAACTTTTCTTGATCTCGCTTTATCAACTCTGTAAAATCTTTCAAAAAGTCTTGAAAGAGAGTCGGCAGGTATTCCTATGCCGGTATCTTTAACCTTTATCTCACATTCACGATCGTCTATCATTGAACATGAAACTTCAACGATTTTCTGACCATTTTCTTTCTGTGAAGTGTACTTAACAGCGTTATCCGTTAAGTTCAGAACGGCCTGAACAAGTCTGTCAAAATCTCCTTCTATTTTAACCTCACCTTCACAGGATGTTCTCAGTTCAACTTTCAAAGATTCGGTTAAAGGTTTAACTATTCTCGAAACGTACTCGATGACCTTCGATAGATCGATCTCCTCGATCTCGAATTTGACCTTTCCTTCTTCTAACTTTTGAAGATCGAGGAGATCGTTTATCAATCTGCTCATCCTTGCAGACTCATTTTCTATTATTTCAAGAAAATGTTTAACAGTCTCGATATCGGTGAAATCATCGTCGAGTAAGGTTTCTGCATATCCATGAATGGATGTTAGTGGCGTTTTAAGCTCATGAGAAACGTTTGATATGAATTCACGTCTGAAATTGTCAAGCTCTCTTTCATTTGTAACATCTTTTATAACAACTATGAGAACCTGTTCGTTTCCCTTCAAAATGGCCGAGACAGCATCACACTTCAAATATCTTTTTTGAGGATAGAGTATCGATATCTCGGTGGAATCACCGGTAAAATTCTTAAGATTCTTATCAACGAAATTCAGTACATCATAACTTTCAACGACTTCAACAAGTTTTTTGCCTTCAATCGAGTCTTTGTCTATTCCGAGAAGTTTGGAAGCTGCTGAATTGTTCATCATTATTTTACCTTCAGCATCTATTATAAGTATACCATCGTTGACGTTTTGAAGAATTATACCCATGTTCTCACGACTTTTTATGGCTTCAGAATATCTAACCTCGAGGTTCGCTTTCATTTCTTTCAAAACATCCAATATTTTTATAAGGGGTATATCTTCATTTGAATCGGAAATTATATGAGATATACCCTTTAATATGTTATTCGTCCTTCTGTGTTCTCTGATGAAAAGGAAGGTCACTATGAAAAGAATAACGATCAAAGAAACATAAAAAATCCATGTGATCGTTGATGATCAATCCTCATTCCCGGGATCCTTGAATTTGTATCCTTTTCCTCTTACAGTTAAGATGTATTTGGGGTTTGAAGCATCTTCTTCGATCTTCGTTCTCAATCTTCTTATATGAACATCGACAGTTCTTGTGTCCCCGTAATAATCATAGCCCCAAAGTGTATCGAGCAAAACATCCCTACTGAAAACCTTACCAGAATTTTCAGCTAAAAATCTCAACAGATCGAATTCAAGAGGTGTTAAGCTAACAGGTTTTCCTCTGACCTTTACTTCGTACTTTTCGAGATCTATGTCAAGCTCTTTCGCAGAAAGCTTTTTAGGTTTCTCTTCAACTTTTGCCATCGTTTGATCTGTCCTTCTGAAAATGGCCTTTATCCTTGCAAGTAACTCTCTGACACTGAAAGGTTTCGTTATGTAATCATCGGCACCGAGTTCAAGTCCAAGTACCCTGTCGAATTCCTCACCCTTTGCGGTGAGAAATATAACGGGTTTATCCCTGTTCTTATCTCCTCCTCTCAAAGTCCTGACAAGTTCAAAACCATCCATACCTGGCAGCATGACATCGATGATGAAGAGGTCTATATCTTCTTCTTTTATTATTTCAAGAGCTTTTTCTGCATCGTAAGCTTTTAAGACATCGTATCCTTCTTTTTTCAAATTGTAGCTTACAAGTTCTACTATTGAAGGTTCATCATCGACTATAAGTATTCGTTTTTTTAACATCAATTATCCCTCCTTTGAAATTTTTAAATCGCCAAAAACTGACTCTTTCCATGAATTGTTTATGTATTTCCAGCTCGGATCGCTTTTCCATTTTTTTTCAATCTTTTTCAAGGAACCAAAACGATCCTGAGAATTGGCAAGAATTAATGATAATTCTTTATCGGCCGTTGATATGATCCATTGAATTCTCGATAATCGCACACTTTCAAACTTACTTTTCACACCAATCTTCCCAAGATTGGATTGGAGGTACCTTTCACGCTTTCTAAGATCGTCTGCCGCACGCATTTCAATGCTTTCAAATGGTGTGGACGGTTTGGGTATGAGTGGATTTATACTGACGTACGGAATTATTCCATAAGCTTTCGTCCTGGCCGCTATTTCTACTATTCCATCCAGATCTTCCTGTTCTTCTCCTGGCAGACCATAAATGAAATACATCTTTACCCTTTTTAATCCAGCCTTTTTGACCTCATGCAAAGCGTTTTCGATGTCTTCATCATTTATTTTTTTGTTTAACAGATCCCGCATCTTTTGCGTTCCAGCTTCAGGTGCCAATGTTATTTCTCTGTCTCCCAACGAATTAAGCGTTCCTATAAGTTCCGCATTTATAGCATCAAGTCTAAGAGAAGATACACTTAAACGTCTAACTCTTCCTTTCAACCACTCTAAAAGCTCATGAAGCTCCGGGTGATCAGAAACGCTTGAACCAACAAGGCCAACTTTGTCGGTATATTCTAACGCATACGATATCCTCCTTTCAATTTCATTGAGAGACATGAAACGTACCACACTGTATATCTTTGATGCAACGCAAAAAGCACAGTTATGAATACATCCTCTTTCTATTTCCACAAGATATGTTTTACCAAACGCACCACTGTCTGAAAGCATAACGGAATCGGCAAAAGAATCTCCAAGATCTCTTATCTTTGAAAGTTTTACGTTTTTTCCACCTAAAGGTGGAACGGAGACATTTTCAAAATCATTCAAAATGCTCAATGTCTCGCTCCAATTGAGCCCTTTTTCAATAGTTTCATGAAGAGTAAAAAGCATCTCTTGGTTTCCCTCAATCTCTCCATGAAAAATGGTATCCGCAATGTGCCAGAATGAATTTGGATTGAAAAAGGTCATCGCTCCTCCAAAAATAACAAAAGGTTTCCCTTTTCTCATCTTTGCAAGCGGTTCAACACCTGTTTTTGAAAAGATCTCAAAAACGTTCATCACATCAAGTTCAAAAGATAAAGAAAAAGCCCAAACTTTGAAGTCTAAAATATTCTTATTTCCACTAACAGAGCGGATCTTTCCATCCGAGTAAATAAATCTCTCACAATCAAAACCAGCCTTTTCAAAAGCACGATAAGACGCATTAAATCCAAGATTGGCAACTGCCACGGCGTACTCGTTTGGAAAGATCAGAGCGATCGGAAGACCTCCGAATCGCTTCGACTCTAAAAAAGTTTCAATTATTTTCTCTTGCAACATCCTTAACTTTCGTATCGTTCCCGTTATGATCTAATTCAAGCTCGCCTTTTAAAAGCTTATCAAGTTCTTCACCTTCAATAGTTTCCTTTTCAAGCAATATTTTAGCTATGTCGTTCATTTTGTCTCTGTATTTTTTCAATATATCAAAGGCACGCTTGTAACTTTCCTCGATTATACGCTTTATCTCCTGATCTATCGTTGAAGCTGTTTCTTCACTGTAATTCGGCATTCTTGCTATCTGCTTGCCGAGAAAGACCTCTCCACCATTGTCCTCTCCCCATGAAACAGGGCCTATTTTATCGCTCATACCATACCTGCAAACCATATCTTTTGCTATCTTGGTAGCATTCTCAAGATCATTTGACGCTCCTGTCGTGATCTTGTTAAAGACAAGCTCTTCAGCGGCACGACCTCCTAACATCCCAGCAAGTCTATCCAGAATTTCTTCCTTTGACATCAAATATTTGTCTTTCATCGGAAGCTGGAGAGTAAACCCAAGCACATGCATGCCTCTTGGAACTATCGATATTTTGTGAACTGGATCTGCATTTGGTAAGACGGCTCCAACGATGGCATGACCGATCTCATGGTACGCAACCGTACGCCTTTCCTCTTCACTTACAACCTTTGATTTCCTTTCAGGACCGGCTATAACTCTATCTATTGCTTCTTCCAATTCATCTATCGTTATCTGTTTTTTCTTCCTCTGGGCCGCAAGCAGGGCAGCTTCATTTATAAGGTTTTCAAGATCAGCTCCTACGAATCCAGGTGTTCTTCTTGCAAGTATTTCAACGTTGACATTAGGATCTATAGGCTTTCCCCTCATATGAACCCTTAATATCTCTTCACGGCCGCTTATGTCTGGAGGATCAAGTATGACTTTTTTGTCAAATCGCCCTGGCCTTAAGAGTGCCGAATCAAGTATATCGGGTCTATTTGTGGCAGCCATAACTATGACCGCTGTTTGATTATCAAAGCCATCCATTTCAACGAGTAACTGGTTGAGCGTTTGTTCTCTCTCATCGTGACCACCACCAAGGCCTGCACCTCTTTGACGGCCAACAGCATCTATTTCGTCGATGAAAATTATGGATGGTGAATTCTGCTTTGCTTGATTGAAAAGTTCCCTTACCCTCGCCGCTCCAACACCAACAAAGAGTTCGACAAAATCAGATCCACTCATGTGGAAGAATGGAACATTCGCCTCTCCTGCGACTGCACGGGCAAGCAAAGTTTTTCCAGTTCCAGGAGGGCCAACGAGTAAAACTCCTCTTGGCATTCTCGCACCAAGTGTGTTAAAGGATTGTGGATCTTTAAGAAAATCCACAACGGATTCGAGCTCTGTTTTAGACTCATCAACGCCGGCAACGTCTTTGAACGTCACCCTTTTATCGGATGGTTTATAAATCTTCGCAGGACTTTTCGTGAAGGTAAAGGCCTGAGAATTCGCATTTCCCATCCTCCGCATCATCCACCACCAGAACACTATGAGTATTATGAATGGAAGCACAAGGTAAAGTATGGCATTGATCCACGCACTTGAATCAGATGCAGGTTTTGCCGTAACTGTTATACCCTTGGACGTCATCTCCTGAACCAGTGTGCTGCTGCTTACAAGCCATGGCGCATAGAGATCATATATGGTACCGTTCTTCAGCGTTATCGTCGTATTTCCACTCGTATCAACAAGAACAGAAGAAATCGGTGTTGGCTCCTGATTTACCATAGAGAGAAAATTCGTGAAACTTATCTGCGTAACAGGATTCGTCGGAGGCCATATAACACGTATGAGAAGGACGAACATTAAAATTATCAGAACGTATATTATTATGGATCTCCAATTTGGTCCAACGGATTTTTGATAATTTTGCTGAGGCATTAGAAATTGCCTCCTTCCTTTTCTAAAATCAGAATATTCTTTGTTTCATCTCTTATTCTAAATTCTTCAGACACAGTTATTCCCACCACCCAAACAATCTTGCCATCAGGTTGGGACAAAACTGGAAAATTTTTTCTCAAATCAAACGGAACATGATGATTCTTCAAAATATCTTTCACCCTAACTTCCTCTTTCATTCCAAATGGAACTATCTTTTCAAAATCACTCAACTTTCTCACGCTGAGAGGGAACTTCATCTTATCGGCATCCAGCGTTACAAAAGTTCTGTTATCTCCAAAAGCGGAGATCTTAGAAACTAATCTCGATCTTATCACAAGAGACAATTCCTCTATTTTGACTTCCTCAGGAACGGAAAGTTCTACATCACCTTCCCACTCGGCAAATCTTTTCACACCAAAACTAAAGGTTTTCCTCTCTTTGATAACTTTAAAGCCCTTGCCAACATCAAGCTCATGATCTCCATCTTTGTAGAGCAATCCAACGATGGAATTTATCTTTTGATTGGAAATTGGCACGTCGATCTCTTTTAAAACCATCTTAAAAAGTTCTGATAAAATCAATTTTTCTTCACTTCGAAGTCTTTCCAGATCGAAAGAGATCAACGATTCTTTTCTCGAAGCATCGATAAAAACCTTTTCAACTTCACTGTTAACGTGATCCTGATATTGTTTCAATATTTCTGACGTTTGTAAAACCAATTGTTCTAAGTTCGAGCAGAACTCACTCTTAATTTCAGGAATCAACTTGTGTCTTATCCTGTTTCTCAAATACTCAGTGTCAAAATTCGTTCTATCCTCAAAAAATTCCAACCCATTAATTTTAACATATTTCCTTATAACTTTTTCTTCAAAAATCAAAAATGGTTTTATATACTTACCATTCATCGGACTCATACCTACAAGTCCGCCTATTCCACTTCCTCTAAAAAGTCTGAGAAAGAAATTTTCAGTGAGATCGGAAAGATGGTGCGCCGTTGCAATTTTATTCGTTCCATACTTTCCAGCCATTTCCTCGAAGAACTCATATCTTACAATTCTTGCTGCCTCTTCCATCGAAAGTCCTTTGTGTTTCTTTCTGTAATAAGGTACATCTATCGATCCAATGGTACATTCAATTCCAAGCGAATCAGCCATTTTTTTGACACCTATACCTTCTAATTCGGCTTCAGATCTTATTTTATGGTTCAAATGTGCAACGATGAAATCCGCCTCAAGCTGTTTCTTCAAATGGGCAAAAGCGTAAAGCATGGCAACAGAATCAGCCCCACCCGAGACCGCCAAAAGCACACGGTCTCCCTTTGAAATAAGCTCTTTTTCCTTTACAAATTTTAAAAGTGCATATTCAAAAGGATCTATTTTCAATTGTGGGTTACTGATTCGAGGAACTTCGATAAAAATTCAGACACGAACTTATCTTTCGTGGAAGAATATACGCTCTTCAACTCATCTAATTCATGTTTTGTTTGAACGTCAACTTCTTGAGAATATTTTTGAGCATCGCTTTCTGCCTTGTCCATTATATTTTTCGCATCCTTGTTTGCTTCATCGATCTTTCTTTTTACCGAATTTTTTCCCTCTACCTTTGCCGCATTCAAAATATCCTGGGCCTTCGATTTTGCTTGCTCTATACTTTCTCTTGCAGTTTTTTCGGATGAAATGAGTTCTATTACGGTCCGTTCTACTTCCATTTATACCTCCTTATTTTTCAAAATGACGTTCATATTATAACATTTATCACATCAAAATAGATCCGGAACTTAAAGATGGTTTTAATTTTCAATTTGGGGCAGCATGCCACGCGCTCGTAACAAACTCCATCTTTAAAAGATTAGGTACAGTTTTGTGGACAAAATAGATCTATTGTGATATAATCTTCTGGATAAAAAAAACACACACGATCTGATCTTTCGATTGGTGCCTTCTTAGGTTATCGAAAGAGGTGATGATTGTGGCGGTTAAAACCAATGGAGGTGTATTGTGGCAGAGGTAATAAAGATGAAACAACTTCTGGAGGCCGGAGTGCATTTTGGTCACCAGACGAAACGATGGAATCCCAAGATGAAACCTTACGTTTATGCTGCAAGGAAAGGGATTTACATAATCGATCTTCAAAAGACTGTTAATCTTTTGAAAAATGCTTATGATTTTGTCGTGGATCTCGGTAAGGAAAACAAAACTATTCTTTTTGTATGTACGAAGCATCAAGGTGCCCAGACGATAGAAGAAGAGGCCAAAAGGTGCGGTGCATTTTACATCAACAAGAGATGGATAGGCGGTCTTCTCACTAATTTTTCAACGATATCAAACAGGATCAAAAGGCTTCAACTCCTCGAAGAGATGGAAAAGGCGGGAGACATAGATAAATTACCCGTTAAAGAAGCGAACAACACAAGAAAAGAATTGGAACGTTTGAGAAAGTACTTTGGTGGAATCAAAGACATGAAAAAGGCTCCGGATGCGCTTTACGTTGTCGATCCTAAAAGGGAGTTCAATGGCGTTCAGGAAGCCCACATTTTAAATATTCCAATAGTAAGTATTGCGGATACAAATTGCGATCCCGATGATGTAGATTACATAATACCTGGAAATGATGATGCGATACGTGCGATAAAACTTATAACATCTAAAATAGCAGACGCTTATCTCGAAGGTAAAGAAGGAAGAAGCCCAGATGACGAAGCTGCTGAAGAGAAAGCCAAAGAAATCAAAAGTCCAGAAATGTTAGAGGATAGATCAGAAATACCTGCAAAAGAAGAAATTTTGGAAGAGAATGATATTGCAGAAGAGGAAGAAGAAACTCAGTATTGATATAAAAAGCAGCGTGTGCCTGTGGCTCAACGGATAGAGCATTGGACTCCGGATCCAAAGGTTGCGGGTTCAATTCCCGCCAGGCACACCAATGATTAAACTCTGGAGGCGTGCCCGAATGGCTAAGGGGCCGGTCTCGAAAACCGGTGGTGCTCCGCACCTTCTGGGTTCGAACCCCAGCGCCTCCGCCATAGTATACTAAATCTCTTTTAAAAGTGAAATGAATGAACAGCACGTGGCTCATGGCAGGTGTGGCGTAGAACAAACAGTGAATAGTGAGAAGTAAGCGGTAAATGGCAAATACTTATTTGCTGTCACGAAAGGCGAATGCCAGAGCCATAGGAAAGATCTTATATGATTTTTTGCCCTTCTATGTATACAGCTTCAACCTTTGATTTCATTTCGAAAGGATGACCGCTCCACACAACAAGATCGGCGTCTTTTCCCTTTTCTATGGATCCTGTTTTGCTATCTATTTGAAGAATTTTTGCTGGATTTATCGTCAGCATCTTCAAAAGTTCTTCCTCTTTTGCCCCGTATCTCATCGCCGTTGCCGCTTGAACGGAAGCGTATTCGAGAGGAACAACCGGATGATCACACATCAGCGCAGTTAAAATGCCACTATCGTTAAGGATCCTTATGGATTCCATCGTCATATCTTTCAATTCATGTTTGGTTCTAAAAGTTAGAAGAGGACCAACGATCACAGGTATTTTTTTGGCTTTCAGTACATCAACTATTTTGTACCCTTCGGTGCCATGTTCTACAACAAAGTTGAATTTAAATTCCTCTGCTATCCTTGATGCTGTCAATATATCATCAAGTCTATGTGCGTGAATTCTTGCCGGTATTTCCTTCCTTAAAACCTTTTCTCCCACTTCCATTTTGAGATCTCTTTCCGTGAAAATCTTTCCATCTTTTTCAGCATTCTCTTTTTTCTTCATGTAATCCTGAACTTTTGTGAAATACGCTCTGACGACTGCGGCAACGCCGAGACGCGTGGCCGGTGTCTTTTTTTGATCACCATAGACTCTCTTTGGATTTTCACCGAAGGCCATTTTCAATCCTGCCGGTTCTCTTACGATCATTTCATCGACGATCTTGGATTTGAATTTTATTATTGCGCTCTGTCCACCAACAGGATTTGCGCTTCCGGGAACTATCATAACAGTCGTTACCCCGCCAAAAAGGGCTCTCTCTATCGCGGCATCTTGCGGATTGAATCCGTCAATTGCTTTGACATCTGCCGTTACAGGATCCGTCCACTCGTTTCCATCGGATGAAACAGGCTCGTTAACTCCTTCCTCCCACAGTCCTATATGGGAGTGAGCATCTATGAACCCCGGGAAAAGAGCTTTTCCTGTCAGATCCAAAACTTCAACCTCACCCTTAGAAGAAAGGTTACCACCTATGCTTGCTATCTTTCCATCTTCAACAAGCACATCACCGGTAAAAGGTTTTGAAGTTATAGGGTATACCGTCGCATTTTTGAACAATGTTTTCATGGCCATCATCTCAACGTAGATAAAACTTTTTCAATTTCTGCGTAATCAGGCTCTTTACCAGGATCTTCAGAAATCCAGATGTAAGCAATCTTACCGTTTTTATCGATGACGAAAACAGATCTTTTTGAAACGGAATATCCTTTCATACCGGCGAAATTTTCGTGAATACCTCCGTATGCTTTTGAAACTTTTCTTTCAAAATCGCACAGAAGAGGAAATTTCAACATATTCTGCTGTGCAAAGGCCTTATTAGCAAAGGGGCCATCTACACTTACACCAACGATCTGAGCATTCAACTTACCAAGGTTTGCAAGCGAATCTCTGAAAGTGCACATCTCTTTTTGACAAACACTTGTAAAGGCTCCAGGATAAAAAGCCAGAACTACATTTTTGTCCTTGAACTCTTTGAGCGATCTCACCTTCAGATCCATGTCGTAGAGTTCAAAATCTTTTGCCATTTCTCCAACTTTCAACATGATTTACACCTCCAATTAATTTTCACTTCTTATTCGTACTTTTTTAAATCTAAATACAATCTTTCAACTCTTTCGGAGATCAACAGAAATTTATTCACAATGGCCGGATCAAACTGAGTTCCGGCCTTTGAGATTATTTCTCCTATCGCATCTTGAATAGTTCTCTCATCCTTGTAAGGTCTCTTTGAAACCATTGCATCAAACGCATCGGCAACGGAAACTATCCTTGCTTCTATTGGAATTTCATCACCCTTTAACCTTTTGAGATACCCGGTACCGTCATACTTTTCATGATGAAAAAGGGCTATTCTTTCCGCACATTGCAAAAGTGTATTCTCGCTTTTAAGTATATCAGCCCCGATCTGCGTGTGAGTTTTCATAATTTTCCACTCTTCTTCGTTAAGAGGCCCTTTCTTGAAAAGGATCGAGTCAGGAATCCCTATCTTCCCTATATCATGAAGAGGCGCTGTCATTCTTATTTCAAAAATTTTGGAAGGATCCAGGTTCAACTCTTCAGCTATCAGTCTTGAAAGATCGCCAACACGCTGCGTGTGATCGTGTGTTGAATCATCACGCAGTGTGGCCACTTTGTCGAGTTTGTATAAAAGTTCAAGCGAAAGATCTTCATTTCTTCTAATCTCTTTGACAGCACCTTCCACGAGGGAGTTAAGAAGTGAAAGTCTTCCAGGTTTGTAATTCCTATCAAATTCCAACGCTGCGAATAAAATGGAAAGCTTTATTGAAAGTTCTTCAAAATCAACAGGCTCATTCAAAAGTAAATCGGCTCCCATATCGACCGGATCGCCTTGATGTGAAAATTTATAAGACATTATCGCAAAAATTATCTTTTCTTTGCTGGCCTTCCTCAACTTTCTAAGAGTTTCAAAATCTTCACTTTTATTTATACATATCAAAACAACGATGCAATTTTCATCCTCAGGAGATGAAAAGTCGAACCCCTTCTTGGACAATGAAGAGATTATTATCTCCCTTGTCATCCGGTCGGTGCATAAAAGGTTAACTTTGTTCAATTAATTCCTCTTTTCCTTAACTCTTTAACGAGAAAACTTCCAACATCCGATCCATGTGTTCCTCTTCCGAAGCCTGCATCCATGCCACAGCTTTTTGCCAGATCATTGGTTATTTGTGTGCCGCCTGCTATGAAGATCAATTTATCTCTTACTCCTTTTTCAACTGCAAGGTCATTCAGCTTTTTCATGTTGTGCACATGAACATCGTTATGGGTTATTATCATGGAAGCAAGTATCGCAACTGAGTTAGTTTCTATCGCCGCATCTAACAATTTTTCTATCGGTACGCTCGTTCCAAGATAGATGTAATGGACTCCATATTTCTCGATACCACCATGTTTTATATCAAGAATTTCTCTTAGTCCAACTGAGTGTTCATCGTTACCTACCGTTCCTGCAACGACCGTCACAGGGTTATTTTTGAAAAATTGTGTTATTTCTTCATCCGGAATGATACTTATCTTTTCGGGAAGTTTCAAAGTTTTTGTGTTAATGGAGAAAGGAACTTTAGCCTTTATCTCGATGTAAGTTCCTTCTGCGGGGTGAAGGATAGTTTTGCTTATGATATTTATATCCGTCAATCCCAGCTTTTTAGCAGTCTCTATCGCTGCAGCCTCGGCGATCTCTTCTCCGGCCGGGAAGGTCATATCCATCTGGATAGTTCCATCGTTCAACCATTCCGTTTCTGGCTTCATCGATCCGCTTTGCGCGTCACTACTGTTCTGCTTAACTCTGAGGCTAACATTATCGCTTTCATCTAATTCGTCTATGTACTTTATCTTTTCAGGTTTACACAGTGTACACCCGTCTATGAGATCGCATGGCTTTTCTATTCCTTCAGGTAAATTGTTGTACCCGAAATGCTCGCAAACAGGAGCCATGTACTCTTTATCTCTTGGAACAACTGTGCCTGCCGCTATTTCACCATCTTTTTTTCGCTTTATGCCATCGCCCATTCTTTCCGGATAATAGCCGTTATCCACAAAGAAGCCTTCTTCGACAGCCTCAAAATATCCTCCGACTTTTATTATCTCTTCGAGCATAAGAATGGCGCGCATTTTTAACTCTCTAACCTTATCATTTATCTTTTGCTTATCAATTTTAACGTATTCATTTATGCCGTCGAGAGCGATAAGCGCATGCTTTGCAGTTTCAACACCGCGTATTGAATTTATATGCCATGGAACATTTCTTCCCTCATCCGGTGTTATCGTCGACTGGAGATCCGCACCCGTTAATCTTGATATGAAAACATCTATCATATGCATTCTTGTAGCGTCGAAAAGATCCGATTCTATATATTTCGTGTTCATCTGCGCTCTGAATCTGTACCCTTTGAAAAGTTCTCTTATGGCAACGGCGTAAGGTAAATTTATTCTCATCGTCGGAGTTGGAGCAGCCGTTGGCGGTACCGTTGATAGAGCGATATTTTCTTTTTTCATTCCGGCTTTAACGGAGTAAAGGCAGTTTATTCCATGCTGGACGAGCAGTTCTGGCATAACTTTCCACGAAACTCTCGCAGATGCGTTTGCATTATGAGCACCATCTATTTGCAGCATTCCAGACCAGGCCATCAATTTTTTTGCAACTGCTGCATCGACAAAAGATCTGACAGGATTTATTCCACGGTAAAGTACGTTGTACTGTGGATCCTGATGCGCCCCGTTAACTCCCTCTTCTGCGAAGAGCACGGCTATCTCGGGCCCTGCAACACCGCTGACGTAAGAGTGAAGATTTATTGGTCTTCCCACTTCATCTTCTATCACATCAAGTGCTTTCCTCGTTGCGCGAAGCTGTTTTCTCGTTATGGGAATACCACCTATTCCTTCGGGAGTTCCCTCCATTAAACCATCTATATGTGATTGACCGAGAGTCCTTATGACCATTATATGATCCGCACCATGCCACGCAGCCATTCTCATTCTACGTATATCGTCTTCGAACCTTCCCGATGCTATTTCACTCGTTATAACGAGATCGGGCTGGGGATCTATATCATCAAAATAATGTGCGGCAGGAAGTGGAATAGAATTCTTCAAAGGTTCGCTTATCTGTTTGTACTCATATCCGTCCATTTTCCCATCTTTTAAAAGTTTTCTCCATGTCCAGCCTTTTCTTCTCGGCCTATAATTTTGTAAATCTTTAAGGATTTCTTCAACATCTATTTTTTTGTTGGATTCAAGTTTCATTTTCTATCCCCTCCAAAGAGCTTCCTGACTTCATCCCAGTGATCTTCTTTGACAAGGAGCTCTCCAGCTTTTATGTACTCAATCTTATTAGATTTCGCAAATCTGTAAACTATATTTCCGGCACCCTTACCGAGTAAACCCTGTTCAAAGATCTTGTCCACAAGATTTTTTGACGTTATGCTATCAAAACCCATCCTTAAAAGTACCGATCTCTCTATCGAGGGAGTCGTGTGCGTTTTTGCAAGTTCAACAAGTGGATCAACAACAATTTCGATCAATTCCCAGAATTTTTTATCAAGTTCTTCATCCGTCAACTTTTTAAGATGAGCGCTTCTCTCTTCAAAATCATCAGGCCTTACCATCTTTAAGCACCTCTTCCAATCTTCTTTCAACTTCATCAGTCTTTGAATTTGTATCCTCACCCATGAATTTTATCTCAACATCGGAAAATGCTTTTTTACTGTAAGCTTTAATTGCCTCTTTGATGTAAGATTTTTTGATATTTTCGATAGGATATTCGATGATTCCTACCTGATCTACCGCTTCTGGAATGGAGATGACCTTTCCGGGAAGATCCTCTTTTATAGGATCTCCATTTTTCACCGTAACACCCATTTTTTTTGCAAAAGTTAGCTGTGCGCTCGGCAACTTTCCAGCACCCGTATATTCCGTTTCCTGTACAACGATGATCTGATCTTCATTCATCTCGCGTGCTATGCTGATTGCAGCGGTTAAAGATGTGTTCCCTGCCGGTCCTCTCATCATACCCTCTATCTGAGAAAGTGCTTCCGTCATGAAAAAGACCTCTCCCTGAGTTACAAGTACGTATCTATCAAGATATCTCAAAGGTCTTGCAGCATTTCTTGGGACGTCTACTCTGTCTGGATACGCCGCAAAGGGTATTCCGAACCCTGTATGACCAGTTGTGAAAGATTTTCTGTTGAAATCATGATCGCTTGCCATGTGAAGGCCTCTGAGATCAACGCTCACTCCTATAACCTTCGTTTTGAGCGCGCCCGCAAGTTTCAATCCTCTTGCGGTACCAGTTACATTTCCACCGCCTGCATGTGTAACTAAAACTGCGTCTGGAAATTTACCGTAACGTGCTTTTGTTTGCTCTGCTATCTCGTATCCGAGCGTCTCTATGCCGGCTATTCCGAACGGTGTGTAGAGTGAAGCGTTGAAATACCCTGTTTCTTCCAAAAGCTTCAGCGTGTAGTAAAAAAGTTCTGGGCCAACGGTTAGCTGAACGACTTCGGCACCATAAGCCTCGCATGCCCTGCCTTTTTCAAGTATTTCTGGTTGACCAACATGATCGCTATCGAAGGTTTCCTGAACTATTATAGATCTTAAGCCACGCTTTGCAGCCTGTGAAGCAACGGCCGCACCGTAATTTCCTGACGTCGCCGCTATCACACCCTTGTAACCGTTCATCTTGGCATGGTAAACCGAAACTGATGCTCTCCTGTCTTTGAAACTTCCCGATGGATTCGTAGCTTCATCTTTGAGAAAAATTCGAGCGCCTTTTCCATGTTTTGAAGATTTACGTACAAGCGCAGTCAAATTTTTAAGTTCAACGAGAGGAGTATTGCCAACTTGAGTTTCGAATTGAATCTCTTTTATCTCGTTTAAAGTGTATGCCGCTTCTTTCATCATACGTTCGTAATCGAAAGCTATGCCTTCGATCTCGAATTCGGAATAATCTATTCCAACAGCCTTCTGTATTATTTGATTTTTTCTCTTCAATATCTCTTCATACATCTTAAAGTTCATCTCTTTTCGAAAGCTCTTTTTTCAAAAGAGGACCTATTTTTAGAAGTTCCGGAACAGGATCACCGAAATCATGGGTGTAACGGGGATTTATTTCGACAAGTGTTCCTTCAACGGTACGATCTGAAAGCGTACGAATTCTGACCTTTTCTCCGATTTCACCATTTTCTTCAAGAAAACCATTTATCCAGGCTTCCAGAGGAACCTTTTTCGTTTCTTCTGGAAGGTTCGAAGCTCTCTGAGAAGGTTCGAGAACGATGAGATGAATCTTAACCCACTCTCCTTTTTTTGCCATACAGATCATCTTCCATCTATTATTCCGTATGGAATTTGCATATCTTTCATCGTATGAAGACCAGGCTTTGAACCGATGACCTTTGGAATCATGTTAACGGCCATTGCCATTGTCCCTTTGCCTCCTGGGATCTCTGGCTTTATTTCCATAGAAATGGACGGCTCTCCTTCTATCTGTATGAAATCACCAGTTTTAACATTTTCAGCTTCCGGATGGATCTGCTGTGGATGTACAAGTTCTATCTTCACCTCACCACCAACTATTCCTCTTCCTGTATGTTTACAACCTGCGACCTGTCCGGGTTCAACTTTAGCGTAAGGTGTTTCTCTGTGAGTTTTAGAAACGATGGGTTCTCTTTCTTCTTCTATCCTGTCGAGAGTCCATCCAAGTGCGTCTGCCATCATGGAAATTGATTGCCTGAATCCTATATGACCGACTATCTTCCCTGATTTTATACCATTCTCAAACTCTTTGACCGTTGTACCGACTCCCTGTGTTCTCATGACTTCCGTCCCGAACGGAGAGAGATCGTTTATACGCTGGGCATTTATCTTTTTGACGTTAAGACAAACTCCGGTTAGCGAAAGGATCAAAGTGTCGAGCACAAAACCAGGATTTATACCCGTGCCAAGGATTGAAACGTTGTGCTTTTTTGCCATCGAATCCATTCTGTGTGAGAGTTCAGGATAATCTAACCAGGGATATGCCATCTCTTCTGCCAGTGTTATAACGTTGGCAGAATTTTCAACCGCGATCTTTATCATCGGAAAAACGTCTGGTACGACTGAGGTTGTGGCTATAAGAACGAGATCCGGATCGGTCTTGGATATAGTTTCATAGGGATCGGAAGAGATCACAAGATCGCTTCCAACGCCAAGATAAGAATTAAGTGTCTTACCGTTGAGTTCTTTCCTTCTTGTTTCGATGACACCAACGAGCTCCATTTCTTTTTTACTGAGTACATCTTTTACAATTCCACTTCCCATTGCTCCAATTCCCCACATGACTACTCTGTACATTTTCGCTTCCTCCTTTAAGAACTTTCGATCTTTTTATCGTACTTTATGAAATCATTGCCTATCTTTGCTATAACTTCAAACGTGTAAGTACCACTCGATGGAAAGGTCAGCTGATGCCAGTTCTTTGAATCCATCAAAAGTCTCGTTCCACCGGGTTGAATTATGAAATTATGTGTTTTATCATCAGTAAATCTGTAAAGTTCTATATTTCCCTTTTTAACTATTATGGTCAGAGAGTTCAAAACGGCGTACTTTTTTCTGAAAACATCATTGTTAACAAGAGAAACAGAAAAATCGAACGGCACATTCGTGCTAACGTAAAGTGGTATATCAGAAATAACTTTTATGTTCGAAATCCCATCAACCATTTTGGGGTTAACAACGGAAAAAGCGTAAGTTGAATCAAGTGTAGTTGAACCATTTATTTCCGAGGTGATGTAGTAATCTCCCGGACTGGTTAAAGGATCTGTTTCATAATCGTATATGAAAGCCTGCTGACCTGGTATTATATCTATTTTAGAATTTATGCCAATACTTTTCGAATAAAGTTGATCCATCTTTTGATCAAAGATCTTGAACTCTACATTTTTAACGGTCAGTGAAAGGCTCGAAGCCGTGTTGTTCTGAACGTAAAGTAAGAACTTTCCTTTTTCTCCTTCTTCAAAAAAATCATCCTGTGACTGTAAAAAAGATTCAATGTTGGATATGTAAGTGAAACTCTTCTCGATCACGACTATCTTACCATCAAAATTCATCAAAATTTTAGCATCGTACTTTCCTGCCTTCATGTTGGATAGATCGACTTCATGCTTTAAGTCGTAAAGCAAGATGCTCCCTTTTGGACCCACGCTCGATCGAATGACTTTAGACAAGTTGAAAAGATAAACGGGCGTTGAATAAGTTGATTCAGAAGTGATCCTTACACTGAAAGAATCTATCGTGAAATTTTTTTGAGAATTTGAAAGATTTGTCAAATAAACTGTGAAATCAAGTGGAGAACCTGATAAGAAGGTATCTTTTGAAGCAGAGATATAAATCTGGAAATCTCCTACTGTCTGTAACGAGTTGTTTCTTACCGTTGGATTACCTTTGAATTCAAAATAAAAAAGGAGGATAGCTAAAATTATGGCAAGGTTTATACCAAGTATAAGACCTGTCTTATTGACTTTCTTTTTGGGCTTTTTCTGCCCTTTTTGCGTGTCTATCTTTTCCCATTCATCAGGAGAATGCGAGTAATACCTGTACTCATCCCGGCTCATTCACTCCTCACCACACGACTGACCTCTTCGTAGGATGTTATACCTTTAAGTATCTTTTCAACACCGTCTTCGAACATAGTACGCATTCCTTCGCGCCTTGCCAGCTCACGAAGTTCATAATCAGAACTTCCTGAATATATCGTTTCTCTTATCTTCGGTGTGATCATCATTATCTCATTTATTGCCGTTCTGCCTTTGTATCCCTCACTGCAAAGATGGCATCCAACGGCTTCGTAGGCAATCGGCTTAAGATCTTTGTAGAAGGTATTTGCCACCTTGAGTATTTCATCATTAGGTTTCGTTTCTTTCTTACATTCGTTGCAAAGACGTCTTACAAGTCTTTGACCAACGACTCCTATCAAAGCGACACCAATCATGTGGGGATCTATGCCAAGATTTAAAAGCCTTGAAATGGCCGATGGCGCATCATTCGTGTGGAGAGTACTCAAAACAAGATGGCCCGTCATCGATGCTTCGATAGCTAAAAGTGCAGTTTCTCTATCCCTTATTTCACCTATCATCATAACGTCTGGATCCTGTCGTAAAACGGCTCTGAGAAATCGCGCATAGGTAAGTCCCGCTTCAACGTTAACCTGACACTGATTGACACCATCTATATTGTACTCCACCGGATCCTCTACCGTGATTATATTCTTCGTTACATCTTTTATCTCATTTATCGCCGCAACCAACGTTGTTGATTTTCCACTTCCGGTTGGACCTGTCAAAAGGATTATACCGTACGGATATCTTATGAGCTCTTCAAAGCGATTCGCGTTGTATTCACTGAATCCAAGGCTTGATATTTTCTGTTCGGACGAAGAAACTTTCAATATCCTTGTAACTATCTTTTCACCGTAAATGGTTGGCATGGTTGAAACTCTGAAATCGTACTGTTCATTCGAATACTTCGTAAAAAATTTGCCATCCTGTGGCAATCTTTTTTCCGATATATCAAGACCCGACATGATCTTTATCCTTGAAACGACCGAAGCATGCATGACCTTGGGATATGTTGTAACTTTTCTTAGAATACCGTCTATCCTGTATCTAACGTTAACCCCTGAATGGGTTGGCTCTATGTGAATATCGCTTGCACTTTGAGATATACCACTCTCTATAAGCGTTTTTGCCATCTTAACTGCCGGCGCTTCTTCGGATTCAACCTCTTCTTCCTTTGTTTCTTCCTCCTGCTTGATCTCTTCCATCGAGATTGTTATTCCAGTCGTATCAACCTGAGAGCCAAAAAGGTACTGATAAGCAGTCTCAAAGGTGTCGGTGGAAATTACCGCTATTTTGGCATTTAATGAGGTTAAAAATCTTATCTCTCTTATAACTTGAGTATAATTTAAAACGTTATCAGTTGCAATCCAAATCGTGTTTCCATCTTTTCTGTAAGGTATAAGTCTGTAATTATCGATAAGATTTTTGGGGATCGAATTGACCGTATCGAAGGGTATATTAGCCGGAATTTCCTGGATCCTTGGTAAATTGTACTGCGCGGCCAGAGCATCAGCTATATCATTCCAAGTTACAAAATGATTTTCAACAAGCACTTGACCGATCATCTTCCCGGCCTTTTGTGAGATTTCAACGGCTCTATCAAGAGTTTGCGGTGTTATATATCCCATCGAAACAAGAACTTCGCCTATTTTTTTAAAAGGCGTTGTCAAATTATTCCTCCATATTTTACCTCAAAAATTCATCGAGTCCCGAACGGTATATCGCCGGAATATCACTTTCCGTTAAAAGTAATTTATCTGTTTCTTCAAAGCCTGTAGCTATGAGAGTAACTCTCATCTCATCTTCAGGTATTGAATCATCGATGACAAGCCCGAATTTGACATCTGCCTCTTCACTGCATCCCTGTCTTATCACGGAAGCTGCAGCATGCATCTCTTTCATCGTTACATTCTTCGGAGCTGAAACGTTTAAAATTATAGAAGAAGCATTTTTAACAGGCTGCTCTAACAATTTTGAATCCATCGCCATTTTTGCTGAAACTTCTGCCCTGTTTTCTCCCTTTCCTATTCCTATACCAAGCATTGCGGGTCCTGCGTTTCTCATCACCGCTTCAACATCCGCAAAGTCAAGATTTATGTAACCTCTTCTTGTTATAAGTTCGGAAATACCTTTAACACCTTGATGAAGAGTTTCGTCAGCTTTGAGGAAGGCATCGGGAATCGTCGTATCAGGTGGAAGCTCTTCTAAAAGTTTATTGTTTGAAATTCTTATCAACGTGTCAACGTTGCTGTGCAACTTTTTAAGCCCTTCGGTCGCTATTCTCCACCTGCTGTTTCCTTCAAAGTAGAAAGGCGTCGTTACGATCGCCACCGTCAATATTTGCATGCTTTTGGCGATCTTAGCGACAACTGGTGTCGCTCCGGTACCTGTACCACCACCCATACCACACGTTAAAAATAGAAGATCCGTTCCATCAAGTATTTCTTCTATTTCTGGTTTGCTTTCCTCCGCGGCTTTTTCACCTATTTCAGGATAGCCTCCAGCTCCAAGTCCTCTGGTTGTTTCGGCTCCAAGCTGGATAGTTACATCGGCCTGACTTGCTTCCAGAACCTGAAGATCGGTGTTCGCAGCCATAAAGGTAACATCCTTTATTCCGGATTCAATCATCCTCGAAATGGCATTGTTCCCTGCACCACCAACTCCCATAACCTTTATAACAGGTACACGTTTAATTTTTTTCTCTCGATTACCGTCTTCCTTGATCTCGAAAGGCATTCATATACCTCCTTCAGGAGAGATCACACCAATTTTTTGAGAAAATCCCATAATTTTTTGAATGTTGCGTTACCGCTTTGACTTTCACCCTTATCTTCGACGGTCTTTTCAACCACAGAAGGCTGGGCAACATTGCTGGAACTGGAAGTACTGCTAACTTTAACTGATTCAATTCTTCCGTACCTGTAAGCGTAGACGAAAGCTCCGAAAAGTGGCCCGTAAGCTGGAACACCCATTATATCTTCTGCGCCAGTTATCATAACGTTGTTAGATGATATATAAGTACCATTTCTTGCAACACTGTTGAATATGGTTGCTCCAAGCGTTGACATTCCGGGTATTGATGCTCCACCTCCCGTTATAACTATTCCAACAGGGTTAAATGCTGGATTATTGTTTAGCATCTCAACAAAACTTCGCCTTGAAAAGCTCATAAGCTCTTTGCCGCGCGCGTAAGCGGCCAGCGAAATAGATCTTTTCTTGATGTTCTTCTTTGTTTTGCTGAAATCAACGACTTCCACCATTTCATTTTCATTGATCCGCTCATAATCCATATTCGAATGGTAAAAAAGCAACCTCTCGGCTTCGGGATAAGAAACTTTGAAAATAGTTGCTATATCTTTGATCATTCGTTCCGTTCCAAAAGGCAAAAATTTGTAATCTACCGGCATTCCATCCCCGTAAGCCGTCAACTTAATGCTTGAATATCCGAAGTCTATACAGAGTATTCCTCTGTTTTTCTCATTCTCGTTGAGGGTGCCTTCCGATGCCACAAGCCCTGGATGGAGTATCGTCACAGACTCAAACGGATAACCCTGAAAAAGATTGATCAATTCATTCCTCTGAGTTTGCTCCATCTTAACTTTTACCACATCAACGGCAACCTTTGATGTTGTCATCGAAAGTGGATTGATAACTTTTCTGTTGCCATCAAGAGTATACCGAACCGGAATGGCATCTATCGTATCCTGCCCTTTTGAAATTTCCGATCTTATCTCCTGAATTTGACCATTGCCGATCAATTCTGGCTTACCAAAAGATTTTTCAAGCTTTGCAGCTTCAAGCGAAAAAACATTTTCAGAGATCGTGATCGAAAGATGGCCTCCAAATGTTTTCTTGACAAGCTGAGCCTGAAGTTCTCCAAGCGCCTCACCGATGCTTGCTTTTAAACCAACGGCGTCGATGATTTGACCGGAAGAAAAACCATTTGTTTTAACTGTTGAATAACCTAATATCTTAAAACCATCGGTGACCTTTTCACCGATTGCTGCTTTTATGTTGTAGGAACCAATGTCTACAACCGTTATTCCCCCCCCTACTTTAGCCATAGGATAGGGCACCTCCTTTTCATGGAGTTTGACAAATTATATCACCATTTTAATTTAAAATATAAATCATAAATTGAACTTGTTCTTTATTTCCCTTACCACATCTTGAAAAATTAGACTTTGATCTGCCCTCGCATCTATCTTGACAAATCTTTTTGAATCAGACAAATAATTATACCCTTCTATGACTCTTTTGATGAAATCAATATCTTCTGATTCCATTCTGTCCTTTTCAAAGCCCTTTCTCTTGGCAAAAGTTTCTTCATCTATTTCGAGATAAAATGTGAGATCCGGGTAAAGCATCTCTGTTGCGAATTCGTTTATGACGGTAATTATCTTTTTCCCCAATCCTCTTCCAAAGCCCTGGTAGGCAACGGAGGAATCGATGTACCTATCGAGCAAAACAAATTCACCGGTTTTCAACTGTGGCATTATTTTTTCATGTACAAGTTGAGCCCTTGATGCAGCAAAAAGGAGAAATTCAGTCTTTGAATCCATCTTTGCATTTGATTTATCGAGAAGAATTGCCCTTATTTTTTCACCTATATCACTTCCACCTGGTTCTCTGAAGATGGAATATCTTACATTTTGACTTTCGAAATACTTTTTAAGCATCTCTATTTGAGTTGACTTACCGCAACCATCTATTCCTTCAAAAGTTATGAGTGGCACATCCACACCTCCATCAATGAACGCTATCTTTGGGATAAAAATTCGCAAATCTCGGTAAAAATATCATATTCACGCTTCCAATCGGACCATTTCTCTGCTTGCCTATTATTAGTTCCGCTTCTCTCGCATTGTTCGTATCTTCTGGTTTTCCATCCTCTTTTTTCTTTGAATTGTAATAGTCTTCTCTGTGAATGAAAAAGACTATATCGGCATCCTGCTCTATCGCACCTGATTCTCTTAGATCACTCAACCTTGGTCTTTTTTCGTCTCTTTGCTCAACAGCTCTCGAAAGTTGCGAAAGTGCAACAACGCAAACGTTCAATTCCCTTGCAAGCAATTTCAACGATCTTGATATATCTGAAATCTCCTGCTGACGGTTTTCGCGCTGCTCTCTTGAGCGCATGAGCTGAAGGTAATCGATAAAAAGTATGTCAAGCCCGTATTCTTTTTTTATTTTTCTGGCTTTGGTTCTTATTTTCATAACATCAAGCAATGGATCGTCATCGATTATCATCGGCATATCTTTCAATTTACTCGCGGCTTCAGTTATTCTTTTCCAGTCCTCTGGAGAGATGGAACCGGATCTCAAGCTTCTTATATCGACCGATCCCTCGGCACACAACAATCTCTGGGCAAGTTGTTCCGCACTCATTTCAAGGCTGAAAAATGTAACTTTGTATTTGTACATCAAAGCTATATTTCTTGCAAGTGTTAGAGCTAAGGCCGTCTTACCAAGCGAAGGTCTTGCGGCTATTATCGCAAGATCTGATTTATGGAAGCCAGAAGTCATTGCATCGAGATCTCTGAATCCACTTGGAATGCCTGAAACGTAAACACCGCTTTCAGGAGATTGTTTTTCTATCTTCAAATGCTCGATCTCTTCAAAGGTCATATTTATTACGTCTCTTATCGGCATGTAAGTTTTCGCACTTTTTTCTTCGGCTATCTTGAAGATCGAGTTTTCAGCTTCGTTGAAGATATCGTCAGCATTCTTTTGTTCATAAGATGCGTCTATCATCCTGTTTGCAACACTTATTATCTGGCGCAATGTTGATTTTTCCTTCACAAGTTTTGAATAGTATTCAACATTACCGATGATGGGAACCGAATCAGCAAAATGAACAATGGTAAGTTCTCCACCAACAGTTTCGAGTTGTTTTTTAACGTTAAGACGTTCTGTAACCGAAAGTATGTCTACAGGTTCGTTGTTTTTGAAAAGCTCTTCCATCGCCTGAAAGATCAATTTTGTAGGAGTGAAATAAAAATCATCATGTTTAAGAATTTCAAAAACGAGATCGCTTGCCTCAGGATTTATGAGCAGCGATCCAATGACAGCTTCTTCAGCTTCTTTACTCTGAGGAATTAACCTTATATTTTCCACAAATCACCTCTCAAAACAGAGCAAAATTGAAATTGTTCTGAACCGGGTCATAGTAAATATATTTTTCAGGGAAGGCCGTAAGGAATAACGTAAGCCCAAATTGTGAAAAGTTAAAACCATTTTGAGTGTTGAACACTATCGTTCCTTTCAATCCGAGACAATCATTATCCGTTGTTGTGAAGTTAAGAGTCATCGTTTGAACCTGAAAATTTGAACCTACATTGCCCTGGGCAGAAAATCCCAAATTCAAAGCTGGAATATTGGCGGACAAAGTTATAGGTACCGGCCATACAAATGTCTGTGACGGAAGAATATCGAAAGAAAAATTTGAAGCGAATTGAAGATTAGATAAAAACGATACATTTCCAAGATTGGCGGTCAGCTGATTGGAAAGAACGAGTGGAGAATTTGAATTGTAATTGTACCCGTAATTGTAAGTTGTCTGGCCATAATAAGAAATTCCACCATAATTAGATTGCAAAGAAAATTGCGTGTTGACGGGACTGAGCGTCGGTAAGATCACGGAACTCGTGTTAAAAACGTTATTTATTCCAAAAGTGTTGAACTTCGATGAAGTTGTAAGCGCTATGTTCGACCATGGGCTCGATGGATTGTTGAAATAATAACTTACCTGCGCCTGTGCACTCAAAGGAATCACAGGAAATGTGTAATTTGCCGTCAAGCCAACATTGTTTTGAAGACTATTATTGCTGAAGAGTGAAAGGTTCTGACCTGTGACCTCAGTGTAATTGTAAGCTGCAGAAAGTCCAAGGCCAAAAAGATTGTATGATAAGGTTGGATTAAGCATCAAAGCTATTCTGTAAGGCAGCTGCGAGTAATTGCTTGAAAGGGCAAATCCCGTTGCTGCACCGTAAGAGGTACTCAATTTGAACCCTGCAAAACTGTAATTCAAAGCGCTGAATGCGTAGCTTGCATCCATGAGAGTAGAATAAGAGAGAGGCTGGTTGCTCGCACCAGAAAGAGATCCAGAGTAAGAGCCCGTAATCGAATTCAATGTCAAAAATTTCATCGGCAAAGAAAAATTCCCAGAAATAGAATGAGAGGTTGAAAAGGTATTCGATGGCAGAGAAAAACCTGTGTTCCCATTTAAATTGCCTGTGATGCTAAGCGATCCTATTTTTGTGCTCATATTTTGCAGCTGGTAAGGCAATGTGTAGCTCTGATTGGCTCCCGATACCGATTGATTTAACTGTGCGGCAAAAGTTCCTCCAAGAGCGCTTCCAGATAAGGCAAGAGATGCACTCTGGCTTGAAGCACTTCCCGTTATCTGATCCTGATAATTTAACGATGCATTGTAAAGCTTTGAAAGTGCTCCAGAAAGGCCAAACTTTAAAATCTGCGACGTTACAGCTCCGCCACCGTAAGTATCTGAATAAGAAAATGTGTAAGGTACATTTAATGCCGTACCGGCAAGAGAAATACCCCGCGTTGTAGGCCCATTGGTATAACTGTCAGTGTAAACGTCTCCAATAAAATTCGCAGAAGGAGAAAAATTGAACTGTGCGGTCGTATACCATCCCTGTGCGCCTGCGTAATTTATAGAAAATTGCATTGGCTGTCTCCCGCCTGCAAGTGAATAATAGTATTCCGGAAAGTAAAATATAGGAATTCCGAAAAGGTAAAGCACTATGTTGTAAGCTATGAGGTGATCTCCCGGAACGAGTTCTATCTTCGATGCTGCCATCTCATAATGTGGAGGATTTGCGGTACATGTCGTTATATACCCCGAATATATTGTTGTCGTACCACTTTTAGTGTTGTAAATGGAATTCTGACCGAAGAAGTAAACGTTCTGTGGTACTCCTGCAGCATTTTTTATCTTAACAGAACCTCTAAGATCGTTGATTAAAGAGAGATCTTTTTCAAAAAAAACGACCATTTCGGATGCATGAATCACATTCTGTCCCTGTGTGTACACGACATTTCCATCGAAGATAGCTTTCACAACGTGTCTTTGGGCATTAAAAAATATTTCAACACTTGATGCGCTTACCGTGTACTGATAAGACTGAAGCACTATTCCTCCTGAATAGCTGATCTCTGTCGCCGATACGATCTGTAATTCTCCGGCACTTATTTTAAGCGCTTCCGTTCCAAAGGCAAATCCGACTGAAATTATAATCATTGGAATGAATATACTTAAAAACCTTTTCATGATATCAATCTTACCATGCTTTCTTTGATCCTGAAGAATAAACGGCTGTCGAGAAGCAGGAAGAAGAGCAATCCTATTATTCCAAAGATGATATCAGGCAACCAGGCAGCAATTACCGGATCTATCATTCCATTCTGACCAATTGCGTTCAGCCAGGCACCCGATCCCTGGTACAAAACGACGAGGACAAAGGTAATTATTGCGCTCCATGCTTTGCTCTTTATTCCAAAGAAAAGCGAAAAAGGAACTCCAAAAAAAGCTATTATCAAGGCTCCGAGTGCATTGGCATAACGGGAATAAAGTTCGACTATGAAAGAATCGGCATCGAGACCAAGTTTTCTGAACAACTTTATCTGTTCCATCAATTGACCGGAACTCATCTCCTGTGGCTTTTTCTGTGATCTTAAAAATTGTACTATGTCTTCATTTATATCAAGTTTCATAGTTTTAAAAGACATATCAAAGGTCATGAGATCATTTTTTAACGTGTACATTCTTCCGTCCGAAAGGTACCATTTCCCATCTTTGAAGTAAGCACTCTGTGCGTAAGTTACCGTTACATCATTTCCAGAAAGATTTGAGATCATAACCGAACCGAACTGTTCGGTTTTAGGATCGAAACTGTTAACGTAAAAATAATTATTGCCAGCTTTGAAAAATGTGTTTGTCTGTACACTCGGAAAGCTTGAATGGTAAACGTACTTTTCAAGATAATTCGATGCCTGAGTGCTGAAAGATGGAACGACGAAATTCGCTATCAAATAAGTGAAAATGCTCAAAATAAGTGAAACCATCAAAAATGGTATAACTATTCTTTTAAGATTTATACCATGAACCTGAAAGGCCATAAGTTCTCTTCTCGATGAAAAATTAGATAAGACCCAGAATATGGCAAGCAGTACGCCTACCGGCATTCCCATGGATATGAACTGGGGTATGTAATAATATATCAGTGCAAAAAGATTCAATATACTGACATGGTTCTGTACTATTATTGATGATAACTGGTACAGGACTTCAACACTTACAAAGATTATGAATCCAACTATACCTATGAGGAATGGAAAGATGAATTCCTTAGCAACGTACTTGTAAAGGGTTTTCAACGTACACCTCCGTCTTATCCGACAACATTGGAAATCTTCAAGCAGAGATCTGTGACCTCTTCGATGTAATGGGAAACGAAGATGAGCTTCAGCGCACGGTTAACATTTTTGGCAGAGTCCATCATGTAAAGTTTAAGCTCATCTTCTATCCTCGAATTCAACTCGTCAACCATCGATTCCTTTTCTAAGAGATCATCGATGGTATTACTGTCAGCTCCTTCTATATATATTGAAAGACTTTTTCTAAGCATCTCTTCGGCGATAGATGCCATTTTAGGAAGATCGATAAGAGGTTTTAACATGGGTTCTCTCACGAGATCTATCGTGTTATACGCTATTTTCTTGGAATTATCACCGATCATTTCAAGAAGATTGACGATCAAAATTCCATTAGATATTTCGACCAGGCTTTTACCTATTGGAGAATACTCCCCTACCATGAAGAGTGCTTCTTCTATTATGGTATTTCTCATTTCATCCGCTGCTTTATCTGAAGTGATAACACCTTTCGCAACATTTTCTTCCCTGTTTACAAGAGCATAAATAGATCTATCGAAAAGATCTTCAACCAGAAATCCCATTTTCATTATCGATTCTTTATAATTCTTAACATTCAAAACAGGGATCACACCATCACCTCGGTGTATTATATCATTGAAAATCTTTTTTTGGGAGGGATCTTTATGAAGAGCGAAAATATAATTCAATTGCTTTTGGAAGCTTACAGCATGAACGCATCTGACGTTCATCTGAGTACGGGGGTACCACCTGTGTTCAGAGTTTACGGTGACTTAATACCTCAAACGCATTACGATAAGTACAATTCAGATGAACTTTCAAAAGTTATAGATGAATTGATGGGTTCGGTAGGCATACCTTTCAACAAAAAAGAAGTAGATTTTTCATTCAGTCTTAAAGATATCGCAAGGGTTAGGGCCAATGTATTTCTGGAACGTGGAAGTGTCGCTGCAGCTTTCAGACTTATAACTTACAAGATAAGGAATTTTGAAGAACTTGGTCTTCCAGAAATTCTCGCTGATTTTTCAAACCACGCAAGTGGCATAGTTTTGATAGCAGGACCTACCGGTAGCGGTAAATCAACGACACTTGCGGCGATGATTGATAAGATAAACAGTGAAAGACCTGTTCATATAATTACAATAGAAGATCCAATTGAATACATATTTCGAAGCAAAAAAGCGCTGATGCACCAGAGACAGCTTGGAAGCGATACAGATTCTTTTTCAGATGGTTTGAAATACGCTCTGCGTCAGGATCCGGACGTAATACTCGTAGGTGAAATGAGAGATGTCGATACGATGAGATTGGCACTCACCGCTGCAGAAACAGGCCATCTGGTCTTTTCAACGATCCATACCAATTCGGCCGGCTCCGCTCCTGAAAGGATCATAGACGTCTTTCCAGAGCACCAGCAAAAGCAAATAGCAATACAGCTTTCTAACACCCTTGTCGGTATAGCATATCAGAGACTGTTACCCGCTGTAAGCGGGAAAGGGTACGTTCCCATAGTGGAAATACTGACCGGCACGACTGCCGTAAGAAATCTTATACGTGAAAATAAGCTCCACCAGATCGACTCCATGATAGAGACAGGTGCAAAGTTTGGAATGATAAGTTTTGATGAAGCTTTGAAAAGAGCTATTTCGACGAATAAAATCAAAAAGAATGATGCCTTGCTCTATGCCAAAGAACCCGCGAATTTATGATCACAAGTACTGATAGATCAAGAATGCGTTGAGGAAGATTATCGATGTGGCAATGAGCCAGCTCGTCAATTTGGTCAATTTGCCATTGACAAGAGAGCCCATCATCTTCCTGTTTCCCGTGAATTGAAGTAACGGTACAAGCGCAAAGATTATTCCAAAACTTAACACAACTTGGCTGAAGATGAGAACGGTCGTTGGATTCATTCCGATGAGAATGACTATGAAAGAAGGTACCATCGTGATAAGTCTTCTCACCCATATTGGTATTTTAAACTTAACAAAACTCTGCATTAGAATTTGACCAGACAGCGTTCCCACCGCGGAAGAAGAGAGACCTGATGCGAGAAGAGAAAGTGCAAAGATGAGGCCTGCGGCACCTCCAAGAATTGGAATGAGTGTCATGTAAGCCGTTGAAATACTTGATACACCCTGATTGCCGCTGAAATGAAAGGTAGAAGCGGCCATCATTAACATTGCCATATTCACAAAACCTGCTATTCCCATCGCTATGAGGACATCGATCATATTGAATCTGTGAAGTCTTCTCAACTGTTCTTCATTTTCACCCTTTATTCTCCCTTCCGTCAGGGCGGAATGGAGATATATTACGTGAGGCATAACTGTCGCTCCAAGAATACCGGCCGCCATATATATACTTTCCGTTCCACTGAACGATGGTATTGCTAGACCTTTTAAAAGCTCGAAACCGTGTGGCCTGCTTATAAATATTTCTGTTAAGTAAGAGAAAGCTATAACGGCAAGCAAGACGGTTATCACAGCTTCAAAGGGCCTGAACCCATAATTTTCAAAAAGTAGTATGAAGATCGTTGCAATACCAGAAAGAACGGCACCCCAGACGAGTGGAATATCCAGAAGTAATTGAAAGGCTATCGATGCTCCTATGAACTCCGCAAGATCGGTGAAGATGGCTATGATTTCAGTTTGAATCCAATAAAACCAGACAATCCATTTGGGATATCTTCCACTTATAAGTTCGGCAAGATTTTTACCGGTCGCTATTCCAAGCTTTGATGAGAGCATCTGGATGAACATGGCCATAAGGTTTGCCCAGAGTATGACCCACAGTAATTCGTAACCAAAAGCTGCACCACCTTGAATGTTAGTGGCAAAATTTCCCGGATCAACGTAAGCAACAGATGCTATGAAGGCCGGACCTAAAAACGGGATTAACCTCTGAATGCCATGTTTTTTACTCGTTAAATCCAAAATTTCCTTTCCGTCTTTTACGGTCTTTTGATCCATCTTTTTCTCGACCATCTTCATCCCACCCCAAAAAAGAGGCGCATTCAAGCGCCTCAATTTCACTTTTTATTTTCGTACTTTTTAAATGCCAAAAACCAATCAATTTTTTCGTAATCCTCTTTCATCCTCTTTTCGGCATCTTCGACGGTAGATGGGGATGGTACTATAACCTTTTCGCCCACTTTCCAGTTTGCAGGCGTCGCAACACCATGACTGTCAGTGTACTGGAGTGCATCAACAAGTCTTAAGATCTCTTCTATATTCCTTCCATTCGATGCCGGGTAATAAAGTATTGCTCTTACGGTACCTTTATCGTCGATAACGAAAACCGTTCTAACGGTGGCTGTTTTGCCACTTCCCGGATGGATCATACCGTAAAGATGAGCAACATTCATATCAAGATCCGCTATGACTGGAAATTGCACTTTGAATCCAAAATATTTTTCTATTTCCCTGATCCATGCTATGTGAGAATAGACACTGTCTATCGAAAGCCCTATAAGCTGAACGTTACGTTTTTTAAATTCATCCTGTTTTTCTGCAAAAGCCGCAAATTCGGTCGTACACACGGGTGTAAAGTCGGCTGGATGCGAGAAAAGCACAACCCATTTTCCAAGAAAATCAGAAAGTTTTTTCTTTCCCATAGAGGTTACAGCCTCAAAATCGGGTGCCTTTTCACCTATCAAAGGTATCCTTACTTCTTTCATCTCTTCCATTCAAATCCCTCCTTATCAAAAATCATTATCAATTTCATTGTACCAAATATCCTTTACATTTATATTATAAAAAATTTACAAAAAGCTTTTATGTTATACTAAATCTCCTTTTAAAAGTGAAATGAATGAACAGCACGTAGCACGTGGCTCATGGCAGGTGGGGCGTAGAACAAACAGTGAATAGTGAGAAGTAAGCGATAAATGGCAAATACTTATTTGCTGTCACGAAATGCGAATGCCGGAGCCAACGATATTTCATATTTAAAGTTGATCAAGTATAACTTATGAATCATTATATTATATAATTGTTCGTTTTGTGCATTTGACATTCAGGGAAGGTAAAATCAATTGAAAATTTTTATTCTTGACGGTTACGTCGATGAACCAGCTCATTTCGGTGTTCCACCATATATTTCGGCATATCCACGGTACATAGCCGGAATTGCCATGATGACAGGATTTGAGGTCATCTACGATACGATAGACGGTGTGAGAGCTCACGGTTTAAAAGATGCTGATATCCTGGTAACGGTTGGAGGAGTTACAGTGCCTGGGAATTACATAGGAGGACTTCCTTTGACGACCGGTGAAGCCGAGCAAATAGCGAACAATTTCATAGGAACAAAGAAAATACTGATTGGTTCTATGGCTTATTACGATGTTGATAGATCCGGAGGAGTTATGGCAAGGCCTAAAGCCTTTGCAGGATACGACCTTTCTCTTTGGAACGGTTACGAGAAGACACTTTATGAACTTTTCAAAGGGAAAAAATGGATGAGCGGCAGGTATGAACTTGTTAAGGAGGCATCGAAAGCAGGTTGTGAGATCATAAAGCATCATCCCAATTTCCCTGACATCATGTGTGAAATAGAGCTTGGAATGGGATGCGAAAAGATGCCTCATTGCACTTTCTGTACCGAACCTTTATGGGGTAGGTTCGTCTCGAGACCTCCCGAAGACATAATAGAAGAAATAGGAGCACTTTACAAAAATGGTGCTCGCCATTTCAGGCTCGGAAGGATCTCAAATATTTTCGCGTACATGTCAAAAGGGAAGCCGGATCCATTTGCAATAGAAACACTGTACGAGGGAATCAGGAAGGTTGCGGTAGATCTTAAAACTCTTCACACGGATAACGCAAATCCTGGATACATCTTTTCTTATATGGAAGCGTCGAAAAAAATAGCAGAGATCATAGCATCTAAGAACACACCGGGTGATATATTATCTATGGGAGTTGAATCGTTCGATCCGAAAGTTGTCTCTTCCAACAATTTGAAAATAGGTAAGAATCAGTTAATGGACGTTGTAAGGATGATAAATCATGTGGGTGCTGAAAGAGTGAATGGAGTACCTAAATTATTGCCGGGCATAAATTTACTTTACGGTCTTACCGGTGAAAGCAGAAAAACTTACTATTTGAATTTCAGAGCATTGATGGATATACTTGAAGAAGGATTGATGGTAAGGCGGGTGAATATTCGAAAGGTGATGGTCTTTCCTGATACGCCTTTGTTCGATTCACTGAATGGCAAATCACCAAAGATAGATGAAAAAATGTACTTGCATTACAAATCACTTGTAAGGAATTCTTTCGATCACGAAATGCTCAAACGTGTTTTTCCGGTAGGTACGATTTTGAGGGATGTCATAATCGAAATCAATGATAAAAATCTTTCTTACGGTAGACAGATGGGAACTTATCCTATACTCGTAGGAATTCCAAAGATCATTTTGCCACGTACACATGTGGACTGTATCGTCGTGGATCACGGTCAGAGATCTTTGACGGCTCTTCCCATCCCTTTGAAGATCAATTCGGCCTCTTACGAATTGTTGAAATGGGTGCCCAATTTTGGAAGATCAACATTGGCAAAGATAATCATCAATAGACCTTTTGATTCGTTAAATGATATGATCGAAAAAACGGGATGTGAAGTTCCTGATTGGATGAATGGGATGATCGAATTTGAAAGATAAAAAAAAGGTTGTCATTCTTGGCTCAACAGGTACGATTGGGAGAATGTCGATAGATGTGATCAAAAAAATAGACGGTTTTGAAATCGTCGGTATCGCTTCGGGTAAAAGTGTAGATCTTCTGCTGAAACAAAAATCCGAGTTACCCTGGGTGAAGACCGCTCTAACTCTTACTAACTCCGATGATATAGACTTTTGCGGGGAAGATGCGATAGAGGGTTTACTCAATTCAACGAATCCAGACATTGTAATAGTTGGTATTTCAGGATTTGTAGGGTTGAAATATGCACTTTTGGCTGCAAAATATTCGAAAAGACTCTGTCTTGCGAATAAAGAGTCGATAATCGCAGGCGGTAATTTTTTCTTCGATTCCGTCAAATCTTACGGTTGCGAGATAATTCCAGTTGATAGCGAACATAATGCTGTATTTCAACTTCTCGATTCCGAGAGGTCAGATATCGCGGCTATATATATAACTGCTTCAGGCGGTGCGATAAGAGATCTGCCAATCGAGAAGTTGAAGGATGTTACGCCCGAAGTTGTCTTAAAGCATCCTGTATGGGCTATGGGGGCACGGATAACAGTCGATTCTTCCTCCATGTTCAACAAAGGGTTAGAAATAATGGAAGCACACTTTCTTTTCAACATAGAGCAGGAAAAGATCCGTGTACTCGTCCATCCTGAAGGTAAAATTCATGGAATGATCTCTTTAAAGGATGGCACCGTTAAGGCTTTACTTTCCCATGCAGATATGCGACTTCCAATAATTCATGCACTTTCTTATCCTGAGAGAGTAAAAGTGCTTGAAGAATTCGAACCATCAGGCATTTTTAATCTTTTTCCTCCGGATCATCAAAGGTATCCTGCACTTGACCTGGCCTACGACTGTCTTAAAGATGGAGATGGTGCGAGAGTCGCATACAATGCGGCAGATGAAATAGCTGTTCAGGCCTTTCTTGAAAGAAAGATAGGATTCACGAAGATCTATGAAACGGTTAGCAAAGTGATAGATAAGGGATGGCCAAAGGTGTTGAACGATTACGAATCAATAGATAACATTGACGGTAAGGTAAGAAAATTAACTTTGGAGATGATAAACAAGTGCTGATGAGTATAATATATTTCATTCTGATCCTCATAGGAATAGTTATCGTTCATGAATTCGGACATTTCATCTTTGCGAAACTTTTCAACGTTTATGTGACTGAGTTTTCCTTTGGATTTGGTCCGCGACTTTTCTCTTTCAAAGGAAAGGAAACAGAGTACAGATTCAACGCGATTCCTCTCGGTGGTTATGTGAGAATGGCCGGAGAAGATCCGGGAGTTGAAAAGATAGAAGGTATTCCGAAGGACAGAATGCTGTATTCTAAAAACCCATGGAAGCGCCTTGTTATAGTGGCGGCCGGTCCCACCTTTAGCATTCTTGCAGCTTACGTTTTGATGATCTTCGTTTCAGTTATATGGGGATTTCCTCAGGCTTTAATAGACTGGGTGATTCCAAATTCGCCGGCAGCCGTTGCCGGAATAAAGCAAGGGGATAGAATAATCTCGGTGAACGGTAATGCGATACTCAACCCAACTGATGTTATAACTTTTGTAAGTGGTCAAAAAAAAGTTAACGTCATTTACGAAAGGAATGGACATAAAGCCACCGCAAAGATCATCCCAGAGGAGATCGGACCGCAATATTTCATGGTAATTCAAACGACGTCTGAAGTTGGAACACAGTTGGAAAGAGTTGGGACAATTCCATTTAACGATCAAACACAGTTGGTAAATCAATCTATGTTGTATTTTTCAAACGGTGCGACGGCTGTTTTGCTCAATTATCAATATGAACCACGCACAAAACTCATAGGTATATACATGCAATCCATGTCAAATAAGATAGCAGCGGTTGCCCCTTCAACTGGGCTTGCACCGAACGATCTCATTCTTTCAATAGATGGAATAAAAGCGAACAATTCACTTCAATTTCAAAATGCGATAGAAGTTGGACAGTACGCGAATGGAGACGGAGCTTTACTCACATTAGACGGCTCCCACATCGTGAGTGTCCAAAAATACGTTGCACCGTTGAATGGGGTTAATGTGGTCTTTGAGAGAAACGGTAAGGTTGAATCGACTACTTTGAGTACACAGCAGTACAGTACATTGTTGAATTCACTTGAAATGTTTCCTTCTTACAGTAACTGGTATCCAGGCCCGTTGGACGCCATAGGGTATGGAGTCGTTTACACGAATAGGGTCTTCACAAGTATGATAACTTTTCTTGGAAGTCTTTTCACTATAAAGAATCCTTTAAACCAATTCACTGGGCCCGTTGGTCTTATAAAAATAGTTGGACAGGCTTCATCCCAGGGACTTCAAACGTTGCTTACATTGGTAGCACTGATAACTTTAAACCTTGGAATAATAAATCTTATACCATTTCCTGCACTTGATGGAAGTCATATAGTTTTTGCACTCATAGAAATAATAACGAAAAAAAGGGTCAATCCCCAGATCGAAGGATATTTAAGCATGATAGGCTTTTTAATATTGATGGGCTTTTTCTTTTACATAACCTATCTTGACCTTACAAGATTCTGGTTTAAATGAAAAAGATTCTTTGTTAAAAATGATATAATTTCTTAAAGTTAAATTCAAGAGAGGAGGAAGTCATTTGCTTAACGTTAAAGAATATGTTAAACCAAACAAAGTTGAGGAAGCTTACGAGATAGGTCAGATGCCTAATGCTTTTTACGTGAGTGGCGGTTTAATGGTTGCACAGCTTAAGATTTCCAAAGTTGAGCATCTCATCGATCTTAAAAGCCTTGGCTATGAAGGAATAGAAGATCAAGGAAAAGAGATCAAAATCGGTGCAAATACGAAGATTTCCGCTCTTATGTCGGATAAAATTCTATTGCTGTATGGCCAGCCTTTCAGAGATGCTTTAAAAGAAATAGGAAGCATGCAGATCAGAAATATGGCAACGGTGGGTGGATCTATAGCTTTTAAACTTGGATGGTCAGATTTAACAACTATTTTTATGACGCTAAACTCAAAGGTTGAATTTTACGACGGAAGTTTTAGAAAAGAAAGTCTTGAAGCATACCTTGTGGGCAATCATAAAGGTGCGATAATCACATCGTTGTACGTTCCGAAGCCTTCGGGATTTTGGGCATTTGAAAAGTTTTCAAAGTCAACTTTCGATATAGCAACTTTGAATCTCGGTATTAAAATAGATATCCAAGGCAAAAAGATAAAAGATGCAAGGATAGTTGTGGGATCAAGACCAATGATCTCCGAAAGGCAGGAGGAAGTTGAAAATTTTTTGATCGGAAAAGAGCTTAATCAAATGATAGATAAGGTAGGAGATCAAATCGAAAAAATCGTAAAGTGTGGAACGGATATAAGGGCAAGTGCAGAATACAGAAAAGCTCTATCGAAAGCTTTACTTACAAAGGCTATGAGGAGGGTTGAAGATGAAAGTAGAGTTAACGGTCAACGATAAAAAATTTTCGGTAGAAATAGAGCCCGGTGAAATGCTCCTCGAGACCTTAAGAAAACTTGGATACAAAAGCGTTAAACATGCGTGTTCGACAGCGAGCTGTGGCGCTTGCACGGTTCAGCTTGATGGCAAAGCAGTCCTTTCATGTACGACCTTTACAGCGGCAGCAGATGGCCACGAAATTAAAACTGTTGAGGCTTTCTCAGAAAACGGAAAACTTTCTCCCATTCAGCAGGCGATCCTTGAAGAGGGAGGATCCCAGTGTGGATTCTGTATACCTGGGCTTGTCGTAACGGCAGAGAATTTGCTCGATGAGAATCCTGATCCAACAAAAGAAGAAATACTTGACAATCTCAAAGGGAATCTTTGCAGATGTACTGGGTACGAAAGTCAGACCAGAGCCATTTTGAAAGCTGCAAAAGAGAGGCGGGAAAAATGAGCGGTAAAGTTTTTACAGAAGAAAAAATGAACGTCGTGAATACTTCAGTTGAAAAAGTTGACGGCAAAGCACTCATTCAAGGTAAACCCGTTTTCACTGACGATTTTGATATTCCCAACTCGTTGATCGTTAAAATTTTGAGAAGCCCTCATGCCCATGCGATCATAAGTTCAATAGATACAACGAGTGCACAAAAAATTGAAGGAGTGGCATGTATTTTCACATACAAAGATGTGCCGAGAATCGTTTACACGCGAGCCGGTCAGGGATATCCAGAACCTTCTCCATACGATACCTTCGTTCTGGATAGAAAGGTAAGATACGTTGGAGACGCTGTCGCGATAGTTGCTGCAGAAACTGAACAGATTGCCGAAGCGGCTTTGAAACTGATAAAAGTTGAATATGAACTTCTTCCTGCCGTACTGGATTATGAGCATGCAATGGATGATGGTGCGCCTATTATTCATGATGAATCTGAGATATCAGGAGCCTACGATCCGAGACATAACATCGCAGAGCATTATGAGATGAAAGTTGGAAATGTCGATGAAGAGTTGAAAAAATGCGATTTTGTTGTTGATCAAACCTATTACACTCCAAATCAATCACACGCAATGATGGAACCTCACGGTGCTATTTCCTATTTCGATCCCAATGGAAGGTTAACGGTCATAACATCAACGCAGGTACCTTTTCATGCGAGAAGGATTTTAAAAAGGATCTTTGGAGTTAATTGCAGGGTGATAAAGCCAAGGATCGGTGGTGGGTTCGGTGGTAAGCAGGCCTTATTCGTTGAGCCTTACGTCGTCGCAGTGACATTGAAAACAGGAAGACCGGCACGATGTATATACACAAGGGAAGAAACGATGACCGCATCGAACACACGTCATGCCATGAGATTCAGGGTTCGGGTAGGTGCAATGAGAGATGGAACGTTGAGGGCGATAGATCTCTGGGGGTTATCGAACACCGGTGCTTACGGAGAACATGCTTTAACCGTTTTCATGGTTTCAGGTTCCAAAACGCTTCCACTTTACAACAAGGTAAAGGCTGTAAGGTTTGGTGGTGATGTAGTGTATTCAAACACAGAACCGGCCGGAGCCTTTCGTGGATACGGTGCACCGCAGGGAATGTTCGGACTGGATACCGCACTCGATGAACTCGCACGGGAAATGAAGATAGATCCGATAGAATTCAAACTTAAAAACTCGATCCGTGAAGGTGAAACATCGCCGGTCTTCAAAATAATGGGGGAAGGCCGTGAGGGTGTAGATGAAATAATAGAGAGCTGTAAAATTGAAGAATGTGCGGTAGAAGGTGCAAAACTCTTCGGATGGTACGAAAAAATAAAAAGACCAAGAATAGATTTGAAAAATAGAGTAGCGCATGGATACGGTGTAGCCTTTGCGATGCAAGGCTCGTCCATACCGATGGTAGATATGGGTGGTGCAACGATAAAGATGAACGATGATGGCACATTCAATCTCCTTATCGGTGCAACCGATCTCGGTACGGGAAGTGACACTATTCTTGCACAGATTGCTGCGGAAGTTTTGCACACGACGGTAGATAAGATGATCGTGTACTCTTCCGATACCGATATGACTCCTTTCGATAAGGGTGCATACGCTTCATCTACAACGTACGTGTCCGGTAACGCTGTCAAAAAAGCGGCCGAAAAGATGAAGGAAGAAATATTGAAAGCAGCGGCTGAAGTACTTATGAAATCACCAAACTACCTTTACCTCGAAGATAATTGTGTTGTCTCCGGTGACGGTAAAAAGATAACTTTCTCCGAATTGCAGACAAAACTTTTTTACACCTTCAATCAAAGACAGCTTCAGGTTACAGAATCATTTGTGAGTGAGGTCGCACCACCACCTTACCTCGTTTCATTCGTTGAAATTGAGATAGATCTTGACACAGGAAAGATCAGGGTCATTGATTTCTTAGATTACATAGATTGCGGTGTCACGATAAATCCCATACTTGCAAGAGGACAGGTTGAAGGAGCGGTAGCCCAAGGTATAGGTATGGCACTTTTCGAAGATCACATCATGGATAAAAACGGAAGAATGGTAACTAATGATTTCTTCACGTACAAAATTCCCGCAAGAGGAGACATAGGAAGCATAGATGTGAGATTCGCAAAAAGTTATGAACCGAGCGGTCCTTTCGGGGCAAAAAGTGTTTCCGAAATAGGACTTGATACGCCAGGGCCAGCGATAGCGAATGCCATATTCGATGCAGTTGGAGTAAGAATGAGAAGATTACCGATAAAATCCGAAGAGCTCTTCTTCGAGATGAAAAAGAGAGGTGTAATTTAACGAGCCCCCTCTTCATTTACATGATTTTAATCATCACCGTTATGGCATTCATAACGGTGATGTCGATATTTTTGAACAGACTCGTCAGATCGAAGGTTAAAAAAAGCGTTGAAGATCTCAGAAAAAATGTTGAAGAAATGAGCTACGAAAATAATCTTTTGAAAGAGAAAATGGAACTTCTGGATCATGAAAATCATGATTTGAAACTTGAACTCACCAAATTTTCAAAGATGATAGATGGGTTCGCGAATATCTATTCAAAGCCGGAATTCAAATCAGAGATCTTCAACGATGTGCTTGAACTTGCGCTCAGCCTTGTACCTGAAGCAAGAGCTGGTTCAATTTCAATTGCAAACGGGAAGCGGTGGGAATACGTTGCGATACATGGAAATGGAAAAAGTATAAACGATCTGAAAAGTGCTGATCTGAACAGTGAATGGATGGTGATGGTACCTAAAGTCTCGATCGTTGAAAATATAACCAATAAAAACGATAAGGTGCCAGAAACATATTCAAAACTCATAGAGAATGCTTTCGGTAGCCATATTTACAGATCGATCGCTGTACCGATAAAAGTTGGGAATGATACGATAGGGAATTGCTTCCTCGATGCCCTCGACGACCTTCAATTTTCAGAGAGCTCGAAAAAGATAATGGAATACTTCAGTACCATCCTTTCAAAATTACTTATGATGAACGAAGTTCAGTCCGTTGGATATATAAACATAAACAATACACTAAGAACGATAGTTAATTTTTATGAAATGAAATGCTCAAATATGAGAGGTCATTCCGAAAACGTTGCATATCTCTCCACTAAGATAGGAGAAGAGCTGGGATTTTCTCCAAAGCAATTGGATGATCTTTACTGGGGAGCCCTCTTTCACGACATAGGGATGATCGCAATTCCGGATGAAATAGTTGACAAACCTTCAAAATTGACGGAAGAGGAATTCGATACGATGAAATCACACACGATGCTCGGTGAAAAAATTCTCTCGTACCATGAACATCTTAAAGAAGTTTCAATTGTGGCAAAATATCATCATGAAAATTTTGATGGTTCTGGATATCCTGATGGATTGAAAGGAGGAAGTATCCCTTTGCTTGCGAGGATCGTTTCGGTGGCGGACACATTTGAAATATTGAGAAGAGAAAATAATCATGCTCCTACTCTATCGTTAAGTGAAGCGATGAAAAATATCGAGCAAAATTCCGGGATCCAATTCGATCCAGAAATAACGGTGATCGCTGCTAAAGTCTTTCAAAATATTCCTACACGGTAGGAGAATTTGAAAAAAAGTCCGATCTTCTTCTTCTTCGTTGCCGCCATTTTAGGCGCATTCCTTTCGCGTTTCGGTCCATTCTGGATCGGATTCCTATTCGCTTTTTCAGCCATACCGCTTTTATTCTTCAGAATACATATCATCATTGTACTTTCGGTCTTCTTTTTAGGCATCTCTTACATATTAACGCCCATTGCAATCCCTGATGGAACTTATTTCATAGTTGGAAAGGTAAGACAGTCAAGTGGTGCGTCGGTCAATTTGTCCGATGTCAAACTTCATACAGAAAATGGATGGATAAGGGCAGAGTCTACCTACGTTTACATAGGTGGAAATACAAATGTGAAGCATGCTCCTGAAACTTCAGATCTTTTCATGGCCAGAATAGAAAAGGTAGATGGAAAGATAAGATCGAAGGATTCATTCTGGCTTGAATGGCCATCGAATTTTGTAGATGAATTCATGATCCGTGGATCCTATCTTTCTGACTTCATTTATAAAGAATTCAAAGTTTACGTGATAGGCGGATCTGATACGCTCGCTTCGGTATTTCTTGGCCGAAGGGATGTCCCCTACGATCTGAAAAAAATGTATAACGACAGCGGATACGCACAGATCTTCGCAGTATCAGGTGCTAATGTATGGATAATAGCAATAGTTGCGATGCTGCTCATTTCGGAGGCCTTTCCCATGAACTCCGTGAAATATCCGTTAACTTTGCTTGTAGTGCTTGTTTATGGAGCAATAACGGGATTTTCGATTCCATCTTTCCGAGCAGTAGCAACTTTCGGAATTTTTTCTCTTTTCAAATTGATTGATAGAACTCAAAGTCTTTTGAATGTGGTTGGTTTGGTTGGATTGATAGAAGTAATAAGAGACGGATCGATAATCTTCGATCCTTCTTTTCAGCTTTCATATTCCGCTGTGATAGGCATGGTGATTCTTATCCCTGTCCTGCCAGAATTCAAACCACGTTACATTTCTAACGCTGTCAACGCTTCTCTTGCTGCGAACATAGGTATAACCCCATTTTTGATCTTGAATTTCGGAAAACTCTACGTCGCTTCTTTCCCTTTCAACACCTTCGTCGTTCCAATCCTGATGACAGCTGTCGTAGGAATGGGATTGATCTTCTCGCTTTTCGCGGTAAGCGGACTTTCTTTCGTTGAAATGATCTTAGGTGCGGCTATCTCATTACCGGTAAAGGCTATGGATTGGATGGCTTATTTCACAAGAATGCTGCCACTTTCAACGGTTGAGATACAGCCGAAAGTGGCAGTCTTCTGGATCACTTTTTCAATACTTTCAATTTTACTGTTTTTTGCTCTGATTCTTTCAAAAGACAATCGGGACAAATACCGTAAATCTTCAACTGATGATCTTTCACTTTGAATCCCGTTCGCTTTTCTATGAGTTTTTCAAGATCGTCAAGGAGATCCTCATCGATCTCGTAAACTTTTCCGCAATTAGTACAGATAAGATGATGGTGCTGATGACCTTTTTCTTCCTTTATTTCATACCGTTCAAAGCCATCATCAAGATCTATCTTCACAAGAAGATCCATTTCAGTTAGCATTTCGATCGTTCTGTATACCGTGGCCTTACTCATGTGACCACTTCTTCTTGAAAGTAATTTGTAAAGTTCATCTGGAGTGAAATGCTCTCCTCTGTGTTCCTCAAAAAAAGAAAAGATATTTTCTCTTTGAGAAGTAATTCTGAGCTTTCTCTTTTTCAGTTCTCCTCTCAATCTTTCTTTCAACAATACCACTCACCTCTTGACGGAGATTTTCTTCTCCGAATTGTATACCTCTAATCCTCTTGCAAGTATTGAACATGCATCTTTCAATTCTTCAGAATTGAGAACATAAGCGATCCTTATCTCACTTTTACCAAGATTTGGAGTTACATAAAATCCCTCGAGAGGAGCAACCATTGTTGTTTTATTCTGGTACGAAAAGTTCTGAAGCATCCATTTAACGAATTCTTCAGAATCATCAACGGGTATCTTTGCAGCCATATAAAAAGCTCCTTCGGGCTTGTTCAAAATTATTCCTGGAATTTTTTTAAGTTCGTTGTAAACGACATCTCTTCTATTCTGATATTCTTTAGTCATCTCTTTGAAATACGAATTATCGAGATCGAATAGTCCTATTGCACCGTACTGAGATATATGATTTGCGGCAAGACGGGCCATCGCCATTCTCATCACGGCATCCATTATTTTTTTATTCTTCGAAGAGATCGCACCGATTCTTGCACCACATATATTGAAGCGTTTTGAAAGGCTGTCGGCAATTATAACTCTTTCTTGATTCCCAAAGTCCATCATCGAATAAGCTTTAAGACCGTCAAAGGTGATCTCACGATAAACTTCATCTGATATGATGTAAAGATCATTTCTTACTGCAAAATCCATAAGCATTTGAAGTTCATCCTTTGTATAAACGACTCCATTTGGATTTCCAGGATTAGGAAAGAGGATCGCACGCGTTTTTGAAGTTAAAGCACGTTCAAAATCCTCAAGTGGTGGCATTCTGTACCCGTTTTCTGGTTTGGATGTTACAGGTACGACGTTGACACTCAAGAATTTTGAGAAAGCGGTATAATTGGCGTAAAAAGGTTCTATAACCATTATATCGTCTCCAGGATCTGCAACGGTTGCAATTGCAAAACTTACAGCTTCGCTTCCACCTTCAGTTATTATTATTTCATTCGTTTCGAAAGGAATTGACCATGTTTTGTAGTACTTTGCAAATGCTTCTCTGAGTTCTATAAGCCCCGCGGAATTCGTGTAATCATCAACACCGGAAAAACCTTTGATCCTGTCAAAGTAAATTTGAGGCGTTTTCAAATCCGGCTGACCTATGTTTAAATGATAAACCTTTATCCCACGCTTTTTTGCTTCATCAGCGTAAGGGATGAGTTTTCTTATCGGTGAAGCAGGAATTTCTTGTGCCCTTCTCGATAAAGAATTATGTCTTTCCATCTGAATGTTCACCTCCAAAAATTTTATGAACCTATCATTATCTCCATCTGCACTTTCTTGAGTATTATTTTATTTGTAGATGTGTTCATCACAAGCTCATTTGAATATGCTTTTTCACCAGTTGCCTTGTTGTAAAGGTAAACTTTTCCAGTTATATCCAAAGCACCTTTTTGAGAATCATAAGTGAATTGCTTTCCTTCTATGTACGTATCGCCTTTGGTTATTTGAACTGGACTTCCCTGACCAGTATAGAAACTCGTCTTTGTGTTGAACTGAAGTGATGAAGCCTGAATGGAAATCATTCCTCCACTTGCCGAAATAGTCATGGAAGCGCTACCGGATAAAGTGCCAACATCGTTGCTAAGATCGTAATTCATAGATTTTGCAGTTGCAGTGGCATTCTTCATGAAAATTCTCACATCGCCCGTTGCCTGTGCATTCGTCCATGTAACGTTACCGCTGTAATCCTTCTGACCGATTATTATTATATAAGTTGCAGCTATTGTGGTATCCCCTATGATTATCTTGCCATCGATTATCGATGTTTTTGTGCTTCCTATGCCGTAATTAACTTCTCCAGCAACGATGTGAAGTGTGCTCGCAATCGATAGAAAAGAAAGTATAGAGATCAACAAAAAAAGGATAAAAATTTTTTTCATGATTACCTCCTACGATATTTTACCACCAAATTCATCCGTTACATCAACGTTAAAAGCATTCAATTTTTAAATATGAAGTTTTTCCTGCACGCAGCCTTTAGTATATACTAAACCTCTTTTAAAAGTGAAATGAACATTTGCGTTCGGCGCAGGACAGACACCGAAAGGCGAATGCCGAAGCCGACGAAAGTTCATATTTGGAGTTGATCTATATATTCGGAAATTCTTGATTCATCCAGATCTTTTGAAAAATTGCCAGTAAAGGATGGCATTTGCAAATTGAAAAATGGCGGCCAGAAAAATCGGTGCTTCTACCATCGAATAATCTATGAAGTAACCGCTTGCGGTAGGACCGATGGAAGATGTTATCTGCTGTGGTAAATTGCTCAATGCAGCCATTGAAGCACGTTCCTCTTCCTTGCTTTGGCCCATGACAAAAGATTGTCTTAAAGGTATTCCAACGGACACAACGAACATTCTAAAGAGGTAAAAAAGTCCTGCCAAAAAAAATGTTGGCATCAAAGCCATCAAAACTAAGATCACAGCACCGAATACTCTTGCACCAACTATTGTTTTCACAACTCCAAAAATCTTTGCTATCTTTGCCGATGAGATGGAAGAAATGGCTCTCGCGATATTCGCAAGTACATAAATTATACTTATAAAATCTACTCCGGCACCATACCTTATGAAAAACCAGTAAACAAGTATGGGTCCGCTGAAGAATCCTGCACCGAGTCCATTCACTGCATTTGTCAAAGAGAATTTTCCAAGTAATTTCCACGAAAGTTTAAAAGCATTTTTGCGCTTGGGCCTATCTTTATTTTCCTTGATGAACAATGTTATGAAGAAAGTTGATATGTAAAGGATAAGCGCTAAGGCCATTAAAAAAAGATATCCTCCACGCCATCCATCTTTGAAAATCCCGGATATATACGGCAAGATTATGGTTAAAGCGTATCCAATCGTACTTCCTATCGCTCCGAAGAAGGAAAAGGTACCGAAAACTTCATTGCGAAATTTTGAAGTTGTGCTTTCGGCTATGAGTGCCTGTTGCGCTGCACCGGCCGCACCACCTCCTCCGCCTCCTCGTATAGTTCCTATCGATACGAACAGCATGAGCGGAACATAACTCGTTGTCAGGAAAAATCCCAAAATACTTGCAGAATTAACAATGGTTAAGATGAGTATAACTATTTTTCTACCGTACTTGTCTGAAAAAAAACCAACACCTATTGAAAATAGTATACCAACGATCACCGAAAGTGTGAAAGCAAAACCTATCTGCACTCCAGAAAAGCCAAGCTTTGAAAGATATATAGGTGTCAAAATGGTTAAAGAAGCCTGTGCAACACTTCTTAAAAATCTGCTCATCATCAGCAGAGAAAGGTTGTGATTCAACCATTTCTTAAACATAAAGCACTTCCTGTTGATCCTTACAGCTCATTTAGCACTTACATCTTTCCAAACTGGCGTTGGCCCCCTCATGTAAGAAATTATCGCTGCCGCTATACTTATCATGAATGATAGAAAAAATGCGAAGCGCAGATCGGAGATGAATGTACTGACGAATATACCCTTACCACCAACTTGGGCGCCTATGAAAAGCGCATCCATTGCTTGCGGTGTGAGACCGGATGAAAGGATCGCGAAAGCCATAGCTATACTTATGAGCGAGCCAGCATTGTTCATCATCGTTCTTGTTCCTGCGGCTATTCCTCTTCTTTCTGGAGGTACCATTCCCATTATCGTATTGGTATTTGGAGAGTTAAACATTCCGGAGCCGAATCCTACAACGGTGCCCCAGATTATTATTTCAGCAAGTGACATATCAACCCTCGTGAAAAGGGTAAAACCTAAAAGTCCTATACCTGTGATAAGAAGCCCGAGTGAGCTTAAAATTCTCGATCCGTGTCTGTCTGATAATCTTCCACTTATCGGAGCCATTATCATCATCGCAACCGCAAACGGGATAAGATAAATGCTCGCCGTGAAGGGATCCATATTCTTGATGCCCAACAAGTAGAAGATGAGAAGAAACATCAAAGCGCCTCTCGCTATTCCATTCATCAAATTCGAACTGTATGCAAAGATTTGAATTCTCGTTTTGAATAACCTTAAATCAAGCATTGGATATTTGAATTTGGATTCTATGTAAACGAATAAAGGTATCAGAATGGCAGCCAAGATGAAGAAGGTTATAACTATGGGAGAGGTCCATCCTCCA
>Ga0078972_1001754_pt1 | contig 78214 bp, 74 predicted proteins | sample YelNatPaOPGAMG01_FD_67568 | JGI IMG/M metagenome (GOLD analysis project Ga0078972, IMG submission 67568) | Hot spring thermophilic microbial communities from Obsidian Pool, Yellowstone National Park, USA - OP-RAMG-01 (SPADES assembly) (version 2) | ecosystem: Environmental > Aquatic > Thermal...
CACTATCTATTTCAATTCGTGGTTTAGACCTTTGCGGCACCCCGTTTGCCGTGAGTGGCAGTGCCTCTTGGCATTCTATGAAGCATAGTTACCTGTACCATCCAGATCAGGTGACTATTGATAATGCCAACGACTGCAAGAAAGAAATGCATAATAATGCATAGTATTTCAAGAACGGTATAGGTCCAGCGGTTGGAGGCTTTGCCATTTTCTATTCTGGTTTCTACTACCTCTTTGTATTTGGGCTGGTATCGAGTGCAGTAAGTCTTGCAATGTCCTTCTTCCTGAAAGAACTGAAATTCACTGGTAGCAGATCCACTCGATTCAGGGCAGACAATCATCTCCTAATTGCACTTTCAGTATCCGCGCTTCTGATCTTTATGGTGCAGGCCCAGGAAACCGTGACACTAACAAACTATGGAAACATACTTCGTGGGCTGAACTTCTTCCAGTTAGGTTTGATTTATCTGGTAAACGGCGCAGCCGTGGTTGCGACCCAGGGTCCATTTTATAAAGTAACAAAGCTCATTGGTAATTATATGTCCTACGCTATCGGAACGTTCATCTACACTGCTGGTTTTCTATCATATGCATTTGATACCACCCTAACGGGTATGCTCATCTCAACGCTGATTCTTACGATTGGCGAGGATCTGGCCTTTCCATCGGGATCCGCCATGGTTTCACTTGTTTCAAAACCGGAAAATATAGGTCGGAATATGGGTATTTACAACGGTTTTATTTCTGTTGGGAGAGCATGCGGTCCGCTGATTGGTGGTATGGCTCTCTTCCTAACCTCAGTGCCAGTTCTAATCTGGAGCGTAGCTACCGCAACCGGTTTTATTAGCATGGTATTCTTCATACATGTATTCAGGAATGTCCCCGGTATAGAGGAAAATATGCAAGGTGAAAGGGGCAGCGATTATTAACCACACTTGCAAAATATTATGTATCTGAAGATGATCTTATTCATGATGTCTGTTTTCAGAAGAGAATATGACCATGAAAAGAAGATAGCAACGTATCATTGCGATGAGCACCAGTTCAAGTCATCAGATGCTGCCCATGTTGAAGAGCATATGAAATTGCATGGTAAGAAAGCCGGTGATTTCTGGAAGAGAGTGCACCACCATGATCGTCAGGTGACTGTGTTTCACTGCGACCATCATGATTTCCAGTCATATGACCCGCTTGAGATTGAAGAACATGAGAAGCTTCATGCCCTGCTACCAGGCGGCTGGGGCATTTCTTGAACTTTTCGCCTTATATTAAATGAAGTGAATAGATCGCACAAATAGAACTTAAACTTCGTGTCAGTGCCTCCACAATATGAGGCGGGGGCAGATCATTTGGCATATTTGTTTTCAACATACGTTAAGAACAAATAACGAGAACTTGCTCAATTTAAAGTAAATAGATCAATAGTCCTGGAAAAAATGATTGCCATTTTTCTTTACTGATTGGTTATTAAGGATCTTCATTCAGTTGAAACGTAAAACTAACTGCATTTTTAAAATTGACAGGGTATATGGTAGAGGTCAAATATTTCATTATTTAAGCCACTGGAGGGATTTGAACCCCCGACCTGCTGATTACGAATCAGCTGCTCTCCCTGCTGAGCTACAGTGGCACGGTTCACGGTCTGTAAATGGCGATTCCTGATGGTGGCTTCGGGTAAAAGTATGTTGATTTCTGGCTCAGAAGATGCCCTGCCGAGACAACTTCAGTGAACACCTTCTTGTCCCAGTCAGGCATCAGTATAACCAAGCCTGCCTTTCGTTCATTTACCATGTTTACCGCGTAATCTAAGTCATGTGAGTAAACTATACCAGTCTCTATCTGCTTCGCATCCAAACCAATAATTTTCTCAAGTATTGTCTTCTTTACAAAAAGCCCCGGATCATGAATATACTCAGTATGTTCAACCAAAAGATCGTGCTTGGGGGAGATCGTATAGAGCTTTTCATTGATGTATATGGAGATGCCCTTCTCGGGATCAAATGATCCTGCCTCCTGAATGTCAAACAGAGCCTTCAGTGACTTTAGAAAGCTATCAGCCGTTATATTCGCCTTAACAATCCTGTGAATTCCTGAAATAAACAACGCAGGGTCTTCAGACGATGCAATGTATGCCATAGCATACTCCCAGCCTCCATGATCTGTTGCTGCTATTTCCTTGATCGCTGCTAATCTGTGGTGCCCGTCAGCAACAATGGCTATCTTTCCTTTTACGCTATCAGAGAGAAGCTTTATGTCTTCGTCATTCTCTATCAAGTAAATAATATTCTCAACATCTTCTGGTTGCCTGAAGGCATAAACCTTCCTTGCTTTCCTGGATGATGCGATTGTGGCATTCATGAATGCATCACCGGGTGAAATTAGGAAGATAGGCTCCGGTATGAGGCCAAGGCCCCTCATAACCTCCTCCCTGTTCTTTCTTGGGCCCTCGAACGTCAACTCATGGGGTTTAATCGATCCATCATCCGGATACACTCTTGCAAGGGCAATTATGCCATAACGTTCTCTTGGCTTCCCGTTACGGGTGAACTTCTGTCTCAGTAAGACAATGCATTCCCTATCTGACTGTGTCAGAATATCATGTTTGACCCAAGTTCGAAAGGTCTGGGCGGAGGCATTGATTGATCCAGGACCATGTGGAAGTGTGATGTGTGTAATGTTGTATTCATTTGTTTTTAATTTCCGTTCATCTTCAGGTGAGATCGTATCGAATGGAGGCGACCAGAAATTCTTAACCTTACCCGAATACATGAATGGCCTGAAGCCTCTTATCTCCATTTTCTTACTCCATCACGCTTTCTATTGCTTTAATATCGTCAGAGTAACCTTCCTCTCCTTTTGGTGTTTCGAGCACCATTGGTAAGTCGACGAATCGCTTATCATTTACAAAATTCCTTATTCCATCAAGTCCAAGCATCCCTTTGCCTATCTGTTCATGGCGGTCCAGTCTGCTGCCACGCTCCTTCTTGGAATCATTAAGATGGAAACCTAAAAGATATTTCATGCCAACCTCAGAATTGAAACGGTCCATTGTTTCGGCATATCCTTCCGGCGTTTTTACATCATACCCAGCTGCAAAAACATGGCAAGTGTCAATACAAACGCCAATCATACCTTTTTGCCCAACGCCATCAATGATCTCAGAAAGCTGCCTGAATTGGTAGCCTATCGCCGATCCCTGGCCTGCAGCATTTTCAATGAGAATCTTTGTGAACTCTGATTCTGGAAGAACCGAATCAAGTATTTCGGACATCTGGGATATGGCTGCCTTCTCTGTTGTGTCTTTCTGTGACCCAGGGTGGAGGATAAGATAGTCAATTCCCAGAGCATTTGCCCTGCTCAGTTCAAGCTGCATAGCATCCACAACCTTTGCTTTCATCTCCATGTTCGGAGACCCGAGGTTGAGGAGATACGAGGCGTGCGACATGGTTTTATGCAGCCCGACTCTTTTATATTCCGATTTAAACGTCGCAACTTCCTGATCGGGAATGGGTTTTGCATTCCATTGCATCTGGTTCTTTGAGAATATTTGCATTGTTCTGAAGCCGAAAACGGCTGCCCTCGCTGGAGCCTTGGATATTCCACCAGATGTTGAAATGTGGCCTCCGAGCAGAATCTTTTCAGTTACGTTCATGTTGACCAGCAATCACTGCAGTGATAATAATTGCGCTTATTCTTTGCTTCCCGAAGCTAGCATCATGTTTATGAACTGGTAAACGTGCAGGGCGAGTGCAGGATTATCTGTATAGCCGCATGCGTCAAGATCAGGGCCCGCCAGCATTGCACGCTTCTGGTCACTCACCACATCGGTTGCTATCAGGCCCTCCTTCCTGAATACCTCCACGTTCGCAGGAACCCTCTTGTTGGGCGGTGTAACAAAAACTATCCTTATATTCCTCTTGATTGCGTTCTCAAGCTGTTTCTTAAGTTCTGTCCTTATTTCCTTGACTCTTGGTGTGCACACGTAAAGCTCTGTTTCTGTCAGGTTGATCATTTCCTTTAGCTTCTCCATGACCTGTGCAGATCCATATATCGTGTATACGAGCTGTGGTTCACCCTTGGATGGAAGTATATCCTGAAGGTTCTTCAGATCGATGAAGAGGTCATTCAACTTTTTCTCAAAATCACCGCGTATCTTCCCCATGTCTTCTGGCTTGAACATTCTTGGTCTGCCTTCCGTTTCCTTCGCCAGTCCCTTCTGCACAAGTGATTCCATCACCTTATAAGCTGATGTCCTGGGTATTCTGGCTGTATCAGCTACCGTGTCAGCATTTGCCACGCCATGATACACCAGAGCAGCGAAACCCTGGGCCTCATAAGAGGAGAGACCCAGCATTTTAAGCATTTCCGTTGTCCGGCCCATCAGCTCGGGGTTAATTTCCATGTCCTAACATTGGACATATTTATATCAAGTTTTTTAATCCGCGAGTCCAGATTATATATATTCGGTTATCGGCGGGGGTCATTCCTCTTTTATTTGCGGAATCACTGGTGCTCTCATTGAATAAATTAGAATCACCAATCTAAACGTTATGCCTAACCCACAAATTCCTAGCCGGGGAAGAATTGATTGTGAACAACAAAAGACTCTCGGCTGATGTAGAAAATAAATGCTATCAATATATGGCATGCAGCGTTTACTTTCACTGAAAATGTCCGGATCCTTGAAGGAACAGGCTCGATCCAAGCTGCCGATAGCCATACAATCTTTAATGTACATGGCAATAGGCAACTTTGCGAATTCTGCCTATTCTCCTCTCTCTTCTGCAATCAAAAATGCGTATCTCCTGACTTCAGAGGAAGTCGGGATTATTACCAGCACTGTGTTCATAGGTTCACTTGCGGTTTCATTTCTATCCGGCTATTTTGTGGATCGCCTAGGAAATAGGGCAGCATTAAGGATCTCATTCAGTTTTATAGCTGGAGGATCCCTGGTGTGCGCCTTTTCTACCACCTATCCAGTTCTTCTTTCAGGTTTCTTCCTGATTGGTCTTGGGTATGGGATAATAACCCCTGCAACTAATTCCCTGATCATGGAGGCATACTATCCTGATCACATTGGGCGTATGGGGATCAAGCAGACAGGAGTACCAATCGGTTCAATAGCCTCAGTTATAATACTTCCTCTTGTTGCAATCACTTTTGGAATCAGGTGGCCCTTCCTAATCCTCTTCGCTACATCAGTGATCATTGCAATAATAGTTAGAAGCGGGTCTAAACCATCAAGCGGATTCAGCATAAAGAAATATCTAAGGGATCTGCTTTCTGCGGCAAAGGATCGAAATCTGCTGACCTACAGTGCATTCAGTACTGTGCTGTCCTGGGGGCAGCAGACAGGTCTGACCTTTTATGTGTTATATTTTGAGGGCAAAGGCTTCCCACTGTATTCTGCAGAAATACTGCTGGGATCATTCCTAGTTGGCGCCATAATTGGCAGAATATTCTGGGCAGGGATAGGTTACAGGATACACAAAGGTTCGCGATGGCATGCAACATATTTGATAATGTTTCTATCTGGCTTTCTCTATATAGTGTTATCACAGATTCCTGATCAATTTGCAGTTCTGCTTCCATACTCCGTCATTTTGGGGATGAACGCTGCTGGCTGGAATAGCACGTTCGTCACCGCTGTATCAGAAATGGCTGGAAAGGGTCGGGTTGGACTTTACAGCGGGATGGCGCTCATCACTCTTGGTCTTGGAACCATCATAGGAACACCAGTCTCAGGTTACATACGTGATTCTACCGGATCTTACTCCCAGATGTGGATTGTTCTGGGAAGTGTTCAGATAATAACGTCACTTCTAATGCTACTAATACAAATAATAAGAGAACGAGGAAAAATAAGCGTATTGTAAAAAGTGCATTGAATACCAAGTGTGTTGCATAATTCCCCTGTATTATGAAATACAGGGGAGTGATTGTCTGTTATGACACCACAGCCAATCGAAACTCTAGGTAATAGAGGCACAAGAAGATATTGGATCGGATACTGCACCATTGTACCGTTGTAAATATAAAGGGAGAATCCTATAGATTGAAGGACAGAAGAAAGAATTCTTTACCAACAATGAGAAGGGAGTGAGAGAGATGAGGTAACTGGTCAGTCTGATGTGCCCTATCTCTTCATCCTGGTTTAGCGCTCCTTCTTATTAAGGACGGTGTATCTTCGATGAAGCTTTTCCCCCTCAGCTTTGCTGTATAATATACAGAAAAGATCCTCGTATAGATCTCAGCGCCCCTCTCTGAAACTGTGAAACATCATTGATCTACTATTTTAGTAGCATTAAGATAGTCAGTGGGTGCATAGAAACTGTATGTGTGCCCGTTCACAGTGAATGTCACTGGATACTGGCTTTCATAGTATGAGATGGAATAGTTTGAGCCATTTACTACTGAAGAGCTGGAAAATCCAGAAGTAAGACTATCTGCATTGCTTCCTGCTACAAAGCTGATCGTCGAGAAGAGATCGAGGACATCTCCAGTTAGTGCAATTGATTTTGCAATGAGTGTGGTGGCATCTGCTACCACTGCTGCCTCTGAAGTATCTGCATCTGCTCCATTTAATGCTGCAAGTGTATCTGATATTGCAAGGCCGAGTTCAAGCGATGTTGAGAAGACTGCAAGGGCAGTTGAAACATCCTTTATCACGGATGCTGCGTTGGAATATGCGTATATATTAGACCATATGTTGTAAGCCTGATAACTAATGTTTGATCCTTCCCAGTTGAGAACAAAAGATCCGTTGCTAGCAGTTTCCAATAGTTTATGTACAATGATGTTCACTTCAATCGGGACATCTTCAGCAATCATCTTTATGCCGTTAACACTGGCTATATTAACAATAGATGCCTGGGTTCCGAGGCCGTCCTTCTTGATCCTGACTGTCGTGGTTTTTATTAGATGAACTGTGGAGAATTCACAGTTAGAGTTCCAGACACCTTCGTATTCTTTTGTGGTTTTGTCCGTGTATCTGATGTAATGGGTGAACTCGTAGGTCACGTTTGCGATTCCAACTATACCGGTTGTATAGTTTTGTGCCTGGTTTGAAGAGGCTCCTAATTTTTCGGCTATGGATTTGGTAACTACGCTACTTCCATTTATCGAGGCCGAACCCGATATATTTGTCACATGCTCAAATGAAGGCGAGGTGGACATAGTGGATGATACCTGTCCAGAAGAGCTTTCGTAGGCATTAGCGGAGTTGAGACCGATCTCGCCATTAAATACCGTAAGTGAAGCAAAAAAAACTATCTGGCTATTTCCATAGTATGTGCCATTCGAAAGATGCACCGCCTCCACAGGCAGGATAACGGGACTGTGCATGTCTTGTGAATCTGTATAGTTGACCGACAGGACATCATTGCATGTGGAATAGCAAGTCTCATTGTAGTAGAAGTTGGAACACTGATCTGGAGTGAATAACTGGGAAGCAGCGGTGCGAGATGAGTTACTCGAAACATGCAGAACCTGTGAAGGAGTGGAAGGAAAACTCAGGTTCAAGTACATTGCATAATTGTCAAAGGAAACAGTTGAATAATTGTCGGGGTTAACCTGCGTTCCATTGAACCACTGTGATAACTGTGTTGCATTATAATCTGTGGAGTTCTGCATCACAACGTTCTTTGGATTGTATGGCAGGTTGTTGTAATACGAATATATTGAGACATTGTCACCTGAATAGACAGTTTCATATGCATTGACTGTGAGAGAAGGCATGTTAAATCCGGTGTCAGTGGAGAATGCAGAGATCCATTCCTTGGCTATCGTGTTGAATGCAGGAGAAAGAAACAACTCTGATGTACTGTTGCTTATCGTCTGATTGAGAAGAACCATGTAATAACTGTTATTTCCTGCCGATTGGGATGGTATCGTAAGGTTATTGTAACCGGTGATGCCAAAGGCATCCGGAGCAACAGAGTCTACCTGAATTGTTGTAGAAACTGTTTCGTTTCCTGTGGTCTTCGGAGGATTAAGTATTTGAACTATGAGTTTTGGACCAAAAGAAGCATGATGACCCACAGGGGCATCTTTCAGGAGTGATGGATATATGACAGCAAAGGCAGCAATTACAATCACCACAGCAAGGCTGATTGCAATGACCCTCTTCCATTTGTTGGATAAAGACATATAATAACAATTTACGATGACTTAATAAAATTTCCGCTATCAGAGTAACTGGTCAGTCTGATGTGCCCTATCTCTTCATCCTGGTTTAGCGCTCCTTCTTATTAAGGACGGTGTATCTTCGATGAAGCTTTTCCCCCTCAGCTTTGCTGTATAATATACAGAAAAGATCCTCGTATAGATCTCAGCGCCCCTCTCTGATCTGGATCCGCCTGATATTTTCCTGTATATCACGGATGGTCTCAGTGCCCTCTCTGCCCTGTTGTTTGTTGCCTCAACTTCAGGATCCATGACGAAACGGAAGATCCATTCCTTCTTCATTTTCAGAAGGTTGTTAACAAACTTTCTCGATCTCCCGTGTTCATAATCTGAGTCCAGCAGGAAGACAAGCTTGTGATGAAGATTCTCCACATCATCCATGGTGCCATGGCCGTTGAAGGACTTCGCATCATGGAATACTGTCTGAACAGATCTCATGATCCTGGTGCCCTCATCACCGTAGAACTGTTCCAAAGAACGTTGAAGGTTATCTATGATCTTCTGATCCCTGGGTGTCTCTGTGATGTTGATCCACATCAGCCAGGTGACATTCCATCTCCCTTATGTGTCATGACAGAGTTCACAATATCCCTGAAACCCATTTTCTTATCTATGAAGAGTGTGGAGAGAGTGGATCCTGCACTGTAGCTTTTCAGCACAATATCACTCATGCCTGACTCAAGCATTGCTGCAAGATTATCAGCCGTACCCACACTGATCTCCTTAACAATGGTGGGTACACCATTGATCTTTTTCTTCCACCTCAGTACAAGGTAACGATTCTTTCCGGAACGCTTGAAAGTGTAATACGGCATATTATGAGTGTTGTGCCCACACTAATAAATATTTGCATATAAAGTAATTCAGAAATAACCATAATAAAGGCAAAAATAAGATCTGTAATATTTGTCAAAAGTGTGTACCCACACCATAAGGATGAGAAAACAGGGCATTATAGGGATTTTCCAAGAATACTCAGATGGATAGGTGTAAAGTCACGATCATTCTATTAATATAATGCATTCATTATATATGGATCTTTCGGTTCATAACACTGCATCCGCTTAAAAGTGAGGCACACAAGACTGAACTGTTACTGAACACCGAATTACTGATATATTCGGCAAACCTCATGGAAAGATGCGGCTTGATCACGATCTTGTTTCATCTGTGCTGAAGACAGACGGTTTTCTGAGATCTTTCACCCTGCTAAGCAGTACGATAAAACCGGAATCTGTGCATATAACAGTCGAGCTATCTGACAATCTGCTTAGGGTTGGACACATTATGAACGGAGGAGCCATAGCAACGATCATGGATTTTGCAGGAGGGCTTGTCGTCATGAACGACGAATCCGTGGTCAACGAGGTTACGACAAACCTTTCCATAGAATTTATCTCTGCTGTCGCGAAAGGGCCAGTGACAGTTGAAGCAAGGTTAATAAAGAGAGGAAAGACACTTGCTCACGTTTGCATAGATCTTTATGACAGCGATCATGTATTATGTTCGACCGCACTTGGTACCTGGTTCATATATCGGTGATGCTTACAATGTGCAACAAATGCCAAGAACCTTTCAGGAGACTCGAAGGAAAGAAAATAGTCATAGCCGTGACTGCGAGCATATCCATCTACAGGATCCCGGATCTAGCAAGGGATCTCGTAAAACTTGGAGCATCAGTAACTTGTGCTATGAGTGAATCATCCCAGGAACTGGTGAGCCCAGAAGTATTCAAGTGGGCTTCCGGAAGCGATCCTGTTACTTCTATAACCGGGAGGGTAGAACACATCTCTTTTTTCAACGATCCACATAATACGATCCTAGTGATCGCGCCTGCCACATACAATATACTAGGTAAGATGGCTGCAGGAATATCCGACGAGATACCGTCTCTTATGTTCGCTTATGCATTTGGCCATGGAGTGCCGGTAATCGTTGCCCCGGCAATGCATGAAGACATGCTGAGAAATCCGGTTATGGTAGATAACATTCGAAGGCTCAGTTCTCTTGGGGTCAGTTTTGTTTCCCCCCGGATAGAGGATGAAAAGGCAAAAATTTCCGAGAACATTAGCATAATTGATGAGATATACAGGTCTTTTAACCATGGCAACATGGATGGGAAGAAGGCTCTGGTAATCTCGGGGAGAAGCGAGGAATCCCTTGATCCTGTGAGGGTGATAAGTAACAGATCCACCGGTACCACTGGATACTGGCTGGCAAGAAACCTCTACAGGCTGGGTGCTTCCCAGGTAACGCTCATAGGAAATACAAGCCAGGCATTGCCGCCATACATCAACCAAATACATGCTGATTCCACCGATGACTTCTACAGAGAGACAAAGGCTGAACTGAAATCAGACACGTACGACATTGTTTTTGTTCCAGCAGCACTCTCTGACTTCTCTGTTACCAAGCAAAGCAGGAAGATTGAAAGCGGAAAAGAACTTTCAATCACTCTCAAGCCCAGGAAGAAGCTTCTTGATGCAATCCGGATGGAGCATAAAGGCACACTGGTTTCATTCAAGCTCGATCATGAAGGAGGGAAATTTGCTGGCCAGGGGAGCAAGGATGAATATATCGTCTTTAATGAGATCAGGCCGGAAGGACGGACATTCGGTGACAATTCAGCGGAATACAAGGTATTCGGCGGGGATGGGACGCATGAAATAATTGCTAATGGGAAGGAAGAGGCTACCTGGCGGCTCATTCTGCATGTTGCCGGGAAGTGAAACCTTGAGCATTGGTGAAATAAAAATTGCAGGGATGGAAATGTCCCTTTGCAGTCATGAGGAGTCTCTGGACCTCATAAGACACAGGATATCCCCGTTCATTGCAAAAGAAAAACCAGACTTCATTGTTCTTCCGGAAAAGTGGATCATGCAGCGATATGATGAGGACAGTGATAGACTGAAAGAAATCATGGACATCTTCTGTGAAATCTCCAGCAAGCATGACTGCACGATAGTTCCGGGGAGCTTAGGTATATACAGAAAGGGAAAGCTCTACAACTCCGCCCCCGTCATAAGCGAAGGGAAGTTAAGAGGCTGGTCAGACAAAATATCTCTTTACCGGATCGAGAAGAACGAATTCTCCTCAGGTGAAGAGATTGAAGTTTTCAACGGATCAGGTATCCCGTTCAGTGTAGCAGTGTGCTACGATCTTGATTTTCCTTATTACACGAAGGTCGCAATCAGGAAGGGGGCAAGGCTGCTCATAAATCCATCTCTCATACATGAGCGGTTCCACGACATGTGGCATATATATGTCACAGGAAGGTCTCTGGAAAGCAGAATTCCAGTAGTATCCGTCAACTCATCCAGCCCGCCATTGAATGGAAGGTCTATTGGAACCATACTGGAAGAAGAGGAAGGTGGTGTCATGATAAGGACAGTCAGGGCTTCACGATCAATACTGTCCTATACCGTTGACATGGACAAGACGGTTCCAATGATCGAGAAGAGGATGAATGAAGACCCCGGGATATACTCAATCTGGAACAAATGACATGATCAGAGACGCCACTTCTTTGTAGTGTTCTGTCTGAGGCACATGTCCTGCTTCCCTTATAATATGGAGGGCACTTCCACTTATATTCTCATGCATTATTCTCCCATAACTCTGAGGGATCAAAGAATCATGCTCCCCCCAGATTATTAGGGTATTGCTTCTTATTCTTCGCAGATCAGACGGGTTGATTCTCTCATCTGGTCTGGAGTTATTCTCAAGCATCTTCTGGATTACTTCACGCCTGTTGTACCTGCTCATCATCACCACTCTATCCAGGAAGGCCTCCGACATCTCGGTATTGCCCTCTCCTATTGATGGATTCAATCCAGCTGAATCTATCAATACCAGATACTCAGGCTTAGGATCATATTGCAGTGCATATCTAAGAGATACCCACCCTCCATACGAATTCCCAACAAGGCCAAATGTGTTACAATGAAGCGACATAATGAATTCATTCAGCATACTGCACTGATCAGATATAGTACAGCCGGCGGGAATTACACCTGACCTTCCCTGGCATAGAAGATCCAGAAAATAGAGGGCAATTCTGTTATCAAGGAGACCCGTTAGCTTGAGCCATGTGTTCCCGGTTCCTCCAAGGCCATGCATAAATATGAACGGAATTTTTCCAGGGCGGTAAAGATAGGATACATCCCCCAATGACGACTTGAATGTGTGTCTTTCCATCCTCGGACCTTCATGACAGCATAGCAGATATTGTTTCCGTAACTAATCGGAGTGGCAGATGCGATTCGCATAAGGATTATTTATATCTCATAATAATTAAGTATGCCAGAAAACGGAAAATTTGTTTATATGTTCGAGGAGGGGAGCCAGAAAATGGTTGATCTCCTTGGAGGAAAGGGTGCAGGCTTATCTGAAATGTTGAACCTTGGGTTAACAGTTCCGCCGGGTTTTACAATCACTACAGAAGCCTGCAGGCGCTACATGAAACAATCGGCTTTCCCGGATGGAATGCTTGACCAGGTCATGAAGGCACTGAAGAAGGTCGAAACCCGAAGCGGAAGAAAGTTTGGAGACGCAAGCAATCCTCTTCTCGTCTCCGTTCGATCTGGCGCTCCAATAAGCATGCCTGGTATGATGGATACCATTCTAAACGTAGGTTTGAACGACAGCACTGTCGAGGGATTAGCAAAGCTGACTGGAAATACAAGATTCGCTCTCGATTCATACAGGAGACTTTTACAGATGTATGGAACAGTTGTTCTCGGCATACACCACGAGGATTTTGAGGACGTACTTTCCAGCATAAAGAGGAAGTATTCCCGGAAAACCGATGTCGATCTGACGGAGGAAAACCTCAGGGAACTGATTTCTTCATACCTCGATATCTACAAGAAGCGAGGAAAGGAATTCCCACAGGATCCCTACAAGCAGCTCGAGATTGCGATAGAGGCTGTTTTCAAATCATGGAACGCGGAAAGGGCAAAAGCCTACAGGGAGATAAACCGGATATCCGATGAGATGGGAACGGCAGTTAACGTCGTTGCTATGATCTTCGGGAACATGGGAAACGACTCGGCCACCGGAGTGGCATTCACCAGAGACCCTAATACAGGCGAAAATAAGCTATTTGCAGAATACCTTCCAAACGCTCAGGGTGAAGATGTCGTATCAGGATCCAGAACGCCAAGATCCATTGTTGATCTAGAGAAGGAGATACCAGCTGCATATGCTGACCTGATAAAGTTCATCGGGATATTAGAGGACCATTACAGGGATATGCTTGACATTGAGTTCACAATAGAGCAGGGAAAACTCTATATGCTGCAGGTCAGGGTAGGGAAGAGAAGTGCCAGGGCTGCACTAAAGATTGCGGTCGATCTGGTCAAGGAGAAGAAGATAGACGAGAAGACTGCAATTATGCGAATCGGCCCGGAAACACTTGATTCCATACTTCATCCACAGATAAAGAAGACAGGTAAGGAAGTAGAGCTCGCCAAAGGCCTGGCTGCATCGCCGGGTGCAGCCATCGGTACTGTTGTTTTCTCCTCATCAAGGGCGGTCGAACTAGCAAAGGAGGGGAAGAAATTGATACTCGTCCGACCAGAAACCACTGCTGATGATGTCAGAGGAATGTCTCTTTCCCAGGGTTTCCTCACACAGAAAGGAGGCATGACTTCACATGCAGCAGTAGTGGCGAGAGCCATGGGAAAACCCGCAGTAGTGGGAGCTGAGGAGATAACTGTTGACACAAAGGCTGGAATACTTAAAGCAAGAAACTTCAGCTTAAAGGAAGGGGATACAGTCAGCTTGGACGGAACTACCGGAACTGTTTACAAGGGCACTATAGAACTCGAGAACGCGAAGGCGTCGGAGGATCTGGACACTATACTTACATGGTGTAACAGGTACAGGAAACTTGGAGTAAAGGCAAACGCGAACACACCTGAGGAGGCAAAGCTGGCGAGAGAAAATGGGGCAGAAGGTATCGGCCTTGCCAGAACTGAAAGGATGTTCCTCGGGGGTGATCGTATACCAATAGTCAGGAGCATGATACTCAGCACCACCACTGAAGAGAGGCAGAAATACCTCAACAAGCTACTTCCAATGCAGCTTGCCGACTTCGTGGAATTCTTCAGGGTGATGGAAGGGTACCCGGTTGTAATAAGACTTCTTGATCCTCCACTGCATGAATTCCTCCCCGACAAAGAATCGCTTATAAACGAGATTAACAGCCTGCAGAACAGCAGATCTCTTCTTGGTGGAAAAAAGGAAAAAATCGATGAGCTTAAGAAGCTGCTTGAAACTGTTAAGAATCTTGAGGAATTCAATCCAATGCTTGGCTTCAGGGGATGCAGGATCGGTCTGCTGTATCCTGAAATCTATGAAATGCAGGTCAGGGCAATAATGGAAGCAGCAAAACAGGTGGATGCTGAAGGACGTGAACTTCTGCCTGAAATAATGATTCCTCTGGTTGGTCACCCGAACGAACTCAAGATCATCAGGGAAAGGCTGGTAAAGGTGATTGAAGAGGTCCTGGGTCCAAAGAAGATCGACTACAAGCTTGGAACCATGATTGAAGTGCCCAGATCATGCCTGGTAGCAGACAAGATCGCGGAATACGCAGACTTTTTCTCATTCGGAACAAACGACCTCACGCAAATGACATACGGTTACAGCAGAGACGATGCTGAGGGAAAATTCATCTCAAAATACCTTGAACAGAACATCATTGAGTTTGATCCCTTCAACACTATTGACAGGGATGGCGTGGGAGAATTGATGAGAATAGGCGTGGAAAGAGGCAGAAAGACCAGGAAAGACCTGGAAATAGGTATATGCGGGGAACAGGGTGGAGATCCCCAGACCATAGAGTTCTGTCATGAGATAGGACTAGACTATGTGTCGTCCTCACCATTCCGGATCCCGGTCGCAATACTTGTCGCAGCAAGGGCAAGCATCAAATCAGAGAAGACGGGGGACGAGTAAGTCCGCCAACTGGTTCTTTGCCACTCCTTCGCTTGCGACCAATACCCAGGAAGACTGACTGCTGTTGCCATGGCGAAAGATAGCGCTTTATCTAGAGTATTTTCTATTCAGGAGATGGGATTCTATAACATGAAAATACCATGTCAATGATTTTTTGCTTCTTTTGCTATCACAATTTAATAAGTGAAAATTATGTATCGGATGAGCCTAGTTACACACTGGCTTTCCTATTTCATCATTCAATATGCGTCACATATACGAATGGAAACATAGGGGATGCTGCCTTCTTCTGGTATCGTCTCCTCCCTGAAGATCCGAGCTTTCTTGCTCAAACAATTGTAAATTGTTCAGACAATCAAAATGCACATTTTTCTCATCAATCTGGCTTTTAATGTCAGAGGTATGATAACCGGCTCTATCTAGTTCCTATGCGAAGTCAATAAACATCATAAGTCAGCTTGTAATATTGGTGCAATGCCATTTGATGATCTGCATGACTACGTTCAGTTCCTGGCAAAGAGGAACGACCTCAGGATAGTTAAGGAAGAGGTCAATCCAGACCTTGAACTCACTCAAATTCTCAGCGAGGAAGAGCGAATAGGCAGTTCCCACACACTTGTCTTTGAAAATGTCAAGGGATCGAAAATTCCTGCGACAGGGAATCTATTCTCCACCAGGGAAAAGATGCTGGCTATACTCGGAGACGAGCCTGCAAACATCGGCGAGAGATTGCGCAATCTCACTAGGATGCCTGATCAGTCCGAATCTATGATATCAAGGGGTTTTGAAATGTGGAGGGAGCTTGGAGGAGTCAGGCCAAAGATTGCTGGTTCAATGCCGGGCGGGTACAAAGAATTAGAAACTGTGGATCTATCAAGATACCCGATCACGAAGACATGGCCACAGGACGCAGGAAAATTCATAACCCTTCCGGTAGTCATAACAAAGAATCCGGTAACCGGCGCACGCAATGCTGGAATGTACAGGATGCAAGTCTTTGACAACGAAACCACAGGTATGCACTGGCATATACACAAGGGTGGATCATCCCATTTTCTAGCACAGGGAAAGAAAGAAATGGATGTTGCAGTCGTGATAGGTTGCGATCCTCTCACAATGTTTTCTGCAGTAGCTCCCCTTCCGGAGTTCCTGGATGAATTTTCATTTGTGGGTCTTATCGGTAAAAAACGAATGGAACTTGCAAAGGGGGTGACAGTGGATCTTGAGTATCCTCGCAACGCAGAGATCGTGCTTGAAGGTTACATTGACCCTGCAGAGACGAGGACTGAAGGGCCGTTTGGGGATCATACTGGTTATTACTCCCTGGAAGATGAGTTTCCTGTTTTCCATATAAAAAAGGTAATAGAAAGAGACGGTGCAATGTATCCCACAACAATTGTAGGAAAGTTATGGCATGAGGATGTTGTTATCGGGAAGGCAGTGGAAAGAATGTTCCTGCCGCTGATACAGATGCAGTTCCCTGAAATAGTTGATCTCAACACGATGGAAGAAGCAGTCTTCCATGACATGGTTGTAGTATCAATAAAGAAGAGGTACCCAGGACATGCAAAGAAGATGATGTTCGCCATGTGGAGCTTTGGGCAGCTAATGTTCTCAAAGATCGTCCTGGTTGTTGATGATGACATAAATGTGCATGACAGGAAACAGGTCATATGGGCTCTAGGCACCAGGGTAGATCCAGAAAGGGATGTTCTAATAGTGCCAGGCACTCTTACAGATACGCTGGATCATGCATCGCCAATAATCAACTACGGTTCAAAAATGGGAATAGACGCCACCAGGAAGACTGCAGCCGAAGGTTACAACCGAAAATGGCCTGACGTTCTGGAAATGTCCGAAGAGGTCGCAAAGAAAGTAAAAGAGAGGTGGTCTAAGCTTGGCCTTTGAATTTTTGCGGAAGGTTTCACAGTTTATCAAGATAGAGCACACAGTATTTGATCTCCCTTTTATATTCAGCGGTGCGGTTATAGCATCCAGGGGAGCATTCCTTCCGCTTACTTTTTTGCTCATACTCATCGCTGCTGTTTCGGCAAGAGCAGCAGGAATGTCGATCAACAGGATAGAGGGCAGGACCTGGGACCGGATAAACCCAAGAAAGAAGGACTGGGTCCTAGTCAACGGGAAGCTTTCGCTTAAGTCAGCAATCCTCCTTACCGTTCTGTTTTCAGCAATTTTTGAGATTGTCTCCTACTCCCTTAATGACTTGGTCTTCCTGCTTTCACCAATAGTGCTCTTCATGTTCATCACTGACCCTATTATGAAGAAGATAACTCCATGGAGGCATATTTACATGGGAGCAACAATCGGTTTGGGAGTGATGGGCGGATATCTTGCAGTAACACCACTTCTTCCATCTACCCCTCAGATTTACCTGATATTTCTTTCCAGCACTCTGTGGATAGCCGGCTTTGACATGATATATGTGATACCTGACATTGAGACAGACCAGAGGCTGGGGCTGAAGACTGTTATGACCAGATTCGGCACTGATCGTGGTCTTCTTATCTCCACGCTCACTCATGCGCTTTCATTTACTGCCATGCTTGTTGTCGGGCTTTACCTGGATTCCTTCTGGTACTTTCTCATGCTAGTGCCGATCCTTGCGCTCATGATCCTCCAGCACCGCATAATTGACCCAAAGAATCCTTCAACTGTTAAAGCATCGTTTTTTGGTGCAAATTCAGTCATTGGCTTCCTTTTCCTGCTGGGAATAGTGCTTTCATACAGTGTCGGATCCATTTGACACGTATGACCTGTAGACAGAAAAATAGAAAATAGCCAGAAGGCTGATTGATATGAGGCCGAGTGAGGCTATTGAACCCCAGACTTCAAGCCCCCGGTATGCGAAGAAAAACATCAGAAAAGATCCAATCGATGGACCCACGGCCCTGCCGCCCGAATTTGCCATGCTGAGGAATCCCATATAACGCCCAGTTTTCCCGGCAGGGGCAATCCTCGAAACAACAGTGTTCATTCCGGGTGTGGTCAGGTTCTCGCCTACTGTTATAAATACCATGTCAAGCATGAGCCCGTACAGGCTCGTGGAGAAAGCCACAAGGAAGTAACCCAGAGAATAGAATAGGGAACCAAGAATCATCACATTCACAACGTTGAGTCTCCTGGTCATCCATGTCATTGGGTACTGACCCAGGACAACGACAAGCCCGTTTACTGCGTATATATAGCCAAGCTGTTGCTCAAGAATGCCAACTATCTTCGTTGAATATACAGGCAATGTGACAGAGAACTGCGATGCAACAAGTGTAATGAAAAATGTTCCTGCAGCGAAAAGCATTATCTTCTTATCTATTGAGTAACCACCTATCCTGGAAGCTGATGCTTCATGTCCTCTGTCTACCAGCACCCTGATAATCAGGACAAGTTGCAGAACATTCGTTACTGACATCAGCATGAAAATATATCCGACGCTAATTCCTGCAATATAACCGCCAGTTATTGGTCCAATTGCCCAGCCTATGTTTGACATGATCCTGTAGATGGAATACGCGGAGTTTCGCTCCTTTATTGTTGTTACATCTGCAACCAACGCAGATGCAGATGGAAAGATGAGAGCGCCTGATATTGAGCTGAGCACGAAAACACCAGTTATGATCAGGAAGCCTGCGCCCGAAAGAACCAGGATCGACAGTATCAGGTAGATGAAAAAACCCACAAAGGAACCCAAGACGAGTGTTTTCTTCCTTCCAACCCTGTCTGCAAGATATCCTCCAAGAAAGCTGAAGAGGGAAGAACTGACAGAGAGCAGTGTAAATATTATCCCCACATAGAATATTGATATGCCCAAGGTGACATTGAAGTAAATTGCCATGAAGGGCCAGCTTGCGCCAAAACCAATGCTCCTTATGCATGATGCAATTGAAACAACCCAGAACTGCCTGTTCCCGAGATAAAGAGATTCATAAATACGGTCTGCCAGGTTGTTTCGCCCCTATGAATCGGTATAATCGCCATAAAGATAAACGCACTTATCACTCATATGAAAAGGCATAATTTTAAGCGTTGAGTAAGATTATTGGTGAGATGTGGGACGTTGTTTCTTATAGCCCGCTTCGAGTTAGCCTTGCCGGTGGTGGCACTGATATTCCACCCTACTCGGATCTCTATGGTTCTGCAGTTGTAAACACAACAATTGATCGCGGCGTCACCCTCAAGTACAAGTTTGATCAGAAACCTCTCGAAATTTCATCAAGAGATTTCTTCCGAAGCAGCATAGTTGGAAAGCATACAAGAAGAAAGGGTCTGCAGGAGAGACTCGCGGATCTGTTCACCGATTTCGGTATCGGCAACGGTAGGCTACTTATTAACAGCGATGTACCGCCTGGTTCAGGTCTTGGATCATCAAGTTCTCTTATTCTAGCTGCTCTTAATCTTATCCACATCGTAAGAGGTGAGACCAGCTCAAGGGAAGAGCTTGCAGCCGAGGCTTACAGGCTGGAAAAGGAATACTTTGGAATAACATTGGGAAAACAGGATCCTTATGCGATCTCTTTCGGCGGTTTCAAGTACATGGAGTTCAACAAAGATTCTTTCAACCTGAGTTTCTTTGATGAATCAAGTGAATTTATCAGTAACCTCCAGTCCTCAATGCTTCTTGTTTATACTGGAAAAACAAGGGAAAGCAGCAGAATACTTAAGGAACAGGTTGCGCGGTCAGGTAAAGGAGATAAAAAGATTATCGAACGCCTTGACAATCTAAAAAGGCTCGCGATCGAGATGAAGGTTGCAATAGAGAAGGAAGATTTCCAGTCGATCTGCAGCATCATCAACAAGGGATGGGAACTGAAGAAATCGCTAGGCAGTGAGGTCTCAAACGATACAGTGGACAGGATTATAGAAAAGGCATTCGCAAACGGAGCAATGGCTGCCCGCCTGCTTGGTGGTGGCTCGCAGGGTTTTGTGCTTATTCTCTCTGATCCCGGGAACACTGAACTTCAGAAAGAAATGCTCAACCATTCTACGTTCGTAGTCAGGGTCTCATTCGACAGGAATGGATCTCGGATAGTTTCTCAATAGTCAATTATTGCTTTCTGAATCTTTTACAACATCCTGTTTTCTCACAAGAGAGGCGAATCCTATCGAAAGGATCAGTATCCCAAATATTGCAACCGAATAAAGGGAAGAGCTTATTGACCCGCCTGGGGTGGATACACCCGGTTGATAAAGTGCGAGGGAAGCTACTATAATACCAATGGCCCCTCTTGACCCAAGGACACCCATCGTTGTCTTAGGCTTTACCTCCCTGATCGTTTTTCGTGAGGCAAGATATGTTAAAGTACCTCCAATCCCTGCTGAGAGGAGAACCAGTACTGATAGAATTTTCAAGTATCCTTCTCCGGGAATAGTCACTTCGAGACCTGCGATGCTGAAATAAATTGGAATAAAGAAGCTGTCGTTTAATCTTGACAGCGTCCTCTTAAGCTTCCCGTTAAGGTCTTCGCCTAGGACAACGTCGCTTATCAATATTCCTGCGAAGAATGCCCCAAGGACATAGGTCACGCCTATCAGTTCGAAAAGAAGAGATACGAACAGGGCACCAACTATAACAGCACCAAAAATAATCTTCTCGCCCCTATCCATGGCATGTATTCTGTCAAAGAATCCCATTACCTTCTGCGAGTTCTTTCTGATTGTGCGGTCAATTGCGACAACAATTGCAAGAAATATTATTATTCCAGGAACTTCTATATAAATCTTCTTAGTATCAAGAGTTATAGATGTCACAGCGAGGGCAATTATGTCGGAGATTATGACTGATGCGAGTATCAGGTTCCCGGCATTCATCTTCAACATATTGTTATCCTTGAGAAGAACAGATATTATGCTTATAGAAGGAACTCCAATCGCTATGGAAAGGACTAAGGACTGTACCAGGTCAAGATTCAGGAACATGAATGAAACATATATCATTATCAAGACGGGTATTATGAAACTTGTAAGTGTTAGCAGAATGCTTTTTCCTATACCAGCCCTGAAGGTATCTGTCGTAGCTTCGATACCAATATATAGGATAATGAAGAAAAGGGATATTTCAGAAATTGAGCTGAATATCGCACTAGGCTGAATATAATTGAGGATTGCAGGTCCAAGGATCACTCCAGCGAGTATTTCACCGACAATCGCAGGCACTCCGTATCTCTGGAGGAACTCTCCGAGTATGAGCGCTATTATAAGCAGCAGAAGAATTGATGTTATCAGGGACGTAAACCCAGATTTGCGTCACATTCAATAAATGTTGTTACTGTAATGATAATTTTTTGTAGGTAGCCTCAGAAAATTGAGGCTATTCCCATAATTACATAATGATTGAGCATTATTGCAATAAAGAGGACGGAAACCGTATTTACAACCTTGACGAGCGGATTTATTGCGGGGCCTGCTGTATCCTTTGTTGCATCTCCAACGGTGTCGCCAACGACAGCAGCCTTATGCGCTTCGGAACCCTTGCCTCCATATTCGCCCTGCTCTATGTACTTCTTTGCATTATCCCAGGCTCCTCCTCCCACGGTCATCATTATTGCAAGCGGGAAACCTGAAAGTATTACGCCAATAATGAGGCCGCCCAACGCGAGGGGGCCAAGAACAAAGCCCATAATGATTGGGGTCAACACTCCTATCATTGCAGGTATCATGAGTTCATGCAGCGCCTCTTTAGTCACAATGTCAACTGCCTTGCCGTAATCAGGCTTCTCGGTCCTGTTCAGTATGCCAACATGCTCCCTGAACTGCTTCCTCACCTCTTCGACTATTGCGTAAGCTGCTTTTCCGACTGAATTCATCAGGTAGGATGTGAAGAAGAATGGCAGCATAGCTCCGACGATTAAGCCAACCAGGACAAGTGGGTTATCTATAGGAACTACGCTAAATGCAGGTACACTGTCTATTTCAATTTTAAACGCAGCAAACAAAGTCAAAGCTGCCAATACAGCGCTTCCTATTGCATACCCCTTGGTAACAGCTTTTGTCGTGTTTCCAACGGCATCAAGCGGATCAGTAACTTCTCGCCTGGTTTTCTCATCAAATCCAGACATTTCAGCAATACCGCCTGCATTGTCCGTAATGGGGCCGTACGCATCTATTGAAATGATTATGCCAGTCGCAGAAAGCATGGCAGCAGCAGCAACGGCAATACCATAGAGGCCGTATGTTGTTGAGGCAAAATAATCTGAAGTTATACCGAATGATATTATAATACCGGTTATTATCACAATTGCAGGAATAAAAACGGCCTGAAGTCCATACGATAGTCCAGTAATTATGTTTGTCCCCGTCCCGGTTGTTGAGGCTTTGGCTATCTTTGCAACCGGGGCATACCTTTCAGACGTGTAATATTCAGTGACATAGACAAAGATAAGCATTATTATTATGCCTATCACGGCGTCAAAGAACAGAACTGTTACATTCCCCATCAGAAGGTATATTACTATGTAAAAGCCAATGATTGAGAATATCACTGTTGCGATGAGACCCTTGTAAAGCGCCCCCATGATCCTCTGCTTCGGCCCCTTCTTTACAAAGAATATCCCAAGTATTGTTGAAAGAAGGGCTACAGCACCAAGAACAAGTGGGAATATAACATAGCTTTTAGGAAGCTTGAGAAGAAAAGCCAGAAGGAGTGATGCCAGAGCCGTCACGACAAAAGTTTCGTAGAGGTCGGCACCCATTCCCGCACAGTCACCTACATTATCACCAACATTATCTGCAATGACGGCGGGGTTTCTCTCATCATCTTCGGGGAGACCCTGCTCTATCTTCCCAACAAGGTCAGCTCCTACGTCTGCACCTTTTGTAAATATACCTCCGCCAACTCTAGCGAACAGGGAAACAATAGATGCACCAAAGATGAACCCTATCATCAGTTCAGGATTATCATATAGAATCTGGAAAGATACCAGGCCAAGCAAAGCAAGTGAAATCACGGTTAGCCCAGTAACACTACCACCGCGTATTGCGACTGCGAGTGCCGGATTCAATCCGGACCTAGCACGAATAGCCGCTCTGGCATTTGCTCTGACTGAGATATTCATACCAATAAGGCCTGCTACTGCAGATCCCAGTGCTCCTACAAGGAATCCAAGTGCAATTTTCCACCCATCGGTGAAACCTTCGTAAGCATAAAACGCAGCGAATATTACTATTGTAAGAATAATCACGAAGATGAATACTGTTGTATACTGCCTCCTCATGAATGCATTTGAGCCATTTTTTATGTAATCTGAAATTTCCTGAACCCTTGGATCGTCTACTTTTATTTTTAGCAAGAGATAACTCTGAATACCTGCATAAATCAGTCCAATAATTGATGCGACAAGAACAAATAATTCCCATCCCAGAATCGTACCATACATCAGAGAGGGATAGTATATCATTTAAAATTCTTTTTCTTAAGATATTTAGTCAATCACTTTCCTGAACACGACCCGGTTGATTTTAATCATACAAGAGGCAATGATACAGAGATTGAATTCAGAAAGAATAGTAATATTATGATTGACCTGCGTATCGTCTCCTCTGCAAGCAAGGAGAATCAACAACCAGCTGATCCAGATAAGGGGACCAGTAAGAATATTCTTACTGGTTATTCGGTTTCAAAGTAGGTATAGAATATTGGAGACCTTGTCCCCTTCCTTTATTCCCAGTCCTTTTCCCCCAGTCGTAACACCGACCACCTTCGCATTCAAAAGAGACTCCAGATCCTTGACTCCAGTCACCCTGACTGCAATATCATTCAGTTTTTCTGCAGCTTCAAGGTTCAGGTAACCGCACATCACGAACCCTTTCTCACCCTTAAGCAGCACGAGGGGTGCGCCCATCATTTCAATCTTCACGTACGTATATGATTTGCTTGCAATCTTTACAAATTCAGTGTATATCATGGCTGGATATATGATAGATAATTATATTTTCATCCCCTCTTTCTGGTATACCAACATAAGAGTATAGTACATATTGACCATAAGGATTCATGAATGTACAAAGCTTGTGGCACACAATTCCCAGGGGAGAAGATTGCCCTGATATATTCAACATGATCGTTGAGACTCCAAGGGGAAGTAAGTGTAAATTTGAAATTAGCAAGAAATTCAGTGGAATAATACTGGATAGAGTACTGCATCATTCAGTTATGTACCCTGCTGAATATGGTCTGATTCCACAGACATACTATCTCGACAACGATCCGATAGACGTAATTCTGCTTATGTCTCAACAGACATTTCCCGGCGTTGTTATACAGGGAAAGCCAATCGGGCTGCTTGAGATGGTCGATCAGGGAGAGCAAGATAATAAAGTTCTAGCAGTTGCAACCAAGGATCCTATTTACAAGGATTATGAATCCATTGAACAGTTACCGGAACATTTACCAAAGGAGATTTCAAACTTCTTCGAGATTTATAAACTCCTAGAGAATAAAAAAACCACTGTAAAAGGTTGGCTTGGCAAGGAAGAAGCTTTAACTGAGGTCCGCAGATCCATGAAGATGTATGACAATAAATTCAATCTGTAGAGCCAAGATCTTCCGCCTGCCTTAACAATATATCTATTAACTAAAATTTAATTAATTAAACAGAATCACTTATCAGATCCATGACCAAAACATAACTTTCGGTGATAAAAGACGACGTGAGAGCATCCTTTAAAATGAGCGCAGAACGCCTTACAAGTTAAATTTCATGAATTCCTGATTATATGCTTACTGCCTAACTTTTATCATAAATGGAGAAACAAAGAATAAAGAATGAAAATCTATTGAAAAATCGCTATATATTCACTGAAAAGCAATAAATATTGAAATCAGGTTCCCAAATTACATGCCTAACGTTACAAACCTCAGGGATTGGGAGCGCCTTTTCCTTGCTGGAAAGACAAAAGGAGTCTATCTGGCTCTTCTGTCCTTTGTGTTGTATTGTATTATGATATTATATAATAGAAAATTTCTGCTAGATTTTATTGGGGTAGAGATTGGAGCCTTCGCAAGCTTTGGTGTCTTAGTTGACCTGGTTTCCCATCTTTTCAGCGATCTATATAGATCAGATCTGACTACCAACCAGTGGATCTACCGTATCAGACACGGCAGAACTCATGATGTCTATGGAATAATTGTGCAGTTTGTTGCATCGATCTTTGCCCTCAACAGATATATCTATGTTATTGTTTTGTGGATAATACTTGCTCTTGAGTTTTATTATATTGCTAAATCAAGGTTCTACCATTAGCAATACCCTTAGAGCCAACATTCACATTTATCTTTTCTTTTGAGATCTGGAGGAACAGGAAACTTCCTAAGAATAGCAGAAATATTGCAGAAACATGAGCCAGGCAAGCTGAATTCTACATCTATAGTCTAATAAGCATACATCAGGATTATTCAAAGCAAAGGACAGTCTTAGGATATTTCTCCAAAGTCAGGAAACTGTTTGATAAAAGAAGCAAAATACAATGGGCCCACGGTTTATATAAAAACCATTCAAACATTAGAGTGAATGTTAAATAGCTAGCAAAGGTTATATAGAAGTTTATTTTTACTATGCGATTAACATGATGGGTGGACAACCAATCTTCATACTTAAGGAAGGTACGAAAAGAGAATCAGGAAAAGATGCAATGCAGAACAACATTGAGGCGGCTAAGGGAATTGCCCAGTCAGTCAGATCCACACTTGGACCAAGGGGAATGGACAAGATGATGGTAGACTCGCTTGGGGATATCGTCATAACGAACGATGGAGTTACAATCCTGAAGGAAATGGATGTTGAGCATCCAGCTGCCAAAATGATGGTTGAAGTATCCAAGACGCAGGACAGCTTCGTGGGCGATGGAACTACAACCGCTGTCATAATCGCTGGTGCGCTACTGTCTGAGGCGGAGGGTCTCATAAAGCAGAATGTGCATCCAACAGTCATATCAGAGGGATACAGACTTGCTGCAAAGCAGGCAAAAGAAGTTCTTGAGAAAATGGCCAAAAAGGTCAGCATAAACGACGAGAAACTGCTCAGAAAAATGGCTGAAACCGCACTTAGCAGCAAGAGTGCATCCGGAAGCAAGGAAAAGCTTTCAAAGATTTCCTACGATGTCATAAAAAGCGTAGCAGAAAAGACATCAGACCGGTTTACCGTAGATTTTGACAACATACAGATTGTTAAAAAGAAAGGTGGAGAGATAGATGAGACAGAGATGATTTCTGGAATCATAGTGGACAAGGAAAAAGTTCACCCGGGTATGCCTGACTCAGTTCCTAATGCAAAGATAGCGGTGCTAAATGCTGCTCTTGAAATAAAGAAACCTGAGTTCGACACCAATATCAGGATAGATGATCCAAGTATGATACAGAAATTCCTCTCCCAGGAAGAGGATCTGCTCAAGGAAATGGTAGCCAAAGTCAAGAAATCCGGCGCAAACGTACTTATCACTCAAAAGGGAGTAGATGACCTTGCCCAGCACTACCTTTCAAAAGAAGGAATTTACGCTGTCAGGCGTGTAAAGAAAAGTGATATAGAGAAGCTCGCTAAGGCAACAGGAGCTACAATTGCTTCATCAATCGACGAACTTTCACCATCCGACCTGGGCTATGCTGCCCTTGTGGATCAAAGAAAGATCGATGATGACTATCTCACCTTCGTGACAGGCTGCAAGAATCCAAAAGCAGTCAGCGTTCTGGTCAGGGGAGGAACAGAACATGTCGTTGACGAAATCGACAGATCAATCACCGATTCACTACACGTTGTTGCAGCAGCCGTTGAGGACGGAAAGTATACTTCAGGTGGAGGCTCTTCTGCTTCTGAAGTTGCATTCAGACTCAGAGAGTTCGCGTCCAAAGTCGGCGGGAGACAGCAGCTCGCGATTGAGAGATTTGCAAACGCTCTTGAAGAGATTCCCAGGGCTCTGGCAGAGAATGCCGGACTTGATCCTATAGATATTCTCATAAAGATCAGGAGTTCACACGCCGAGGGGAAGAAGTATCATGGGCTGAACGTTTACTCAGGCGAGGTAGAGGACATGGACAAGGCAGGAGTTATCGAGCCACTTAGGGTTGGAATCCAGGCAATAGACTCTGCCACGGAAGCAGGCGTCATGATACTCAGAATAGATGACGTTATAGCTACGAAAGCATCAAGAGGCCCAAGCACACCCCCAGGCGGAGGCGCTGGTGGTGGAGACGAGGATTAATCCTCATTTTTCTCCTTACCCGTGAAAAACTCATTTTCCATTTTTATATTATTTCTTTGCAAAAATTCAAGAATCTTGTTTGATGTTTCTTCCAGTCTTTCCGGATCAAAGTAATATGTGCCAAGGCGTCTTTCCAGTATGTCACTGATAGTCATAGAACATTCAAAATTTATGGCTGATTCAATATTATTGTGCCATGGAAGACCGGGATAATCCAATCTGGGAACCTCATGCAGGACTTTTCCGGTGTGGATCTTTGATGAAACCATTTTTGCAACTCTGTATGCGACCCTGCGATAATCAGTCACCTTTCCACCAATCACAGTTATCGAGATGTCGTCTTCTATAATTTTAAAGTCCCTCGAGAGTTTACCCGGCTTGTTTCCTTTCCCATAGAGTGTTCTGATGCCCGCATATTCTGCGATGGGATCAGCCTTGGCCAAGGAATCGGATACAAACGAGCAACTCCTCATAACATAACTCCTCTCCTCGGAAGTGACTTCAAGATCATCAGGGGAATCAGTGAATGTATCCGTTGTACCCACAATAACGACCTTTTCTCGTGGAATCACAAACATCTGTCTCCCGTCAAGGGGAGACTTGAAGGCGACAGAATTCTTTCCTGGATATACGGATCGGGGATATATCAGATGGACTCCCTTGCTGAGTCTGGTGGTTTCTGGGCTAATCTTGCTTCCTGGAACAACCTCACGGATCCATGCACCTGCACAATTTATCAGCATCTTTGCTTGAATTTGAAACTCTACACCTGTTGTGACATCCATCAGTCTTGCCCTGATCCCTCCTGCAACTTTCTCCAGCCCAATGAAAGATACATAATTGAGGCATACTGCATTGTTTTCATGCGCTGATACAACATTCATAATAGTAAGGTAGGCATCGTCCGTAACGCAATCAGTATAGGTAAAATACCCATCTACATCTTCAGGGTACTCTCCTTTATTCTTTTTAAACTGGCTTGGCCTGCCACCGCCAAGTAATCGATAAAGCAGTAAACCTGCCCCGATAGTAAGTTTCCCGAACTGCCCCTTGCCTACTAGTATGTCGAACGTCTCCTTTCTTACAACATCAGAATGCTTGAGGAGGTAATTTCTCTCCTTCAGAAGGTTACGGGTAAGCTTCAATCTTCCCTGGGCAAGATACCTTAGCCCGCCATGTATGAGCTTCGAGGACTTTGACGAGGTCCCTGATCCAAAATCTGATCTGTCAACCAGAATTACACTTATGCCCGACTGTGAAAGCGCATTTGCCACACCAGAACCAATAATTCCTCCCCCTATTACTAGTACTTCAAAGGTGGTTCCCCTGCATCTAAGAATATCCTCAGAGCGTGTGGAATATGAGAACTGCTTCATTTTCTGCTTCCCCGATCAGGATGACCTTAATATCAGCTCGCCATATAAGCTCAAGCAGGACTGTCGAATTTATTAGCATGTAAATTATCCAATTAGAAGGAGAAATTAGGTTTTAAATAAATAGAAAAATTTGTACTGGAAAACCAAACTGGTTTTTCCAGGTTTAGGTTATGCCTTTGCAGTCTTTACCGCAGCTTCCTTGGTACCACCCATTATCAGGCTCCCAACAATGGCAAAGAGCAGGTTTACTAGCAGAGCGATCAGCCCGATGTAAATGAAGCTGAATGGTGTGGCGAACTTGAAGAATGTTGTCTGCAATGAAGGCAGATGGGCAATGAAGAAGTTTGCATCCAGGATCATGTAAACACCAGTTATCATACCAGCAGCCCAACCGACACCAACTGCGTACTTATTCAGTCTCTTAGTGTACATCCCTATGAATATTGCAGGTAGCGTCTGAAGTATTATGATACCGCCCACGAGCTGTAGTTCAAGAGAATAGGTCGCAGAAATTGCAAAGATAAATGCAAGGGCAATGAATTTAAACATAACAGAAAACCATTTAGAAAGCCTCGCCTCCGTTTTAGCAGTAATGTTGGGCTTGGCAATCTTAACAACGTTCCTGGTAAGCAAATTTGCCTGAGATATAGCCATAATAGATGCAGGCACCAGTCCGCCTATGAAGATGCCAAGGAAAGCAAAACCGACAAACCAATCAGGAAACTCGGCATATATTAGGGAAGGTACAACAGTAACTGGACCATATTTAGCAACGTCTCCCAATGCAGATGGTACGGCATAGATGAGAATTCCGAATAGTGCCAGTAGGGCAAGTCCAATTCCATATATTGGAAGAAGAGCAGTGCTCATTCTAAGTCGTTTAGTCGAGTTAGTGCTTAATACCCCGTTTATCGCATGCGGATACAGATAAAGGGCAAGGGCACTCATTATTGTAAGCGAGATGAAACCATTGAGGAACAAACCGGCAAGGGTCGATGTACCGGTTGCAAGCGTTTTTGCATCAGTAAACGCGACCCCGAAACCACCGATTCTTATGGGAACGACTATAATTATTACTATGACGCTGGCAAATATTATCGCATCCTTCATGACTGCTGTAATTGTGGCACCCCTCAGCCCGCTGGTAAACGTAAAGGCGGCAAGAATGATGAAGGAAACTATGAGGGCAATTTCTGTGACTATATTTGCATCTGTAGCTGTAAGGTGGCCAATCATTACCGTTAGAACGGCCTGCATCCCATAAATCTGGAGTGCTATATATGGCAGTTCTGCCACAATACCTGTGAAAGCAAGCAATATGGCCAGGGATTTGCTATTGAATTTATCTTGAACCATGTCTATAGCTGTAACATAGTTCTTGCCTTTTGCCATCCGCCAGAGTCTCGGCATTGTAATCATTGCAATACCGAATGTCATTCCAACGTATGGAACTGCATAGAAGTAAACTGCACCTTTCTCATATACCAGTTCTGGTATCGCAATGAATGTGTATGCTGTATACAGATCGGCACCCACGAGGAACCATGCAAGGTAACCACCAAGCTTCCTTCCAGCAAGAGCCCACTCCCCAAGATCACTCATATCGCCTCGTCTGAATCTGGACGAACCGAATCCGAGAGCAACAAAGACGAGGAAGAGTGCCACGAAAACAGAGAGTATAATGTAATTATTCACTCCGAGTCGCCTCCCTCCATCCTGTTAAGCATTAGAGCAGCTATTACATAGAAGACGGCAGAAACTACTAACCAAACTGTCTCAAACCAGTAGAAAAATGGCAGTCCAAGCAATGTTGGTTTATCCACATTGTATAAGGGAGTAATACCAAATATCAGCATTGGGAAGATAAGTAAGATTGCGACTACAACTTTCTGTCCCGCTGTTCCCTTAGCTTTATAGTTCCAGTCTGTATCCGAGCCATCAGATGACATCTTTTGACCTCACGACATATACTTGATTTCTATATATAAATATTTTTATTACTTCTGCATTCTCGAAAATATATTGTCATAATGTAGCAGACCATTTCGTTTATCCAACAGTAAAAGAAAAACCGCTAATTTGCGTCTTTGTATGAAGCTAAATATATTTACAGACTCATGAGAAGTATGTTATGCTTCACGTCGTGAATGAAAAGGCACTCTCTCGCAAGGGGCGGGCTTTTAATGGTTTCAGGGATATATTTTCAGAAAACATTCGGTATGAATCCTCGAATCCAATGCTGCTTTCATGCTGTGGAAGAATAAAAATAAGTCAATATTAGTGCAGCCCCAGGCAAAAACCAGCGCGCCTGTTGTTGGGTTCTGGAGCACGATTAACGTCAATAACAAGTCAACTCCTTGAGGAATCAGTGTATGTCTTAATTTACCATTGACTGCCTTAGCTAGAAGATAATTTTAATCCGGACCCTCTTCTTTGGGCTGAAAAGGGCAAACAGGATCCTCTCCAAAGACTTCCCCACTGTAAAAATATGCCCGTGCTCGACTCCCGCCACATACTTCAAGATACTGGCAAACTCGACATTTTCCGGTTATATTAGATCTATCTCTTAATCTTTTCAGCGTCTCGTTATCCTCATAGACTTCAACCAGTGGCTTATCCAGTATGTTACCAACATCAAAAGGGAGGAATCCGCTTGGCCTGACATTACCGTTATGTGAAACGAAGATGATGCCATTTCCATCCGAGGTCTTGGCTACTGGAATTCTGTCTCTACTGTGTTCAGGGTGGCCGCATAATTTTATGGCTGTTTCCTTGAGCTTCAAGAAAAGCCTGTTATTTTCATGACTTAGACCATTGTTATGGTCAATCGAAAGTTTTCTGAAGTAAGGTCCTTCAACTGTTCTTATATTAATTCCATATCCTGCGGCATACACAAGAAATTTGCATGCAGCATCATATTGTTCCGGAGTTACATCCTCTACATCCATCCCTCTTCCTACCTTTATCAGAAAGAATATCTCCCAAGTTTTTATTCCATTCTCAAGAAGGATTTTCAGTACCCATGGAAGGTCAGTCAGGTTATTTCGTGAAACCAGTGTGTTGACCTGTATGTTAATCCCAGACTCCTTGAGTGCTATAAGAGTTCTGATTGTTGTTTGAAAAACACCAGCCCCCCTCAGATAGTCATGGAATTCTGCCCCTCCATCAAGACTGATAGAAATAGATGAAGCTCCTGAATTCTTTACAAGAGTGAGGCTGCCTTCATTGCCAAGGCCAGTTACAGCTGGGCTAAGGGCGAACGGTATCTTCACATCCCTTGCATGATCCATTATTTCCGCAAGGTTTCGCTTTTTCATGACATCTCCACCGGTCATAATCAGAACCGGTGGTTTTCCATTGAATTCGGTGAGCTGGTTTAAGAAGTCTATTGACTGATCAAGAGTCAATTCATCTTCAGCAGGAAGCTTCATAGACGTTGCTCTGCAGTGTCTGCAGGCCAGGTCGCAGGCTTTTGTGGTTTCCCAGAAAACAAGGAGTGGCTTTAATTGATATCCGGAGGCTGTATTTTCCATCGATATTCAGGTTACTTCCAAATTTGTCTCTCCTATATGTGTTAAACCACGAATATGTTAGTAATTTGTTGGGATTAGCATACTTTTCTGCAGCAGATCCAGCAGTAATTAATATCATCCCATAATTCCCTCTTGTGCGTGTTGCAGATATTGTGGAATCACAATCTTTTACAACCACAACAGTGGCTCTTGTTACATCTGAGCTCAACGAAAGAGTAAACGTTATGTCCGCAGAATGGACCTTAAGAGTGTCAATCGAGGATTTTCTTATCGCAGCTTTCGTTGGATATGAAAGGGAAACATACAGGATGATCCATTCTTCAGGAGAGTTCGGCATCAGCTACTGCTCTGATGATCAGGGATATCTTGCCCATATAGCAGGAAATTATTCATTCAGGTCACAAGACAAGTTCAAAATGGCTGAATTCAAGACATTTCCATCAAAACACATAAAGCCACCCCTGATCGAAGGCTGCATTTCCAACTTTGAATGCAGGGTAATCGACGAGTTCAGGACGGGTGATCATGCTGCTTTCATTGGAAAAGTTCTTGCCGGCTATTACGACAGCGAAAAGAAGCCTCTTGTCTTCCACAGGGGGAAATTCCATCACATAGGTGAAAGGATGAAATATGATCGTCCATTTGACTAAAGCAATGCCTATAATAATGCTAGATAAAATCAGCATTGTATGATCTTCGTTTACTGATAGGAAAATATGATTAGCGGTATTATGATATAAGAAAGTACAAATGAGAAACAAGAAAGTATTGATCACAGGGGCCGCAGGTTTTATTGGTTCTAACATGAGTGAGCTTCTTATTCAGGACAATGAAGTTGTAGGCATAGATAATTTCTCGAACGTTGATGAGCGCTTTGTAAAGCCATTAACCCATAACAGGAACTTTGTCTTCAAGAAAGGAGACATCAACGACCCGGTCTTCATGAAGGGTCTCGGTAAGTTCGACCTCGTGATACATCTGGCTGCCAATTCTGATGTTAAGGGCGGATCGACAGACCCTCTCCTTGATTTCAGGGTCAATGCACAGGGTACGATGGGAGTGCTTGAGTTCATGCGCTTAACAGATACGGCACAGATGGCATTCGCTTCAAGCTCAACAGTGTATGGCGAGGCAGTCCAGCTTCCAACACCAGAAACATACGGCCCGTATCTCCCAATTTCCAGTTATGGCGCCTCAAAGATGGCCGGGGAAGGTTTCATAGCCGCTTATTCCCATTATTATGGATTCAAGTCGACCATGTTCCGGTTTGCCAACATCGTAGGAAAGAACTCCACGCATGGTGTGATATTTGATTTCATTCACAAATTGAAGAAAGACAGCAAATCGCTCGAGATTCTCGGTGATGGTACACAGAGAAAGTCCTACATGCATGTCTCTGATTGTGTGAATTCAATCCTATTTGTTCATGAGAAGCTCTCTAAGACTGATATCGTGAACCTGGGAAACGTTGGAACAACTCCAGTGACAAGAATTGCAGATTCAGTAACAAGGGCAATGCATCTTGAAAACGTAAAATACAGGTTTACCGGTGGATTTGAGGGAAGAGGATGGAAAGGAGATGTCAAGGTGGCGGAGCTTTCCATCGACAAGCTCTCGTCGCTGGGATGGAAAAACAGCCTGGGAAGTGATGCGGCAGTTGACAGGGCTGTCAGCGAAACCTTGGCACAATTATCATTTCAATCTGCTTAGAGAACCATGATTTACAGAAAAAGAATGATCAAATAAATATTCAAGATCATCAGTCTGCATTGCAGCGATCACGTCGATACCTCGCTTCGCAGTGAGTTCCCTCAATGCCATAGTAAATTCCTGCACCTTGCTTATGTTGGCAAGAACCTCATCTATAAGCAGTATTCTCGCTTCACTTATGATGGCAGTTGCTATCGATACCCTGATTCTCTGTCCAAGGCTCAGTTCGCCGACTTTTCCATCAAAATCTATCCCCAGCAAACTCAATATTTTATCTTTTTCATCGGAACCCATGGACGACTTAGGCCATGATATATGATCTTTAACGCCTAATGAGTTTATGCTGGAATCTGCTCCGATATAGACTGCTTTTCTAGCTGAGACAGGCATGTCTGTTATATTCACCGAGTTAACAACAATGTTTCCTGAATCTACGCTAAGGTAACCCGCTATCGTTTTTAGAAAGGTTGTCTTTCCAGATCCGTTCGGTCCTGAGAGAAGAATCATACCTTCAGATGAAATGGATGCATTGAGCCTGAATTCCCCGATACGCTTATGAAAATTTGCTTCAATCATTGCTCGATTGCGACCTCCAGTTCCCCGATCTTCCAAAAAGCCTTGCAGCGGCAAGCACAGCAATGGAAATGACTATCATAAGCGCTGATGCTGTAACCGCAACTCCCGGTCCAAGATATCCATAATAATTGTATATGAGAACAGATGCATTGCTTACTCCAACAAACGGGTATTGCGTGACATAATAAGCAAGTATAGCAATAGAGCCAAACTCGCTCATTCCTCTGCTCATTGAAGTGAGACCTGCATAGAGTGTTTCACGCTTCAGTGATGGAAGAATAGCTCCATAGAGCATCTTTATCCGTGAGGTGCCAAGAGACATCGTATACAGGTCTGCATCCTGTTTTCTTGAGGAAAATACAGATTGCATAGTTCTTATGTAGATTGGAGCTGAAACAAATGTCAATGCTATAACTATTCCCTGAATGGAATCAAAAAAACTGATGCCTATAGATGCCAGAAATCTCCCTGTAGGAGTAAAGGGACTTCCAAGGATTAGGAATGCAATACCCACGATAGGATGCGGTATGCTTGCAGGTATGTCTGATATGCTTTCAAGGCCCAGATGCCTTGATGTGGCAAGTTCATATGCGAGCGGAGTGAACAGAAGGAATACAACTGCTGCAGATATAGCGGATGTTATCAGAGTGAGTAATATCGATTCAAAGACCTGGATGCTCAATCCTGCGGAAGATCTGTAAACAACAAAGCCATAGTAGAGAAGAACCAGTATGGGCATGATCAGCAGGATCGCCCCCGCGATGGATAGAATCCAGACTGCGTCTTTGAGCCGGTTTCTATTTGCCATTACAATTCCACCTTCATAGAGTACCTGCCATAGATAACTCTCCATCAGAAACAAGCGATTGCAAGCAGACTGGAATGGTCGTGCTGGAGTAAATCAAACCAGTCTTCATAACCTCCATACCAAATTCTGACATCTGTTCGCTGTTATTTATCACATAGCATACGAATTTCATCGCCTCTGAGCCCAAAGAGTCATTTGCAAGTGCCGATATATACAGAAAAACAGGAGAGCCCGTCTGGTTTCCCAATGCAGTTGTGTAAGAGAATTTTGAATAGAAGGGACCTAAAGATAAATTCCCAAAGTTCAGATCCTGTGGTAGCTCTATGTAACCCAGCCCCTGGGATATTGCGGATGACTTGTAAATGTAGAGGAATGAAATACTACCCTGTTCCAGTGGTGCAACCAGTTCAGCTGCACTGCTAGCTGAAGAAATAGCACCATCGGACTGCATCCTTTCTGTATAGTAGGAAAGATTTCCGTTGTGATACAGGTAACCTGCAATCTCGAGTGAGATCATGGCACGAAGCCCAGCAGGGTCCTTATTTGGATCCGATATGCCCACCTTGAAGTTTCCGGAGGTCAGGTTTTCAAAAGCATCAGCATATCCTGACGATGAGTTTGATAGTGCCGCCAATTTGAATAATGATATGACGGATTTTGAAGCGCCTGTCAGTGTAGCATTATTGTAAGCTATTACAAGACTGTCTGCCGCAAATGCAACCGCCCAGCCAGAGTATCTTGAGCCAAGGTACTGTTTCTGATAAGAATTCAAGGCTACTGAGATAAAAACATCAGCTGGATCACCCTGGCCTATCTGGCTCGCGAGGGTGAATGATCCACCACCCTTCGCATCGTTTATGGGTAGACCAGTTATATTCTTGAATCCTGATATAAGGTGATTTGCCTCCGCAACATATGCATCTGCTGCATAAACTTCTAGGGATTGGGAAGGTTTCTGAACATATAAATAGCTGCCAACAAGTATTACAATGACTGCTATAATCAATACCACCGCCAGGTATCTTTTCATCCTGACAGTGAACATTTTGGAACTAAATATATTTACTTGTAAATCAAAGTAAATATTAATGTTTACCTCTCCATTTCCAATGCCATGGATGCAAAGCAGACTATCCTCACCACAAGACAGTTAGAAATCCTTGGCCTGAGATCCCAGGGTTTGTCTACGGACCAGATTGCTTCTACTATAGGTACCACCACAAAAAATGTTATCATCATAGAGGCTGCAATACACAGAAAACTCGAGAGAGCGGCGAACACATTAAGAATGGTCCAGGAGGGTGGAATGGCTTCATTTGTCGCCGTCACTGCCGGGACACACCTTCTGGATGCGGTCCGATCTGTGCTTCACAAAGCTGATAATTCGAATATTAAACTTAGAGGCAGCATCATAGACCTTATGGGATCTATCAAAACTTTTGCAGGCAGCAACATATCAGGAGGATCACTGACAAAACCACTGAGTATTATGCTGTTCAGAACAGGCAGATGGATAGTGACCGCATGAAGAATTTAATAGACATGGATCAGTTATACATTTAATGGTGGTTCTTTGAAACTGGAAGAGAAAATCGCCGGTGAGATTACAATATCACAGAATCCAGGCGAGACGATCAGGAAGTGGAGAGAAGAGTTCAGGATCAACAAGCTCGATCTTTCCAGATCTCTTCATATTTCGCCCTCTGTTATAAGCGATTACGAATCCGGAAGAAGAAAATCGCCCGGAGTATCATCTATAAAGAAGATCGTCGAGGCAATGATTGAGATAGATCGCTCCAGGGGAGGCCACCTCATAAGAAGATACAGTTCCGGTGTTCCGTCTGATGCGCTCATTGACATAAGGGACTATGATCATGAGGTATCGCTTGATAGGATCATCGAGCTCGTACATGGCGAGAACGTATCACCAGTATCGACTTCAAGGCACATTATGGGTTATACGATAGTGGACGGAATCAAGGCAATACTCTCGTTCTCGTACTCAGAATATTCCCTTCTGTACGGATGGTCAAGCCAGAGGGCCATATTCTTTACTGAAGTGAAGCTTGGAAGGAGCCCTATGATTGCAATCAGGGTACATCCGCTCAAGCCTGCCGCTGTTGTTTATATTCGGGCAGGAAGAATTGACGATCTTGCGATTAAGCTTGCTGAAATAGAGAACATACCTCTTATCATAACAGAAATGGATGTGAAGAATGTCTCGGAAGTACTTTCCTCAGTCAAATGATTCTGGAAAAAGCCTGTCAAGGTACCATTTAATATCAAAAGTCATTATGTCCTCAACCCGCTGTCCGGTACCTATGAAGTAGACAGGCTTCTTCAGTTCATAACAGAGAGAAATTAAGAGGCCGCCCTTTGCGTCAGTATCCAGTTTAGTTATAACAAGACCGTCAAAACCAACATCATCCATGAAGGATCTGCCCTGAAGAAGGGCATCCTGGCCTGTCATGGCATCAAGTATGAGGAGGGTCAGGTCAGGTTTCGCAACCCTCTTGATCTTCTTCATTTCCTCGACAAGGTTCTTGTTGTTCTGCATTCTTCCGGCGGTATCAATTAGGACATAATCCATCTTTCTTGCCACCGCATGGGTTATGGCATCATAAGCAACCGAAGACGGGTCAGATCCCTTATCATGCCTTATAAGATCAACCCCAATCTCTTTTGACCAGTGAGCTATCTGTTCAATAGCTCCTGCCCGGAAAGTATCTGATGCAGAAAGGACGACCCGTGATCCCCTGTTTTTCAGGAAAGCTGCAAGTTTTGCAATTGTTGTCGTCTTTCCCCCTCCATTTACACCCAGGAACATGACAACATAAGGTTTCTTTGATGGCTTCAGAATGTCAACGGGTGTTTCGACGGAATCCAGTACCGACTCGACGCTTCTCCTGATAATTGAAAGCATCCTTGACTGCGTTATTTTGCCTCCCGACTTTTCGACAAACTTTTCAGATATTTCTGAAATCCTCTCTGCCACGGCTACAGAGACGTCAGATTCAATCAGTGCCTCTAAAACTCTTTCTCCGAGTTCACTTTTCCTGAATACTACTTCCTGATTCTTCGAGGAGAAAATACCCCCAAGCCTCTTCCTGAAACCTTCAAACATTGGCTGCTTCTCTCAAGAAGTTGCCCGCTGTGCAATCGCCATCAGACTGTCGTACCTGATCCTGAGATCAGACTGTCTCTGCAAAAGTTCATCAAGTGTTTTTCTGAGGCTCTCCATGCTTTCCTCGATCCGCTTCTTTGCTTCCTCGGTGGTGGTTTCCACGAAGACATCAGAGCCGACCGGGACAATGATCCTGTCTGAACCTTCTATTTTGCCCTCCACATACATTCCAGATCCGATGGAGATCCTTACATTCTTTTCGGCAAGATCTGGTTTCTCGTTCACGACCGCAAGGGTTACAGCAAGATCCTGATAAGCCTTGTCCACGGTGGATATCTGTCTCTCCGCAGAGTCCAAGAGTGACCTTGTCATGTTTATTTCATCAACTAAATTTGCCTGTGCCTCTGAATCCATATTACTTACCTGTGAATAGTTTACGACTCTCCCTGAGAGCTTCGAGAACAGGCATGTGCTCACCCGATAAATAGCTTATCAAAGCACCCCCTCCAGTGGAGGCATGTGTAATTTTTCTTATCAGTCCCATGCGCTCTAGTGCGCTTAAAGTATGACCTCCACCGGCTATAGTCAGTGCTCGGGATTCCGCAACTTCGCTGAAGACCTCTCTTGTCCCAGCCGAGTACTGATCTATTTCGTACATGCCCATAGGGCCGTTCATGAAAATCCCATCCGCATTCTTGATATATCCTGAAAATTTGACAATCGTATCTATTCCTATATCGGCGATGAGTTCTGTATCGGGAATCCTGGCACCTGTCTCTATTCTTCGACCTGAAGGGTTCAATATTAAATCATCAGGAAGTATTATTCGTCCCGGATATTTTTTGTAAAGTTCAGCGCACATCTTTATCAGATCGTTGTAATTTTTGTTGTTCTTCTTGATGAAGGCAAGAGACCTTTCTCCTATGTTCTTTCCAATCGCGAAGAGAAATGCATTTCCAACAACTCCAGCTGCAAGCACGAACTGAACAACGTTCTTGTCCAGAAAACTACCGGCAACGGTAATTGAATCACTTATCTTGGCACCTGCCAGGATCGCTATCTTGTTTCCTGCTGAGGGCGACTTGAATTTTTCAAGGGCGCTGATTTCCCTCTCTATCAGCCTGCCCGCAATGTTTGGTTTCAATGACCTAAACCCTGTTAGTGTAATCTGTGGCCTGTGTATTGCAGGAAATGCATCAATAACATAATAGTCCATCAATGGTGCAAGCATGCGTACTATATTTGATGAGACCATAGTTTCAAGATCCGCACCGTCAAGTGAAACTTCCTCGGAATAAAATCGACTATTTTCCAGCATAATGATTTCACCAGTTTTCATTTTCTGAATTGTTCCTGTAACCGTTGAACCGAAGAGTTGATCAACAAACTTGATCTCCCTTTTAGCCATCATTCCCAGATGCACTGCATGCGCTCTGAGGCTCACAAAGTCATCTTTGCCAGGCCTGCTTTGATGCGCTATTATGACGACCTTGGATCCTCTCAGCTCGTTGATAGTGTCAACATGCGCGCTGAACCTTGAATAGTCAAGAATCTCCCCGGTAGATGGATCAATTGGGGCATTGACGTCCAGGCGGAGGAAAACAGTCTTTCCTTCAAAGCTAAAATCATCCAGTGTAAAAAAATCATTTCTGGCGGTAGCCACATCAGATCATGCCGTGGGAGTATTTGTTGTTTTTCAGTATAATGCTACTGGCCTCGCTAGAGAAAAAGCCTATGGGCCCGGAACCTGTAAGCATACATTTGGTGAGAGTGCTATAATCACGACAAGGTGCTGAATCCCACTGAGGTATATTCTGGACAGGCAATCATCCAAAAGCGTTCACCTGAGATCATTTCACAGTGTAGCGAGGAGTGAGCCTGTTCATTAAATATTTCCTGGCAATAACTACGCGTAATGAAGGGTGTCATAACAGCCGCAGGTTTGGGCACTAGATCAGGACTTGATGGACGCATCAGGAAGGAACTTCTGCCTATCTACCTTAAGCTTGGTGGTACTATAGTACTCAGGCCAATTCTAGACGCAGTCTATTCAAGAATGGTTGATCACGGTTTAAATGACATCGCAATCGTCCTGAATCCTGCGGACGAGATCACACATGCATATATCCGGGCGAACCTGCCTGATGCAACTATTCTGCACCAGGAAAAGCAAAAAGGGTTCGGCGATGCGGTGCTCCAGGCAAAGGAGTTTATTGACGACAGTGATTTCCTGCTTAACGCTGGCGACGGCATCATACTTAATGATGCTGCATATGCCGCTGGGCTAGAGCTTCACAGGAAGACAGGCTCCCCTGTGCTGTTTTTGATGAAAGTAGAAGATCCAAAGCGCTATGGCGTCGCGGAGGTAAAGCCGCAGGATGGATACATGCTGGTAAAGAGTGTCGAGGAAAAACCTTCAAAACCAAAATCTGATCTTGCCCTGTGCGCCACGTATATCTTCAATAGTGAAGTTCTAGGAGGCATTGGTCATTCTACTCTCTCAAACATTGAACTGACTCCTGCCATTCAGGCTTTGATCTCAGCCGGCAAGGAAGTTCTTGCCGCGGAGGTGAAGAGGGAAGAATGGATAAGCGTTGGTCATGCAGTGGATTATTCTGCTTCTCTCATCAGGACCCTGGACGTGGCAAAAGGATCAAGATAATCCTCTGCTTTCTTTCCATTCAGTCCGCGGCATTATAACGTCTTTGAGTGATTGAATTGTCTTCTTATGTCGCTCAAGATCCTTTATCATTTCGGAAATTCCTTCCTGGAGGCTCCTGCGTGGTCTGTATCCAAGTTCCCGCAGCTTCCTCATTTCCGGATTGTAATAGTGAGCCTCCTTCTCTATTCTTGGATTAGGGACGTTCTTTATTACAGCCGGATTCCTGTGATTTTCGTCATAGATACGCTTGACCTCAGAGGCGAGTTCCATGACGGAATAATAATCATCAAACTGGTTGAATACTCTGTATTCGCCAGCCTCTGGGGGATTTTCGGCTGCTATTGTAAGGCACTGTATGCTGTCGTCAAGTGATAGGAATCCCCTTGTCTGGCCACCTTTCCCGTATGGTGTTATCGGAAGACCTGCAACAGCCTGTGCACAGAACCTGTTGAGTGCTGTTCCCCAGACCTCATCAATATCAAAGCGGGTGCTAGACCTGTGTCTGGAGAGGGCTTCCGTCCGTGTGCCATATACAACACCCTGCATAACATCTGTCACACGGATTCCCCATAACTTGTTTGCAAACATAAGGTTATTTGAATCATGGACCTTTGACCAATGATACCACGATCCTGCATTCCTCGGAAATGGAAGATAATCTCTTCTGCCTCTGTATTCGACGTCAAAAAATCCCTCGGGAATATCTACGTTTGGCGTTCCATACTCTCCCATGGTACCGAGCTTGATGAGGTGACAATCTGGAAAATGATCTTTCAGTGCATAGACCAGATTGATTGTGCCAATCATATTTTTCTGAAGGGTTTCGGAAGCCTGTTTCAAACCTATCATTGAGTAAGGTGCGGATCTCTGTTCTGCAAGGTGCACTACGCAATCTGGCCTGAATCTCTTTACGGCGGTATACATGAGATCAGGATTGCTTACGTCTCCTCTTATAAAACCAATCTCCTTGCCGGTCTTTTCCTTAATTTTCCTGATTCTGCTCTTCATCGATCCAATTCTGATTGCCGATCTGGAGTGTACTTCCCTTACCCTTTTCCGAGTGTAAAAACTATCCATCCCAGATACTTCATTCCCCCGATCGAGCAGATGAAGTGCAAGTGGCCACCCTATATATCCGTCTATACCGAGGATCAGGACACGCATCAGAGGAACATCATACGTTCAGTAATAATTCTTACCATATTAGCTCTCCACGCAAAAAATCAGGATTTCTAGGTATATGGTGCTATGTAACATGAAGAATAAATATCTCGCATCCATGTAACGCTGTGTCACTTGGTTTTATTTACGTCTTTCTTGCTATCTTCATGCCACTTTTTGTAGTCATTGACCCGTTTGGAGCACTCGTTCTCTTTCTCGGAATCACTTCGGGTATGACACCAGAATCTAGAAGAACAGTAACAAAGGATGCATCGTTTTACGGTTTCGTCATACTTATTTTTTTCGCGTTGGTGGGAAAATATATTCTGCTGTTTTTTGGCATCAGTACTGAAGCACTTGAGCTTGCCGGAGGTCTTATACTTCTTATAATGGGCATACAGATGGTCAGGGAGGGGGACCGACCCAAATCACAGGGCGGAAACGTTGAGCCCGATGCAGGAATAGTTCCTCTTGCAACACCGCTTCTTGCAGGACCTGGCGCCATATCTCTTGTCATCATACTCATGAATGGTCCTTTCTATCCAGATCAGATACTGACTATATTTTCAGTTGGGCTCCTTTTTGTCATAGTGTTTGTTTTTTTCAGGCTTTCTGACAGGATATTAAGGTTAATGGGGGCAAAGAGCATGAAGGCTATCACGAGGATATTTGGTCTACTTGTTGCGGGTTTTGCTGTTCAATACATGTTGCTTGCTCTTCAGGGGCTTGGCGTTCTTTCCCTAGCTTAAGGTTAACAGGGATGTAGCCATCTATTTCTAAAAGTTCAGCACAGAAAAGGGGGATGCTCGTTTCACGTCAAGAAAGGATAAATCTATAATTGAAGTAGAATATTACGGCTAAGCATAGATGATCTGGAGAAAAAAGGAACAACAGGGTCCCGCACCGACTGGCCCCAGGAAAGTATGCCCACTTTGCCTGCGTGTCTATTATGATGATTCAATATATTGCAGAATGGATGGGCAGAAATTGCAACTTGAAGATACAACACAGCAGGACTCCAAGAAGCAAATAGAATGCCCAAATTGTGGCTTCACATTATCAACTCCAAGACAAAGATGCCCTATTTGCGGTCATATATTCACTAATTTTAAGAGCTCAGACGGGACAGCTTTTATAAACCTGATACCAGAAGCAGGATTACCAATTAAAATTGATAAATTCCCATATTCATTCGGCCGGATAGATGTGATCAGGAATCACTATTCGGAATTTGTGAACATAGAGCACATCGTATTCAGCATCGAGAATAATCGTTTCTATATACGTGACAAGAAATCGCTGAACGGTTCGTCACTCAATGGACATGCTATCGGCGGGAAGAGATTTGAGAGCCTCAAGAAACTGCAGCTGGCCGATGGGGATGAGATCGGCCTTGTGCTTGATGCAAATGGAAATCCACTCATAAGATTCAAGGTCGAGATTCCGGGTGCTGTATTATCGAAGGATGCCAGTCCAATAGGCACGAAGGAGGGGGCTAGATGAGGAAATTCCCGTTTGAAGTCTATCTTTTTACTGCTATGTCAGGCATCGCCCTCTTCCTGATACTCGTCAATACGCTGCAGCACGTTGTGTTGAAGACATCTTACATTTCTCACTACTTCCAGATACTTCTATTAATAGCCGACTTCATCCTTGGAATTATAGTTGTTATTGTGGCCTTTGCCAACAAAGGCTATAAAACAACGACAACTGCTATTGATTACAAGCCATTAAACCGGGCAATTTTTATACTCTTTGCATTTGTTTCTTCCCTTATAGCCTTCCTGTTTATCGCTGCAAAGATTGGCATTGTCTACGAGATACCACTGTTCGCTGCCCTCCTGCCAACATATGTTTTTGATCTTCCGTCAAATCTACGGGACAGGGAAGCCAGGGATGCGTACCTGAAGAAGAATTTATGGTTTGTCATAGCCGCATTAGTAATTTTCATAATTGCCGTTTTCCTTGATATTATAAATCTCCTCTATGCATGGGATGGGATCTTGATCCTCGCCGCCTTCTCAATACTGCTTCCAACCCGGGAAACAAGAAAAGAGAATGAGATCAAGGTCCTGACTTTCCGCACACTTTCGCCCATCGCAGCTACTTCCATGATTTATGGGGCCAGCGTTTTCTATCTTGATACAGTAGCCTCCGGCTATGTCTTCTTCTACGCAATTACCCTCCTTGTTATTGGAATAATGATCATGGTTTTCAGGATACGCTACAGATCTGTCCTTGCTGGAATTTTAAACGCATTTCTTGTAGGGCTGAGTTTTCTCGGTTTTTACCTTATATTCCGTAGCTTCAGCCAGGATATTGTCTGGTTGACCATGCTTCTTCTCTTCACATTCTGGGTCTTCGGCTATAACTATAAAGTTTTCCGCGAAGGCTCCAGAAATATTTACACTTCTTTCGACCTGATGGGGAAAGGAAAATTCATCGTACCGTCTATCGGCATAATTATAACAATTGGACTTGCATTTGGGAATTTTGGGGCCCTCTCGCATGATTTCACCGTATTCTGGAATACCATGCTTGGGAGCGGAACAACGAACACATCGGTATCACTTTCAAGGATCGATGAAGTTCCAGTCTACCTGGGTCTGTCTGCACTGGGTATATTTTTCACCGTTACGCTAGGGTACAGAAAATTCAACCTTTTCCTCTTTGCTGTAATACTAATAATGTTCTTTTTTGCAGTTGTATATATCCTCTCCATCAAGATTGCGAACATCTGGACACCAAGTTCGACTGAGGTGTCTTCACTTTCAATAATCCTTACGGCACTTATATTCTATGAACCAGTGTACAGGTTCGCACGATCATACACATCCAGGATACCATCAGGTCTTTCCATTGGAAGGAGGACTGGGGCATCAAGATTCGTTCATGGAAGGTATGATGTATCGATGATACCATCAAAGAAGAACAACCCTGATTTTCTTGGCGCAGGAGGTTTCGCTTACGTTTTCAGGGGGAAGGACGTCCTGAAGAACATACCTGTTGTGCTCAAGGTTCCAAGAATCTTCGACGAGGAATCAAAGAGTGAACTTGAGAAACGGGAAAGCATAAAAGAATCCATAAAACAGATAGAAGCTGAAAGCAAAGTCCTCTCAGAAATATCTTTTCCCGGAGTCGTCTCGTATATAGAGTATTTCAGGGAAGGTGGACAGCACTTTCTCGTCGAGGAATACGCAGATGGCAGGAACCTTAACTCTTACCTTGCGACAAAAGGAAAGGAAGGCACAAAATTCAGCGAGGAAGAATTGATCAGGATATCTCTTAACCTGCTTTTCTCAGTGAACTATCTCCACCTGCATGAGATTTTCCACAGGGACCTGAATCCTGGGAACATTGTTCTGACAAAGAAAATCCCGAAGATTATTGATTTTGGGACATCCAAGCATCTTGCAAGCAAGGTCTCGGCATCATTCTTCACTCACAGTGACAGGATTGGTGTGCCGTGCTATCATCCACCTGAACTAGACTCTGAGGACAAGATCAAAGCATCGTCAACTTACGATACATATTCTATCGGTGCGCTGATGTGTTCCATGATCACAGGCAAGTTTCTTGATAACGATGAAATGAGAGAAAAATACGGGGTAGAATTCATCACAAGGAAATACCTGGATGCTGAGATTAAGCCTTTTTGCAACCCAAAAATATTTGACATAATCGTTAAAGCGACAAGTCTCAAACCTAGCGAGCGATACCAGTCCGCCTTCCACTTTATTGCAGATTTCCTATCATTATCGGGTGAATTTATTGTAACGGATATGGGATATATTTGCAGACTTGACCAGGATCATAAATTCCAGGTATACAGCCATAAGGATATTCCTGCTTCAATATTCGGTGACTACATGATACATGACAACGTGATCAACATAACAGAGCGCGGAAAGGATGAAAGATCCAGGGTTGGAACAATTGAGTATGATTCCCGCACACAAGGATATGTTGTTTATCCTTATGGAAAAAGGGTGATATACCAGAAAAAAGCAGGATCACTTTCACAGAAAGTGATAAGAAGCCTGCTTAACGAGGGTGATATAATATCTTTGAGGCCAGATCTCAGGGAGGGCACATTCTCATACTACAGGGTGAGTTGAAATGCACATAGATAATGCAATGATGTCCATTAGGGGTAAGACGCGTGAGAGGGACGAGGATGCAGTATGCCTGATATTCTCTTCATTTGAGAGTGAAACCGAGAATCATGGGGAATTTTTCTGTGCGCTGGCAGACGGTATGGGCGGCATGGATCGCGGCGAACTCGCAAGCAAGCTGTCTGTAATCGAGGCCAAGCATATAGGCACATCGATGCTCAGCAAGGACATGTCTCCGCTGGAAATTGTCAACTCTATCAAGAGAATATACCAGAACGCTAATGATGCGCTCATTACCTATGCGAGCAGAAACGCGAACGCTAGGTTGGGCACTACGCTTGTAGTTGCTTATTCAAATGGGTCAGAACTCTATGTGGGGAACGTTGGGGACAGCCGCCTTTACATTTTCAATTCAGGTAAACGAAGTTTCAGGACAGCGGATCATTCATATGTGCAGCTTCTGGCAGATCAGGGCGTCATAACCGAAGAGGAAGCCAAGATACATCCGAGAAAGAACGAAATGACAAGGGCCATAGGGCTCGAAGAGGATCCGACACCTGATATTTACAGGCTTCGTCTTTTCCGTGGTGACTCCATTCTGCTGTGTTGTGATGGTTTATGGGAAGCATACGACGACAGGATCATGGCAAACACACTGATGTCAACAATGTCCTGCCATGATTCTCTAGAGAGCATGATACTGAGGGCAAACGAAGTAGACGGTTCAGACAACATATCAGGCATTCTTGTCAGACCCTTTGTTGAAACCACGGAAGAATCTGCCTTAAAAAGACCAACTAAATCAATCACACAGGATTAAAGTAGAATGATGCATAATGTGATTCAATAATGGTATTTACACCCTGGAATGATTTTAAGGATAAGATTATCAAAAGTTTGTAGCAATGGAAAATAATCGCATCAATTCTTGTGTTTCTTACTTACGTCTGATCTTACATTGGATCAGTTCCTATGGTAATGGGCAGTGCCATTTTCTTTGCCATGACCATATTGAAGACAGAAACTCCTGTCGCTGTTCACCTTCCAATTTGTAATCTTAGTATCTCACAGGTTCAGCGTTCCTCGTTTCGTAAGCCTCTAACACTTATACCTGTGGTTACTGTGTTTGTTGTTCCATTTATAAGAGTATTATTTAAAAGATCCAGAGTACATTTTACTTATACTCATGAATTATTCTGGCTTCTTTCCAGAAGGGTTGGTGAGATATTTTCTCTGGATTTGGTTTCTGAAGTTTCACGGATATAACCATTGCTCACTTACACGAAGAATGATGTTACTATCAACAAGAAGACTAAAAGAACGGCAGTTGTTCTCAGAACTAAACTTTGCGTATGATGAAAACAAATTTACAGGTATAGAATTTCCACATCGGATCAAACAAGACCTTGATTGTTAGATTCTGTTCTTGCAGAGGGAAAGCCGAAGGGGAAATATTTTATAATTAGGAGTGTCAAGTTTAATAACTTTTGATATTGATAATCTCCATTATCCTTTCTCCGCACTCTATGTTTCATGCTACCATCAGGGATTAATCCCATCTTCAATTCCGGCTGTTTAATTCTCGAATAAATCCTTACTTTCAGTAATAGGGATAACCTAACCAGTTCACAAAAAGTTTAATAGCTTTTCATCTAATTGCGGATTATATGGATTGCAATTCGTTGATCGCCTTGATCGAATCAAAATACTCCAAAGCCATCTCGCCGTTCGGTAAGGAGGAGGATCTAAGCGAAACGGAGATGCACAGGTATTTGGACGCAACCGCTGAATTTCTAAGGTGGGTGGAGGATACTATCCTTAAAACCCCCGTAGATAAAGGAGAATCTTCAATATCCGCGAGGCAGTGTATTCTGGACACACTAAATGAAGACCCTGACGAGGCCCTTCATCCACACCTTTGGGCCTCTCTTGCACTTTTTTCTGATATGCGCCTGAAGCAGATTTTTGGTGTCGAAATATTTTCGGATGAAGAAGAAAAGGACTAAAAGTTTAATTATAAGCCACTAATAGAACAGTGATAAGCGTGGATGAAAGAATAGAGAGCAGGCTTAAGGATATTGTTAGATCGCTGCCATCTGAAGAGCTTTATTTTGAGGCAATAAGAGATATCATAAAGGATCTGATCAAGGAATACCTGCGCAAGGAGATAAATCAGAACTCGGAGATCAAGAAGAGTATTTCTGAAGGGCTCAGAATGTACATGGAAGCCAAGCTGATGGAATACAATTCTATGGCAAAAATGGCAAAGGTTACAGCAAGTCTGAGCCTCCTTGCTGCGCCAGAGTCTGTCAAGGAGGAGGCAATCAGGGACTTTGCCTCTGTATTCCAGAAGGAGATAGAAGAGATAATCCGGAAGACATTTTAGTATTGTAGTATTAACGGAATTCGTCTTTAAGCCTTAAAATCCTTTATTATTGTAGTTCTGGATTTAAGGTCAAACAGTGTCAGCATAGAAGGGTTAGGGCTGAAATTCATCATCCTCTGGTACTCAGTCTGGGATTGCCACGTGGAAGAATTAACGTACCTTACCCCCTTGTAATTACCGAGGGCGTGGGAGTGAACATGTCCAGTAATAAAGACATCGGGCACAGTTTCTATAACATGGTAATCGTTTGAGGATGGTATCAGGGGAGTTTTTCCGCCATATTTTGGAGCGAGGTGTCTTCTTCTAAGGAGTTCCTCCACAGCCTTTCCAATTGTGCTGAAATTCATTCCCGGGATAAGCTCGACCATATCATTCAAGGACATTCCATGATAAATCAGCACGTTCTTGTTCTCGAGGACAAGATTGTAAGGGTTGGGAAGAAAGTATACATTCTGGTTGAACAGTCTCTTAAGATCGGGTGGTAGAATCGGTTGTGGCTCTGCCAGTCTGACGATATCGTGGTTACCGGGCATAACGAATACACTGATATCCTCAGGGACCTGGTTTACATATTCTGAAAGTCTGCCGTACTGCTCCATTGGATCAAGTATCTCAAGATCAGAGTCCTGGCCGGGATAAACTCCTATACCATCCACAACGTCTCCGCTCAATATTAGATATTTGATCCTGCTGGAATCATGGTCAGAAGCCTTCAGCCATCCTATCATTCTGGTGAAATCGGCTTTCCTGAATGTCTTGCTTCCAACATGAATATCGGACAAAGAAGCAACGTATACTGGATCAGTTTTTTCCTCGTCGATAACTCTGAAAGGTATGTCAGGCCGCACAATTTCGTTAGCAAAAATTGTCCTGCGATCCCCCTTGGAAGATATGCCTCCAACTATTCCTATGACCTCATCTTCAAGAATGATTTCATCGAAGGACTTCTTATTCTTCATCAATATGACTTCAATAGAATCTTCCATATCCTCGATAAGAAGATGTTTATGGCCATTTTTGGTCATGCCGGACTCAGTTACCATGCCTACTACCCTTACTTCGCGTGCCTCGAATCCAGGTTTCTTCAAGCTGGCAATATCGACCGTTCCGCGCATTGCACTTGAGGCAGACAGTATCTTCCTGATCTTCTGGTACCTGCTTAGGAAATACCCCCTGAAGTCTTCAGCCGAGGATCTTACTTTAATGTCAGGCAAATAAATCTCAAATTTCCTGTCCGAAGTTTCCTGAGGAAGATTCATCAGGTCTCTGATGTTCTTGACCGAAAGAAAGCCCGTTTCAAGTACCTCACGTGTTATCAAGCGGTTAATCAAGGGACCTGTGTTATTAGCAAGGATAAGCTCAAGAGCATCCCTCTCTACAATGAGACCATGGGAATTAAAGAATTCCAATATTTCTGATCGGCTTCTATAAAGTCCCTGCTCCATCAATACACACAAGCTCAACGTGGAATATATTTTCTCTGTCCTTTCACCACATACATATTTTTCAAACCACCAACTCAGAAAGATAGATAACTGTGTTCTTACTATTCATTCTGCGATATTAATGACCGAAGCATTTGGCGCGCCTGGAATAGAACCTAGGTGGACTCATGGAGACAAAGAAGGAGTAGGAACTTCATACAACACTGCAAGCAGGATATGGTTCACCCTTTGGAAAGGCATAGTAACAGAGATATACTTCCCTAATGTGGACACCCCACAAACAAGGGACTTCCAACTACTTATAACAGATGGTGAAACCTTTTTTGACGAGGAGAAGAAACTCCCAAACGTGACTTCAAGGATGGACAAATACTGCGCAGGTTATTTCATAAAATCCGGGCCTGAGAACTCTCTGTACAGCATAGAAAAGGAGGTGATCACTGATCCGCATATTCCAGCTGTTATTGTGCACTACAGGATCATATCGGAATCGCTGGATAAACTGAAAGTCTACATTCTTTGCGCTCCGCACCTTAATGGAGAGGGAAAGCACAACAACGGCTCTGTTATCGATGTCAACGGAAAGAAATTCCTCTATGCAGAGAAGGGTCATCTCCACATGGCAATTTCCTCCACTGCAGAATTCACGAAAACATCTGTAGGCTTCGTTGGTTTCAGCGATGGATGGACCGACATATCTAGGAACCTCGGCATGAATTATGAGTTTACATCTGCGACAGATGGAAACATTGCCCTAACTGCTGAAATTTCCAGGGAAAGCATTGCGGACTTTACCGTCAGTATTGCGTTTGGTGATAGCAGGAATAACGCAGTTTTAAGGGCAATCCAAAGCATACTCGTGCCATTTGAAATCTCAAGTGCAAAATTCTCGGAACAGTGGAAACGTGCGCATGACCATCTTGCCCCTCTCGACTCCGTGTCACATGATGGCGGTAACCTTTACCGATCTTCCTACAATGTTCTGCTAAGTCATGAAGATAAGGTCTACGAAGGGGCTATAATTGCATCACTTTCAATTCCTTGGGGACAGGTAGCAGGCGATGACAACAAAGGAGGCTATCATCTAGTTTGGAGCCGGGATATGTACAACAGTGCCACTGCCCTTCTGGCTGCAGGGGACCGCCAGACATCCTTAAATGCACTAGTATTCTTAGTGACCTCGCAGCAGCCTGATGGAGGGTTTCCACAGAATTTCTGGTTGAATGGAGAACCATACTGGAAAGGCATTCAACTCGATGAAACTGCATTTGCAATCATACTTGCCTGGAGATGCCTGAATGCAGGGATGAAAGCCTATGATCCATATATTATGGTTCTTAAGGCAGCCCAGTATCTTATAACAAAGGGTCCAGTCACTCAACAGGAACGATGGGAGGAAGCTTCAGGTTATTCCCCCTCGACGCTTGCTTCAAACATAACTGCTATGATATGCGCTGCGAGTATAGCAAGGATGCATTCCGACAATAAGCTCGCGTCACTTTTCGAGGACTATGCTGATTTTCTTTACTGTCATATAGAGGCATGGACCGTCACACAGGAAGGAACGCTTGTCCCCGGAATAAAGAGGCATTTTATACGAATATTGCCTGCTTCTCCTTACTCGCCTGATGATTTTCCAGATCTTGAATCTTCGTACCTGAAAATCTCAAACCTTCCTCCTGGTGCCAACAATGTATTCAGGGCATCTGAGGTCGTAGACGGTGGCTTCCTGGAACTCGTACGGTATGGAATAATGAAACCAGACGACCCGCTAATACTGGATTCGGTACATGTGATTGACGAGTTGCTGAAGATCGATACGCCTTACGGACCTACATGGCACAGATATAACCACGACGGTTACGGCGAGAGGGAGGATGGCTCCCCTTTTGTTGGCTATGGAAAAGGCCGAGGCTGGCCACTGCTTACTGGAGAAAGAGGGCACTATGAGATTGCACGTGGATCCGATCCAACTCCTTACATTAAGGCGCTTGAGAAATTCTGCTCAACCTGTGCAATGCTGTCTGAGCAGGTATGGGATTCACCAAGCATACCCGAGAAACACCTTTTCCTTGGCAGACACACAGGGTCAGCAAGGCCACTGGCATGGGCGCATGCTGAGTACATAAAACTGCTTGCATCAGCTAAAGAAGGTAAAGTATTCGACCTGGTGGAGGATGTCCGCTCAAGATATTGCGGACAGGACTCCCATCCGCTAAAAATTGAGGTCTGGAAGCCCGGAAGAAGAATCAGGGAGTGCAAAAGAGATTTCAAACTCAGGATACTGCATTACCAGAGCTTCGTACTGCACATTGGAACAGACGGCTGGCAGAATCCTGTTGATATACAGTCCGACCACGTTGGATTCAACTTCTACTCGGTGCATATTCCTGCCACCTTAATGAAAGCAAACCGTCTAGATTTCACTTTCTTCTATCCTGAGGAAGGAAGATGGGAAGGGAAGGACTTTTCTATCCTGCTGATCTGACGGCGATACCTTCAGCATGAAACCTTCCTGAAATCCCATGCAGCAGTTCATGGTGGCATTGCCTCTGTGCATTGATCGCATGCCACAAAATTTAATACGAATCTATTGCATTCAATCGCCAATGGACGAATTTGGGCAGCTCTGCTATGAAATATCAAATTGCAAGAACTGCGATTTATCCTATTCACGCCGGAGGGCAGTCTGCGGTTATGGTGATCAAGGCGCCAACATAATGGTGATCGGCGAGGCGCCTGGAACCAAGGAAGACATCGAGGGACTCCCTTTTGTCGGTCGCAGCGGAGCCTTGCTTGACAGGATACTGGCACAATGCGGAATAAGCAGGAAAGACCTGTATATAACAAATTCAGTTAGGTGCAAGCCTCCATTTGGAAAGGCTCCCAGATCGGAGCACATTAAGGCCTGCAGTTCATATCTTGCGCGGGAAATTAAGATGGTAAAGCCAGCTGTTATCGTTCCCATGGGAAATACCGCTATTGCCGCACTTGGCCTTGTTATGAAATTTAAAACAGGCAAGGTCACAGAGATCAATGGCAAGATCCTTAAGCTGGGGGGATACCTTATTGTGCCACAGTTTCATCCAGCCGCAATTCTCAGGAGCCCTAAACGTGAAGAAGTCTTCAGGGAAAATTTTACCAGAATTGCCTTCATCGGTAGAGAGATAAAAAATAATGGTATGGAACAATTGCTGTCCCGCAGAGATTTAGAACTAGTCAATCTTTAGATCTGGAAGAGCTGGTAATTTGGCGGCTCTATCATGATCTTTATGTCATGTGGATGGCTTTCTTTCAACCCGTTTGGAGAAATCCTGACAAAGCTGGTTTCTGTTTGCAAAGCAGCTATATTCTTCGCACCAACGTATCCCATACCTGATTTCAATCCGCCAATCAGCTGGAACAAAACTTCCTCTACCTTGCCCCTGAACGGAACCGCAGCCTCAACACCTTCCGCAACAAATTTGCTTGAACCAAGCTTAGCATACCTGTCTGAAAGACCAGACTGAATTGCCCCAATGGATCCCATCCCCCTGTAAGATTTATATTTTCTTCCGTTAAGGATCATTTCCATTCCGGGGCTTTCCTCAGTTCCCGCCAACAGCGATCCCAGCATTACGCTATCTGCGCCCGCAGCGATTGCCTTAACAATGTCTCCGGAAAACCTGATTCCCCCATCTCCAATCACAGGAACTCCATGTTGAGAAGCAACCTCTGCAACCTCTGATATTGCTGTAAGCTGGGGAACACCCACTCCCGCTATTATTCTTGTAGTGCAGATAGAACCAGGACCGATACCAACTCTCAGTCCATCAACGTCAAGCGAAATAAGATCCTGTGCAGCCTTTCCTGTTGCTATATTGCCTGCAACGAGATCCACGGATAATTCCTTCCGTAGTTTCTTTACTGAATCAAGCACGTTCTGGTTATCACAATGTGCTGTATCTATGACGATGACGTCTGCACCTGCCTTCTCCAGTATCTTTGCACGTTCGACATCAAATGGTCCTATTGCAGCTCCAACCAGAAGCTTACCCTCCTCATCTCTGCTTGCATCGGGGAATTTCTGTCTTGTAACTATGTCCTTTGCGGTTATCAGACCTACAACTCTGCCTGAATTGTCCACGAGAGGAAGCTTTTCTATCCTGTTTTCATAGAGGATCTGCTGTGCTTCATCCATTGAAATGTTTTCCCTTGCATAGATGACATCCCTGACCATCACGTCTTCAACTTTTTTCTTACTATCGTCAACCAGGGAAATATCTCTTTTTGTCACAATGCCAATAAGCTTCCCAGAAGAGATTACAGGAAGACCGGCAACATGCTTCTCCTGCATCAGGGCACGTGCGTCCTTAATGCTTGTGCCTGGCTCAACTGTAAGAACATTTCTTATCTTCAATGATTCCGCTCTCTTCACAGCCGCAACCATGTTCATCTGGCTGTTTGCTGTCAGGTTACGGTGAACGATTCCGAGACCACCGGATCTTGCCATAGCTATGGCCATCTCGACCTCTGTTACAGTGTCCATCGGTGAACTGATTATTGGTATCTTCAGCTTTATGTTTCGCGAGAATTTAGTGGAAACATCGGCATTTTTTGGCTCAACGGAGGTTCTGGACGGTACAAGAAGCACATCGTCAAAAGTGAACGATTCTTTCGCCCTTTGAAGTTTATCTTCAAACATGCGAAGGTAAGGCAAAACAATCTAATAAATTCAATCATAGTTCAGGGTCGTCTTTCCAATTCTTCATATATGTGATATCCGAGCGGATAAGATTCATACGGTTATGCTCTTTCTAACAAAAGAAAGAGTCTTTTCAGCACTTCTATCCGGACGATATCTCACGTTTCCGTAATACCTTCTCGCCAGGGCAGTTGATATATCAATCCTGGCGGCAAGTTTCTCAGCACATTCGTCCTTATATTTATCAGAATCCGCTATCCAGTCTTTCAAAATCTTATAGTTATCTTCCCTCGTTACGCTCACAGCATACAGCGGAAACATCTGGAAAATCCTCAGAAATTCGTAACCGATATCAAGCAGTATCCTGATCCGGGTAGAGAATACCTTCAACGCCTCGTCTCCAATGACCAGTGCGTAATCTGCCTCATTGAGGAGATCCTCTGCCTCAATATACTCGCTCGACCTGAGTATATATTCTATACCCATCGATTTCAGTACGTTCGACATGTACCATTTGGTCGTCTCGGTGTCGGCAGAGACTGCTATTTCCATATTCTTCTGCATGTCGTTATTCCTTGACACGAGTAGCGTTGAGAGAGTCTGACCTGCAAAAGATATCACCGGCTCCTGCAATAGGAAGAGATCTTTAGAATTTCGCATATAACTGACAAGTGACACCATGGATACAATTGATCTCGAATCAAGCACGTTTGCCAGTGATGCTGATGGAGACGCTCTGTCCATCGAACCACCCTTGAAGGCCATAACAAGGGGATCAGAATGTGACATCTTGAGGAATGTCCATTCAATATGCATTCTTAATCCCGGCCCATTATGCTTCGAAGTTTTGATATCATATCTGATACCATCGCATCGAACCCATATTCGGTAGTGAAACCCCAGTCTTCAATTGCATCGCTTGAATCAAGCGATCTGGGCCATCCATCTGCAATTTTCTGCCTTTCATCAGGTTGGTAAGAAACCTCAAAATCAGGAATGTGACGTTTTATTGCAGCTGCAAGTTGTTCAGGAGAAAAGCTGAAGGCTGAAACATTATAACTCATCCTGTTTCCGAGCTTATCAGGAGGCGCATCTGAAAGTTTGATGAGAGCGTTCAATGCATCTGGCATGTACATCATTGGCAGAAAAGTATCAGGCCGGAGATAACAGGAATATTCTCTCCCCTTGACTGCACTTATGAACATCTCTACCGCATAGTCTGTGGTTCCAGCAGTTGGTACCGTCTCATAGCTTATCAGCCCGGGAAACCTGACACCCCTGACATCCAATCCGAATTTTCGGTAGAAATAATTCCCGAGAAGCTCACCTGTTACTTTAGATATTCCATACATTGTCTGCGGCACTGTAGGAACACCAGAACCCACCATATCTCTTGAAATTCCAGGGCCATAGACTGCAATACTGCTCGGGATGATTACCGACCTGACCTGCTTCTCGTAAGCAATCTTAAGCAGTCCGAATGTTCCATTTATATTGACATCATAGGCAAGGAAAGGGTCCTTTTCAGCAGAAGCAGAGAGAATTGAAGCAAGATGATATATTTTCGTAATATTATACTTTGAAATAGTGTCACGCAAACTCCCCTGATCCCTGACGTCCAGGATCACTTGCTCAACACCGGCCTTCGAATTACCTGGAATCCTGATATCACTTGCTATTATCGTATCATTAGGCTTAGAATCCTTAAGTGCAAGGATCAGGTCCGTGCCAACTTGACCAAATGCACCGGTGATAAGTATATTTTCCATGCCCAAGAAATGACTGCTGCGGATATATTCCTTTGTAAACCAGTTCAGGGAATGCGTTGCCTCATTATCAGGATAGATTTTCAGTGAATGAATGTTCTTTCTGTGCTTCTTATCATGTATATAAGAAATCAAACCGGTGATAAAATCTGCAGTGCATATAAACGGGTAACTTAATGAAAAAGCAACCACTTATCATGCCATGACAGGTATGAAATGGGTTTCGGAAGAACTTAAGGCACTTGAGGAGAACAAGCGACTGATACCAATCAAGACACTTGATGGACCACAGGGTTCAAGGGTCAAAATTGGCAACAAGGAGTATCTGAACATGTGTTCCAACAACTACCTGGGGCTGGCCAATCACCCTGAGGTCAGACAGGCCGCCATTGAAGCAATCAAAAAATATGGTGTCGGAGCCGGAGCAGTCAGGTCTATCGCTGGCACGATGTCCATCCATGAAGAACTCGAGAAAAAAGTTGCCGCATTCAAGCACATGCCTTCTTCTGTCGTGTACCAGGGTGGGTTGCTTGCAAACATTGCTGCAATCCCAGTTCTTGTCGGCAAGGAGGACCTGATCTTCAGCGAAGAACTAAATCACGCCAGCATAATTGATGGAGTCAGGCTTTCGAGTGCAAAGAGAATTGTTTACAAACACCTGGACATGGAGGATCTAAGAAAGCAGCTACAGGCACACAGGAACGAGGGAAAGAAGGCACTGATCATTTCCGATGGAGTGTTTAGCATGGACGGAGACATCACTCCGCTGCCGGAAATGGTGAAACTTGGTGAGGAGTTTGACGCTATGACATATGTAGACGATGCCCACGGAGAGGGCGTGCTTGGCGATCATGGCAGGGGAATAGTTGATCATTTCCATCTTGCAGGCAAAGTGGATATTGAGATGGGAACTTTTTCCAAAGCGATTGGGGCTATGGGCGGCTTTGTAGCAGGAAGCGAAGATCTTATGAACCTCATGAAGCAGAAATCAAGGCCTTTCTTATTCAGCAGTGCTTTAGATCCTGCTGAAGTCGGTGCTGTAATGAAGTCCATTGAAATCATGGAAAAGGACGACTCTCTTCTTAAGAAACTCTGGCACAACTCATCCCTGCTGAAATCGGAACTCTCAAAGATTGGATTCAGCACGGGAAACAGCAAGACACCGATCACGCCTGTCATGATAGGCAAGGAAAAGGACACTCTTGACCTGAGCAAGGTTCTTTACGAGGAACACAGTGTGTTCGCATCGCCAATTGTTTATCCAACCGTTGCACAGGGAACATCACGAATAAGGCTGATGCCTTCTGCACTGCACAGCGAGAATGACATAATGAGAACAGTTGAGGCATTTCAGAAGGCAGGCAAAAAGCTTGGTCTTGTCTGATACAAATGACTAAAGCAGTTATCAGGGCAAACATCAGGACAATATATTCTCGGATAATGGAGCAGAGTCCGGATCATCACTTCGAGTTCTCAGATCCATTCTGGGTGCTTATCACCACGATCCTGTCGCACAGGACCAAGGACGAGGTCACTGATGCTGCAGCGCGGGCTCTTTATAATGTGTACGGGAATGCGGAGGGACTGGCATCTGCATCAGAGGAAGATGTCCTGAAAATAATCAGAAAAGTTGGATTCAGTAGCGTTAAGGCACGGAGGACAATCAATGCCGCCCGGATTGTACTGAATGTTTATGGCGGAAAGGTACCATTCACCATCGATGAACTGATGAGCATAGATGGCGTAGGAAGGAAGACTGCAAACGTAGTGCTGGCCGATGGATTCAAGATTCCGGCAATCGCAGTTGATACGCATGTACTCAGGATCAGCAACAGGCTTGGTATATCACGCAGCAAAGATCCTGCAGTAGTGGAATATGAACTCACCAAGCTAGTTCCAAAAGACCTGTGGCTCGGATTCAACCCAAGACTTGTTGAATTTGGAAAGAAGATATGCAGGCCGATCGGCCCGCGCTGCCAGATATGCAATATATCGGAATTTTGTGACTATTATGCCCGAAACCTCAGGAAAGATCGCCATTCAACTATCACTATACGTAAAGTGAAAGCAGCGTCAGAGTCAGGACGGGTAGGGCGACAATGAATCCAATCTTCATGTAGTAAGATGCGCTAACGGGTAGACCTCCTTTTGAGCGTATAGTATGCAGCCACAGCAGAGTTGCCAGTGAACCTATCGGCGTGAACTTTGGCCCGATGTCGTTACCTATTACATTGGAATAGATGAGCTGGCTTCCCCCAGACAGATGGGCAATCGCAATGCTCCCTATCATTACTGAAGGCATGTTGTTCATAAAGGCAGCCATAAGTGAAAAGAAATATCCGGGCATAATCAGGTTCAATGGATACTGCAGGCTTGTCAGGTAACTAATGGCAGTGGAAATTATCTGGAGAAGTCCTGCACTCGACATGCCGAAAACTATCAGGTACATTCCGAAGGAGAATATTACAACCTGCCAAGGTGCCCCTTTTGCCGTCTTTATGACGGTTCCTTTGTTCCTGAGATAATATATTCCAACCAGGAGTATCATGGCAGGTACCGCAACAAACGCAACTTCAACCCTGAAAATGCTTGTCAGGAAATATGCTGTTATCAAAAGTATAATATATGGTGTGGCAAGCCTGAAAATCAGTCCATCTCTAATTGTACTGGCCGGATCCGAAACCGTATCGACTTTATACGTCCTATTGATACTTTTCCTATATATAAGCATCAATATAAAAATACTCGATCCGACCGAAACAAGATCAGGTATAATCATGTGTGCGAAATAATCCAGGTAGGTTATTGAGAAATATGTTGCTGAAACAATATTCACCAGATTGCTTGTAACCAACGGCAGGCTCGAGGAATCTGCAACGAAACCTACAGACATGATTAGGGCTAGGGAACTCTTTGAATCCATCCCGGTTGCCCGGATGAAAGAAATGGCAATAGGTGTTAGGACAAGTGCGGCACCGTCATTAGCAAACAGAGCTCCTATAACTGCATCAAAAAGGAGAAAGAGTATGAATGCCCGAAAAAGACTTCCTTTCGAGAACCTGGCAATTTTTGCCGCTATAAATTCGAAATAACCCGCTTCATCAAACAGCAGTGTTATAATGATAATAGAAACAAATGTCAGTGTTGCATTTCCAACGATATTCCAAACCACGATAACGTCTTCAAGCGTCGTAATACCAAGGAGAAAATAGACAAGGGCTCCTGCCATAGCCCACCAGCCTATTCCCACCTTCTTTGGATTTTTCAGAACCAGAAAAAGTGTGACAAGAAACACCACTATGGAAAGGATAAGTTTAGCACTGTCTGCTTGCTGCATCAAACAACTGTTTCCTTACTTAAGTTCCTTCAAAAGCCGGTAGACTTTGTCCTTAATTTCATCCCTTATTCTTCTAATTGCTTTAATATCTTTACCCTTTGGATCCTCAATGCTCCAGGCTATTTTCTTGACATTCATCTTCTCCAGAAGAACAACGGGGCAGACAGATTCGATTGAACAACCCATAGTTATAACGACATCAGCCCAGCTCAGCATATTCATGTCAAGAAGTCTTGGGACTTTCGAACTCAGATCAATATCAATCTCCTTCATCGCATTCACCACATCAGGATTTACGGATTCAGCAGGAATGGTTCCAGCACTCATTGCTTCAAATCCAGCTGTTTTAGCAAAGGCTTCAGCCATTTGGCTTCTCCCGGCATTTTCTATACATACAAACAATAGTTTCTTCATTATAACATCATACCTTTATCAAGTTATGTACCTGTCTGATATTTCCAGTATACGAGTGAGGAAATGCAACGCAAAATTCCTCGCATCCGTATGCAATGGGAAGGCGGTTTGTTGACTGTGAACCAAGGGTTATCTGGTTACAGTTTAAGTAAGGCAAAGAAGACACTGTCATCGTCAACTACATTAATCGAAGCACTTAAATCAGTAACTTCAATCGAGCGAAGTGACAGTTCTTCTGACAGCAACAAAACATGTGTCTGTACATCTTACCGTATTATTGATCGCATAGAAAGGAAAAGGGCTATTCAGGCTGAGCATGCTGATGTTCTATATTGTTCATCAAAAAAGGAGCGAGGATCATGGTGATAACCAGACACTTCGTCTCTACTCGATGACGCAGGCGAATTTTGGAGGCTGATTGAAAGCTCCAGCCCTACGGATCTCGTCGGTGTTAAGAAACTGTGACTAAAGCCCTCCGAAAATTCTTTTCTTCCTCTTTCCAGACATGAATTTAGAATAAAGCATCAGCCTGTTAATCGATCTGGCCCCGTTCTTGTGCATGAACCTGTGAATATTATGATGACGCAACAGCCATGGCTTAATTTCCTGATCCCACTTGGCCTGATATCCTGCCAAATCGTTGGTTGCTGCTGCAATTCCAGCTTCAGTCCCGCTCCAGAACGCACCCTGCAGACCTCCAGCCGTAGTGTTGAGAACAGCATTCACCATGTCACCAACATAGGCACGGTTCCCCTCAATTACAACGTCCGCAGGTCTGGATAGGGGTATCTGGTGAGCCATGGTTTCTATCATCTGTCCTTCCAGCTCTGGAAATTTCCTGGTAAAAGAATCTAGCACATCCTTCGGTTTCTTGTTGCTGTCTGGATAATAACATACGCCAATTTTTCTGGAATCTTCATCATTGGCAAAATCCCAGAAGTAACCACCGGGAGCCATATCAGAGAACCATAGTATCATATCAAAATCATCCCTCTTTGGTGCTTTTCGGATCTCCTCATAAGCCACAAGCACATTCTGCCTGTCCAGCTTCTTCCCGAACCTTGATTGAGGGCCGAGGGCGACTATGAAATTGTCTGCAGAAAAATTTCCCCTATCCGTACTGACAGTATTCTCACCTATTTCCAGGACCTTGGTTTCCATCTGAATGTTGAGGTCTCCTGCAAATTTTGTTGCCAGGAACTTTTCATACTTCTCAAAATTATAGACTATGCCTACCGGGTCAGGGTAACGGAGCTTAACGCTTCTGCCAATATCGGTTGCAAACTTAATTCTTCGTATCTCGCTGCTGACAATCTCCTTGGCCATGGGCATATTGATCCTCTTGACCCATTCAACTGACACTGCACCAGTTGATCTTACGGGTTTCCCGATTTCCTTCTTTGAGTCAAGAATTATATAATTCTTACCAGCTTTCTTGAGAGCAGAGCCAGCTGCCAAGCCACTTGTACCTGCTCCAAGGACAATTGTATCATAATGCTCAACCGAACTCATCCGGTGCAGTATCCAAAGGAGACTTTTAAGTGTTATCGATACCGCGAGAGCGGACTCTCTATCTCACGAGGACTTTCCGCCTTCGGGGTTCTCTGGTTTAGTGATCTCTTCTATCTCACCGATTTGTCCGAAAACCTTCAAAAATATATCATACCCGAAACTGGTCGGAATTGGATCTGCCTGGAGAACCCTGAATGTTCGTGTGCCGTCTTCAAGTCTCTCCGCCCGGAGGAAGGTTGGCCTGTGAATACTTCCGATGTATGCTTCTGCAAGTTCGTTAAGATGAGTGACGAATATGATCTTCATCCCCTTGGCCAGCAAAGCATCCATAATCTGCATTGCAAGATCCGATCCTTCCCTGACGTTTGTTGAAGAGAATGATTCATTGAAAAACAGCCTGCTTCCAACAGTTATGTGCTCAACTATTGCACTCATCCTGCTCAGTTCCTCGTCGAATTTCCCCATGGCCATCCCGGAATCCTCCTCTCTCTTGAAGTGCGTGCATATACTGCTTGCAATGTATGTGCTAAAAGATTCTGCTGCGACAAACATTCCACATTGCATCATCATCTGCGCCTGTCCAATTGCCCTGAGCAATGTTGATTTCCCACCCTTATTGGCGCCGGTTATGAATATAATGCTGTCCCATTCTGCATGGAGAGAGTTTCCCACCGCAGCATGATCAATTCTAAGGCCGAGTGCCAAATCATATATTCCATCGTAGATTGTTCCGCTTTTTGCAACACTTCCTGGCTCCGGGAACGAGACCTTTAAATCTTTGGACGTCATTTGATTCCACAGATTGATGCATCCAAGATAGAATGCAATTTCCTCCTTCAGCTTATCAATAAAAGACAGGACATTTTCTGCGGATTCACTTACTATTTCAGCTGTTTCCCGAATGCTTCTTGTACGCATCTCAGCCAGTGCCCTTGCTCCATTTTCGTCCCGATCAGGAAGGACATAGGTATAGTGAGCTTCCCTTCTGTGGGCAATTCTTTTCATAATTTTGTCCGGCCTTACATCCGGCACCACCAGTGCATACCCTGTGAGAGAACATCCTATTCCGAGTCCACCGCGCACATAAATCCCCCTTGGAAAACGAAGGCTTTCGAGGTGTCCCGACACCATAGCAAGGTAATCCTGGTCGAACTCGCGGATTATCATACTAAATAGCTGCCTGAATCCTTCAGAATGAAAAGAGGAAAAAACTGCCCTGCCCATTTCCCTGATCTTCTCCAAGGCGGTGAGATAAATCCTCAGCACAGATATGGATTCGTGCAGAGTAAATTCAGGATTCGAACGGCTGATCCAGAAGAGCTGCCTCCTTGCTTCAACCACTGCATCCACAATTGTCGAGTACATATCGCGGACGAGTTTCTGGTTTTCAATGGCATCCTTCAATACATCCTGGCGGTATATTATTGTCTCACGATCTGTAAGGCTCTTCAAGAAGGTTTTCCGGCACACATCATACACGTAGGCATCCTTTCCTGCCATTGCATTGAAAATGGTTTCAAGATCAAGGTCCTTTTCAAGATCCTTGCTGTTCCACGGAATGCTGTCGGAGGTTTCATATACTCTATCCCTAAAGAGCAGATTCACTTTCATTCCTTGATCCTCCCCAGAATCTTCTCATACGTAAGCCCATATTTCTCTGCGATAGCCCTGGCATAGGCAAGGCCGTTTGGCTCGCTTCTTATGATCCTGAATGTCCTTAATTCCAGGGCAGATGGATCAACCTGGCTGACCATGCTGACAACGCCATGGATCCTCGCAAACTCATCAAGGAATGTAACATAAACACAGATTGAGTTTTTATTCCTGATGAGGTCTATAATCCTCATTCCTATCTGGATTGCATCCTTTGAGGATGTGGAACTGAGCATTTCATTTATGATAATTATACTCCTTTCCGTGGCAGAATTAAGGATTTTTCTCATCCTAACCAGATCGTCCTCCAGTTTTCCTCTCAGGTTCTCAGGATCCTCGGATTTTTCAAAATGAGTATAAATATTGTCCACGAGGAACAATCTTGCCTCCGATCCAGGGATGGGTAAGCCAAGTGCTGCAAGGAAATGTGCCTGTCCGAAGGATCTGGAAAACGTGGTTTTTCCGCCGTTGTTTGGACCGGTCACGACAATTGTGTTTTCACCTCCAGATAAACTGAAATCATTTGCAATCACTCTGGTTCCGGAGGAGTTGATCTTGTGCGCAAGAGCCAGGTCGAATGACTGCATGCAATATATGTCCCTGCCCGTTCCAATTTCAGGTATGCAAAATTCCAGTCCCGTTTTCCTGACAGGTGAGATATATTCAAGATAGGATACGTAAAATTGCAGCTCCCTGTATACGCTTGCTATAACTGGCTCTATTAATTCTAAGTGTTTGTCATAAAATGATACAAGCGCTCTGAATTCTTCAGGGAATAATCGTGCGATTAATGCCAGGACCTCAATTTCAACATGATTCATGGAAGGATCATTGAAGCGCTTTGTACTTCCTGTCGGCTTCCCGTTATCCCTGAACTTCGCAAATGCGTCACGCACGATTTTGTTGTAGTTTTCCCTGCCTCTGTCTCTCCTTACAGTTACCCTTGATGATCCAATAGACATCTCATAACTTATTGCAGACAGACTTGCTTTTACCTTCGTGGCCTCTTCTGATGCCTCCCCGAAGATGTCAGAATGGACATAGGCCTGAATATAATCCCTGAGGGATCTGAGGCCTTTAGAGGCAATGTCAGCATTCCTGAGTTTTTCTGCAAGGTCTACCACTGCGTTAAAATACAGCAGAGCAGCATCCAGGAACCAGCCCTGTTTCTGATATTCATAAAGCACATCTATCCCAGAGAGTCTCCCATTGACGCTCTTCATTTTAACTGAAAAATCCTTCAGGAATGCAATATTGTCAGGATTCTGAAGGTCTCTAAAAATCTCCTGCCTGTATCTAACAGTATCAAGGCTTTCAGGTATGGTGTCAAATATTGGCCTAAGCTTGTAATCTCCATATGCCGCAGTTATCCCATTAATGATCTGATCAAGGTTGAGATCAACAAAAAAATCCGGATCTTCCTCTGCAAAATTTGTCGCCTGTCCTTCAGGCCAGAGAATGCTATTAAAAACCATTACCATCACTCCTGCCGCAACTTTCCGCAATCATCAGTTGCCACTCAGGAGTTATCAGTCTCATGGAGACAATCATAGGGAACTCCATCCCTCAGCGCCACATACTGTATGACTAACACTGCATCTGTGTATTTTATATAAATGTTGCCCGGATGCATTTGGCTTTTCACGCAGGCGTTTGCACTGCCTGTATAAAGGATATGGACTCCATTCCTGATTAAGCCTTGTTGGTTCAACCATTCCACCTTCGTTTATCACAAATCTTCCCACAATATCATACGCTGTATCCTGATTCACAGAGGTTCTCAGGAACGGAAGGTCATGGTTGAAGCTCACAGTGCTAAAGAAGTCAAGCATTTTCGCTGCGAGGTGGCCCCTGATACTGATGATCTTGGATAATTGCACTAAATTCACAAGGAACCCAAATTCCCTCTATCCTTCAGAAAAACTCGATCGTAGCAGGTAGATTGCACCTGATCATGGAATCGTGATAAAAATTCCTCAAGGTAAGCTCCTTGGAAGAAGTCTTCAGAACTAATAGCAGACATGGGTAAACACATTCCTTTTGTTTGATCATAGACGTAAGGTCATAAAATTAGGGGGCGATGAGGATTCCCAGGTCAGTTCATGTTAAATAAAATTTCCTCATTAAATGGAAAAGTTGAGGAATCATCGGGAAATAAAAAGAGACATAATTATTGATGCTGACAAGAATCATTGCCCAACGTGTAGTTAAATAGCGAGTCAACAGGTGTTGGTGGTAATGGAGAAAACGGTAGTGTGCTCATACTATTGCAAAATTGAACAGCTCCCGAGAAACTTTAGAGTTGAGAGATAAAAATGTGCCGGATCAACTGGAAACAGTGAAAGGATATCAAGCAGTTTTTTAAAGGATAATACATCATGCTCGCTACCTGATTTTCATTATGTTCGCTCATTATTTATTCTACCAAAAGATGGAGACCGATGAAACATGCTAGCGTTCAGGATTTAGCCGGATTTGAAGACCTTATTACCAGAATAAGAAGCATCGGGGAATTGAAGGAGAGAACTCCGCTCCATTTTTATTATAAAGGGCGAGGCATATTGCACTTTCATATAGATTCAGATGTTATATACGCTGATTTGGCTGAAACCAGGATAAGGCTGGGATCGCCAGGAAATCATGACGAGTCCGCTGAGCATCAACTGTACGAAAGCCTTGTAGCCATGATTAAATAGACAATATGCACGAACTTGAGCATCAGGCTCACAGGTCTCTCTTTGACATGAAAATATTGTATCGCCCAGTCCGGCGATGATTTTGGAGAAAATTTAGCAGGCACAATCTTTTAACATCCCTGAAGACATGTTCATGCAAAACAGTATGCAGTGTTGCCCGGATTACTATTTTTTCATCAGTCAAAACATGGTATATTTCCTTTAGCTCCCTTTATATGTGGTTAACTTTCAATATTTGCTTGCAAATGCTGAATTGTAAATTCAAAAACTGCACACAGTAAAGCACACATCAACTCTGCTGGTATGGAAAGAGACAAACATGGTTGCCTTTATACGATACAAAAATAAGATATACTAATAATGATTGCGACCCTAGCACGATCATTCATATATGATCGCAAGAAATGAGTGAGAAGATGGTTGAACTCAAAGTTAAAACTGAGATGGATGTTGATCGAGGACTGTGTAATTACTGTGGGGCATGCGTTGGAATGTGCCCTACGGATGCCATTTTCATGGACGACACGGTTATAGAAATACATGAAGATAAGTGCATAAAGTGTGGTTTCTGCGTTGTGGGATGCCCCACTGCAGCTATTACGGCAGAGTGGTTCCATGCAAAACTATGATGTTCTAGTTATAGGTGCGGGTCCGGGCGGAAGTTCTGCTGCGCGCTTTTCTGCCAGGAAAGGACTAAAAACATTGATGATCGAGAAGAGACCTGACATAGGTTCGCCCGTAAGATGTGGAGAAGGAGTTTCCAGGGCTTGGATGAGTGACTATGGAGTGAAACCAAATTCCCACTGGATATCAGACGAGGTTAAGGGAGCAAGGATATACGGCCCATCCGAAAGAAGACCAATTACATTGACTGCAGAGAATGCGGGAAACGAAGTCGGGTTCGTCATTGAACGTGACAAGTTTGACAAGGAAATGGCAGCGCTCGCTGCCGAGGAAGGTTCAGATGTTTGGGTAAAATCCCCGGCACTATCCGTCATCAAAGAAGATGGTAAAATCGCTGGAGCCAGGGTCAGGCACAACGGGCAGATGGTTGATATTCACGCAAAGATGGTTATAGCTGCCGATGGCTTTGAGAGTGAGTTCGGCAGGTGGGCAGGATTAAAATCAGTCATACTTGCGAAGAACGATATCATATCATGCATCGAATACCGGATGATTGGGGTCGACTCTGATGTGGATTATACTGATTTTTACCTCGGATCCGTTGCTCCTGCAGGCTATATATGGGTTTTTCCCAAGGGAGAGAAGGAGGCTAACGTAGGGATAGGAGTCACTATATCGGCCATGAAAGATCGTTGGGATGTCAGGAACTACCTGGATAACTGGATAAAGAAGCATCCGGGGTACGCTAAAGGGAGAACTATACAGCAGATAACCGGCGGTGTCTCAGTTTCAAAGGTAAGGGATAAGTTTACACTTCCTGGCCTTCTTCTGGTTGGAGATGCAGCCAGACTCATAGATCCTATTACAGGCGGCGGAATTGCCAACGCATATGTTTCCGGCAGCTATGCGGCAGATGTAGCAAAACAGGCAATTGAAGCAAATGATTTCTCGCAGGAAATGATGAACAAGTACGAGAAGCTGGTCAAGAACAAGTTCCAGAGAAAGCATCTGAGGAACTGGATTGCAAAGGAGAAACTGGGACAACTTTCAGACGAGAACCTCGACAAGCTTGTTGACATAATTTCCGAGGTCAAAATGACAGAGATATCAGTCGAGGAGATACTGAAGGCTATCCAGGCCAAGTACCCTGAAATGGTGAAGGAACTGGAAGAACTTATCTGATCTTCCAGAAATTTATCTCCTTTTTTACACTTTATTTCTCCTATTGCATTGGGGAATGAACTTTTCTTCCTTTTCTAGTATAGGGGTTTTTGGCTCATTCCGGGACATCCATGCTGTCAAGCCCGAAATCACCTGATTTCATCTGGGCTTTCAACATCTTCTTGAAGTTCCTGTTTCCCTGAAGCTGTTTTATATTCTTCTTCATTGATTTGAATTCCTTGAGAAGGGATCTCACTTCCTCCTCCTTTCTCCCTGAACCCCTGGCTATTCTGGCTATTCGTTTTGCATTGATCAAGTCAGGATCCTTCAATTCCTTGTACGTCATTGAATCAAGTATGTTCCTGTAAACGACAAGTTTTCCCTCTGCGGTCTCTAGCGTGTTTTCATCCAGTTTCTCAGATCCCGGCATCTTTGCCAATGGAAGGGCACCAACAAACTTCTTCATTATGCCAGGCTTTGCAAATTTCTCCCAAACATCATACATGTCCATGAGGTCAAACTTTCCTGACATTAGCTTGGACACAGAGGCTTCTGCCTGTTCTTCTGATATATCTGCTATCTCTGCAATCTCAAGAAGGCTGCTCAGATCCCCGAGGCCAAGAAGCCTTGAAAGGAACGACTTAGGATTGAATATCTCAAGATCTTCAAGGTGTTCTCCTGTACCTATGAAGTAAACAGGGGCCTTTATCTCTGAGACAGCGCTGAGGGCTCCTCCTCCCTTCCCGGTACCATCCATTTTGGTAATTATAACACCAGTTATGCCAACAGCTTCATTGATCGCCCGGGCCTGTGGGCCAGCCTGCTGACCAACAGCTGCGTCCAGCACAAACAATACCTGATCGGGGTTGAATGCCTTTTTTAGTCTTACTATCTCGTCAAGAAGCTCCTTATCAAGTGAATCCCTCCCGCTGGTATCTATTATTTTTACCTGAAAGGACTCAAGTGCTTCAAGTCCCCGGGACACAATCTTTACCGGGTCCTTCTGTGTCTTGTCTCCGTAAAACCCAGATTTGACCTGCTTTGAAATCTGCTCAAGCTGTTCCATTGCAGCCGGTCTATGGACATCAGCAGCAATAAGGCCAACAGAGAGTCCTTTTCTCATAAAGAATTTGGCAAGTTTCCCGGCAGAAGTCGTCTTCCCCTGGCCATAAAGTCCGACAAGCATTATGGTCTGGGGAGCGAGCGTCAGGTTAGACTCCACTCCCATTATCTTCAGGAGTTCCTCGTAAATTATTCTGACAATGAAGTCCTGAGGGGCCATTCCACCAGGCGGTTTTTCCTGGGTTGCTCTTTCCTCAACAGTTCTGGACAGGGCAAGAGCAAGTTTTACATTAACATCTGCCTTAAGTAAGATTCTCTGTAGGTCTCTTACAACCTCTTTGATCGTATCCTTATCTATAAAGCTGGATTTTGTTATCTTCCTAATTGTCTCCCTTAACGAAGCAGAAAAATTTTCCAATACCATTTATCTGACTCATTGAAATCAAATCCTGCCTATTTGCTTTTTCTTTTTGCATGATCAATTGAGAGTTCCGGATCAGATCTCCCCCAGATTCTGTAAAAATAATACAAAGGTTCCAGGGAGCTGCATAATGTAGTTTTTAATTATAGTGAATTTCGTTTCATCATTTTAATGCGTTTAAGAAATAAATCAGAGGAAATGCACCGACTATATCAGGCATTTTCCTTATTCAGCAGAAGACGCCCCTCTTTCTGCAAAATTCAGGTTATACAAAAATTAATAAGTCACGCTTGAATTCGTGTCCTGTCTGCTGTAATTGTCGTTATATTAGAAAGGTATTCTTACATGACTCAAAACAAAAATGAAAGGAGAGTGGTTTTCCCGGGGGACCGTATCGGTAGTGTGGAAGAGTATCTTCCGGGTGATAATGTCACAGAGGATTCAGGAAAACTGATTGCCCTGAAGGTCGGGGATATCGTTGAGGATCCAAGGGACTTGAAAGTTTCTGTCAAGACCTTGAAGAAGACCCTTAAGCCGGCACCTGGCGACATCGTTTATGGTCAGATAATAAAAGGAGACAGTGGGCGATATACAGTTGCAATAGGCGCCTTCAAGAGCCGACACTCAAAAGAACTTATCCCTACAAAAATTGAATCAACACTCAAGATAGAAAGTGGAAGGGATGAAAGATTCGTACCCGTAAGAGTAGGTGACTACATCAGAGGGAAGCTTTTCCTGTCAAGGTACGGAATGGATCTCAGCATCAGTGGCCCAGATTTGGGAGTGCTTCTGGCAAAGTGCCAGAGATGCAGGCAGGAACTGGTGCTTGAGAATGGAAAGCTCTGGTGCAAGAATTGCGATTTGACTGAACAGAGGAAGATAGCTGCAGATTATGGGAAGATTGATCTATATGGTAAAGAATTTTAAAACCGGTGGAGACGAAAGTAAAGTCAAGGTGGAAACGCTGAAAAGCGAACTCTCCCTGATGAAGAAGGAAATAGAGGATATGAAGGAAATTTTGCGCGGACTCATCCAGGTTGTAATGAGCAGGGATGGTCCGCTTGACGAAGACGAATATAACTGAGGATGACCTAAATGATAATGCCGGCTAAGATGCTAGAAGAGACGTTGAACAAGAAGGTTGCACTGCTTTTAAAGGATAACAGGGTACTAGAAGGATCACTCGTTGGGTATGATGATTACATGAATTTGGTTCTTGACGATGCTGAGGAGAAGGCCCAGGATGTCAACAAGAAACTCGGCGTTGTGATTGTCCGGGGAAGCAATGTTGTTCGCATGGTTCCCCTATAATTTATAAGATATTACACATTGAATAGAGGCTTTTTTTTCACAGAACTAGGAAAAGGTATTATAGAATATCAGAAGCAGCCAATTTTTTTATGTGCAGATCTCAAGATATTGAATTTACAATATTTGCGACAAGGGTTGTACCGCTTGAAACCTCTGCACAAACATCAGGAGTTGATAACAGGGTGGAATAGGTATATTGCTCAAGAGGCACAGGATCTATCATCCCTCCATTAACTAAATATGTGCCCTTTGGCCCAGTAAATATGGTTATCGTGTTTATGTGTGCTGGATTTCCAAGATAAGCAGAGGGTTTTGCGTAATTTGTGGCGTCTACAACTGTAGTGAAGGACTTAACTATATTGTAGATAGGGACAGGTAGGTTATCTGCCTGTAATTCAGACAGAGCAACGGAAATGGCATTGGAACTTGTAATGTTGACGTAAGGAGCATTATAACCATTATTCATATACTCATTGTACATATAATATGTATTAAGACTGATTGAAATGCCGTTAACTCCCTTTACCGTTATAGGGCTGCTGGTGAACAAGAGTCCTGGTACGCTGGCAAGTCGGCCTTCATTTGGATCTGAAAAATGTCCAGAGACGCTGGATTGAATAGAACTGAAACCGTTTAGGAAATTGTAGAGTTCCCACGAGTTGCCTGCTCCGTATGGGCAGCCTACCCAGGTAACGAAGTAAATGTCTATGCTATTCGACGGGGCGTAGTCGGTAGAATTCACTTTATAATAGGTTCCGAAATCAGAAAAAGGGATGTTAGCTGGAAGCTGGTACCCTCCATTTGAAAAAGGAAGATGAACGATATTCAAAGCAAAGACTGCTATTATCACTATTACTACTATCACTACCGCTACAACTTTAAGGTGTTTCTTAAGCATAGCAATAGGGTAAGGGGGCGAGTTCTTCTTCTCATCCTCAATCTTTTTAGCCTTTATCTGAGCTTTTTTGTTACTTCGCCTACTCATTTCTGGCGACCTATCAAAATTCCAGTTATAATCTTTTCTTAGGACCTCTTCTATATGATAGAGGATAAGGAAAATTAAGCCGTCATTATAAATGGAAACAGTAGGATCAGAAGAACCAATTAAATATTCCGGAGGGTGAATAATTTGATGTTCATGGCTCTGAACTCTCACACGTCGGGATGAAAGGCTGGTACCAGGGTTGTGAGGGCAACGGGGGACAGCGTAGGCCATGTCAGGGCATGGATAAACGTCCACCCGGACATGTTTAACGAGGACACATGGCTGTTCTGTAGAATAGGAGGCCAGGTAAAAGAGCGAATGGACTATGGCCATATATACGGAATGATCGATAATGTCAAGAGAAGGGCAATCAAGGCAGGGTTCCCGCCCAATAGGAGGATAAATCCTCATAATTTAATTGTGTCAGAGAATTAAACCGTTTATGATAGGCCGGGACCGGGAATTGAACCCGGGTCCGGGGATCCACAGTCCCCAAGGATATCCACTACCCCATCCCGGCCATGCAGAGACGGAATATTGGCAAGCTTAATTAGGTTTTTTCGATGGAGTTCTCACCCTTAGACCAATGATTAAAGCCTCCATCTCTCTCACTTTATCTTTGTGGTGAGCATAGATCCTGGGTATGCTGATCAATACCTTTGCCTGAAAGAAGATGTCTCCGAATTTGTTATATTCCCTTTCAACGAAGTCCCTTGTCTTCATGTTGTGTATTGCATAAATGGTTGATCCGTGGGCTGCTGCAGCCATGATGAAGGGCAGGTCAGCATGCTTCCTTACTGATCCGAACGGAGGGTTCATCAGTACCGTATCCACCTTCTTACTAAACGTGGTTATATCAGATGCTTCGACCGTAACTGGAAGACCTTTGCAGTTTGTTTCGCAGAGTGCAGCCATCGAAATATCTGAGTCTATGGCATAAACATGACTTGCGCCCATTGTGGCGGCACCGAAAGCAAGTATCCCATTGCCACACCCCAAATCTGCTACAGTTTTTCCCTCTATATCGCCGTTCTGGAAAGCCTGGTAAACAAGCATGGATGCGACATGAGGATCTGTTAAATATTGCTCGAGATCATTATTATAATCCACAGGATAAGCCAGTTTCTGAATGAGTATCTCCAGCTTCTTCCTGCTGGGGACTTCTCTATTGGTGGTTTTCGACACTTAGATCTACAATTTCCTTTGCCTTCTTCATGGATTCAATGCTGTCCATTCCACGCTGCATGAATATCTTCTGTATCTTGCGCATCGCACGCTGCCTCTTCCAGGTACCACGCTCATGCGTAGCCATGACAACATATGCGGCGATCTCCCTATCGACGTTTATACCGAAGCGTTCACGCAACTTTATCTGCCAGACTGGAATAAGAACACTTGGCAGCTCCCTAAGAGATTCAGAAGCCCTCTTCTCGCGGATAGTCTCCTGCAGATTCTTGCCTTTCTGATCCTTGTCTGTCATTATCATAGTAGGTCAAAGTACTTTATAACTCTTTTTCAACTGGGCGTGGCCTCATCCACACTCATTCTTGATTGGTTTACAGGTGTGACTCCTGTGAAATCGCTCTTGGAGCCGATGAGTATTAAAGCGAAGATCTCGGAGGCATAGATTTATGGAGAGTCAGAAGAATGGCTTTAGCTGTATGCAGCCTATTCTCAGCCTGCCAGAAAACAATGCTTTTTGGCCCGTCAATAACGGATGCAGACACTTCCAATCCGCGATGTGCTGGAAGACAATGCATGAATATTGCAGTCCGATTAGCCTTTGCCATTAGTGAATCATTGATCTGGTATCCAGCAAACTGTTTCTCCTTCTCCTTTTTATCAGCCTCTTCTCCCATTGACACCCAGACATCCGTATAAACTGCATCTGCATTCTCAACAGCGTCCTGAGGGCTGTCAAGAACTTCAACCTTTGAACCCTTACCTTTCGCTATTTCCTTTGCTCTTTGAACAATGGCCGGATTTGGTTTATGCCCCTGAGGAGCCGCCACGCTAACATCTACACCGAGAATGGAGGCACCAGCTATGAGAGAATTAGCCATGTTATTGCCGTCTCCAACATAAGCAAGCTTAAGTCCTCTCAACTTTCCGAATTTTTCCTTCATGGTCATGAAGTCTGCAACGATCTGAACAGGGTGTTCCTTATCGTCGAGTGCATTTATAACGGGTACAGATGCATTCCTGGCAAGTTCTGCCACATTCTCGCTTTTGTATGCCCTGTAAGAGATGAAGTCTACAAAGCCGGAAAGCACCCGTGCTGTGTCTGCAATGGTCTCTCCGCGACCGACCTGCATGTCATTGGGGTTAAGGTATATGGCATGTCCACCAAGCTGCTCTATTGCAGTCTCAAGCGAAACACGTGTCCTCGTGCTCTGTTTTTCAAATATCATTCCGAGGATGTGCCTTGAAAGAACAGGTTCATAGTCATATCTTTTCTTCTTGATTGTTATGGCAAGATCAATTATCTGTTCAAGGTCATCCTTCATGTCGAATGCTGAAAGCAGATCCCTCTTCATTATGATCACCGGAGAAGACCTGGAACATCGTCAGGGTAGTCTGCCACCTTAACACCGGCTTCAGAGAATGCTTTTATCTTTGACTCCGCAGTGCCGACACCCCTTTCAATTATGGCACCAGCATGTCCCATTCTTTTTCCCTTCGGCGCGCTTCTTCCTGTTATGTATGCAACAACTTTCTTTGATTTGTCGCCATGCTCGACTATGTATCTTGCCGCCTTCTCTTCGTTGTTCCCGCCAATTTCCCCGACAAGAACAATCCTTCTTGTCACCGGATCATCGTAGAACAATTTGAGTGCGTCAATGAATGTCATTCCCACTACAGGGTCCCCGCCCAAACCAACAACGGTGGTTTCTCCAAGTCCGCTCTGGGTTATGGCGTTTACAATTTCATAGGTAAGCGTCCCGCTTCTTGAAGCCACGGCAACATCACCCTTTCTGAATATCTGGTTTGGCATGATTCCGATCTTTGATACCCCGGGTCTGGTGACTCCAGGCCCGTTTGGACCAAGAAGGCGAATACCGCGAACCTTAGTCTGATGGAATATCTCCAGAGTATCATGAAAGGGAACGTGTTCAGTCAGTATATAAATCAGCTTGATTCCGGCATCAATAGCCTCGTAAGCTGCATCTTTTACGTATGGTGCCGGCACAGATATCATAGTGGCATTTGCGCCCGTGCTCATGGCATCCATCACGCTGTCAAATACAGGGATTCCATTATGTTTGGTCCCCTGCTTTCCAGGAGATACTCCGGCTACAACTTTTGTTCCAAACTTGACCATTTCTCCTGCATGGAATGACCCCTGATGGCCTGTAATTCCCTGAACTACAACTTTCGTGTTCTCGTCAATTATGTAAACCATTATTTCACCTTCACGTAGCTTACAACCTTCTCAATTGCCTTCATCATTTCAGAAAAGGCATCTATCCCATTATCTGTAAGTATCTTTCTACCTTCATCTTCCCGAACTCCGCTGAGCCGTACCACCATGGGCTGTTTGATGTTGTATTTCTTCTTTGCTTCAACTATCCCGGCTGCTACCGTGTCGCACTTTGTTACCCCGCCAAAGATGTTAACAAGTATTGCTTCTGGCTTAGCTTTCAGAACAAGATCGAAGGCTTCAACCACAATATCTGTTGAGTCAGTTCCTCCCAAATCAAGGAAGTTTCTTGGTTTGCCGTTGTGTAGTGTCAGTGCATCCAGTGTAGCCATTGTAAGACCTGCACCGTTTGCAATTACCCCGATCTTGCCATCCAGCTCAACAAAGGCATATCCCTTCTCGTTTGCTTCCCTTTCAAGTGGTGTTTTCTCAGGATCCTCGTTGTTAATGTCCTTATGCCTGAACAGCGAATCATTATCGACCACGACCTTTGAATCTGCTGCTACAAGCTTTCCATCACCAGTCTGGACAAGTGGATTTATCTCTACCAGCTCGCAGTCGTATTCAACAAATAGCTGGTACATCTGCTGCAATATCTTTGAAAATTGTGCTCCAAGATCCTTGTCAAATCCCATGAAGGAACTTGCCTTCTTTCCCAGGAATGGGGAATAACCAAGAAGCGGATCAATGTTCTTCCTGAAAATCTTGTCGTCAGGAACTGCTTCTATCTCCACCCCTCCGCTGGGGCTTGCGATCATTACAGGTGCCCTGTCTGCGCGGTTTAGTGCGATGCTTACATAATATTCCTTTTTAATGTCAAGCATCTGTTCGATCAGGAGTTGCTTCACCGTGTAATCGCGTATTTTTGATCCAAGAAGATCGCTGACAGCAGGTTCCAGGTCCTCGGCCTTTCTTGCGAATTTTATTCCTCCGGATTTACCTCTTCCACCTAGCAGGATCTGTGACTTTACAACAACCGGTTTCTCATATTTCTTAAGCTGCTCTTTGTTAGCAACAACGTAACCGTCTGGAACCGGTATGTTATAACGACTAAAAAGCTGCTTTCCTTGGTATTCGTATAAATTCAATAAATCACCGGCCGGATATCTTAGGAAAGCATAATAATATTATCCGAACCCAGATGTAAGCACTGAGCCGGAGCATGGTAAAAGTTGAAAATGGAAAAGGAATAAAATATTTTGTGACGCCTAGTAAGGTGGCATTCCACCCATTCCACCCATTCCGCCTGGGGCGCCCATTCCACCGGGGGATTCTCCACTGCTCGTCTTTTTGCTCGCAATCACATCATCGATTCTCAGTATCATTGTAGCGACTTCCAGTGCGCCCTCGAATGCATGTTGCTTAACTCTGAGCGGATCGTATACACCACGCTTAATTGAGTCGCTGACCTTGTTCTCAAGCACGTCTATGCCGTAATTGCTGTTTCCCTTTTCATGCTCAGACTTAAGCTGGATGAGTGTATTTATTGGATCCATTCCTGCATTCTCAGCGAGCGTTCTGGGGATAACCTCAAGTGCCCGCGCAAAAGCCTCTATTGCTAGCTGTTCCCTGCCGCCCACTTTGTTAGCGAACGACCTGACTTTCATGGCAAGCTCGGCTTCTATTGCTCCTCCTCCAGGAAGTACCTTCGAATCCTCTTTGGTGATTGCAACGACCCTGATGGCATCGTTAAGGCTTCTCTCTATTTCCGACACGACGTGTTCAGTTGAACCTCTTATCAGGATGCTCACAGCCTTAGGGTTTGCACATCCAGTTACGAAGGTCATCCTGTCATCGCCTATTTTTAGTTCTTCTACCTGCTCTGCCCTACCAAGAACATTCTCCGAAAGATCATCTAGGTTGGTAACTATCTTGCCACCAGTTGCTTTTGCCAGTTTTTCCATGTCGCTCTTCTTGACACGCCTTACAGCATAGATGCCTTCCTTTGCAAGGTAATGTTGTGCAAGGTCATCTATACCCTTCTGTGACATCAGCACGTTTGCCTTGCTTTTCTTCACCTTTTCAACCATCTTCTTGAATGTATCAGACTCCTGGTCCAGGAAGTCATGTATTCTTGAAGGGTCCGTGATCTGTATCTTTGCCTCTATCTCTGTCTTCTTTATTTCAAGTGCGGAATCAACCAGTGCAATTTTGGCATTCTTCACGACTTGAGGCATCTTCGGGTGAACTCTCTCCTTGTCTATAACCAGCCCGTTAATGAGCCGTGTGTCGTTGGTGCTTCCACCGTTCTTCTTGTCGACCTTAATGTTGGATGCATCCACAGTGAACTTTCCCTTAGATTCCTCAGCAACAAGATCCACCGCCTTGACGACAAGTTCCGCAAGCATTTCATTGGAGAAATCAGCATTCTTTCCCGATAAAGCGGTTTCTGCGACTTTCATCAAGGACTTATCATCCTTGGCACTGATCGCAAGCTGATCGAGATATTTCTTAACCTCATTCATTGCCAACCTGTAACCATTTGTTATGACGGTCGAATGGACACCTTGATCAAGAAGAGATTCAGCCTGTTTGAGGAACTCTCCTGCAAGCACGACGGCAGTTGTTGTTCCATCTCCAACGGACACGTCCTGGGCCTTCGCGACTTCTACTATCATCTTGGCTGTTGGGTGATCCACGTCCATCTCCTTTAGAACAGTTGCTCCGTCATTCGATATCACAATATCGCCTATCGAATCAACCAGCATCTTGTCCATCCCTTTTGGTCCCAGCGTAGTACGAATTGCATCTGCAATTGCCTTTGCAGCCTCTATGTTAGACCTCTGGGCGTTCTTTCCCTGTTCTCTCTGCGTTCCTTCTTTCAATATTAGAATAGGCATTTGTCCTGAAAGCATTTGTTTAGCACCTCAATTTCTACCACATAAATATGTTCTTCAATATAAACTCTTCGGCGCTACCT
>Ga0078972_1001755_pt1 | contig 78194 bp, 50 predicted proteins | sample YelNatPaOPGAMG01_FD_67568 | JGI IMG/M metagenome (GOLD analysis project Ga0078972, IMG submission 67568) | Hot spring thermophilic microbial communities from Obsidian Pool, Yellowstone National Park, USA - OP-RAMG-01 (SPADES assembly) (version 2) | ecosystem: Environmental > Aquatic > Thermal...
GTTGTTAATGCGGGCTACTCGCCCCCTTTTTTGGTTTTGTGGGGGGACACCCCCCAAACCCCCCGCCAGGGGGCAAAGCCCCCTGGACCCCCCGTTTCCCCACCCTCGTAGGCTGAGGGTTTGCCGGCGTTTTGGGGTTAACCTCTCCCCCGGCCCCTCCCCGAGGCGGAAATTTCCCCCTTCCCTCGCAGGGAAGGGGGTCAGGGGGTTAGGTCAGAAAAGCTCTTGCCCGGCCGATGGATACACCCAAAACTTGCGCCAGGGGAAATTAGGTGCTATCTTTATCTCAGGAAAAAGCCCAATCGGTGAGGGGAGTTTGAGCGATGGACCCCCAGCGCCCAAAGCGCTTGATTGAAGTCTCCTTCCCTTTGGGGGATATCTCCAAAGAATCCGTCCGCGAGAAGAACATCCGCCACGGCCATATCTCTACCCTGCACATCTGGTGGGCCCGGCGACCCTTGGCCGCCTCTCGCGCTACCATTCTGGCTGCCCTGCTCCCCGATGACCCTGAACGCAGGGAGAGCTTGCTGAGCCTAATCAGAGCATTGGCCCCATGGGAGGCCGTCCAGAAAGAGAACAGTGACCTGGAGCAGGCCCGCTCTCTGATTTGGAAAGCTTTTGGCGGGCGAACACCGCGTGTCCTTGACCCCTTCACCGGCGGTGGCTCTATCCCCTTAGAGGCGCTGCGCCTGGGGTGCGAGACGCACGCCCTGGACTACAACCCGGTAGCCGTCCTCATCCTGAAGTGCGTTCTGGAGTACCCACAGCGCTACGCCAAACCTGAGTCTGTCTCCGTCCTTCCCCTTCCGCCCCTCCCAGCGGGGGAGGCCGCCGGCCCCCGGCAAGGCTTCTTCTTCGGGGAAACTGACGGGGAGGAGAAATCTCCCCTCCTGCAGGCCGTCCAAGCTTGGGGAAGGTGGGTGCTGGAGGAGGCCCGCCAGGAACTCCAGCAATTCTATCCCACCGACCCCGATGGAAGCATCCCCGTGGGCTACATCTGGGCGCGAACTCTCCCCTGCCAGAACCCTGCCTGCGGCGCCGAAATCCCCCTAATGCGCCAGACCTGGCTGGCCAAAAAGCCGGAGAAGAAAGTTGCGCTGCGCCTTATCCCCAACCACGCCGTTAAGCGGGTGGATGTAGAGATAGTGGAAGAGAAAAACATCAACTTTGACCCCGACGAAGGGACAGTGACCCGTGCTCACGTCCGTTGCCCCCTGTGCGGCGGGACCATGGACGATAGGACAACTCGCCGCCTGTTCCGCGAGGGGAAGGCCGGCCAGCGGATGATGGCCGTGGTCTTGCACCACCCGGACCGGCCGGGAAAGACCTATCGCCTCCCCACCGAGCAGGACCTTAAAGCCTACAGCGCTGCCGAGCAAGCCCTGGAGGAGAAACGCCAGAAGCTCTGGGAAGAATGGGGCATGGACCCCGTGCCTGATGAGCCATTGCCACCGTTGGAAACGCTGGGCTTTCGGGTTCAGCGCTACGGCCTCACCCGCTGGGGCGACCTGTTCAACTCTCGCCAGAAGCTGGCCCTCATCACCTTCGCCGACAAAGTCCGCCAGGCCCACGCCCAAATGCTCTCCCAAGGCGCCGACCCAGAGTTCGCCAAGGCGGTGGTGACGTATCTGGCATTTCTAATAAGCAGAATGACCGACTCCAATTCAGTACAATGTTGGTGGCAGAGCACATGGGAAAAGGAAGTTATCACTTTCGCTCGCCAAGCCTTGCAGATGACTTGGGACTATTTTGAAGCCAATCCATTCGCTAAGACAGGATACCATTGGGAAGGGTTCTTAGCCTCAATGGCGCGTGTCCTTGCCCACCTCACCCGCATTCCGCCGGTGGAGGATTTGCCCCAGGTTAAGCAAGGCTCTGCGACCGAGCTTCCATACCCGGACAACTTCTTTGACGCCGTCGTAACCGACCCGCCTTACTATGATAACGTCCCCTACGCCGACCTCTCGGACTTCTTTTACGTCTGGTTAAAAAGGGTGGTTGGCGACCTTTACCCCGACCTCTTCGCTACGCCGCTCACCCTCAAATCGCAGGAAATGGTGGCCGATGCCAGCAAGGCGGGCGGGATGGAGGAAGCCCGGCGGCGCTTTGAAGAGATGCTGACCCAGTCCTTCCGCGAAATCCACCGGGTTCTCAAGCCCGATGGCATCGCCGTCATCGTCTTTGCCCACAAGAGCACTGCAGCCTGGGAGACAATCATCGCCGCGCTGCTTTCGGCCGGACTCTACATGACCGCTTCCTGGCCAGTCCATACCGAGATGCAAGCCCGGCTGCGGGCACAGGAATCGGCGGCGCTGGCCTCATCCATCTACATGGTCTGCCGCAAGCGCACCACCGAAGAGATTGGCGACTACAACCAAGTGCGGCGGGAGATAGAGAGGCGGGTGCGGGAGAAGTTGGCCCAGTTCTGGGAGGAGGGCATCCGTGGCGCCGACTTCTTCATGAGCGCCATCGGCCCGGCGGTGGAGGTCTTTGGCCGCTACGCCCGCGTGGAAAAGCTCTCCGGAGAAGAGGTTACCGTAACCGAACTCCTGGAATACGTGCGCAAAGTGGTAGCGGAGTTCGCCCTCGAGCGCATCCTCGGAAGGGCCGATTTGGGAGGGGTTGATGCCCTCACCCGCTTCTACCTCCTCTGGCGTTGGACCTACAACCATGCCCGTGTGCTATTTGACGAAGCCCGGAAGCTTGCCACCGGGACCGGGGTAGAGCTAACCGAGCACTGGGGGCCGGGCGGGCTGGTAGCTAAAGACGGCGAATACGTGCGCGTCCGCTCCCCGATGGAGCGGGCCAAGGACGAGCGCTTTGCCGCCCGGAAGGAATTTCGGACCATGGTAGATGCCCTGCACTGGGCAGCAGCCCTCTGGATGGCGGGGCGTGCTACCGAGCTCAGGGAGCACCTGGCAGCCACCTATGGCGGGAACGAAGTCTTCTGGCAAGTAGTCCAGGCTTTGAGCGAAGTGCTCATGGAGGGGGACAAGGAGCGCCAGATTCTGCAAGGCCTCCTCTACCACCACCGCCAACACTACGCCGGCTCCTCCTTCCAACTCCGGCTGCCAGGAATTGAAGCCAACAAATGAAAGGAGAGCGCACATGCCAAGCGACCCTGAACAATTAAGGCAAACCCTCTTCGCCCTCATCCAAGCCAGAAATTTGGACGAAGCCCTTCGCTTTTTAGAAGCCCACCCCGAACTCCTCACGGACGAAGCTGACGCCGTGCTGGGGCGACTCATAGACACAGCCCAAGCCCAGGGAGACGAAGCCGCCCCCCGCATCTTTGAGAGGCACCGCGCTCTCCTGCGCCGCTGCCGGGAGGTGGGGATAGAACAGGCCTTTGCCGAATTCAGCGGCCCACCAATTCCTCCGGAGTTCCAAGCCGACATCCGCCGTGCCCAAGAAGGGGAAGACCGCTACCGGCAGACCGGCGACCTGGTCCGCTCGGCCTTTGACCTCTACTACCCCGTCCTCTTTGAGCAGCTGGGCCGGCCAAAACCTGAAAGTCGGGAGGATGGACAGGAGCTCACGCGATACCTGGCGCGAGGTTTATGAAGGGAAAGCGGGAAAATTCAATCGGCAGGAGGTGAAGATGAATCAGGATTGGCAGGACCAACTGGAGCAAGCTCGCTCTCTCCTCAGGCAAGGCTACTACGGCCAAGCCGTCGCTATCGGCGGGCAAATCCTGGAATCGCTCTTCCGCTGGCTCTACCGGGAAATCATGCCCCGCCTGACCGCTCAGGAGCATGAGGCGGTCACAAAGGCTTTGGCCGATTTCGGCAAATCGGTGGATGAGCTAACTCTGGGGCAGCTTTTTGGCCTATTCAAGAGAGCAAAACTCCTGGACACCGCCGAGAAGAAGCTGGGGCGCGATTTCAAAATACTGGGCGCAGTTGAACAGTGGATAGAGCTGCGGAACCGAGCTGCGCACCCCGGCGGCCTCCCAATCACCTCAAGCGAGGCCGAGGCCTTCCTAAGCTGGGTAAACCTTTGCCTGGAAAGAGCCAGCTTCAAAGCACCGCCAACACCGCCCACTGGCCCTCTCCGCCCCTGGCACCAGATTGTCACCCCTCGTGCCGACATACGCGAGGGAAGGCTGGACGAATCCGTCTTCGCCGCCGACCTATCGGATGTAGTGGCCGGCAGAGCGCCACAGGAGTATCGGGATGCCCTCACCTTCTTCAGCCGCACCTACTTAACGCGAGGGCTACAGCGCCTCATAGCCACGGTTGTGGCCTGCCTGGCCGGAAAGCCCGGCGAACACGTAATCCAGCTTCAGACTCCTTTCGGCGGGGGCAAAACCCATAGCCTCATCACCCTATACCACCTCTTCAAATCCAGGCCGGAGCCGGAAACCCTGCCCGCACTGAGGGCAATCTTAAGCGATATCGGGCTCCCCGCCCTCCCCCAGGCCCAAGTAGCAGTCTTTGTCGGCACAGCACCCGACCCCCTGCGGGGGCGAACCCCTTGGGGAGCTATCGCCGAACAGCTCGGAAAATACGAGCTAATCCGGGAACACGACGAGCGACGCCTGGCCCCAGGGAAGGACCTACTCTACGAACTCCTCAAGGATGAGCCTACCCTCATACTGATGGACGAAATCACCGAATACGTTGTCCGTTGCGTGGAGCCGAAACTGTTGGAAGAGGCCCCCTCATCCGAAGCCGCGCGGGCCTACCAAACCCAAGTCCTCGCCTTCTTGCAAGAACTAACTGAGACCGTAAAAACCCTCCCGCAATGCGCCCTGGTGGTCACCTTGCCCTCCAGCGCTCCTTACGGCGAAGAAGGGGAACGAGCCCACTACCGAATCCAGCAAATCTTCGGCCGCATGGAGGCAATCTACACCCCGGTGGAAGGGGAAGAGATTTACGAAGTCATCCGCCGGCGGCTGTTTGACAATGTCCCCGAATCGGTAGAGGTGCAGCGGGTTGTGGAAAGCTACATGGCCATGTACCGGAAGCTTGGGGACGACGTGCCGGCTCAGGTGCGGGAATCAAACTACCGGGACCGCATGCTCAAGGCCTACCCATTCCATCCCCAGGTCATTGACATCCTTCTGGAGCGCTGGAGCACCTTCCCACGATTCCAGCGGACTCGCGGCGTGCTCCGCTTCCTCGGCCTCGTAATCTCCGACCTCTACCAGCAGAGGCATCCGGCCCCCCTCATCCAGCCAGCCCACATCAACTTGGCTAACCCCCAAATCCGGCGGGAACTCCTCAAGCACATCGGCAACGAATACGAAGGAGTTCTATCTTCCGACATTGCCGATAGCAATGCCAAGGCCCAGCGGCTGGACCAAGAACTTGGCTCCGAATACAAACGCTTCGGAATCGCCACCGGATTGGCGACCGCCATCTTCTTCGCCTCCTTCAGCGGTGGCGAGCGCCGCGGCGTCGGAACCCCTGAGCTCCGGCTGGCCCTGCTTTGGGGCGATATCTCTTCACAACTCGTCGGCGATGCCCTCAAGCGGCTGGAAGAGGAACTGTGGTATCTCCATGTGGAAGGCGGTCGCTATTGGTTCTCCAACCAGCCGAACCTGAACCGAATCCTGGCACAGCGAGAGGACGAAGTTCAGGAGCCCCAGATTCAGGAGGAATTCCGGGCCATACTCAGGGACCTCGCCGGAAGGGAGCTCCTGACCTACCTCTGCCCACAAGAGCCAGGCGAAGTCCCCGACCGCAGAGAGCTGCAGCTGGTTATACTTTCGCCGGAGTTCTCGCGGCCTGGGGAAAGGGCCGAAGGAGAGGCGAGGAAATTCCTGGAGAGGAGCGGCTCAGTCCCCCGCGTCTACCGCAATGCCTTGCTCGTCCTCGTTGCCGATTCCAATGGCTGGAATGAAGCCCGGACCAAGCTCAAGCGCTTCCTGGCGCTGAAATCCGTTCGTGAGGATAAAGTCCTTTGGAACCAGCTCCCGGAGGAAAATCGGAAGGATGTTGAACGGCGCATCCGCGACCTCGGAGGGGCAGTGAAAGATTCCCTGCGGAGAACCTACCGGCACATAGCCAAGGCAGGGGTAGGGATGGGAGGAATAGAGTGGCTGGACATGGGCCTGCCAACCGCTGCGGAACAGCGCTCCTTAGCCGCAATGGTGCTGAGCTACCTGCGCACTGAGGACAAGTTAGCGCTGGAGCTTGCCCCCCAGCGCCTCCTGGAAAAAGCCCTCCGGCCAGACGAAACCGAAAAGCCCGTCTCCGACATTTTGGAGGCCTTCAGGCGTTACCCCGAACTCCCGATGGTGGAAACAGACGAAGTGGTCAAAAGAAGCATCATCCGCGGCGTGAAAGAAGGGCTCTTCGGCTTGCGAGTTGGGGGTCAAATCTTCTACGGAAGGGATGTTCCACCCCAGGAATTGGAATACGGTGCAGTTCTGGTGCGCAAAGAGGCACTCCCTCCCAAGGAGCCCGAAGTAGAAGTAAAGCCCGAGGAAGTGAGCGTAACAGAGGCTAAGAGAACCTCGCCTGTCCAGGAGCCTAAAACAATCCCTGTGGCACCTTCTCAGCCTCAGGAGCACCCTTTCCGCCTCAGGGCCCGGATACCCTGGGATAAACTTTCCGATTTCATGCGTGGCGTGTTGAGGCCGCTGCACGAAAAGGGAGCGACCATTGAGTTAGAAATCAAGCTTGAAGCCCGCGCGACTGGAGAGCCCATTGAGAAAAGCACGATTAACATTGTGGAGGAGACCTTGAAGCAAATCAATGCCCAAATCTTAGAGAAAGAGCTATGATGAAAGCCCTCGTAACCGGCGCTACAGGGTTCATTGGAAGCCATTTGGTGGAAAGGCTCCTCAGCGAAGGGTTCAAGCTCCGGGGCATGACCACAAGCCCGGCCAAGGCCCAGGATTTGGAAAAGAAAGGGGTTGAGCCCTTCGTGGGCGACCTCAGGGATTACAGAGCGGTTAGGGAGGCGGTAAGAGGGGTAGATTTGGTCTTCCACCTCGGCGCTATCATGAGCGATTGGGGGCCATGGAGGCTTTTCTACGAGGTCAATGTCCTCGGGACGGCCAATGTTTTCAAGGCCGCTTTGGAGGAGAAGGTTGAGAGGGTAATCTACACTTCCTCTGTGGCGGCTACAGGCCTTGAAGATTACCCCGGCCTGAAAGATGAGAGCTTTCCCCTTACTTCAAGCTCCCACCCCTACTGCCGCTCCAAAGCCGAGGCCGAAAGGTTAGCTCAGGAGTTCATCGCCAAGGGCTTGCCCTTGGTAATCCTGAGGCCGGTATACGTCTATGGCCCAAGGGAGAGGAACGTTGGGGTTTACACTGTGGCCAAGCTTCTGAAGGTTGGCTTCCGCCTCCTTCCGGGCGACGGCCAGAATTACCATCACCGCATATATGTCAAGGACTTGGTGGATGGGATAATGCTGGCCGCTACCCGTAAAGAGGCCATAGGCCAGACTTATATCCTGGGCGGGCCTCTGCGGAAGGCTTGCGAGTTCTGGGGGACTCTGGCCCGCCTTATGGGCACTTCCATAATCTGGGCGCCAATCCAAGTGGGGTGGGCCTTCGCCCTCCCATTTGAAATAGCTTACCGGCTCCTCCCCCTCAAAGGCCCTCCCCTCATAAGCTTCTTCCGGATAAGAGTCCTCGCCAACAACAATGCCTGGGATTGCTCCAAGGCCCAGAGGGAGCTTGGCTTTACCCCCCGCACCGATATTGAGGAAGGGCTCAGGGAAACGCTCAGCTGGTGGAAAGAGCATGGCTGGCTATAGAGGCCGCCTGGCCCTCCTTATGAAAGCTGGGATGTCCACATTGTCCTCCGGGAGTGGGCGCTCCGGAACCGGGAACTTTATCACTTTGGGCTTCTCCGCAGGCCTAATCGCTTCGGCTCCGGGCTTCTGGAACCCGGCGGCAATTATCGTCACCTGAACCTCATCCCCAAACCCCTCGTCCAGCATGACTCCGAAGAAAATCTCGGCCTCGGGGTGGGCTTTGCTCTTCACCAGCTCCGCCGCTTCACGCACTCCGGGGAGGGAGAGGTCAGGGCCGCCTGTGAAGTTGAGGAGAACGGCCTTAGCCCCGTCTATGCTCACATCCAAAAGCCTATTGTTTATAGCCGTTTGCACTGCTTTGACCGGGGCATCATCGCCGGAGGCCCGGCCTATGGCCATGAGGGCATTGCCCCCATCCTTCATCACTTTCTTGACATCGGCAAAGTCCAGGTTTATTAGCCCAGGCTTGACGATAAGTTCGGATACCCCTTGGACGGCCTGGCGCAGGACGTCATCGGCCAGGGCGAAGGCTTCCCGGAGGGAAACCTTCTTATCGGCTACTTCCAAGAGGCGGTCGTTAGGGATTACGATGAGGGTGTCCACTGCCTTCTCCAGCTCCTCTATCCCCTTCTGAGCTATAGCCGCCCTCTTATTGCCTTCAAAGGAGAAAGGCCTGGTGACTACCGCTACCGTGAGGATATCGGCTTCTTTAGCCAGCCTACCGATGATTGGCGCAGCTCCTGTTCCGGTCCCGCCGCCCATCCCGGCAGTGATGAAGACCATGTTGGCCCCTTCCAGTATTTGGGAAAGCTCGTCAATTGATTCTTCGGCTGCCTTGCGACCTACCTCGGGGTCTCCGCCTGCTCCAAGCCCTTTGGTTAGCTTCTCCCCTATCTGAACCCGGGTAGGAGCTTTGGATAGAAGGAGGACCTGGCTGTCGGTGTTGACGGCAATGAATTCAACCCCCATGATTCCGGATTCTATCATGCGGTTCACGGCGTTGCAGCCGCCCCCACCGACCCCTATGACTTTTATTCGGGCGAAATTTTCCCTCGTCCCCACAAATTCTTCCATAGGCCTCTCTCCTTTAGTAGGGTAGAAGGGTCTTGAACCACTCAATGACCCTCTCTTTCCAAGACTTTGAGGTCATTTTGCCCCTGAGGATTTTCTGGCGGATGGGCCAGAGCAGAAGTCCCACGGCCGTAGCATAGGCTGGGCTTTCCAACATCTCCACAAGCCCCTGCACACCCGATGGCCTCCCCACCCTCACAGGCATTTCCAAGTATCGCCTCCCCAGCTCATCAATCCTTTTAACCTCGGCCGTGCCTCCGCAGAGGACAAGCCCTGCGGGGAGAAGGCCAGCGTAACCGCTCTTCTGCGCCTCCCGGTAGAGGTAATCAAACATCTCTTCCACCCTGGCCTGGATTATCTCGGCCATGAAGCGGCGGGAGAGCACCTGCTTCTTATCGCTCCCAAAAACAATGGCCTCCACCCCTTCATCCTCCCCAACCTCTTCGGCCAGGGCGCACCCGTACCTCTTCTTAATCTCCTCCGCCGAGGAGAATGGCATCCGGAGGCCAAAGGCTATATCGTTGGTAATCATGTTCCCGCCAAGCTCCAAGGAACTTGTGTAAAGGAGGCTCCCATCCATGTATATGGCGATGTCGGTCGTTCCCCCGCCGATGTCAGCCAAGATGACCCCCATCTCCCTTTCGGATGGGGTCAAAACGGCCTCCCCTGAAGCCAAGGCGGCCAAGATGAACCTTTCAGGCTCAATCCCCACCTCCTTGAAGCATTTCCTGAGGTTGTTAAGAGCTGAGCTTGAGGCCGTTACTATGAGGACTTCAGCCTCAAGCCTTGAGCCCTCCATCCCGATCGGGTCCTGAATCCCGGGCTGGCCGTCCACGATGAAATGGCGAGGGATTACGTGGATTACCTCCTGAGTGGAGGGTATGGAAACAGCACTGGCCGCTTCCACTACCCTCGCCACATCTTCCGCCGTTATCCCACCGGGGTGGCGGCGGACGGCTATCATCCCCCGGCTGCTCATGGAGAAGACGTGAGAGCCGGTGATGCTAACATAGGCCCGGGAGACCGTCAGCCCGGCCAGCTTTTCCGCTTGTTCCACCGATTCCATTACCGATTGGGCCAGTTGGGAGATGTTGACCACGCTACCCTTCCTCATGCCTCTGGAGGGAGCATTCCCGAACCCTATGACCTGAACGGCTGCCCCCTCTTCCTCTTCTTCTACCTCTGCTATGAGGGTGCAAACTTTCGTCGTCCCAACGTCAATGGCTGTAACGATTCTGGCCAACTTCCTACCCCCGCTCAAGGTGAGTGAATTGAATACACAGGTGCATCAGGCGCTCGCACATCTATGTAAGCCGGCTTCAAGCCTTCGGCCTCAAGGTGACCCCAGACGTAGCGGTAAGCTTCAAGGCGAGTCTTCATGAGGTATGAAGTCATGCCCAGGTAAACTGGGAAGCCGCCTTTGGCCTTGAGTATGAACCCTTCATCGGGGTGATAGTGTAGCTCCCCCTCCTTTTCTACCCCAAGCTCCTTAAGCTTTAGGGCGATGGTAAGGACGACTGGGGAAAGCTTCCGGCCCGGCCGCACGTCCCCACCGGAATCGTCAAAGAGGCGGAAAATGCTGAGCTGCCTCCCCCTGCTCTCCATCAAGACCCCATCCCGGTCCACTAAAAAGGACTTACCCCCGCTTATGAGCTCCATCACCGGCTCCCTCTCCTCCACTGCCACCACAACCTTGGGTGGGAAACGGACTGAGACCGAAGCCTCTCTCACCTCCAAGATTCCTTCCAGCTTTTTCTGGCACTGCTTGGAGTTCACGAAGAAAATGTGGTAATACTCAAGCCCGCAGAGGGCTTTAACTACTTCAGGGCTTACCACTTTCCCCCCCTTTACCACCACCGGGTAATCGTAGAATTCCCAGGCCAGGCCGGAGTAGATGAAGAAAGCCAGGATAAGGGCCACAACCCCCAGCGCTGCCCAGTGAGCCGGGGGAAGGCTCTTGAGCCTCACTGGCGCCAAAGCTATCGGCCGGATAAGGCTCCGGTAAAGGCGACGCCTCTTCCTTGAGCGACGGGTCCTCATTCTTCCTCTTCCGGAGTGTAAGAAGTCCTGCAGCGTTTCTTATCCTCAAACCTCTCCAAGGCCAGCTCAATTAGCCTGTCCAAAAGCTCAGGGTAGGGAATCCCACTGGCCTCCCACATCTTGGGATACATGCTGGTAGCCGTGAAGCCGGGGATGGTGTTTATTTCGTTTACATAAACCTGGCCAGTTTCCCTATCCAGGAAGAAGTCAACTCGGGCCATGCCGGCACAATCCACAGCCAAAAAGGCCTTCACCGCTAACTCTTGGATGTAACGCGCCAGGTCTGGAGGTATTGGCGCTGGGATTATGAGGTCGCTTTCCCCGGGGATGTATTTGGCCTTGTAATCGTAGAACTCGCGGTGGGGAACCACTTCCCCCGGGACTGAGGCTATCGGGTCATCGTTCCCAAGGACGCTGCACTCAATTTCGCGGGCGTTTATCGCCACCTCCACTAACATCTTGCGGTCGTATTGGGCGGCAATCCTCAGGGCCCTTTCCAGCTCTTCCCTGTTTCTCGCTTTGGAAACGCCGACGCTGGAGCCAAGGTTGGCCGGCTTTACGAAGCACGGGTAGCCTATTTCTTCCTCCACCTGCTCTATTATCGGTGCTTGGTCCCTTTCCCAATGCTTGCGCCTTATCACGATGTGCTTAACCACCGGAAGCCCGTGGGCCATGAAGACGGCTTTCATGGTTGGCTTATCCATCCCCACGGCTGAAGCCAATACCCCAGCCCCAACGTATGGTATACCAGCCAGCTCCAAAAGGCCCTGGACTGTCCCGTCCTCTCCGTAAGGGCCGTGGAGCACAGGAAAGACCACGTCCAGCTCCTGGAGTCTGATGGGCCTTGGGCTTTGCTCGGAAAACTCCAGGCTCACGAGAGCTTTCTGCGTTGGGTCTCCCAAAAGGGCCACCGGCACGCTGGACCCAATTGTCCCAGCCTTCAGGGCTTGGAGGGGGTCGCCAAAGGCTACCCATTTGCCCTCCTTGGTTATGCCTATGGGTATGACCTCGTATTTCGTTTTGTCCAGGTAAGCGATTACGGAGGTGGCCGAAGCGAGGGAGACCTCGTGTTCCCCGCTCCTGCCCCCAAATATCACCCCTACCCTTAGCTTTTTAGCCATGGATTTTACCTCCAGGGGGATTAAGGCCAATGAATTCTAACTCCGGTTCAAGTTTAAGGCCAAAAACGTTCCACACCCTGTCCATCGCCAACTCCATGAGTTTAAGGACATCGGAAGCCTTGGCCTGGCCGAGGTTTACGATGAAGTTGGCGTGGATAGGGGAAAAGCAGGCGTCCCCTACCCTGAAGCCTTTTAGGCCCACTTCCTCAATGAGCTTGGCCGCATAATGCCCAGGCGGGTTCTTGAAGACGGAGCCAGCGCTTGGTTCCTTGGGTTGCTTGGCCCGCCTCTCCGCCCGGTAGCGGAGCATCCTTTCTTTTAGCTCCCTTGCTTCCCCTTTCACAAGGGTGAAATCGGCAGACAAGATAACGCTCCCCTTAAGCTTGCCCTTGAAAGCGCTGTGCCTGTAACCGAAGGCCAGCTCCTCCGGTTTAAGGGAAAGCCTCTGGCCTTTTTCCCCCAGGATTTCCACCCTCTCAAGGAAATCGGCCACGCATCCGCCGAAGGCTCCGGCATTCCCCGCAATCGCTCCCCCTATGGTGCCCGGAATCCCTTCCGCCCACTCAAGCCCTTCCCAGCCCTTCAGCGCTGTAAGACGGGCCAAATGGGCCAAGCTAACTCCGGCCTCGGCTCGGAGCAAGGCTTTATCCCCCAGTTCTTCAAGCTCAAAGCGGCCGCAGGCATTGACTACCACAAGGCCCGGAAATCCGCCATCGGCAACTAAGACGTTTGTCCCCTTGCCCAATACCACCCAAGGAATTCCTTCTTCTTGGGCCAAATTCAGAGCTTTCTCAACCTCCTCTGCCGTCTTAGCCCTGAGGAAGAGCTTTGCCGGCCCGCCAATCCGAAAAGACGTGTGCGGGGCCAAGGGCTCATCCCTTTTGACTCCATTCAGGAACTTGGCAAGCCTATCAACCTTCATCCTCGCCTTTCCCCCGAAGCGCTTCCAGAACCTTCTCCCCCACTTGGTAGACGTCTCCAGCCCCAAGGGTTATGAGGACGGCCCCCGGCTTAAGGTGCTCCTCAAGGTAAAAGGCCACCGCCTCCAGCGAGCCGATGTATTTGGCATCGGGGTGGTCCATGAGTGCCAGGATGTCCAAGGAAGAGATGCCCAGAGTGTCCTTCTCGCGGGCAGCATAGATATCGCAAATGATTACGTGGTCGGCCTGAGAGAAGCTTGAGGCAAACTCCTCCAGAAGGGCTTTGGTTCGGGAATAAGTGTGGGGCTGGAAGACAGCCCAGATTTCCCTTCCTGGGAAGCGCTCCCGCGCTGCCGCCAGCGTAACCTTGATTTCGGTTGGGTGGTGGGCATAGTCATCCACCACGATTACCCCTCCGGCTTCGCCTTTGATTTCAAAGCGCCTCTTAAGCCCCCGGAAAGAGCTCAGGGCCAGGCCCGATTGCTCCGGTTCTACCCCCAGGATGTGGCAGGCAGCTATGGCTCCCACGGCGTTTTTGACATTTTGAAGGCCGGGGATTGCGAGGCTGAACGGCCCCCAAACCCTACCGCCCATTTTAACCTGATAGATGTGGCCTCCTTCCCCCAGCCCCAAGGATTCCCCTTGCCAAACGTTGCCATCCTTTAGGCCGTAAGTGATGGCATTACCTTTCACTTTCCTCAGGACTTCGGCTACATTGCCCTCATCGCCGCATCCCAAGATGTATCCGCCAGGTTCAACTCGGCCGAGGAATTCCTCAAATGCCTCCTTCATCGCCTCCAAATCCGGGTAGCAATCGGGGTGGTCCATCTCCAAAGCGGTGACAAGGGCCAAGAACGGCCTTAGCCCTAAGAAAGTCCGGTCATACTCATCGGCTTCAATGACGAAGTATGGCCCTTGGCCGTGGCTGGCGTTCAGGCCGGAATTGGCCATTATACCACCGACTATGTAGGAAGGGGAGAAGCCCGCCCTCTCCAAAATCCAAGCAACCATGGCTGTAGTTGTGCTTTTGCCGTGAGTTCCGGCCACGGCTATAACCTTGTAGCCTTGGGTCAACCAGCCCAAGAATTCGGCCCGCTTGAGGACCGGTATCCCAAGCCTTCTGGCTTCCTGGACCTCCGGGTTATCGCCTGGCACAGCGGAGGAGATGAGCACGATATCGGCTCCGTGGACGTTTTCCCCCTTATGGCCAACGAAAACCTTTACTCCTTCCTTCGCCAATTCTTCCAGAAGGGAAGAATGGGCTCTATCGGAGCCGGAGACTTCGTAACCCCGCTCCTTAAGCACCCTGGCTATGGCCGAAAGCCCAGCCCCTCCAATTCCCACAAGGTGTACCCTCATTTTCCCCTCGCTCAAGTAACGGCAACAAAGATAAAGAGAAGCAAGATGGCCATGATTCCGTAAAGGGTGAGCCCTGTCAAGAAGTTTTCCGGTAGGTATTTTATAAGCTGTTTTGCCGTCGCACTCATCAAATCCTTGTTCCACACGCCGGGAGGCAAAGGATAATCGGTCAGGTGAAGGTAATACCATATAGTGCCAGCTATGAGGTAGCCGTTTATCAGTCCTACCAGGAACCCAAGGAGGGCTTCTTGGCATCCTACCCTCGCCCTTTGAAACAGACCTTTGACTGGCCCAACCGTCCTCATCGCTGTAGGCCCGTAGTAGCTGAAGAAAGTGACGATTCCGAAGACGCTCAATTGCACCACCAGTTGAGTAATTCTGTCATTGAACGGCCGGCGGGTGAGCTGAGCCACTATGTAAGTAAGGATGAAGATTTTCGTTTCCGGGGGAGCCCCTGGAGGGGTTATGGCCAAAGAGTTGATTATGAATAGGCCCACGATTATCCCAGCCGTGGCGATGAGCTCCCTTACCCAGCCCCGGCTCATGCCTATTATCCCGAATAGAAAGATGAGGCTTATGAACACAGCCTCAATGGCAATCATTTAACCTCCTGGGCTAAGCCGCTTCAGGATTTCGGCTAATTTCTCGGCAGCGTCGGGGTAAGCGAGCGTCTTGGCCTTTTCTGCCATCCCCCTGAGCCGCCCTTCATCCTCCAAAAGGCCTAAGACTGCCGGGAGGAATGCTTTGTCTAAATCCGAATCCAGGATTACCAAGGCTGCCCCCCTTTCCTCAAGGAACCGAGCATTTCGCTCTTGGTGACCACCGGCGTAGGGGTAAGGGATTAGTATGGCAGGCTTGCCTAAGGCCGGAAATTCCCCCAGGGTGGCTGCCCCTGCCCTTGAGACTACAAGGTCGGCTGCAGCTAAGGCTAAGCCCATCTCTTGGTAGAGGAAAGGGAAGACCCGGTAGCGCTTCCTCTTCTCCGGCGGAAGCGAATGGTAAAGGTCCTTCATTTCCTCGTAATCCAGGGCGCCGGAGATGTGGAGGACTTGGCAATAGTCTAAGAGGGTGTCAAGGGAGCGGGCCAATGCCCTGTTTATGCTCCTTGCCCCCCTGCTCCCGCCGAATACAAGCACGGTCTTCATCCCGTCTTCCAAGCCGAAGGCTCTGCGGCCATCCTCCGGCTTAGCTTCCAGAAGCCCTTTCCGCACCGGATAACCGCTCACGACCGCTTTCCCTTCCGGGAAGAACTTCAGAACCTCGGGGAAGGTCACCGCCACTTTGGCCGCCAGAAGCGAAAGGAAACGCACCGCCAGCCCTGGCTCAAGGTCGGGAAGGTAGATTAGCGATGGGATTCCCTGAAGCCGACCGGCCAGGACAACCGGAACGGAGACGTATCCCCCGGTGGCAAAGATGGCACAGGGTGAAAATTCCCTCACTATCTTCCAGGCCTCCAATACCCCTTTAACGACCTGCAACAGGTTAAAGGCTTGGCGGAGCGGGTTAATCCCCTGCAGAGGAGCTGAGGAAACCTCCCGGAAAGGGATGCCCCACCGAGCTACGATATCGCGCTCCAGGCCGGAACGAGTCCCAACGTATAGGATTTGGCTATCTTTTAGCCTTTCGGCTACGGCGAGGGCGGGATAGACGTGCCCCCCTGTTCCCCCACCCGTAAAGATAAACCGCACTTCTCTTCTCCTCCTTGCCTCCGGCTGAGATGTTCATGAGAATGCCAACTCCGGCCATAGAGGTCACCATGGCCGACCCTCCCAAGCTCAGGAAGGGGAAAACCATCCCGGTCATGGGCATGAAGCCGACAAGGCTTGCCAGATGGATTAGAGCTTGCAGGGCTAAGCTCCAACAGAACCCCGAAGCTATTAGCTTCCCAAATAGGTCTTCGGTCTTTGAGGCTATGACAAGGCCACGGTATACAACAAGCCCTAAAAGGACTATTACCACAAGGCAACCCACAAAGCCCAACTCCTCGGCCACAAGGCACATTATTCCATCCGAAGGCAAAGTTTCACCCATCATTGGGGCCAGAGAGGCTTGGCCAAGCCCTTTCCCCCAGAGCCCACCCCTTATGAATGAGCCGAGGGCATAGAAAGGCTGCTCACTCATGTATTCCGGCGAAATCGGTTCACCCCTTAAGAAGCGCTGGACTTGCTCCCAGAGCAAAATCCTCTTTTGGGCATAGTGGAAAATGCCCATTTGGATGACGGTAACGGCCGCAGCTCCACCCATTAGGAGGCTACCTGCCCATTGGAAGAAGTTGGCACCGGCTATGAAGAACATGATTGCCCCCGTAAGGGCGATGAGGGCTGCCATGGACAAATCCGGCTGCAGGATTACAAGGCCAGTCACAATCCCGACTATGATGGCGAACGGGATTAGGCCCCTCGTGAGGGAGGCCAAGGTTTCCCTTCGGGAGGATAACCAGTGGGCGGCATAGATGATAACCCCAAGCCTGGCAAATTCGCTCGGCTGCAGGGAGGAGCCGGTTCGGGTCCGCAAAAGCCAACGCCCCGTACCTTTGAGGTTCACAAGGACTAAGAGGAAAAGGACTACAAGCATTATGGGAACCGAGAAGCGTTTGAGCAACCGGTAATCAATGGCCGAGGCGATGCCCATAGCCCCTAAGCCAGCTAAAATTCCCATGAGCTGTTGGGTGAAGAAACGCTCCGGGTTTCCGGAACCCCTCAAGGCTAAGAGGTGAACCCCAGCGCTGTGCATCATCATCAGGCTTATGAAGGCCAGAAGCACTACCGCCGCTATTAGGATGTAATCCGGCTGGATTGGTAAAATCCCCGCCCTTTGCCTCATCACGATAAGCTCCTAAAGTCTGGCTACAAGCTCTTTGAAACGTTCGCCCCTGTGGGCATAATCCCTGAAAGCATCAAAGCTTGTCCCTCCTGGCGACAGGAGAACTATATCCCCCGGCATTGCTACCCTTGAAGCTTCCGCAACTGCCTCCTCCAGAGTTGAGCAGAGGGAGATTTCGGGAGTGCTTGCCCCCAGACGCGAGCGAGCTTCCCGCACCGCTCGCTCTATCTTCGGCGCCGCCTCCCCGAAAATCACGATGTGCCGGACCTTCTTAACCGTTAGGGCAGCCATCTCTTCCCAGGGAAGGTTTTTATCCTTTCCCCCCGCCAGAAGGACAATCGGCTCATCAAAGGAGTTAAGGGCAGCTACAACCCTCTCCGGCGAGGTGGCTATGGAATCGTTGTAATACTTGACCCCACGGACTTCCCGGACAAATTCCAAGCGGTGTTCAACCCCTTTAAAGTTTATGGCTACGTTCCTTATGGCTTCAATGTCTGCCCCGCCTATGGATGCCAAAAGCGAGGCAGCTAAGAGGTTAGCTACGTTGTGCCTGCCCAGCATTTTGATTTCATCGGTCCGGCAAATCTCCAGTTCAGTTTCATCCATCTTGAGGTAAAGCCTATCGTTCCGCAGAAAAGCCCCTTCCGGCAGTTCCCCAAGGCTGAAGAACCAGACCTTACCCTTGGCTTCTGCGGCCAAGCTTCGGGAAATGGCGTTATCGTACCCAAAAACGGCCACTCCGTTCTCCCCCTGATGCAAGAATATGTTCTTCTTGGCCGCTATGTAATCCTCCATAGAGGGATGCCGGTCCAAGTGGTTTGGCGTTATGTTGAGGATGGCCGCCACGGGAGGGCTCAGGGGCTTCAGGCCAAAATCTGGCCCGAAGAGTTTGAGCTGGAAGCTTGAAAGCTCCATAACAACCCTGTCTTGAGGTTGAATTTTCTCAAGGCTCTCTATTAGTGGCCTGCCGATGTTCCCACCGACCCATGTTGGTATTCCGGCCTCTTTCAGCATTTCTCCGGTTACAGCGGTGGTAGTGGTTTTGCCGCTGGAGCCGGTTATCCCTATTATGGTGGCCGGGCATAGTTCGCAGAAAAGCCTTGATTCACCGCTTACGGGTATTCCTCGTTTCCTGGCCTCTTGGACGATTGGGATTTCCAAAGGAACCCCTGGGCTTACGAAGAGGATATCGGTTTCATCCAGGAGGTCAATGGGGTGGCTTCCCAGGACGAAGCGGATTGGTAGGTGAGCGAGAGGGACCATTCTTTCCCGAAGTTCTTCTTCCCCTTTGATATCGGTCACGGTTACCTCGGCGCCTCTTTCGGCCAGGAAGCGAGCCAAGGCGCTTCCTTCCCTTGCCAGGCCTATTATGGTAGCTCTCAAGCCTTTGAACTCCATAAGCTTTAATCCACCCTGCCTTTAGTTTTGCTTTTTTGCCCACCCCCGTTAACCGAGGGTTCGCCAGCGTCTTGGGGTTAACCTTTCCCCCGGCCGAACCTTGCCAAATTTTCCCCCTTCCCTCGCAAGGAAGGGGGCCAGGGGGTTAGGTCAGAAAGGCACCCCCTGCCAGGGGGCTTCGCCCCCTGGACCCCCTTGCCCACCCTCGTAGGCTGAGGACTCGCCGGCGTTTTGGGTCCCACTCGTTGGCGGGGTTGCAGGGGTTAACTGCTCGCCCCTTTTTAAGGTTTCGTGGGGGGATACCCCCAAACCCCCCGCCATGGGGCTTCGCCCTCTGGACCCCATTGCCCACCCCCGTTGGCTGAGGGCTCGCCGGCGTTTTGGGCCCCACTCGTTGGCGGGGTTGCAGGGGTTGACTGCTCGCCCCTTTTTAAGGTTTCGTGGGGGGACACCCCCCGCACCCCCTGCCAGGGGGCGAAGCCCCCTGGACCCCCTTGCCCACCCCCGTTGGCTGAGGGCTCGCCGGCGTTTTAGGGTTAACCTCTCCCCCGGCCGAACTCTGCTGGGCCAGGGGGTTAGGTCGGCCCCATTTAAACCAAAGCCAAGGCTATGCCCAGCATTGCCATGAGAACGGCTATGAGCCAGAACCGCTGGGTTATGTGGGTTTCGGACCAGCCCAAAAGTTCAAAATGGTGATGTAAAGGTGCCATCTTGAAAATCCGTCTGCCTTGCCCGTAACGGGATTTGGTGTATTTGAAATAGGCCACCTGAATTATGACCGAGAGGACCTCGGCTACAAAGACGAAGCCTATAATCGGCAAAAGAAGCCATTGGCCGGTCATCAGTGCCACTACGGCCAAAGTGGCTCCTATGGATAGCGAGCCAGTATCCCCCATGAAGAGCTCGGCCGGGTGGGAATTGTACCAAAGGAAGGCTAAAAGTGCCCCCACAACCGTGAAGCAGAACCTCGTTAAGTAAATCTGGCCCTGAAGGTAAGCTATGACCCCGTAAGCAGCAAAGGCTATCGCCGCTATACTCCCCGCTAACCCGTCTAAGCCATCCGTGAGGTTAACGGCGTTGGACGTCCCCACTATGATGAACATGGCTATGGGGATGTACCAAATCCCAAGGTCTATCATCTTGGGGATTGTCGGGATGGCCACGACCCTGAGGCCAAGGCCATAGTAAATCATAAGGGCGGTCAAGAAAGCCAAAATCACTTGGCCCAGGAACTTCGCCCTGGCCCTCAACCCCTCGCCTTTCCTCCTGCCCTTTACCCCCTCCCAATCATCAAGTGCGCCCAGAATCCCATAACCGACCATAACCCCCAGCGGGACAAGGATTGAACGCCCCAGCAGGGTCATGCCCAGAAGGCTGAAGAAGTTGAGGGTAATGGTGATTAGGAGCACAGGCAAGATAATCATTACTCCGCCCATGGTAGGCGTTCCCATCTTGCTCATGTGCGAGCTGGGGCCATTCACCTTTATCATTTTCCCTATCCCATGGCTTTTCAAGAACTCAATCAAAGGCCCTCCCCAAATCACTGCCAGAAGGAAGGAAACTGTTCCGAGAGCCAAGGCGTAAGCCATTTCCCTAATCCCTCGCCATGATTGCCTTCACTATTTCCTCCATCCTCATAGCCCGCGAGCCTTTGACCAGCACGACATCGCCGGGCTCTAAAATTTCCAGGAGGAAGGCTGCGGCTTCTTCCCTGGATTCAAAGCTGTGGACCTTGTCCGGAGGCATGCCACAGGATAAGGCTTCCTGGGCTATTATCCTGGCCCGGGGTCCAACTGTAATCAGGATTGAGGCCACTTCTACCGCCTTCCTCCCCACCTTCCGATGCCCTTCCTCCTCGTAGGAGCCCAACTCCAGCATGTCTCCCAAAACGGCGATACGCCTCCCTGGCAATTCTCCCAATACGCTCAAAGCAGCCAGAGTAGAAGGGGGGCTGGCGTTATAGGTGTCATCCAAAATCGTTGAATCCCTGATTCCCTTCACAGCCATAAGCCTGACTTGAGCCGAAGTGTCCTTCAAGCCGGCCATTATTTCTCCCCAAGAAAGCCCTTCCACAAGCCCCACTGCTGCCGCAGCCAAGGCGGTGTGGACGCTGTGCCTTCCCAAGAGGGGGATGCGAGCATGGATTACTTCTCGGCCGTAATGGAAGCGGAAGCGAACCCCTGCCAACCCCTCGCTCTGGATATCATCGGCCCAGAGGTCGGCTTGGGGGTCAAGGCCGTAGTAAAAGACCCGAGCCTTGGTCTTATCCTTCATTGCCCGCACCCTCTCATCGTCGTAATTGAGGACGGCAACCCCATCGGGTGGGAGGGCTTCTACCAGTTCGGCCTTGGCCTGCGCTATCCTTTCTATAGTCCCCAGCCTCTCCAGGTGCACAGGCTCAACGCAAGTGACAACCCCTATAGCCGGTAGGGCTATTTCCGCCAGCAGCGCAATCTCCCCTAAGGCATACATCCCCATCTCCAAAACCACTCTTTCATGTTCAGGCCCCAGGTGAAGTAAAGTCAGGGGCAAGCCAATCTCATTGTTGTAATTGCCATAGCTTTTCAAGGTCCTAAACCCGCGGGAAAGGACCGAAGCTATGAGCTCTTTGGTTGTGGTCTTCCCTACGCTTCCTGTGACCCCTATGACTTTAACCATGTGCTGGCGGCGCCAGAAAGCCGCAGCCTCCTGGAGGGCTTTTAAGGTTTCCGGGACTAAAAGGCACACCGGTAATTTTATCCTTTCCTCAGGCCATCGGACGGGCTTAACCCTGAGGTCAAAGGTTTGGCAAGGTAAATCTGGCGCCTTTTCCACCAAGGCAGCAATAGCCCCTCGATCAAATGCTTCCTGGATAAAAAGGTGGCCATCGGTATTTTCCCCTTTTAGGGCGATGAAGAGGGAGCCTTCCTCAGCCAGCCGCGAATCAATCACAGCCTTGGAAAAGCGGATGGGAGGGATTATGCCTTCCGGTGGCTTCTCTCCGGCCAAGGCTTCAAATAGTTCCCTTAGCCCTATCATTTCCCATCACCTTGCCGAAAGCTCCTCCGGCTCATCAGGAGGGACTCCCAAAATCCTCATAGTTTGATAGGCAAGCTTGGAGAAAGCGGGAGCCGCAAACCGTATGCCGGTAGCCTTACCTCCAGGCTTATCAAGCCTGACCAGTATCGCAACCTTTGGATTCTTTGCCGGCACAAACCCCCCGAAAGAGACGATAGGGGGCTGCGATGGTTCGTAACCGGAAAGGGTTGGGACCTCAGCCGTTCCGCTTTTCCCGGCCGCAGAATAACCGGGCACATCGGCATAATCCTTCCAGTATTCAACAACCCCTTCCATCATCTGGGTTAGGGATGAAGCGCTTTCAGGCGAAATGACCCTTCGCACAACATATTTTTCCAGAGGCAACTGGTAGAGCTTGCCATCGCAAACTAAGCCTGAAACCACCCTTGGCCTCATGAGCAAGCCTTTGTTAGCTATAGCAGCGATAGCTGCCGTCATCTGGATTGGGGTAACGGATATGCCCTGCCCGAAAGCATTGGTCCCCAGATCGGCATAAGACCAGCCATTTTCTCCAGGGAACCTTACTAATGGCTGACTCTCGCCTGGGAGGTCTATTCCGGTCCGAGAGTCAAAGCCGAAGCGGCGGACGTAAGTGTAGTAAACCTGGGGGCCGAGGGAGAGGTTTATCTTGACAGCAATCACGTTTATGGAAAGGGCCAAAGCTTTGGTTGCATCAACATTTCCGTAAACCACCTTGCCAAAGTTCCTTATGACATGCCCCCCAACATTGATAAAGCCTTCATCGTAGAATGGCGAGTTCGGGTTTATAAGGCCGGAGTCCAAAGCTGCGGCATAAGTTACTAACTTGAAGACCGAACCCGGCTCGTATAGCGAGCTTATGGCCGGATTGGCCAAAAATTCCTGGGGCGATTCGGCCGGGGAATCGGGGTTGTAATCAGGGTAGCCAGCCATGGCCAAGACTTCCCCGGTGGCAATGTCTTGCACTACTATGACCCCGCTTTCCGCTCCTGAATTAAAAATGGCTTCCCTCAAGATTGCTTCCGCAGCCCTTTGGATGTCCCTATCTATGCTCAAGATTAAGCTACACCCATCGGCGGTGGAAGCTAAGGGTAGGTCTATTTCCCCCACCGATAAGCTTGGCGAAGGCTTTTCCTTTCCCGAAAGGAAGGCATCGTAATAGGCTTCCACCCCAAGCTTTATTTCCCCCTGAGGAAGATAAGTGCCCAAGACGTGGGAAGCAAGCCTTCCTTCGGGGTGAAAGCGCACCGGGAAAGGCTCAAAGCCCAGCCAATTGGGCAGCTTTCCATCCTCGCCAAAAGCCTCCTTCAGGGCTGATTCCAGGCTTTTCTTGCCCGCTTCATCTACTTCTTGGGCCAAGAGGCAGTAATAGTTCAGGGTTTGGGTGCCGTCGGCGTTTAGCTTATATTTTTCCAGGCAAGCTTTCAACTCACGCTCATCTCTTTTGAGAATCCCGGCCAACTTTTTGACGATGATTTCCCTTTCAACCCCTTCGGCTTTGATGCGGTCCACGTAAGCGGCAAGCCGGTAGTGTAAGGCATTCAGGGTCAGGGGGTAACCTTTGCGGTCAAATATTAAGCCTCTGGCCAGAGGCGGGGTCCGCGTGGATTCGTAAGCGTAAGCCAAGTTTTCCACTTCTTCCCGGATTTGATGCGGAGGGCTGAGCATGATTTGAGCCATTCGGGAAAGGAAAATCACGGTCAATAGAGCCATCACCAGGCTCCCAAGTTTTACCCTTTGTTCAGGCTTGAAAGAAGGTAGCGAAGGCCTCTTGGGCATTTTGCCTCCTAAGGCCCCCGGGCCAGGACTTCCCAATCCTTAGTGTAAAAATAGCCGTAAACTTCCGCCGAAATGCAGGCCTCAGAGACTTTTTCTAAAAGGTCAAGGTTATAGCGTTTAAGGTTGAAAGCCTCCTTCTGCAAGGTCTGGGCTTCAACACTCAAAGCTTTTGTCTCAGCCTTGGTAGCAAAACCCAGCCAAGCCACCATTATAATCAGGGCGAAGAGCAGGAGCAAAAAGAGGCCGGTCCGTTCGGCAAGCCTGGTTATCCCCGTTACTTGAATTTTGGTTTCGGGCCAGGAAAGGGCATCTTGGCTCATTTAAGGCCTCCTTTCAGCTATTCGGAGCTTAGCGCTTCGGCTCCTGGGGTTAGCCTCTACCTCCTGTGGGGAAGGCTTTATGGGTTTAGGGGTTATGACCTTAAGGGTTGCTTTGTGGTGGCACATGCACACCGGAAGCTCAGGAGGACATATGCAATCCCTGGATTCTTGCCGGAAAAATTCTTTGACAATTCGGTCTTCCAAGGAATGGAAGGAAATCACGGCCAATCTCCCACCGGGCTTTAAAAGCTCAACGGCTTGAGGCAATGCCTCTTTAAGGTTGTCCAGTTCCCGGTTGACGGCGATGCGGATGGCCTGAAAGACTCTGGTGGCGGGATGAATCTTCCCTCCTGAGCCTACTACTTGCTCTACCACCCTGGCCAGCTCTAAAGTGGAGCGGATGGGTCTGGCTTGCACTATGGCCTTTGCCACACGTCTGGCTTTCGGCTCCTCACCGTATTTCCAAATGATATCCGCCAGCTCCTCTTCGGGGAGCCGGTTCACGATGTGGTAAGCGGACAATTTGCCAGCCCGATCGTAACGCATATCCAAGGGGCCGTTGAGGTAAAAGGAGAAGCCTCTCTTGGCATCTTCCACCTGGAACAAGGCAAACCCGAGGTCAAAGAGGATGCCATCAACCTGTAAAAACCCCTCTTTGCGGGCTGTATTAACCAAATTAGTGTAGCTGGCCTTGACCAAAGCCACTCTCCCCTTGAAGCGGGCAAGCCTTTCGGAGGCCCTCTTAATGGCCTCTTCATCCACATCAATCCCTAACAAACAGCCATCGGGGGAAGAAGCTTCTAATATGGCTTCGGCGTGACCTCCTTCACCCACGGTAGCATCTATGTAAAGGCCTCCAGGCTTTACGGCAAGCCCTTCTAATACCTCTTTGAGCAGGACGGGGGTATGTTGCATCCCTATATTCCCAGCTCCTTGAACTGCTCGGCGAAGGCCTCTTCTTCCTGGGTGAAGCGTTCCACAAGCTCATTCCAGCGCTTTTCGCTCCAAATCTCAATCCTTTTCCCTTGGCCCACAATGACTGCGGAGTTATCAAGCCCGGCAAATTCCCTCAAATGGGCGGGGATAAGTATTCGGCCGAGTTTATCCATCTGGCATTCTTCTCCGGAAAGGACAAGGCGGCTGAAGGCTCTGGCGGCCGGATTTGTGAGGGGTAGCTCTTTAACCTTCTGGGCGAGCTCGTTCCAAGTGGAGAGGGGGAAAATGAAGAGGCACCCATCCAATCCCCTTGTCAAGAACATACCTTCTTGCAGGGCAGGGCGGAATTTGGCCGGTATTATTAGCCTACCCTTTTCATCAATGGAATGCCTGGATTCTCCGGAGAACATATCCACTTTGCTCCACCAATTACCACTATTTTACTACAAAGCCCCAAAAAACGCCAGTCTGAGGGCGGGGTTTTGGAAAAATTTTAAGGATTGGACGGGTGTGGATTTCTTTGGAGCTCTGTTTGTCCACCCTCGTGGGCTTAGGGTTTGCCATTTGAATTTGTGGGGGGACACCCCCCACGGCCCCCTGCCAGGGGGCTTGCGCCCCCTGGACCCCCATTTGCCCACCCCCGTTGGCTGAGGGTTTGCCGGCGTTTTAGGCCCCACTCGTGGCGGGGTTTAAGGGGGTAACTGTTCGCCCCCTTTTTGGTTTTGTGGGGAGACACCCCCCAAACCCCCCGCCATGGGGGCTTCGCCCCCCTGGACCCCCCATTTGCCAACCCTCGTGGACTTAGGATTTGCCAGGGTTTTGGGTCCCACTCGTGGCGGGGTTGCATGAGAGGGCAACTCGCCCCTTCTTTTGAATTTTTGGGGGCACATCCCCCAGACCCCCTGGGAGGGGGCTGCGCCCCCTCCACCCCCAGTTTAATGTAGGGGCGTAGCGACGCTACGCCCGTACTTGGCGAAGGCTGACCTTTTTCAAAGAGGCTGACTTCAGTCGGCGTGAAGGGGGACACCCCCCACGGCCTCCTGCCAGGGGGCTTGCGCCCCCTGGACCCCCCAATTTTGCCCACCCCCGTGGGCTTAGGGTTTGCCGGCGTTTTGGGGTTAGCCTCTCACCGGCCCCTTTCCGAGGCGGAAATTTCCCCCTTCCCTCGCAGGGAAGGGGGTCAGGGGGTTAGGTCGGAAAGGCACACCCAACAGCCCCCTGGACTTTGTCGGGCAGCGGAAGATGGTTTGTAGCCAGAGGGACTGAATTCAATCGGCAAGAGGGGCCAATATGAGTCAGCTTCGTTTGCAAATTGGCCACAAGTGTGAAGAGAAGCAAAGCCCCCTGTGTTTATTGCAAGCAACAGGGGGCTTGCCTAAGGTCTAAATGTCCTGGAAACGGTCCTTTAATTTCTCCAAAACTTGGGGAAGCGTAGTGTACTCCATCTCCTCCATGGGGAGGCGGTGGGGTTCAAAGGGGCCGTGACGGCGAAGGTATTCAGCTATGGTATTGCACAAGCGCCTGGCTTCATCAAAAGCGGGGTCATCAAATAAATCCCTCGGCCCTATTAGATGGCCTTGAGCCAATTGAAAGCCAAGGGCCCCAACCCTGGGCGGCCCATCAAAGCGGGTTGGAGTGGCATTGCGGAGGGCCACCGGCATTAATGGGCCATTGTGCGAACCCCTCATCCATCCCTCAACCAAGTGGGGGAAGGCGAAAGGCTCCAGAACTTCCCCAACGGCCGGGAACTCGTGCTGACACCGGACTATACACACTGGGTCGTCCTTGCCAACGTAGCGCCCAGCAATGAGGGAAAGGCGTTCGGTTGAAGAGACAGCCGCTATTTCCCCCGAAGCTTTGTGATATACGGCCTTTACTACATACCGAGTGGGAGAACCTATGAGGAGAAGTAGGTCGTAAAGCTCCTCAGGGCAATTGAGGGTGATTTTCTTCCCCGCTTTTACATCGTGCACTTCAAAGGCAAATCCATCGTGCATAGATGGCGATATCACCAGGCCTATAGTGTTGAAGGGGTCGGCGAAGGCGCGGTAAAGGGGCAAGTTCCAAGCTCCAGCAGAGGTCTTATCGGCCATGAAGATGATTACTGGTTCCGAGGGGCGTTCCTCAAATTCCATTTCAGCCAGGCCTGGCCCCATACCCTTTATGTTGCCACTAAAAGCTTCGCTCAGGAGGTCCTGCCCGGCACCGTAGAGTTTGAGCTCCCTTGCCCTGGCTGTTGCCTTTTCAAAGGTCTCCCAAGCCAGGCGGTGGATTGGTTCTGCGTTTACCCCTTTATCATGGGTCATGATTAGCTGTAGGTCATCCCCTACAGCTGTGACGTGGTAATCAATTATTAGGCCGGCTTCCTTGGCTTTTTTGAGCGATTCTTTCCCAATTTCCACCAAGTCGGGGTGGATTGAGCTGTGGCCTACCAGGCCTCCTATATCGGCTTTGATTACGCTTAAGGTGACTTTCATCGTTCACCTCCGTCTTTAGAATTCTGTAACCCCCGTGAACTCAAATTCGGTTATCTTCACGGCGGGGGCTCTTATACCGCCCATATCGGTTGGGACAAGGCGGGTATCCCGTCCCAAAGCTTCGGCAGCGGCAAATGCCTTTACATAATTTTGGGTAAAGCGCAGATTCTTAACCGGGTAAGCTATTTCGCCCTTTTCTACCCAGAACGTCCCATCCCTGGTCATTCCGGTCACGACTGTGCGTTTCGGGTCCACGGGGACGGTGTAGTGGAAGCGAGTTATGAGCAAGCCTTTATCTGTTGAGGCTATCATTTCTTCCAGGGAAGATGAGCCGGCAGCCATGAAGAGGTTAGTGGGGAGTGGGCCCATAGTATTGGGAGCGGGTAGGGCATGTCCGGTGGAAGAGCGGCCTTCAATTCCGGCCGTGTAGGAATCGTAAACGACGTTTTTCGCCACCCCTTTTTCCACAAGCATTACCTTTTGTTTGGGGACCCCTTCAAAATCAAACGGCTTAGGCAGGCCTGAAAGGTCAAAGCCATCGTCCCATATGGATATTAGCGGAGCCATTATCTGCTTGCCGAAATTATCGCACATGAAACTGCGTCCCTCTTGGACGGATAAAGCTCCCATTCCGAGGTAAGCCAGGGTGGCAAGCATATCCGCTACTGCGTATTCTTGGAGGATTACGGTGTAAATTCCGGGTAGGACTTCTTTGGGGTTACGGCTTTTGAGGGCTTTCTGGATAGCCTCTTCCCCTAAGGCTTCTAAGTTCAATCTTTCCAAATCCCATCCTACTCCGGCGGCGTAGCCTGAGCCGGTATCGGACATAATTACGGTATTGAAGGACACTTCAGTGCCGGGGAAGTAGGCGAAGACGCCCAGGGAATTAGCCACGGCTATTTCAAAAGTTTCGGTATTGTAAGCTCCTGAGGCTACAAGACCGAGTTCTCTTGCTCTTCGGCATATTTTGCCTACTGCTTCGGCTTTGGCGGCGGGTGTGAGGGATAGGACTTTCTCATCAAATGCTGCCAATTCTGGGATGGGGGTAGGCTCTGGGAGCGACTTGAAATTGGGGTTTTCTGGTTGCAAGCGGGCGATGGCTATGGCATTTTCCACCACTTGGCTTATGGATGAATCATCCAATCGGTTAGTGACCGCTACGCCAATCTTTTTCCCTATGACTACTCTTACCCTTAGCTGGGCATCGCTTTCGGAGACATTTTGGTGGATGTAGGAATTGGCGAAGCGGGTAAGCTGGCGGTCATATCCTAAGAGCAGGACTTCGGTTTGATCGGCTTTGGATAGAGAAAGGGCCTTTTGGCAGATTGAGCGGGCTTTAGCTTCACCCAACATGGCTTTTTCTCCTTGCGAAAAATAAAAAAGTGGCGCATAGGGGATTCGAACCCCTGCTTCGGGCTTGAGAGGCCCGCGTCCTAACCACTAGACGAATGCGCCTTGCCAATTAAATATTACCACAACATAGGCATTTTGTCAAACGCAACCAACGGCAAAAGAAAAGCCGGTCCTTCCTCGTAGGACCGGCATCATAGCCAATTACAGCCTCCCCGAAGATTTAAATCACTGCATGCCATCCACCCCATCTCAATCCCACTATGGTGCGATTGCGACTTCAAAGGTGCTGAGTGAACCCCGTTGGCTTAAAGCTTGCCTCATGGGGGTTAAGTCACAGGGGGCACTCCCTTACGCCTCTGTCGGGGGCTTCGCCCCCCTGGGCCCCCATTTGCCCACCCTCGTGGGCTGAGGGTTTGCCGGCGTTTTGGGTCCCACTCGTGGCGGGGTGGCAAAAGTTGGCTGTTCGCCCCTTCTTTGAAAATTTTGGGGGCACATCCCCCAGACCCCCTGGGAGGGGGCTGCGCCCCCTCCACCCCCTTTCCCACCCTCGTAGGCTCAGGGTTTGCCTGCGTTTTGGGTCCCACTCGTGGGCGGGTTGCTAATGAGGGCTGCTCGCCCCTAATTTTGGTTTCGTGGGGGGACACCCCCCACAGCCCCCCGCCATGGGGGCTTCGCCCCCCTGGGCCCCCATTTGTCCACCCTCGTGGGCTGAGGGTTTGCCTACGTCTTGGGCCCCACTCGTGGCGGGGTGGCAAAAGTTGGCTGCTCGCCCCTTCTTTGAAAATTTTGGGGGCACATCCCCCAGACCCCCTGGGAGGGGGCTTGCGTCCCTTCCACACCCTTTCCCACCCCCGTAGTTGGAGTTTGCTCCGTGCTCTTATATTCTTAGCAAGGCCGCTTATGGCCTGGAACCTCCGGCTTTCTGAGCCTTGCCTGCCAATCGGTTTTGCGGTATCATTTTTTTAGAAAAGCTGGAGGCTTCAGCCATGGGTAGAGTGGAACTTAAAGGGGTGAGAAAACCCGTCATTGCTGGGGCTTGGTATCCGGGAAGGCCTGAGGAGTTGCGCCGAATGATTTCAGATTTCCTGGCTAAGGTTGATTTGGAGCCAATCCCAGGGGAATTGGTAGGCCTTGTAGCCCCACACGCCGGCTACATTTACTCCGGCCAGGTCGCCGCCTATGCCTATAAGCAGCTTGAAGGACGCCCCTTTGAGACCGTAGTCGTGGTCCACCCCAGCCATAGGATGTACATTGACGGCTATGCCCTCACTGCCGCCGCCTCCTACGAAACCCCCCTCGGCCAGGTGCCACTGGATGGGGAGCTGATTGCCGAGCTGGATGAGGAGCTTGGTTTCACTTTCCTCCGGGCGGACCAAGAGCATTCCCTGGAAATACAACTGCCTTTCCTCCAGTATGTCCTCGGCAATTTTAAGCTTGTCCCGATAATGATGGGGGACCAATCCCTGGAGCGATGCCGGAAGCTGGCTTCAGCTTTGGCCAAGGCTTTGAAAGGGAGAAAAGCACTGCTGGTGGCCAGTTCCGACCTCTCCCACTTCTACTCCTACCGGATGGCCCTATCGCTGGACAAAGTTGTGCTTAACTATGTGGAAAATTATGACCCGGAGGGGCTGGCTAAAGCCATCGCTTTAGGTAAAGCCGAGGCCTGCGGGGGAGGACCTATCGTAAGCGTGATGTTGGCCTCCAAGGAGCTCGGGGCCGATAAGGCTAAGGTCCTCAAGTATGCTAATTCCGGCGATGTAACCGGGGATTTCGGAAGCGTGGTAGGCTACATGGCTGCCGCCTTCTACTCTTGATGAGGAGGATTTGAAGTGTACCACCCTGCTCTTGTAATTTTGGTCACAGGGCTTGTGTTCATCCTGGCCTTTGGGGGATTGGGATACATAAGAGGTTATGGGCTATCAACCCAGTTAGCAGCGGAAGGCCTGGCGATAACTGCCATCTTCACCATACTGGTCTGGGCTACTAACTTCCCCCTGAATCCAATCCTCTTCCTCATCATCCTCTACCTAATCTCAATGCGTGTCCGGCTTTTGCTGGATGCGGGGAATTTCTTCCTCAATGCCGGCCGCATCCCTACGGCCATTTCCCTTTACAAGCTTGCCCTCAAGTTATGGCCTGACCTGCCGAGCCGTTGCATTGCCAAAATCAACATAGGGGTGGCTAAAATCCGGAGCGGTGCCCTTCAGGAGGCCATCGCCATCTTGGAAGAGGTCTTGGATAAGCACAAGGAGACGATAAGCTTCAAGCATGAGGCCGCTTGCCTTTTTAACCTTGGCCTTGCCTACCGCAGGGCAGGCCAGAAAGATAGGGCTATCCAGTGCCTGAAGGAAGCTTCAGACCTTTTCCCTGATAGCCTCTACGGCCGGAGAGCAAGGGAATTGCTCAAAGAAATGGGCCGGGGTTCGGAAGAACACGATGGGTGAAAGGCTTTACGCCGAGGTCGTTGTCAACCTCCCCTTGCGGTCTGGTAAGGACAAGCCTTTCCCCGGCTTCCATTATTCTATCCCCGAACATTTGCGTTCTGAAGCCTACGTGGGCCGGGGGGTTGTTGTGCCTTTCGGCCCGAGGCTGGTGCAAGGGGTTATCTTCTCCTTAAACGCGGTCCCACCTATAGAAGAAGAGAGGATAAAGCCCATAGCTTCTTTCCTTGATTTCTCCCTCTTGCCTTACCAGCTCCGCCTGGCAGAATGGATGAGCAGGTATTACCTTGCCCCGATAAGCGAGTGCGTGGCTCTCATGTTTCCTCCAGGCATAGGAGGAAAGGCCCGAAGCGTCTTGCGCCTCAACCCCGAAGCTGTCCATTTCACCCCGGAAAACGAGTGGGAGAAAGCCATCATCGCTCTGCTCCAGGAGAAAGGTGAGGTGAGGATTGACCGGCTGGAAGAGTTCTTAGGGCCAAGGGGATGGCACAGTGCCTTGCGCCGACTCCTCAAAGAAGGGGTTGTAATCCGTCAGCCAATCCTTACCCCGCCTTTGGTAGGCCCAAAGAGGCTGGTTTACGCCTTCCTCTTGACTCCTCGGAAGGATTGGCTTCGCCTCCTGGAGCCGCTGCGGAGAAAATCCACCAAGGCCAAAATCCTGGAATACTTGGCTCGCGCTGGCCCAATCCCTTCCCTCAGGGAGGTCTTGGAGGCCACAAGCTCCCCCCGCCAGAGCATCCGCCAGCTTGAGGAAGAGGGTTTGGTCAAAATCATACCGCCAAGCCGCTTCCTGGTACCCATAGCTCCGAAGGAAGAGCTGATAAAGGCCAAGGAAAAGGCCGGGAAGCGAGCCAAAACCAAAGCCGCAGTCCTTGACTTGCTCCTCTCGGCCAAGGGGCCAATACCGCTGGAAGAGCTCAAGGACACACGGGGTGCTCTTAAGGCTTTGGAAGAGGAAGGCTTAGCAAAGGTTGTGGAGGAAGAGGAACAAGTCATCCTAACCGTGGCACCGGAGGAGGCCATCCGCTTAGCTTGGAAAGAGCAAGGACTGTCTACCTACTTGGCCATCTTAGAAGTCCTATACCGGGAGAAGGAGCCGGTCTCGGCTGGCAACCTCTACGCCGAAACAGGCTGTGCTTTCAGGCACTTGCGGGAGCTTGAAGAGGCTGGATTGATAAGACTGGTGAGGGAAGAAGTCGCCCGTGACCCGCTGGCTGGCTTGGTCTTTGAAGAGGCTGCCCCTCCGGTCCTGACCCCAGAGCAGGAAAAGGCCTGGGAGGAGATAAAGGCTGGGCTTGAGGCAGGCGGGTTCCACCCCTACCTCTTGTTCGGTGTTACCGGAAGCGGTAAGACCGAAATTTACCTCAGGGCGATTGAGGAGACTCTGCGCCGAGGCCGGCAGGCCATAGTCCTAATCCCAGAAATCTCCCTTACCCCTCAAACCGTCCGCCGCTTCGGTTCGCGCTTTCCGGGCAAGATAGCCGTAATCCACAGCAAGCTCTCCCTCGGTGAAAGGTACGATACTTGGCGGAGGATAAGGCGCGGGGAAGTGGGCATAGTGATAGGGCCGCGCTCGGCTCTCTTTGCCCCTCTCCCAAACCCAGGCCTGATTGTAGTGGATGAGGAGCACGACCGTTCCTACAAGAGCCAAAAGAGGCCCTACTACCACGCCAGGGATGTGGCCATGCAGCTGGGCCGGATAACAGGCTCGGTCGTGATTCTGGGCAGCGCTACACCCGACCTGGCGAGCTTCTACAGGGCTAAGAGTGGGGAGATACGCCTACTGGAATTGCCCAAACGCATCCTCTGGAGGCCTCAGGATTTCAAGGGCAAGGTGCCGGTTCTGTTGAGGGAAAGGGATGACCTCTGCTCTACAGGCCTCCCCCCGGTGGAGATTGTGGACATGAGGGAAGAATTCAAAGCTGGCCACCGCGGAATCTTCAGCCGTGCTCTGATAAAAGCCCTGGAAGGGACCCTTGCAGCCGGGGAGCAGGCCATACTCTTCCTGAACCGTCGCGGCACTGCTACGTTTGTGGTTTGCCGGGACTGCGGTTACGTGGCCAAATGCCGGCGGTGCGATGTCCCTTTGACCTATCATGTGGGCAATAGGACGAAGGGCCCTTCCTTCCTGTGCCACCACTGCGGCCGGAGTTACCAAGTTCCAACTTCTTGTCCCGCCTGCCTAAGCCGTAACATCCGCTACTTCGGCCTCGGAACCGAGAAGGTGGAGGAAGAGGTTCTGCGCCTCTTCCCCGATGCCAGAGTCCTCAGGCTTGACCGCGATACTGTGGTCTGGAAGTATGCTTACCAGATAATCCTGGAGAAATTTGCCTCCCGCCAGGCCGATGTCTTAGTGGGGACGCAGATGATAGCCAAGGGGCTGGACCTCCCCTACGTGACCTTAGTAGGGGTCATCTCAGCCGATACGGCCTTGCACTTGCCGGACCTTTGGTCGGCGGAGAGGACTTTCCAGCTCCTGATGCAGGTTGCGGGTAGAGCAGGCCGCAGCCCATTGGGAGGGCGGGTCATAATCCAAACCTATACTCCGGACCATTATGCTGTTGAGCTTGCTGCCAGCCACAATTACGAAGGATTTTTCCAGAAGGAGATGGAGTTCAGGCGTTTCCACAGCTATCCACCTTTCCGGGGGATTGCCCGGCTCCTCTACCATGGTTCCAGCGAGAAAGAGTGCCGGGAGAGGGCCGAGGCCCTCTACCAAAAGCTTTCAAGCCTTATCGGCTCAAGTGAGGGGGTTAAACTGATAGGGCCGGTGCCTTGTTTTCACTCTCGCCTCCGTGGCCGCTACCGCTGGCAGATAATCATCTTGGCCCCGAACCCCCAAGCCCTCCTGGCCGAAATCATCCTACCTGCGGGGTGGAAGGTAGAGGTTGACCCTGTAAGCTTGCTTTAAGTTTAACCGCAAAGGCCGCAAAGAAATTGAATGAAACTTTGCGTCTTTTGCGCTCTTTGCGGTTCAAGCGTAGGCCGGCCGCTGACTGAAGAGGGCGACTTCAATCGGCTTGAAAAGTTTTGCCCGCCCCCGTTGGCTTAGGGTTTGCTGGCGTTTTGGGTCCCACTCGTAGCGGGTTCGCTAATGTGGGCAACTCGCCCCCTCTTTTAAAGCCCTGGGGGCACATCCCCCATACCCCCTGGGAGGGGGCTTCGCCCCCTCCACCCCCGTTTTGCCCGCCCCCGTTGGCTTAGGGTTCGCCAGCGTCTTGGGTCCCACTCGTGGCGGGTTAATCTCTTCCCCGGCTCTTCCCCAAAGCGGGGGGAGAATCTCACCCTCGCCAGAATTTTCCCCCTTCCCTCGCAGGGAAGGGGGTCAGGGGGTTAGGTCGGAAGGGACGCAGCCCCCGGACTCCCATTGCCCAGGCTTGCTCTAAGCGCGGCGCAGGCGGGAAAGGACGGCTTCCTTAACCAGGTTCACTTCCTCCATCCTCATGAGCATTGCCATCGCTACGTAAACCCCTGCACCTATTGCTCCTCCGGCCAATACGGCCGTCAGCCTACCCTGGAAAGAGCCCTGAGGTATGGCTTGTATCGCTTCCGTTACGGCAAAGGCCATAGCTAAAGAAGCCAGCCCGCTCTTAAGAACCGTGCGGGAAATTCCCTGCCCCTTCAAGCTCCCAACCTTGCGGTAAAGGAGGAAAAGCATCGTGAAGCAGTGGCTTATGTGCTTGGCCGAATCGGCCAGGACAAGCCCAACCATACCCAAGGGCCCCATCAGGGATAAAGCAACCCCAAGGTAGACCAGGACCGAAAGAACCCCTACCGCAGCCGGGGTAATTGTGTCCTTCCGGGCATAGAAGGCATAGTTGAGCGGCCAATCCACCGAAGCAAAGATTAGGCCGATGAGGTAGAACTTCAAGGCCAGCACCGTGTATTGGGTATCGTAGGCGGTAAAGCGGCCATGCTCAAAGATGGTAGCGATGATGGGGTAAGAGAGCACAAAAAGCCCTACCGTAGCCGGAATCGCCGCCGCTAAAACCATCTTTATCCCCGCCCCAAGTGTAGCCAAGAACTCCTCAGTCTTCTCCGGCGAAAGGGCAATCCGAGCCAGGGTTGGGAGGATAGCCGTAGAGATGGCAATGGAGATGAGGCCGTGTGGGAATTGAATCAAAGTAGTGGCATTGGCCATCCAAGCGATACTGCTTGGGCCAGTCCTTGAGGCCAGGTTCCGGTCTATGGCCACTTGGATTTCGCTTACGATAAGGCCGGCAGCGATGGGAAGGTAAAGGAGAAATATGCGCTTGAGGGCCGGATGCCTGAGGCTAATGGAAAGCCTTATCGGTATATCCCTGAGCGAAGGGACAAGGATAGCAAACTGGAACAGTGCCCCCATCATGATTCCGACAGCGAGACTGTAAATGTCCAGGAAGCGGGAAAAGAGCGGGGCTGCCAGTATTATCCCCAGGTTATACACCGCTGCACCGAAAGCCGGAGCCGAGAACCTCTGGAGGGAGTAGAGGAGGCCGGTGAGGATTCCGCTGCACCCAAAAACCAAAAGTGCTGGGATTACAATCCGGATGAGGTTAGTGGTTACTGCCCTGAGCTGGGGAGAAAAGCCTCCCCCCAAGAGCCAGGCCACTCCGGGCGCTGTTAGTTCTACAATGGCCACTACCGCTGCCAGAGCTAACCCGAAAACCCCCAGGACTACCCCAACCACCCTGCCCAGCTCCTCTTTCCGCTCCGATGCTGCGTATTCGCTCAGGACCGGAACCAAGGCCGCGCTGAGCATCCCCCCGATTAGAAGCTCATAGACCATTGTGGGGATGATGGAAGCGACGCGGAAAGCGCTTACGTAGCCTGTTGCGCCGAAGAAGTGGGCGATGATTGTTTCCCGAACCAAGCCCATCGCCCGGCTGGCGATGTTCCCTGCGGCCAGGACCCCCGCTGCTCTGGCTATTGAGGCGGGCTGGGGGATGGCTTCGGAAGAGCCGCCATCGGTTGCCATGTGGCCTCTGCCCCGCAAAAGTTCGCGGAACGAAAGCCCGGCCAGTAGCCCGAAACCGGCAAGCATCAAATAAACCCCCCAACCCCAGCCTATCGGTCGGGCGTAGAGGAGGGAGATGAAAGGCCTGGCTTTTTCAAAGTAAAAAGCGGGGAAGAAGCCGGCTACAAGTCCGGCAAAGAGGAGGAAAGAGTAAAGGGCTGGGGAAGGAACCCTCGCCCAGAAAGGCCAAGCGAGGGGAAAAGCCAGGCAGAAGAGGATAGCTGCGGTCTGAAGGCGGAACTCCGGCTGCAAGAGGACGGGAGGCGACCAAGCCGGTGGGAGCATGGATAAGGCCATAGCCCAGGCCAAAATGACCATGCCCACCTTAGCCCAGCCCGGATAGCCCAGGAACTGCGATGAAGCCATTAAGACCAGGGAAAGCGAGGACAGGAAGAGGGGGAGGTAGAAAAGCTCCCGCCTGAGCCTAAGCTCGCCGGAGCGGAACTGGGGCAGGAATTTCACATACTCCCCCAAATCCAAGCCAGTGATGACCAAAGCTGAAGCCTTGTGGTTGACCCAAGGAGCCCAATAGCCGGCCAGAGCCAGGAGCAGGGCCAGGAGGAAGAGCCACTTCTTCATCGCTTCTTCCCCAAGCGGGAGTAAATTTCCAAAAGCTTCTGAGCCGATTTCTCCCAGGAGAAGAGGGCGCTTCGGGCGAACCCCTTCTCCCTGAGCTTGCGGCGCAACCCATCGTCAAGCAAAGCTTTCTCCATGGCCGAAGCGAGCGCCTCCTCATCGTAAGGGGGGAAGAAAAGGGCAGCATCGCCTAAGACCTCGGGCAAGGGAGGAGCCTCGGAAGCAACCACGGGCGTCCCGCAGGCCATAGCCTCAAGCGGGGGCAACCCAAAGCCCTCGTAAATTGAAGGGTAGACGAAAAGCTCCGCTGCCGAGTAGAGAGAAGGCAAATCCTCATCCTCAACATACCCCGGAAAGATGACATCGTTTTCAAGCCCGCACTCCTCAACTGCCTTGAAAATCTCCTCGTAAAGCCAACCCTTCCGCCCGGCAATAACCAGCTTGAGGCCGTTCCTTTTCAGGCGAGCGAAAGCCCGGATTAGCCTGGCGAAATTCTTGCGCGGCTCCAGCGTCCCCAGGCTCAGGATGAACCTCTCGGGCAACCCGTAGCGGGCACGAGCCCTTCCCCCGTCCGAAGGCTTAAAGCTTTCCCCGACCCCGGCATACAGAACTTCCACCCTTCCCGGTTGCACACCCATAAGCTCCATAAGGTCCTTCCGCGTATTTTCAGAATCGGCCAGGATGAAATTTGCCCTGCGGACGGAGCGGGGAACAGCTTTGGAAAGGTAATTAAGAAGGCTCTGGGTGAAGCAGCCCGGAACCCGGAGGAAAGAGAGGTCGTGGATGGTCAGGATGGAAGGGGTTCCGGCAAGGGGAGGGAGGACGAAATCCGGGGAGTGGAAGAGGGCCAACGGGCCGGTGAAAGCCTCGGCCGGTAGAGGTATCCGGAGCCTCTGCCAGAAGATGTACATCACGCGCTCGGAAAAGGGGAGGCGAAGGTATCGGAAATTGGCCGGGAGAGGGTGGAGGGTAGAATCGCTCGGAACCAAAAGGATGTAGAGGTTCTGGCGGTCAATCTTGCCCAGGTGCTTGAAAAGCTCTCGGACATACCTTCCTATGCCAGCCTTCTGCCTGACCGCAGCAGTGTAATCAACCCCAATAAGCATTTCAGACCTCTCTATAAGTCCAGACCCTGTTGGCACCGAAGTTCCAGAATAGCACAACCAAAGTAGCGACGGCCTTGGAGAGGTTGTACCCCAGGACGCCGAAGCGGTAAAGGAGGAAGTGGTCAAGGCCGAGGAAGATTGTCTGATTGAGGGCATAGCCAGCCAAGCTAACCAAGAAGAACTTCCAAAGCTGCCCTAAGAAGGGGGAGGAGCGAGTTTCGGGGAAGGTCCAGAGCCTGTTCCAAACGAAGTTGTTTACCACAGCCGCGGAGAAAGAGATAGTATTGGCCAAGGCCTTGGTTAAACCCAGGACCAGGATTCCGAAATTGAGGAGGCCGAAATCCACAACCGTTCCCGAAGCCCCGACGATGGCAAACTTAATGAAGCGTTTGGCCTCCTTCCCCACTCTCTCCGCTCTTTCGGGCTGGAATTTCCAAAAGGCTCCATAGGCTTTAGGAACTAACGCTTCAAGCTTGCGGCCAGGTTCCAGCTTCATTTCGCCTTCTCCTTCCCCATCCATTTTACCGCTTCAAGTGGCAGAAACTCAAGCGGGCCTTTGATTACGGTGCAAGGGGGTAAGGATTTAAGGAAAAGCTCCCCGTAGTGCCTTGTCTGAATGCGCTTATCCAATATCGCCACGATACCCCTATCGGTCTTGCTCCTGATGAGCCGGCCGAAGCCTTGGCGAAGCCTCAGGATGCTTTCGGGGACAGCGTATTCGTGGAAGGGGTCCTCGTATGTCTCGCTTCGGGCGGAGAAGATAGGGTCTGTGGGGACGGAGAACGGGAGGCGAGGGATGATTACGCAGCTCAAAGCCTCCCCCACCACATCAATCCCCTCCCAGAAGCTCCTTGTGCCCATGAGGACAGCCCTCTCGGCCAAGCGGAAGGTCTCAAGGAGCTGGGTTCGGGATGAGCTCTCGCTCTGCTCTAAAACCAGGATTCCGTCTTCGGCCAAAGGCGGGGTTATGGCTCTGGCCGTGCGCTGAAGCTGCCGGTGAGAAGTGAAGAGGACCAAGGTCTTGCCCCCCAAGGCGCGGGAAAGCTTCACAATCGCTTCTTCCACCATCCTCTGGTAATCCTTGGTATCGGGCTCGGGTATATCGGTCGGGAGGTATAAGAGGGTTGAGGAGCGGTAGTCAAATGGCGAGCCCAAGGCCAGTTCCTCTGCTTCCCTTATCCCCAAGCGCTCCCGGATGTAATCAAAAGAATCCCCAACTCTTAAGGTAGCGGAGGTCAGAATCACGCTTTCTTTGGCGCTGAAGATGCCCTTTTCCAAAATCGGGGCCACCTGTAAAGGCGCTGCATTTAGGGAGATGTAGCCGGCGGAGGGGTTAAAGTGAACCCAGTAAATCCCCTGCTCGGATGGCTCCACAAGGATGAGGTGAACCCTGGCCTGCCATTCCAAAAGGCGAGACAGAGTCCCGGCAAATTCCTGAAGCAAACCTTCAAGGTGGTAATCTTCGGCCGTTTCGGTAAGGCTTTGGATGTCCTTGAGCAGGCGCAGGAGCCCATCCATAAGCCTGGATAGGGCCTCGTTGGCTGCCTCCCACGCTATCTCCACATTCGCCCAATCGGGCTGAGCTTTCGTAGCTTTGGTTATGCGGATTTTGTAATCGTATTCCGAATCGCCGGCCTCCTCCCTGTAAGCGCTGAAAAATTCCTTAAGGGCGAGGAAAAGGGAAGCGATAAGCCCGCGGACCCGCTTTATCTCCCGCCTCTTAGTTGAGATAAATTCCTCAAGCTGGAGCCGGAGGCTTCTGGAGATTAGGGGGCTCAGCCGGTTGAAAAGCTGGCCCAGAATATCCCCACCTTTCTCATCCCCTCCGAGCCAGGCCAGAAGCCTCTCAACCCCGCCCTGGTCCACCGAGAACCCAAGCTGCTTTGTAGCCACATCTTCCAGATGGTGAGCCTCGTCCACCACCAAGAAGCGGTAATCGGGCAAGACCTTGTTCTCCAGAGCTAAATCGGACAAGAGCAAGGCATGGTTGACCAAGACGATGTGGGCCCTTTCGGCGCTTTCGCGAGCGGCATAAAAGAAGCACAGCCCCTGGCGGTAGTAGGGGCAGCGCTCACCGAGGCAGGATTCGGGGTCCGAAGCAATTTCCTCCCAAGCTGCTCTCTCCCCAGGCGAGGGGATGAACAACTCCGAAACATCCCCGGACACAGTGCTTTGAAGCCAAACCAAAACCTTGGCCAAAAGCCTGGCCTCATCCGGACGGACCTCAACCCTGTTGCGGAGGATGGAGAGCTTGCGCATGCAAAGGTAATTGGAGCGCCCCTTGAGGAGAGCAACCTTGAAGTCAAAGGGCAGGATCTTCTTCAAATCCGGCAAATCTTTGCGGTAAATCTGGTCCTGCAAGTTTATGGTGTTAGTGGACACGACCACCCTCTCCCCGTTCCGGACCGAGAAGTAGATAGCGGGGATGAGGTAAGCCACGGACTTGCCCACGCCGGTTCCGGCTTCCACCAAGAGGTGGTGGCCCTTGTTTAAGGATTCGGCCACTGCCTTCATCATCTCAATCTGCTGGGGGCGGTACTCGTAGCCGGGGAAGCGCTTAGCGAACAGCCCCTCTTCCCCCATCAAGCCTTCAAGCTCGCCTACGTCCAGAGCCTCCCTCTCGGCCCGGGGCTTAAGGGGTGGGAACTCCTCGCGCCGGATGAAAGCCAAGGGGCTTTCTCCCAAGAGACCTTTGGCCTTGAGATGCTGGGCCAAACTTGGTGCTGAAGGCGTGCGGGCTTTCCTTTCCAGAGCCTCTTGGAAGAAGGCCTCAATAGGCCACTGAGCCTTTCGGGCCAGAGCGATAAGTTCCTCCAGGGTTTCCTTTGGCAACTCAAGGGCTCTATCCAAGAGGGCATTGAAGAGGCGCATAGCGGTCATAGCATCGTCCAGAGCGCGGTGGCTTTTACCGGCCTCTATCCCCAAAGCTTCGGCCAACTTAGCCAGACTGTAGCGGGCGGCGTAGGGGACGAAAATTGAAGCCAGCTCAAAAGTATCCAGCGCCTCATTGAAAACGAAAAGCCCCCAGCGCCTGAGGAAAGACAAATCCACCTCAACACTGTGCCCGACGATAACACCGTCCCCCACGAACTCTTCCAATGGCCTGATTAGGGACCGGAGGGGAGGGGCCTCATCTAACTCCTCCTGTGATATCCCCGTGAGGTGGAGGACCTTGAAAGGGACCTGGCGTTTAGGATTGACGAGGGAAGAGAAAGTATCCAGCACCTTCCCTTTCCTGAACTTCACTGCCCCGATTTCAATGATAGCATCCCTTTCCGGGTCCAGCCCAGTAGTTTCCAAATCCAAGGCCACAAAAACCTTTCCCACCTTCAACCCCTCTAAACCGAGAAACAAGGCCTCCCCTCCGGAGCAAACACTGCGGAAAAGGGAGGCCTTGCCCTCAATTATAGCCAGCTTTCAGAATTTGCAAAGCTTACCCTTACTTGGGGGCCAGGCTACGCCAAACAAACTCTTCAAAACCTTAACCTTACACCTTGCCCCCATGCAAGTTTCTCACCCCCTTCCTATCCAACCGGGGCAGGCCAGCCCTATCCCTCCGGGAGGCCCACCCCGGCTTATTCCCCGCTACCGGTAGTTGCGCAGGACAAGGGGAAGGTATACCCGCTTATGCAGGAACAGCCACACCTCCCCACCATTGGCCCAGTTCCAGGTGCCGATGAAGAGGCGGTTGTTGAAAACGGTAACCGGGTTATCGCAATAAGGGGCGAGGTTGTTGCTGTCGCCGAAACCGGCGAATCCCACCTGCTCCCAGTGCGTGCCATCGGCTGTGCGCCAGACCTCCATACCAGTGATGTAATTACCGACTATGAAATAGAGGTGCTCATTGAAAACCTCCAACGCGCTCATCCCACGGGTATCGGGATTGCCAAATCCGTTGTCCACAACCTTTTGCCAGTCGCTCCCATCGCAGACCTGGCAACGCCAGATTTGAGCGCCGGTGCCCGGGCGGCGTGTGGTGCTGGCATAGAGGTGCCCTTTGAAAGCAGCTAAAGCGGTTACAACAGCGTTGTCCGCATCCCCGAAGCCATCAGTGTTAACCTGGCTCCACGAACCGTTATCACCTGCGTTGCTCCGCCAGACCTCTCCACCTGTACTCCTGTTGTATGTACCGGCATAGAGATAACCGCCAAATACCTCAAAACTAATGACACATTCATTTCGGGGGTCACCAAAGCCGTTGCTGATCACGCGCTCCCAGTCGCGGGCGTTGCCAGTGGCGGAGCGCCAGATCTCGGCGCCGTGGGTGGTGGTGTAACTGCAGGTGGCAGCGTAGAGCCGGTTGTTGAAGACGGCAAAGCGGAAGACCTCGGCGTTGGTGGGGTCGCCAAACCCCTGTTCAACCACTCGCGTCCAGTTCAGGCCATCACTGCTGCGCCACACTTCGCCGCCGTTGACCTCATTCGCCCAGGTACCGGCATAGAGTTGGCCGTTGAACTCAATTAGGTGGTTAATGCCCACGTTACTGGTATTGCCGAAACCGTTGGAGGTAATCGGAGTCCAATTAAGGCCATTCGGACTGCGCCAGATTTGAGCCCCATTGTCATTGTAGGTGCCTGCGTAAAGTTGGCTTGTAAAGGGCACAAGGCTGAGGATATCCAAGTTGAAGCGGTCCCCAAACCCGTTGATGTTCACCTGCTTCCACCCTGGCACGCCGGGGGCAAACTTCTGGATGCGATGGTTGTCGCGATCGGTCACATAGACGTTGCCGGCACTATCCACAGCGATGCCAGAGGGACCGCGCAATTCACCCCTGCGTGCTCCCCAGGAACCCCCAATCGTAGTCAGGTATGCGCCTGCGGAGTCAAAAACTTGGACGCGGTTGTTCCATTCATCAACCACGTAGACCCGTCCAGCGTTGTCCACAGCAACGGCTAAGGGATGCAGGTGCCAGAAATCATCGTTGAAGACCCCCGTTTCACCAACAAAAGTGATGCAGGAGTAGCTGGTGCCGCTCAAGGTGCACTTCTGCACGCGGTGATTCTCAGTGTCAGCCACATAGATGTTGCCATTGGCGTCCACCGCCACACCCCACGGCCAGTTGAAGTGCCGGTTGTCCGTACCGGTTTCGTCCAGCACTCCCAGGGTAGTCTTATACATAAAGCCGCTGGTGTAGACCTGAATGCGCTGGTTACAGCGGTCTACTACGAAGATATCCCCGTTAACCGGACTAATGGCCACCCCGGCCGGACAGTCAAACTGATTTGGCCCGTTACCATAAGAGCCAAAGGTGGTGAAATGGGAGCCATCAGAGTTAAAGACCTGGATGCGATGGTTGCCAGTATCCGGGACATAGATACGCCCGGTTGCGTCTATGGCCAAGTTCCCCTCCGGCCCGGCCCACCAGTTGCCCAAATGGGCGCTGTCGTTGCCGTAAACCCCGGCCTGACCAACTGTCCACTGCTGAACTCCGGCTGCGCTGAGTTTGATCAGGCGGTAGCCACCGTTTTCGGTTACATAAATGCTCCCATCTGGGGCCACGGCGATGCCCCATGGCCTGTTCAGGTGAGCGGCATCCGTCACATACGGCACCCGCGTCACGCCTATGGTACTGACCCACTCGCCAGCGCTGTTGAACTTCTGCACCCGGTGGTTGTCCCAGTCGCTGACGTAAACGTTCCCACTGGAGTCCACGGCTACGTCAGCTGGCCACCCAAAGTGGGCGTTATCCCAACCAGGCACACCGGTGGTTCCAGCAAAGTGACTGCAAGTGCCGGTTATATCGCACTTCAATACCCGGTAATTGCTGCCGTCAGCGATGTAGATGTTGTCATTTTTGATGGTGATGCCATAGGCAGCCCACCCCATGTGAGTGAGATCCGAGCCAGGCACGCCAGTTTCGCCGAAAAAGGTGCTGCAAGTCCAAGTTTCCGGAGGGCCGGGGTTCTTAGTGCAACGCTGGATGCGGTAGTTAGCCGTATCCACCACATAGAGCCTCCCGCTGCTATCAAAAGCGATTTGCGCGGGCCGGTTAAAGCCAGTGTTATCCGATTGGGGCACGCCCGTCGTTCCAATAGTGAGCACATAGACTGGTTTGCTGCCTGAGACATCGTAAACCTGGATACGGTGGTTCTGCGTATCCGAAACAAACAGCCGTCCCATGTCATCAAATGCGATGCCGCGGGGGTCATTGAAGTGGTAGTTGTCATCTCCGCTTTCCCATGGCTTGGTCTCCGGGATGGTAAGCACTGGATTACCCGCCGCATCAAATTTTTTAACCGTAGGACTGAAAAGCACCCAGATATTACCAGCGCTATCCACTGCAACATCTTTGGGCCAGCAGAGGTAATCATCGTGGTGCCAGGGCGAGCCAGCGTGACCAATGATAAGGGTATTTGCCCCAAAAGCATTATACTTGAGCAGGCGATGGCCCTTTTCCTCCACCACATACAGGTTATTGCTTCCGTCAATAAAAAGGCCATTGGGACTGTTCAGGTGGTTTCCATCGGCGAGGTAGGGTTCTCCCGTGATGCCGAACGTCTGCACGTAGCGGAAGCTTAGCCCCGGCTGGCCAATGGGAATGGAGGCGGCCGCGGCACTCTGGATGCCCATGCTCGGAGCGCCTGGGCGAATGAAGGGCTTGCCGAATTCCGGCTCCCAGGGCTGGGCCCCTTCGGGTCGGCCCGGCTCCCGGGTTGGATACGACGGGGCCGGCGGCTGCGGCCCCTGTGCCGTCGCCGGCCCGCTCAGGGTCAGGGCCAGGACGGCGATGATGCTGATGGCTAAGATTTTCGCTTTCATGGTTGGCCTCCTGTTTATGGTTTGAAATCTGTTTGAGTATTGACCTTGCCCCAAAGGGCGTGAGCGGTGAAGCCAATGTTTTGCCCGGTTCTCACCTCCTTTCCATCCAGCCGGGGCGGGCAGCTTCATCATTCAGAAGGCCCGCCCCGGCCTTTCCCCGCTACCGGTAATTGCGGAGGACAAGGGGGAGGTAAACTTTATAGCCCACATATACCCTTATTGTGGCTGTGCCCCGGTTGCCATCACTGTCTGTAGCGGTGAGGGTGATATTGTGATAACCGGGGCTCAACGTGGTCACAATCCACCTCCCAGTTCCTAAGAGCCCATCCACGTCAGAGGACCACGTAAGCCTATCATCCGGAATGGGGCCATCTTCTATATCACTTGCGGCTCCTTCCAGCAAGGCCCCATAGCCCGGAGCCAGTGTGGCACCCGATTGGGGGCTAAAGATCTCCACTTGCGGTGCCTTGGCTATCACCCGGAATGGCGCGTCCGAAATGTCTTCTGCAAAAAGGAATCCGTCACTGGCCACAACTTTGAAGCGGGCCCCCTCGCTGCCTGAGTACAAGGAGAGGTTCACTGTATACTGGTTTCCTTCCACATTAAGGGCAACGGGTGACCAGGAAGCGCCGTCATCGGGGCTGTAGTAGAGGCTAAATTTCAGGGCGTCACCATCCCCATCGGATGCCTCCCAGGAGACAGTGTATGTGCCCTCTGCCGGCCATATCTCTCCACCGTTCGGGCGAAGCAGGCGTACGGTAGGCGCAAAGTTGCTGGCTCGCACCCGTCCTAAGACCTCTCCTCCGTGCGTGAGGGCAATCTCCACTGCCCCCGGCATTTGTGGCAGTGTCCGGATGAAATAGGCCTGGTCGGTCTGAATTTTCATCTCGGGGTCTTGGAATTCTATGAAGAAGCATTGGCGATGCAATATGGAGTTAGCAGATGTTTTCAACTCCAGACAATAATCTCCCCCCTCATCAGAATCTGGCTGGGCCGTTGGGCCTAAAGGAAGTATTGGGTCAAAAACAACTCGTTTAGTGTCGCTGTAAACTACTCCACTGACTATAATGGATGGGACCCCACTATTGGCCTTATTTACAAGCTGATTAGAGGCCTTTGCGTCATAATTCTGAAACCCGTTGAAAAGCTTCTGATAATTAAACTTACTAATCCATTCAGGTTCGCAGTATGTCATTATATCGTAATTGTTCTCTGCACGTTTGATTATCCATACCTGGCTCTCGTTTCCATCAGATAGCTCAATCCCTGGTTCATCCAAATGACCCGTCTCGTTCGGATAGTCCGCATCGCACAAAAACAACGAGCGTGGAATTGGATTAGAAAGGATTTGGGGGATAGAACACCTCTTATCATCCCATCCCCATTTCGCGTGATGCAGGCCTTGATCATCAAGAAGGTGCAGTAATTCGTGTGCAAATGTACTTGCGGCATTGAAGCCAACGGCCACACGCCCTTCTCCCCCTCTGATAACCACACATGCTGACCACTTAGGATCAGCTATTCCATATATTTCCTGTTTGGAGGGATCTTTTGCTGTATCAGGCACTACCCCATAGAGACGGTCCGGCAGAGTAACCTTTTGCTGTTGCGCATTTTTCCACCATTTCTTGAGGGTCGCTCGGTAGTGTAAGCCTGAAAATAAGTTAGAAAAACGTTCCCTCATTTCCACGGCTTCAGCATTTGGCATTCGGAAACAGTGAACCTCGCCGGGATAAATCGTCTTTAGGAGATCACAAAGCTTACCTTCTTGGAAAGTGGCAGGGGGATAACATCCTTCGCTATCACAAAAGCGGAAGGGTAGTAATCCAATTTTCACGGCAGGAACGTTAACAAAGAGTTTGCTTATTGTCATCTCGTTATTGCTGGGATTGGTATCCACCATCCCTAAGTCCGGCTTTACAGCCACGCTGGCTTGAATAGTAATAGTATTGGTAAAAGTCGGACATTCCACAGGATGTTGGATAAGGAAATTAAAGCTATCTTCTTGATATTCTTCTTCAGGCTCTTGCGCCAGCGCAACATCCGATGTCGGAGGGATGGGGACTGCTCCCAAGTCGTTGCCATTCTGATCCCGCACGGTGACCGTAACTACAGCTGGAACGTCCTGCGTCCCCGAAGCCCGTGCGAAGACGCGGATCAGTGTGGGTTTGCCGCAGGCGAGTTTGGTGTCGGCCAGTACCACTTGGGCTACGTCAATCCTTTCTATCCATAAATCCAGCCCCACCTTTGCCACAAAGGCATCGCCGTTACCATTATAGCTTGTATCCGGCCCCACTGCTACCGGAAAGTCGGAGGAGGAAGTCCCACCCGTTACGTAGGCGTTTCCGAATGAGTCCACGGCAATGTCCCTGCCCTCGTCACTGTCCGTGCCACCCAGGAAGCCGGAGTAAAGCAGGGCTGTGCCGGCGGGGTTCACCTTGAGCACGAAGGCGTCGGGACAGAGGTAAGTAAATGATCCGTTGCTGCAAGTGCCTCCACTATAGGCCGTGTCAAAAGCCCCGGCGGTCGGGAAGTCGCTAGAAGAGGTCTCACCAGTGACGTAGACATTGCCCGAGGAGTCTACGGCAATACCATAACCCCGGTCATAGTCTGACCCGCCCAAAAACCCTGAGTAGACAAGGTTTGTCCCAGAGGCACTTACCTTCGCCACAAAGGCATCCTCTATGCCACCGTTATAGCTTGTATCTGGCCCTGCTACTACTGGAAAGTTAGAGGAATCAGTAGCGCCTGTGAGGTAGGTATTTCCGGATGAATCCACTGCAATGCCAATACCCCAGTCCCAACCCGACCCGCCTATGAAGCCGGAGTAAATAAGGGCTACTCCAGAAGTGCTCACCTTTGTCACAAAGGCATCAAAGCCGCCATTATAGCTTGTGTCCGGCCCTGCCACCACCGGAAAGTCAGAGGAGAAAGTCATGCCCGTTACGTAAGCGTTTCCGGATGAGTCCACAGCTATGCCCCAGCCCTCGTCAAGGTTCGACCCTCCAAGGAAGCCGGAATAAACCAGAGCTGTGCCTGCAGGATTCACCCTAGCCACAAAGGCGTCGTCTTTGCCGTTGAAGCTTAAGTCTGGCCCCACGACAGCCGGGAAGTCGCTGGAAGAAGTATCGCCCGTGACATAGGCATTTCCAGATGAGTCTACTGCAATATCATGGCCCACATCACCGTTCGCTCCGCCCAGGAAGCCTGAGTAAACTATAGTCGTGCCAGCGGGGTTCACCTTAACTACAAAGGCATCGCCATTGCCCTTGTAAATTGTGTACGGCCCCACAACCGCCGGGAAGTCGTTGGACCAAGTCACGCCTGTGACGTAAGCATTTCCTGAGGAGTCCACGGCAATGCCGTAGCCCCAATCACTGTCCGACCCGCCCAAAAACCCTGAGTAGACAAGGTGTGTTCCATAGGCGCTTACCTTCGCCACAAAGACATCGCTGCCTCCATTGTAGATTGTGTCTGGCCCTATTACCACCGGAAAGTTAAAAGAATAAGTGGGGCCTGTAACGTAGACGTTTCCAGATGAATCCACAGTAATACTTTCGCCCTTTTCCCAGTCTACCCCACCCAGGAAGCCTGAATAGAGGAGGGGGATAGCCTGTTGGGAATGGACTGTAAACGAAAGGCTTTCTACAGAACCACCGGTTGTAAATGGATGGAAGACTTCAAATGTCCGGCCACTCACCTCCTGCACAGTGGCAAACCCCTCGCCCCCTCCTTCCACCTCAAGGAATGGCAAAATGAAATCCCCAACAGTAGTTCTCATACGAAGACCACTCTCAGGAAGCATTTCTACAGCATCAGCACCCTCAACCCTCAGATGCACGGTGCCCAAATCAGCCCAAGGCTGGGCTACCAGACGTTGCACCAGATGGCCGCTCTTGCCACTGATTTCCAGGTCAATGCCGGGGTAGAGGTCTTTGTAGCGAACCCCGCCCCACACCGGCACGGCCACGTGCCACTTCGCCGGGTCGTTGCCGATGAAGTAGGAGACCACGGTGTCCAGGCGGTTGAAGGGCTCAATGCGAGGGTGGGGGTTGGAGCCGGGAAAAGAAAGCTTTATGTTTACCGCTTTGCGGGGCTGTTCCTCAGCCCAAGCTTCCTTATCAAATTTGCGGGACTGCAATGTCTCCTTTGGCTTGGGAGGCTTTTCAAGCACCGTTACCCATATTCCATCTTCCGTCAACCAAATAGTCTTATCCCCGCCCCGCACTTGGAAGAGGGCTCTCTCGTTAAACTGGCCAACGTTCTGGATGAACATCACGGGGCTGGAATGCAGGGCTTTGGTGATCCTAGCCTGCGGTGAATCCGTCTCGGCGGGTTTGGGGGCAACCCTTGCGGTTGCCCCTATGGATACCGTCGCCGGTCCGCTCAGGGTCAGGGCCAGGACGGCGATGATGCTGATGGCTAAGATTTTCGCTTTCATGGTTGGCCTCCTGTTTATGGTTTGAAATCTGTTTGAGTATTGACCTTGCCCCAAAGGGCGTGAGCGGTGAAGCCAATGTTTTGCCCGTTCTCACCCCCTTCCCGTCCAAACCGGGGCGGGCCAGCCCCACCCCTCTGGGAGGCCCGCCCCGGCTTATTCCCAATTACGGATAGTTGCGCAGGACAAGGGGCAGGTATATTTTGTAAGGGCCTGAGACATCGAGCTTCAAATTCCCGGTCACACCACCATAGCCACCTACTTGAAGTTCATAGACTGAGCCTGCGGAGACTGGAAAGGAAATCTGAGATTGCCCCCCGCCAGCATCATCGTTGCAGGCAAGCTGTGTGTTGCTCCCCAGCGGGTAAGCAGCCAGAACAGTGTCATAGTCGCTTCCGAAGGTGTCTACCGTAATCATACCCGAGGAGGGAGCGGTAAACCGGAACCACACAGTTGCTCCCCAGGAAGCACACATAGAAGGCTCGCCAGCCTCAGTTGTAGCACCTGTTGTGCTTTGGGTCCAAGTTGAGGGAACACCCAAGATGATAGCATTCGCACGGTTATCGTTCGGAGGACCGCTCGGCGTAGCCGTGGCTGTCGGGGTGGGTGTGCGAGTAGGCGTGGGGGCCCAAGTTGGTGTTGGTGTGGGGGTCTTAGTTGGTGTGGGCGTATAGGTCGGCGTCGGTGTAGGCGTACGGGTAGGCGTGGGGGCCCAAGTTGGTGTTGGTGTGGGGGTCTTAGTTGGTGTGGGCGTATAGGTCGGCGTCGGTGTAGGCGTACGGGTAGGCGTTGGTGTGGGCGTAAATGTAGGGGTAGGGGGAGCATTAACTACTATGGTGACCCGTGCTTCGGCAGGGGGAGCGCTGCCACGCTCCGCAATGACCTTCGCAGTATAAGTGCCCGCCGATGAATAAACGTGGTTAACCGTCTTGGGATCATCAGTTACTGCATCGCACTTGATTCCGTTCTCGTTGCTCGCGCACGTACCCGGAGCAGGCGTAGGGATACTTCCACACACAGCCATAACCTCACTCACACTGGTCCTTGGATCATTACAATTCCACCAGAATGTATAGTTAATAGTTCCAGAGGCACTGCCTGACACATCAGCAGTCAAGTTAACACTTAAAGGTGCATTCCCGCTTGAAGGGTTAGCGCTAAGGGAAACATAAAGAGTCTCACCCCCTACTGGGACCCATCTAATAGTGTCAATGTTAAGGGTTGTATACCCATCAATTGGCTCTCCCGTGGCATCTGTTACCACAACACGAGCATCGCCACCTTTGGTGAAATTCCAGGTGCCCAGCTTGACCTGTTTCCAAGTAAGGTAGTTAGGCGCGTATTGATCGACTAAAACCGTTGTATATCCTCCGTCATGATACACCGTGAAGGGAACTTGCCTGGAATTTTGTGGATCTGCGTAGAAATAGGCATAGACATCATATGTGCCAGTTTGGGAGAGGTAAGGGACAAATTGCGCACGGCAATCTGGATCCCACTTGTTGCTTGACATACCACCAACATATGTCCAAAGATAGGTGTGACCTGAATAAGTATATGGGTGCCAAGAACCCACACGACAGGAATTTGTGGTATTCGTTATGCCTCTTGTAAACCACGGGGAGCTATCCGTGACGTATACAGGATTTTTCTCGCTTGGTCGGTTAATAAAGTAATAAGGATGATGCCACATCCCCAGCATTTGAGCATGATTAATATCATAGTTAAGCTTTGTGTCCCCGTAAGTAAGATTTGCATTGCGTGTGTAGCCTATGTATGCCCATGCCCAGTACCATGTCCCACCTGGCAAGTGGTAATAGAACTTTTGCGTTGTATAATCGCCTCTTCTAATCCCGAAATGAAGATGGGGAGAGCCCGAATATCCGTAATTACTTGGGTTGGTCACCTTAGCGATGAACTGTCCCTTATTAACCGCTTGACCAACACTAACTTGAAATGTGTCTACATGCCCATACAGGGTGCATACCTTACTTTGGTCAGGCAATGTATGCTCTATAATGATGACACCGTAATAGCCGCTAACATAATCGGCAAATTTTACAATTCCATTGCCTGATGCGTAGACCGGTGTTCCGATTGAAGCCGATGCATCTTGGGCAAGATGGTATCCGCCCCAAGAGGAATTCCAGACCCCGAAATCTTGTATGACAGACCAGCTGTCTAAAGGCAAGCGAAAACTATCAGCAATAGTGGTGGGTAAGGATTCGCGGATACTTGCCCCAACCTGTGCTGTCACCAACCCGCTCAGAAGAAGGGCCAGGACAGCAAGAAAGAAAATAACGGAGAAAACTTTAGCCCTCATAGCTATCCTCCTTTCAAAAGTTTTTTAAAATCCACTTATCTGCGCACCCCAGGCTGCCCTTTGGTAAAAGCTAAACGCTTGAGCGAGAATGAAGGTTTGTTTAGCTGGGCAGGCCCAGAATCTTGGGTTTAAATAGGCCTAAAGGGGAGGAAAGCATTAAGTGCTGCGAGCTTAAAGGCGTTTGGCGTAAATCGGGAGGCCATTGCCAGAAGCATAGGAAGCAAGAATTGTAGCTTGAAGACAATAACCGCAAGCCTTGCGGGTTTCCTTGCCGAAGCGCAGGAAGGAGTTCCTGAGGTCTGCATCAGGATTAGTCTCCCCCCGTCGTCTTCGCTTCTTCCCTCCATCTTTGCCGTGAAAGGCTTGCTTATATTATACCAGCAGGCTTTAGAAAATGCTCCCCTTTAAACGTCAAGGAGCTAAAGCGCATAAAGACCACTATTTCCCCGTTCTTATGGTAGACCGCAAATTCGCATCCGCTTGCTTTGCTTTTCACCGATTTCAAAGAGCTGCGGGCAATTTTCCGCCACTTATTATACATCAACTTACAGCCAAGCGCAAATTGCGCACCTCCTCAGAGGCCAAACATTATTGCGAACTGCCAAAAGCGGCGAAGCAGTCTCCAACGCACATAAAGGAGATAGCTTCGGACGTCTCGTGCCCTCGCAATGATATTCCATCAGCCTTTGCATTTTTAGCCAGGTCGTTTACGGCCTGGCTTGAGTTTTCATCAATCAGTGGTATGATATAAGGGGGCAGGAAAATGCTTGTAAGGGAAGCACTTGGGGTTAGGGCTGGGGATGTGATTTCCATCGTAGGGGCCGGGGGGAAGACTTCATTGGCCCTCCGCTTGCTGGCCGAGCTCAAAGAGGAAGGGTTGAAGGTCGTTTTCACTACCACTACTAAATTCCTGGAGCCAATCCCGGCCGCAGGGGAGGTCCTTATCCTGGAGGAGGATGAGGCCAAAATCCCTGAGCGCATACAAGAGGCCTTCGCCCAAGGCAACGCCGTTATCCTGGCCCGCCGTCGGCTCAAAGAGAAGGTTTCTATCCCCGCTTCTTACCCCTTCCCTATGCGCCCTTACAAAGTCCAGGGCATACCGCCAGAAGTGGTTGATAAGTTGCACGAGGCCTTCGGCGAGGCCGTAATCATCGTTGAGGCCGACGGGGCCAGGGGAAAGCTCCTCAAAGCCCCAGCCTTCTCCGAACCGGTCGTTCCGAGTTCTACTTCAATCTACGTAGCTATGGCCCACGCCGACGCTCTTGGTAAGCCCATAGATAAGGAGTTCGTCCACAGGCCTGAGGAGGTTGCCAGGCTCCTTGGTCGCTCCGTGGGCTTTACCTTGGACGAGGCTGCTATCGCTTCTATCCTCTTGCACCCTGAAGGGGGGATGAAGGCTAAGCCCCCTTCGGCCAGGTTCGTACCGGTGGTGAACGGGCGGGAAGAAGCTTCCCCCCAGAAGGCATATAGAATCGCCAGGCTGCTCCTGCGCTCCCCTGAAGTTAAAGCTGTCCCTATCGCTACCCTCTGGGCCGATGAGCCAGTGAGGGACATCGTGGGAAGGGTAAAGGGGATAATCCTGGCTGCGGGCAAATCGGAGCGCTTCGGCTATCCCAAGCAGCTTGCTACGGTAGAGGGCATGCCGATGTTGGAAAGAGTTGTGGAGATAGCCCTGGCCTCACCTGTGGAAAGCGTGGTGGTAGTCCTGGGGGCAAACGCCGAAAGCATCATCCCAATCCTGGAGGGTAAACCGGTTCAAGTGGTGGTTAACAGGGAGTGGCCGGAGGGAATCGCCTCTTCCGTAAGGGCAGGCCTTTTGAGCATCGGCCCCGAAACCGAGGCTGCAATCTTCTTCCTGGCCGATCAGCCTTTCGTAAGGCCGGAGACGGTAGCCGCAGTAATCCACAGCTATTACCGGACCCGCAAGCCCATCGTGGCCCCGGCCTACAAAGGCATAAGAGGTAACCCCGTCCTATTTGACCGCTCTACTTTCCTGGAGCTGGCATCTTTGAGGGGCGACAAAGGCGGCCGTTCCGTCATTGAATCCCACCCCGATTGGGTACAGACGGTGGAAGTGAACGACCCCGGAATCAGGATTGATGTTGATACCCCTCAAGACTTGAGCCTAAGCAAGGAGATGCTCTCAATGTGAAAGGTCTGGGGGAACATATCCACCGGCTGGACTTTTTCCAATGCGTAACCTTTCCCCACCAGGAAAGCCACATCCCTGGCCAAGGTAGCCGGGTCGCAAGAGACGTAAACAATCGCACGGGGTTTTAGGCGCAATAGCCCTTCCAAAGCCTTCTTTTCCATCCCGGTCCGTGGCGGGTCCACCACCGCAAGGTCAACTTTTTCAATTTTCCCTATCTCTTCCTCAAGCCGGCCATGGAGGAAGAGGGCATTTCCGACCCCCTGCGCTTCGGCGTTGAGCAAGGCATCGTTCACGGCGAACGGGTTCTCCTCTATTCCGATGACTTTGGCGACCTTTCCGGCCAAGGCCAGCCCGAAAAGTCCAACCCCGCAGTAGCCATCAAGCAAGGTTTCGTCCCCTGCGGGCTCCAGGAACTCCTTTGCCAGCTCCACCAACTTCTCGGCCTGGAGAGTATTGGCCTGGAAGAAGCTCATGGCCGAAACCCGGTAGAGTTTACCCGCCACTTCTTCCTGGACGAAATCGCTCCCGGCCATGACTACTGGGGGGCCGGAGGGAGGAATGAGCACGCAGGAGGCAGGCAACTCGGTGGAAAGTTCGGGGATTTCTTCCCCTGTCGTCTCCAGGATGAGGAGCTGATGGCCGGTCCTTACCCCCACTTTTACTTTCAGGGAATGGATGGGGGCCAGTTCCATTTCCAGAGCCTCAAGGACTTCTTCCACCAAGGGGTGGAGGATGTAGCATTCTTCAATGACTACCAAATCGGTGGTGTGCAGGCCCTGGAAGGCCAGCATGCCTTCTGGAGTGACTCGGAAGCGGACGGAGTTGCGGTAGTGCCAGGGCCAGGGGCTGGGGATGGTGGGGAGCACTTCGGCCTCAAGGCCACCGATGCGGGCCAATTGTTCGGCTAAGATTTCGCGCTTGAACTGGAGCTGGGCTTGGTAATCAATGTGCTGCCACTGGCATCCCCCGCATTGGCCAAAATAGGGGCATTGGGGCTTGACCCTGTGCGGGGAAGGTTCCAAAACTTCAATAAGCCTTGCCCTCGCCCAGGTCTTGTGTTCCTCTTCAACCTTAACTTTGACCCTTTCCCCGGCTATTCCCCCGGCTACAAAGACGGCCTTGCCTTGGTAGAAGCCGAGGGCTTCGCCGCCATGGGCCATTTTCTCCAAGCGCAGTTCCACTTCCATCATTGCAGGTAAAGGATGGCGATTACGGCCAATCCCCAGAGGAGGAGGCCGACTAAAAGGGGCTTATCGGTGAAGATGAGGTCTTCCGGAGTTCCCCCTTCCCCTTTAACGTGGATGAGGTAGAGGTAACGGAACAGGCAATAGAGGACCAAAGGTATGGTCAGCATCATGGTGTGGTTGGGTGGGAGGTTGGGGGCGGAGAAGGTGTAAAGGGAATAGGCCACGATTGTGCTTGAGGTCACTATGACTATAAGCTCATCAAGGAGGCGCAAGTTATATTCTTCCAAGATGGCTCTGTGGTTTGAGGCATTTTCGTTGAGGAGGACGAGTTCGTGGCGGCGGCGGCTTATGCTTATGAAGAGCGCAAGGAGCGTTGTGCAGATGTAGAGCCAGGGGGAGAACCTTTCGGCTTTCACTAAGATTACTCCGGCCGCTACTCTCAGGACGAACCCAGCCGAGACGGTGAAGACGTCAAGTAAGACTACGTTTTTGAGCCAGAAGGAGTAAGCTACCATGGTAAGGAGGTAAACTGAGGCCACAAGGCCGAAGTAGAAATCCAGTAGGAAGGAGGCCGGTATGAGGGTTAGGCCGATTGCCGAAGCGGCGGCTAAGGCAACCTTTGGGCTAAGTTCGCCGGAGGCAATTGGCCTTTTCCTTTTGGAGGGGTGGAGGCGGTCCTTCTCCGCGTCCACCACATCGTTCACCAGGTAGACGGCGCCGGAGAGGAGGCAGAAGATTAGGAAGCCCAAGGTGGTTTTAATGAGGGGTATGGGCCTGAAAAGCTTTTCATCAAAGACGAGCGCGGCAAAGAGGAAGACGTTTTTGGCCCATTGTTTTGGCCTCATAGCTTTGAATAGAGGTATCAGCATTATTGCTTTCCCTCTGGGAAAAGTGACGGAAAGATGATAGCGCAAAGGGGGCAAATAGTCAAGCTGGGGGCACATCCCCCAAGCCCCCTGCCATGGGGCTTCACCCCCTGGACCCCCGTTTTGCCCACCCCCGTAGGCTTAGGGCTCGCCGGCGTTTTGGGTCCCACTCGTGGCGGAGTTTCCAAAGCGGGCTACTCGCCCCTTCTTTCGGTTTTGTGGGGGGACACCCCCCACATCCCCCCGCCATGGGGGCTTCGCCCCCCTGGCCCCCCGTTTCCCCACCCTCGTTGGCTTAGGGCTCGCCGGCGTTTTGGGTCCCACTCGTGGCGGGTTAACCTCTCCCCCGGCCCCTCCCCGAAGCGGGGAGGGGAGAAATTTCCCCCTTCCCTCGCAGGGAAGGGGGTCAAGGGGGTTAGGTCAGAAAAGCTACACCCACGCTTATTGGAAGCACGCTCTCCTTAATTGCTTTATCCAAGGCTTGTGATATAATTTTGCCGAGGCAATTCCTTGAGGAGGAGGTTGATGGGTTCGCCCATATCTCTTAAGGTTAACGGGCAGCTTTTCCAGCTTGAGGTGGATGAAGAGGCTTCCCTCCTGGAGGTCCTGCGCGATTATCTCCACCTCACCGGAACTAAGAAAGGATGCGGAGAAGGTCTGTGCGGCTCCTGCACCGTAATCGTGAATGGAAAGGCCGTCCGCTCCTGCACCTACAAGGCCATAAAAGCCAACGGCGCTTCGGTGGAAACGATTGAAGGATTGGCCAAGGAAGGCAAGCTCCACCCAATCCAGAAGGCTTTCATTGATTACGGAGCTATCCAGTGCGGGTTCTGTACCCCAGGGATGATTATGAGCGCTAAGGCCCTTTTAGACCAGAACCCATCCCCTTCCGATGAGGAAATCGTAAAGGCTATCCAGCCCAACCTCTGCCGCTGCACAGGCTATTCTTCAATCATAAAAGCGATAAAAGCTGCCGCTTCCGAAATCCGAGGCGATGGATATATCCCTCCGGCCGTGCCCGGCAGAATCTCAGCCCTCAGAGTGGTCGGGAACAATGCCCCAAAGCCCGATGCTATCCTCAAAGCCACAGGGAAAGCCCTCTACGCCGCCGACTTGTACTTTGAGGGCATGCTCTATGCCAAAGTGCTGAGGAGCCCATACCCGCACGCCCGCATCCTCAGGTTGGATACGAGCAAGGCCGAATCTTTCCCTGGCGTGGTGGCCGTCCTAACGGCTAAGGATGTCCCCGGCGATAAGAACCATGGTGTCGTGCGCAAGGATTGGCCTGTATTCGCCATGGATAAAGTGAGATACGTGGGCGATGCCATCGCTATGGTCGTGGCCGAGAGCGAAAAAATCGCCGCCCAGGCCCTTGAGCTTATAGAAGTGGATTACGAGCCTTTGCCCGTCGTCACTTCCCCCCAGGAAGCCCTGAAACCCGATGCCCCCAAGGTCCACGAAGGCGGGAACCTCCTCAAGCATATCTCCATCCGCCGGGGCAATGTGGAAGAGGCCTTCGCCCAAGCTGACTTGGTTGTGGAAAGGGTCTATCACACCCCAACCTACGAACACGCCTTTCTTGAGCCCGAGGCCGGAGTCGCTACCATTGACCAGGAAGGGAACATCACCGTTTACGTCGGCTCTCAAATCCCATTCCTTGACCGGCGCCAGATAGCCGAAAGTTTGGCTATACCGGAAGAGAAAGTTAGGGTTATCGGGACCTACATCGGAGGAGCTTTCGGGGGGAAGGAGGACATCTCTGTCCAGATACACGTGGCCTTGGCTGCCCTCAAGACCGGCCGCCCGGTCAAGCTGGTATTCTCCCGCGAGGAATCGTTCAGGGTTCACCCTAAGCGCCACGCCACTACAATTCGCCTCAAGACAGGGGCAACCAAGGACGGGAGGTTGCTGGCTCTGGAAGCCGAAATCTACGGTGATGCCGGAGCTTATGCTTCCCTAAGCGAGCACGTGATGACCCGCACCGCTACCCACATATCCGGCCCCTACCAAATCCCCAACGTAAAAGTGGACTGCTACGCTGTCTATACCAACAATCCGCCCTCAGGAGCCTTCCGCGGTTTCGGCGTGCCTCAGGCTGCCTTCGCCATAGAAAGCCAGATGGACATAATGGCCGAGGAGCTGGGCCTATCGCCATTTGAAATCCGCAGGATAAATGCCCTCAGGCCAGGGACGAAGACTGCCCTTGGCCAGCTCCTTCAGGAGAGCGTGGGCCTGCTGGAAACTCTGGACAGGGTTGAAGAAGAAGTCAAGCGCACCGAATTCATCCCGGTGGAGGGGAGCAAGAGGAGAGCTTGGGGAATCGCCTGCGCAATGAAAAACGTTGGCCTTGGGGGAGGAGCAGCGGACAAAGCCGGCGCCGAAGTGGAGGTCACGGAGGAGGGGTCGGTCATAGTGAGAGCAGGGGCTGCCGACCTCGGAGGGGGCCTCTCCGGCGTAGTAGCGGCCATTGCTGCCGAGGAATTCGGGTTCAATTCCTGGAAGGCCTGGGAGACACCGCCAGTCAGGGTTATCCTGGCCGATACTGGCTCTACTTTGGACGGAGGGCCAACCACCGCCTCAAGGCAATCGTTCATAACCGGTAACGCTGTGCGCATCGCTGCGCGTCAGGTCAAAGAACTGCTGGCCCGCATCGCTGCTGAAGAGCTTGACGTCTCACCGGACAAAGTAGCCTTTGAAGGGGGCTTTGCCAAGGCCGAAGGCAAAGCTATACCCCTGGGAGAACTCGCCTCCATAGCCCGGAAGCAAGGGCAGGAAGCAAGAGCGGCATGCATATACGAAGCCCCTGCTACCGTCCCAATCACCCAAGAAGGACCACACCACTTCGCCTTCGGCTTCGCTACTCAGGCGGCACTGGTGGAAGTAGACACTGAGACAGGCGAAGTTCGGGTCCTCAAAGTCATAGCTGCCCACGATGTGGGAAAAGCCATAAGCCCGCTGGGGGTTGTGGGGCAAATAGAGGGCGGGGTCGTCATGGGGATAGGCCTGGCCCTTAAAGAAGAATTCCCGCTCAAAGACGGGGTTCCCTTAGCCCGCGGCTTCAGAGATTACCACATCCCCAGAGCGAAAGACATCCCCGAAATCGTGCCCATAATCGTTGAATCGCCCTCTTCTCAGGGGCCTTTCGGAGCCAAAGGCATAGGCGAAATCCCATCCATCCCCACGCCCCCGGCCATCGTCAACGCCATCTACAAAGCCTGTGGAGTTCGCTTCTACGAACTGCCCGTTAAAAGCCAAATTTTGAGGGAGAAGCTATGCCAAAAGCTAACGTAACGATTGTAGGACTTGGGTTTGTGGGAAGCTCAATGGGCCTTGCCCTCAAGAAATCGGGGGCCGATATTTCCATAATCGGCCACGATAAGGAGCCGGAAGTGGCCCGCGAGGCCCTCAAGATGAAAGCAGTTGACCGGACCGATTGGAACCTGATAAGCGCTTGCGAGAAAGCCGATATAGTCATCCTGGCGCTCCCGTTCCAAGAAATGCGGGAAACGATGAAGGCCGTGGGGCCATACCTCAAGCCTGGCTGCCTTGTGACCGATACCGCTATCCCCAAGAGGCCGGTGATGAAGTGGGCCGAGGAGTTCCTACCGGAGCACGTGAGCTTTGTCGGAGGCAACCCAATCATAAGCCCTCAGGGGGAAGCCGCCGGCGTTAAAGCCGCCTCGGCCGAAGTGCTGAAGGGGGCAACCTATTGCCTCACCCCTTCCCCTCAGGCCAGCGGCGAAGCCGTGGAACTGACGGTAGCCTTGGTCAAGGCCATGGGGGCTAACCCTTACTTCCTGGACCCCGCGGAGCACGATGGCCTCTTGGCTGGGATTGAGCAACTCCCAATCATAGCCGCAGCTGCCCTCATGGGGACCCTATCCCAATCACCTCCGTGGAGGGACATGAGGAGGCTTGGAGGTTCAGCCTTCAGCCAGGGGACGGCCTCCCTCTGGGAAAGCCGCACCTTCTGGGCCCAGCCTTTCTTGGAAAACGCCGATAACCTAATCCGCTGGGTTGACCAATTAATCTACCAACTGGAAACGCTCAAGCGGGGGCTCCAAGAGCAAGACGAAGAAGTCCTGAGCACATACTTTGGCAGGGCCATAGCCGAAAGGGAACGCTGGTACAAGGATAAAACCTTCGGCCAATGGGAAGAAGTTCCGGAGCCGCCAAGGCCTCCGGGCATGCTGGAAACCTTCCTTGGCATTCGCCTCAGAAAACCCAAAGAGTAGGAGGTAACCATGAGCACGGCGAACGATAAACTGGCTTGGATTGATGAAGAGATAAAGGCCTTGAAAGAGCAAGGCCTCTACATAAACATACGCACAATCCAGTCCCCCCAGGGGGCTTGGATAACCGTGGACGGCAAGAAAGTGCTGAACTTCTGCTCCAACAATTACCTTGGGCTGGCCAACCATCCCAAGCTGCGGGAAGCCGCCCACAAGGCCATTGAAGAATGGGGGGTCGGCCCGGCAGCCGTCCGCACCATTGCCGGGACAATGTCCCTGCACCTGGAATTGGAGAGGAAACTTGCCCAGTTCAAGGGCTGCGAAGACGCCATCTCCTTCCAGTCGGGCTTCAAGGCCAACCTGGCCACAATCCCGGCCCTCGTGGGGGAAGGAGACGTAATCTTCTCCGATGAGCTGAACCATGCCTCAATCATAGACGGATGCCGCCTATCGCGGGCCAGGATAGTCCGCTACAACCACTGCGACCCGGCCGACCTTGAGGCCAAAATCCGCCAAGAACAAGGCAATTACCGCCGAGGGATAATCATCACCGACGGGGTCTTCTCCATGGATGGGGATATCGCCCCGCTGCCGCAAATCGTGGAAATCGCCGAAAAATACAACCTCATGACCATGGTTGATGATGCCCACGGCGAAGGGGTACTGGGCCGCGGAGGAAGAGGCATTGTAGACCACTTTGGCCTGCACGGCCGGGTGGATGTGGAAATAGGGACCCTTTCCAAGGCCTTCGGCGTAGTCGGGGGATACGTGGCTGGGAAGAAGAAAATAGTGGAGTGGCTCCGCCAGAGAGGAAGGCCCTTCCTCTTCTCCAGCGCCATGACCCCAGCCGACGTTGCGGCCTGCATCGCTGCCGTTGATATCCTGGAAAGCTCAACCGAACTTGTGGACAAGCTCTGGGAGAACACCCGCTACTTCAAGTCCGAAATGCGTCGCCTTGGCTTTGACATAGGCCAAAGCGTAACCCCGATAACCCCGGTCATGCTTGGGGAAGCTCCTCTGGCCCAGGAATTCTCCCGCCGCCTCTTTGACAACGGAGTCTTCGCCATGGCCATAGGTTACCCGACCGTCCCCAAAGGCAAGGCCAGGATAAGGGTCATGATTTCTGCCGTCCACTCCAGGGAGGACCTGGACCGGGGCTTGGAAGCCTTCGCCAAAGTAGGCAAAGAGTTAGGCGTGATTTGAAGGTAGCCATAGTCCACGATTGGCTAAACCAATACGGCGGGGCCGAGCTCGTCCTGGAAGCCCTCAAAGAGCTCTTCCCCACGGCCCCAATTTACACTTCTATCTACGACCCCAGGACTATGCCTCCTTTTTACCGCCGGTGGGAAATCCACACCTCTTTCCTGGACAAATTCCCGCTTGTGAAAACTCACCACCAGCCCTTCCTACCCCTCTACCCGCTGGCCTTTGAAAGCTTCAACCTCTCGGGTTACGACCTTGTAATCTCCAACAAAAGTGGCTTCTGCCACGGGGTGATAACCGGCCCAGAAACCGTCCACATTTGCTACTGCCTCACCCCCACCCGGTTTGTCTGGGACTTCCACAACTACATCCGAGGGGAAGGGTTGGGCCTGCTGGCCAGAAAAATCCTTCCCCTCTTCCTCTTCTTCCTCCGGCAGTGGGACAAGCTCGCTGCCGACCGGGTGGACTTCTTCATCGCCATATCCCGCGAAGTTAAGGAGAGGATACGCAAGTTCTACCGCAGAACGAGCGAAATCATCCACCCGCCCGTTTACACTTCCCGCTTCTCCCCATCCCCTGAGCAGGACGATTACTACCTCGTGGTCTCAAGGCTTGTCCCCTACAAGCGCATAGACGTAGCCGTGGAAGCCTTCAACATCCTGAAGCGTCCCCTCCTAATCGTGGGGGAAGGGAGGGCGAGGGCCTCCCTGGAGAAGAAGGCGGGGCCTAACGTTCGCTTCTTGGGCAGAGTTTCGGGGGAGGAGCTGGCAAGGCTTTATGCCCGCTGCCAAGCCTTAATCTTCCCCGGCCGTGAGGACTTCGGGATAGCTCCCTTAGAAGCCCAAGCTTCCGGAAGGCCAGTCATTGCCTACGCTGCCGGTGGGGCTCTGGAAACAATCGTGGAAGGTAAAACTGGCCTCTTCTTCAAGCCTCAAACCCCAGAAGCACTGGCCGAAGCAGTCCTGGAATTTGAAAAGAGAGCCGCCGATTTTGACCCCGCCGCCATAAGGGAAAACGCCATGCGGTTTGACGTCCAAAATTTCCGCGAAAAAATGCACCTTTTCATCCAATTTGCCCTTGATTCGGCGAAAGGAGGCGTATATGTCCACTGAAAAGTTCGTGCGCTTCCCCGAAGGTTTCATCTGGGGGGCGGCTACTTCTGCCTACCAGATTGAGGGGGCATGGAACGAGGACGGCAAAGGGCCTTCAATCTGGGATACCTTCTGCCGCATCCCTGGAAAAATCAAGGATGGGGACACAGGCGATGTAGCTGCCGACCACTACCACCGTTGGGAGGAAGATGTCGGCATAATGGTGGAGCTGGGCCTGAAAGCCTACCGCTTCTCCATCGCCTGGCCTCGCATCTTCCCTGAAGGGGTAGGGGAAGTAAACCAAAAGGGGCTTGACTTCTACAACCGTTTGGTTGATAAGCTCCTGGCTCACGGGATTGAGCCTTTTGTTACCCTCTACCATTGGGACCTGCCCCAAGCCTTGCAGGATAAGGGGGGATGGCCAAACCGCGATACTGCCTACGCTTTCGCCAATTATGCCGAAACTGTAGCCAAAGAGTTCGGAGACCGCGTTTCCTCCTGGATTACCCACAACGAACCGTTCGTGGCGGCCCTAATCGGGCACTTTACAGGTGAGCATGCCCCTGGGATACAGGACCCTTCTGCGGCCTTCGCTACCGCTCACCACATCCTCCTCTCCCACGGCCTTGCAGCTCAAGCCATAAGAGCTTCCGCTTCCCTCAAACCTAAGGTCGGGATTGTCCTCAACCTGCACCCTGTCCATCCGGCCTCCCCTTCGGAAGAAGACAAGCTTGCCGCCAAGCGCTTTGATGGCTTAATAAACCGCATGTTCCTGGACCCAATCTTCTTCGGGAAGTATCCTGAGGACATGCTGGAGCTATTTGGCTTCTTCCTCCCCGAAATCCGCCCTGGAGACATGGACACCATCTCCATCCCCATAGACTTCATCGGGATAAACTACTATACCCGTATCGTGGCCCGCTCTGACCCCGAATTCCCCCTCCTCCAAGCCTCTCAAGTTTACCCCGAAGGGAACGAATACTCCCAGATGTGGGAAATCTACCCGCCGGGGATTTACGAAACAGTCATCAGGGTCTGGAAGGATTACAATCCCCCATCAATCTTCCTGACCGAAAACGGCATCCCTGTGCCCGATGGCGTAGATTTTGATGGCCGGGTTAGGGATGAGCGGAGGATACGCTACCTCCGAAACCACCTCCTCTACCTCCACAAGGCCATAAGCGAGGGGGCACCGGTCAAGGGCTACTTCGTCTGGTCCCTCCTTGACAATTTTGAGTGGGCCCACGGCTACAGCATGAGGTTCGGCCTTGTATACGTGGATTATAAGACCCAGAAGCGAATCATCAAGGACAGCGGACGCTGGTATGCCAAGGTCATAAAGGAGAACGGCTTTGCGCTGGAATAAACTGAGCCTGATTTTGGCCCTGGCTTTGCTTTTCCCCTTCGCCTTCCTGGCCCAGGAGCCAATACCCATTTACTATGCTGGGCCAGAAGGGAAGACACGCACGGCCTTAAAGCTGGCCGGGATTTTTTCCTTCGTCACCGACCCCTCCCAGGCCGATGTTATCTTCCTCAACGGCACTTTACCCGACCCGGCAGCCATTTCTGAGAGGGTCAAGGAGGGGGCAGGCCTTATCCTCTTCCTTGGGCCGGATATTGCTCCGGAGGAGCTGGAGGCCCTTTGGGGGCAGAGGCTTGTCCTCTCCCGCCGCGATGACCCCTTAAGCCTTTACGCCTCTCCGGAACTTGATGACCCTTTAGCTAAGGAGATAATCTGGGCCAGTGCCCCTCAGGTTAGAGAGCGCTTCGTCGTTGAGGGCTGGCCTGTTGAGCCTCTGGTTGTGGGCTTTGAGGACAAAAGCCTCGTCTTGGGCAAAGCGAACTTAGGCCAGGGCGAAGTCTATGTCTTCTGCGTATTCCTTGATGGCCTCAACCCCCAGTTTCAGGACTGGGCCTATTTCAACTACTTCATCTACCATCTGGCGGTAAGGGCTGCCGGTGGGAAGCCCTCCTCCTTCGCCGATTATCCGGCTTCCCCTGTCCCCCATACTCGCGAGAGGGCGATAATCCTGGCCATCATGGCCTTCATCCTCATAACTGCCGGGGTTGCCTTCTGGCTGGTCAGGCGCTACAGTCTTTCTCACCCCGAGCTTTTGGGCGAACTCTTGGCCAGCCCCGAGGCTTTCAAAGCCAGGGAAGCGGAAACCCCGTGGGAAGAGATAGGATTCCACAGGCCTCTTGGCGGCTTCCTGGTAGCGTTCATGATGGGCCTTATCCTCTTCATCCCCTTCATCCTCTACCAGAACTTTGTCCTGCCGGTTTTCATCCTCCCTTCAGCTCAGGCTTTGGGGATATGGGGTAGAGTCACTCAATTCTTCAACTTGATATGGCTCCTTTTTGATTTGGGCACCAGCACCGCTTTCATCAAGTTTTTCTCGCAGTATCGGGTCCGTAGCCCGCAGCTTGCCATCCAATACGGGCAAGTTTTCGTCTGGTGGCAGGCCCTTTCGGGTGCTTTTCAGGTGGCCGTGGTTACGCTTATAGCCAGCATAATCGTTCCTCGCTCTGCCTATGCCCTCTACTCCTGGAGCATAATCATCCACACGCTGATTCAGATTCCCGGCTTCTACCAAGTCATCCGCCATGCTTTCATGGGGTGGCAGCGCTTTGATTACGCCCAATACCTTGACATAGCCTTGAGCCTAATCTTCCCCATGGTAACCCAGCCGATACTGGTGAGCGCAATGGTAGCCTGGGGCCGAGCCAACCCAGTGTTTGGCGGGGCCATGGGTGGAGTCATGGGCTTGGGGATAGCCGGCTACGCTTCCGAGCTCTTGACCTTCCTTTTGGGTCTATGGCTTTATAGAAGGCTTGGCTACAATGCCCGCCTGCTTTTCCTGGCCCATTTTGACCTATCCGTGGTGAAGGAGGCCTTTCGCTTCGGGCTGTTTGAGATGCTTGGCTCAATAGCTTGGGCTGTGGGCCAAGCGATGGAAATCCTCATAACTCAGGCCCGCTTGGTCAATTATGCTGAGGTCTGGGGGAACTGGGTTATAGCTCAGAACTTCATCTTTGCCTATCAAGTCCTCCACACCCTTTATGGCAATCTCATGTCTTCCATCTCCGAAGCCATATCGCATGGCCGCCGCATTCTCAGCCAATACTACTCGGTTATGGCCTACAAATGGGGAGGGTTCATAAGCGCTTTTGTAGGGGCAGTCCTCTTAGCCGTAGCCGACCGCTTCATCTTAGGTGCTACTGGTCCGGAGTTCACCCGGGCTGCCGCTTACGTTATCCCCTTGATATTCTGGGGTGCGATTCAATACCCATCCTGGGTTGGGGATTACGTCCAGCTTGCCTCAAATCGCCCTTACCTCAAGTTTGCCATGGTGGGAGGGGAGCAAATCATCCGCATCCTTTTAGCTTTCCTCCTCCTGGAGCGTTTCCAGATTTATGCCCTCATCATAGCCTACTTTGTAGCCCTTTTCAGCAAGGACGTAGCCACCTATTTTATCAGTCATCGTCTCTGTTTCCCCCAGCGCTTCTACTTCTGGCAATCGCTTTGGGCTCCTATCTTAGCTGGAGCTGCCCACTACTTTCTCCTGCGCTGGGTTACGGGGCTGATATGGCGGGGCGACCCCATCACGAGCGTGGTCATTTTCCTTGTGGGAATCCTCTTTTCTTATCCTGTTTTTGCCTTCTTCTATGGCCTTTTTGGGGGGTGGGACCAGCGGACCTTAGGAGAGCTTGGGCTTGGGGCTGAGATAACGGGGATGATGAAGCCTTTTGCCAAACTTTTCTGGGCATCCTCGGCTTTTGGGGCGAGGATAAGTCCAATCCACAACCTTTTCCCCATAACCATTTACGAATCCGCCTTAGCCGAAGCTCGCAGCCTGAGTTTAGAGAAAGTAAAGCTTACGGAATAATCAAAAGCGGGGGCGGAGGGGCGCAGCCCCATCCCGGGGGTTTGGGGATGTGCCCCTTCCGACCTAACCCCCTGGCCCCTTTCCCTGGAGGGGGGAAAATTTCTGCTCCGGAGAGAGGGAAGAGGTTAACCCTAAGACGCAGGCAAACCTTCAGCCAACGGGGGTGAGTAACTGGGGCCCAGGGGGCGAAGCCTCCTGGCGGGGGGCTTGGGGGGTGTGCCCGTTCACGCCGACTGAAGTCAGCCTCCTTGAAAAAGGTCGGCCTTCGCCAAGTACGGGCGTAGCGCCGCTACGCCCCTACATTGAACCGGGGGTGGAGGGGGCGAAGCCCCCTCCCAGGGGGCATGGGGGATGTGCCCCCAAAAATTTAAAAGAAGGGGCGAGTAGCCCTCTCATGCAACCACGCCACGAGTGGGACCCAAAATGCTGGCGAACCCAAAGCCCGCGGGGGTGGGCAAAGGGGGTGGAGGGGGCGCAGTCCCTTCCCAGGGGGCATGGGGGATGTGCCCCCAAAATTTTCAAAGAAGGGGCGAGCAGCCCCCATCAGCAACCTCGCCACGGGTGGGACCCAAAACGCTGGCGAACCCAAAGCCAACGAGGGTGGGCAATCGGGGGGTCCAGGGGGGCGCAGCCCCCATGGCGGGGGGTCGTTGGGGGTGTCCCCCCACAAAACTAAAAGAGGGGGCGAGTAGCCAGCATTAGCAACCCCGCCACGGGTGGGGCCCAAAACGCTGGCAAACCCAAAGCCAACGAGGGCGGGCAAATGGGGGTCCAGGGGGCGAAGCCCCCTGGCGATGTCCCCACAAACAAAAGAAAGGGAAAGCCTGCCTACGGGCGGGACCCAAACCGCTGGCGAACCTTAAGCCAACGAAGGTGGGCAACCCCCGTAACTTCCTGCAAAAGCTTGCTCAACCCTCAAAGCCAAACCTGAGCCGAACGCCTTCTGAACGTTCCCCTGTGGTAGATAATCCTTAAGCCGCGCCAAAAAAATTAACCCGGGGCGACCCCATCCACCCCGGGCACAGAAATAACCCACGAAAACCAACCCCCATCAATCCCACTATGGTGCGATTGCGACTCTCTGGGCGAGCTCAAGTAACTCTAGGGTAAGAGCCATCAATCCCACTATGGTGCGATTGCGACCAAATTCTAGTTTCCACACCACACCCCAACCCGGCAAAGTTTCAATCCCACTATGGTGCGATTGCGACTTGCGCCGGGGGTTATACCGCATCAAAGACCCAGTGACGTTTCAATCCCACTATGGTGCGATTGCGACTGGTGCGTGGAACGTTTGGTGCGCCTGGGCCTGCGAGGTTTCAATCCCACTATGGTGCGATTGCGACGCCCAAACCTTAAAAACCAGATAACTGAAACTCCCTAGTTTCAATCCCACTATGGTGCGATTGCGACAACGCTGGGGGAGTGATAAGTCGGGCCAAGTGATGTGTTTCAATCCCACTATGGTGCGATTGCGACCAGCATTGGCCGAGGGTAGTGGGCCAACTGGCGGTTATGGTTTCAATCCCACTATGGTGCGATTGCGACCAGGTAGCCCCGCTTCCTGCATCATGGCAATGAAGCCGTTTCAATCCCACTATGGTGCGATTGCGACGCGGCTTGTGTAGGGGGAAGGGGCAATGTTTATCTAGTTTCAATCCCACTATGGTGCGATTGCGACAGGAGGCCCACCGGGCCCTTGGGGTCTCGCACCTGGTTTCAATCCCACTATGGTGCGATTGCGACAGGAGGCCCACCGGGCCCTTGGGGTCTCGCACCTGGTTTCAATCCCACTATGGTGCGATTGCGACTTCTGTGTCTGTGCCTTTGGCTGACAGTGCCATTATCGGTTTCAATCCCACTATGGTGCGATTGCGACTCCACAACAGCCCCGCAAAGTATCGGGCCTTTATCGGGTTTCAATCCCACTATGGTGCGATTGCGACATCTATTGGCTCAGGCGTGGACGTGGGCTTGGGTGCGTTTCAATCCCACTATGGTGCGATTGCGACCGTGCTATTGATAGCTATCCCAGCTACGCGCCTGCCCGGTTTCAATCCCACTATGGTGCGATTGCGACCTGCTTATCATGCGCTTAGAATACGCATTCTGAATGGTTTCAATCCCACTATGGTGCGATTGCGACTTTCAATCTTGCAGTTTTTCATCGTCAAAGCTTCGGTTAAGTTTCAATCCCACTATGGTGCGATTGCGACTAGCGGTCGCCCTTGGCATACCACAGACGCTGATTGGTTTCAATCCCACTATGGTGCGATTGCGACTTGGATTTCACAGCTCCTCCACCATCTCCTGCACCTGTTTCAATCCCACTATGGTGCGATTGCGACTTCCCCTCTATTCCCTCTACCCCCAGTTCCTTGAGTTCGTTTCAATCCCACTATGGTGCGATTGCGACCCAGGGGCGAGGCCATGAGGCCCATTTACATAAATGTTTCAATCCCACTATGGTGCGATTGCGACCAGTCCAGATGAAAGTGGACTACCTTTGCTTTGTGCCGTTTCAATCCCACTATGGTGCGATTGCGACTCCCCTGACCCGACTTGGGCGCAATTTAGCTGGCTTGTTTCAATCCCACTATGGTGCGATTGCGACTGGATTTTCTCTACCCACCACGTCCTTACCGCCTCAGGTTTCAATCCCACTATGGTGCGATTGCGACTTGCTCCCACAGCGCCGCCATGTCCAAGTCCTTGCCTGGTTTCAATCCCACTATGGTGCGATTGCGACTATTGTCCCCAGCCTAACTTTGTCCCAGCCCACGATGTTTCAATCCCACTATGGTGCGATTGCGACGATATGGAATACATAGGGACGCTCCTTGAGAGCCTTGGTTTCAATCCCACTATGGTGCGATTGCGACTGCCCCATGGTACGAGCCATAGTTACCAAATTCATTGTTTCAATCCCACTATGGTGCGATTGCGACCGGGATTGCTGTCCTCCAGCAATGTCAGGTTATATTCGTTTCAATCCCACTATGGTGCGATTGCGACATCTAACGATAGATGGGGTAATAAGCATTGCCTCCAGTTTCAATCCCACTATGGTGCGATTGCGACTTTTCGCGGCGCGCGATGAGACTTTCCCGCAGGAATGTTTCAATCCCACTATGGTGCGATTGCGACTCTCTGGTGCGATAATGTAATCCAAGTGTATCGCTCGTTTCAATCCCACTATGGTGCGATTGCGACAGCAAGACGCGCCGCCTCAAGCGCTGTGACTACCAGGTTTCAATCCCACTATGGTGCGATTGCGACGATCTAACGATAGATGGGGTAATAAGCATTGCCTCCAGTTTCAATCCCACTATGGTGCGATTGCGACCAAGGGGATATTAAGTTGTTAAAGTGCTTGGCTTCGGTGAATAGCTTGAGCTTGTTTCGGCTATATTTTACCACCTTCTTCCCCTTTTGTCAAATCGGCAAAGTGGGGAAAGTGGCCAATTTTGCGGCAAACCTCCGGTTACCCCTTAGGCCCTGGGGGGTCGACGGCAAAAGGAGTAAGCGCAAAGTTGGGGGAATTTTTGGGAAATTTGGGCTTAGATAAGGCCAATTTTCCTTTTTTCCTTCCCTTTTGCCTTATGGCCGAAATGTCAAATTGGGCCGTTTTGGCCAAAACCGGCGCTAAAACCTGGAGGTCGACGGCAAACAATCCCGAAGCGATAAGTTTGCTTTGACAAAAGCCCCTAAAAAAGCTAAACTTTAGGTAAATTTGGCGGAGGAGTAAAGGTGTACAAGGCGCCAAGGGGCACGCAAGATATCCTGCCACAAGAACAGCCTTATTGGTTTTACGTCAAAAATACTGCCATACGCCTCCTCCACCTCTACGGTTACCAGCCCATAGATTTGCCCATCTTTGAAGACACAGGCCTCTTCGTCAGGAGCGTGGGGGAGACCACAGATATCGTGGAAAAGGAGATGTACACTTTCCTGGACAAAGGTGGCGATTCCCTCACCTTGCGGCCGGAGTTCACGGCTGGAGTGGTCAGGGCCTACATAGAACACGGGATGCACCTCTGGCCTCAACCTGTCCGCCTCTACTCAATCGGCCCCGCTTTCCGCTACGAAAGGCCTCAGGCCGGACGCTTCCGCCAGTTCCACCAGATAAACGTGGAAGCTTTGGGCGAACAGGACCCGGCCCTGGACTTTGAGGTCATGACTCTGGCCTGGCATCTATACGAGGAGCTCGGCTTCAAAGGCCTATCCTTCCAGGTAAACAGCACCGGCTGCCCCAAATGCCGCCCCGCCTACGTGGCTATCCTCAAGGATTACTACCAGGGGAAAGTTTCCCTTATATGCGAGGACTGCCGGAGACGTTTGGAACGCAACCCGCTTAGGCTCCTGGATTGTAAGAACGAGCAGTGCCAGCCCGTCATTGCCCAAGCTCCTAAGATAATTGATTTCCTGTGCGAGGAATGTGCTTCCCACTTTCGCACTTTGCTGGATTACTTGGACCAGGAAGGCCATCCCTATACCCTGAACCATCGCTTAGTGCGAGGGTTGGATTACTACACTAAGACAGTGTTTGAGGTCTGGGCCGAAGGGATAGGGGCTCAGAATGCCGTTTGCGGCGGAGGGCGCTACGATGGCCTCGCTCAAGAGCTTGGTGGACCGCCCACACCAGGCGTTGGTTTCGCTGCTGGGATTGAGAGGATTGTGATGATTATGAAGCATCAGGGGATAGAAGTTCCCCCTTTGGAGGGGCCGAAAGTCTTCGTGGCTTTCACTGGTGAGGCTCTGAAGAAGGAGGCTGTGAAGCTTACCTCCAGGCTCAGGCGTTCCGGAATCGGTGCAACCCACGCTTTGGGCGACCGTTCTCTCAAAGCGCAGCTTAAGAGGGCGGATAAGGCCGGTGTGCTTTACACGGTGATTGTGGGGGAGGAGGAGTTCGCTCAGGGCAAAGTGGCCTTGCGTAGCATGAAGGACGGAACGCAAGTTGAGGTGCAAATTGATGATTTGGAGCGATGGCTTAGAGAAGCCATTCTCAAGCTGTCATCGTCTGCACCTTAAGGCTTAGCTTTACGGATGCATTCTTCACGGTCCCCTGCCAGGGGGCTTGCGCCCCCTGGACCATCTATTGCCCGCCCTCGTTGGCTGAGGGTTCACCAGCGTCTTGGGTCCCACTCGTGGCGGGGTGGTAGGAGTTAGCTGCTCGCCCCTTCTTTGAAATTTTTGGGGGCACATCCCCCATGCCCCCTGGGAGGGGGCTTCGCCCCCTCCACCCCCATTGCCCACCCCCGCAGGCTGAGGGTTTGCCAGCGTTTTGGGCCCCACTCGTGGCGTGGTTGCTAATGCTGGCTACTTGCCCCCTCTTTTGAATTTGTGGGGGGACACCCCCCACAACCCCCCGCCATGGGGGCTACGCCCCCCTGGACCCCCCATTTGCCCACCCCCGCAGGCTGAGGGTTTGCCAACGTTCTGGGTCCCACTCGTGGGCGGGGTTGCTAATGCTGGCTACTTGCCCCCTCTTTTGGTTTTGTGGGGGGACACCCCCCACAACCCCCCGCCATGGGGGCTTCGCCCCCCTGGACCCCCCCATTTGCCCACCCCCGCAGGCTGAGGGTTTGCCAACGTTCTGGGTCCCACTCGTGGGGGTTAACCTCTCCCCCGGCCCCTCCCCGCTTCGGGGAGGGGAGAAATTTCCCCCTTCCCTCGCAGGGAAGGGGGTCAGGGGGTTAGGTCGGAAGGGCCACACCCCCCACACCCCTTGCCATGGGGGCTTCGCCCCCCTGGACCCCCATTGCCCACCCCCGTTGGCTTTGGGTTCGCCAGCGTTTTGGGGCCCACTCGTGGGCTGACCGGAGAACCACGCCAAATTTTCCCCCTTCCCTCGCAGGGAAGGGGGTCAGGGGGTTAGGTCGGAAAGGCACGCCCCATGGACCATCGGTTTGATGAAGGTCGGCGAAGGCTGACTTCAGTCGGCGTGAAAGGGGAGACTTCGCCAGCATCCTACCCGTAGTGTTGGGGGTCCTCCACCGGATAAATTGCCTAAAGTTGCTGAGCTACGAGCTCCACTACGTCCAATACGCGGATTCGGATTTTCTCACTGCGAGCAGCATTGAAAAGGGTCCGCTTGCATTGTTGGCAAGCGGAAAGCAAGATTTTAGCCCCGGTAGCTTGAGCTTCTGCAATCCGCTTCTTGGCTACCGCAACCGTAAGCTCTTTATCCGCCATCTCCACATCCCCACCGCCACCGCAGCATAGGGAAAGCTCACGGTTGTGCTCCATCTCCACCAGCTTTATGCCAGGGATGGCTTTGATGACCTCACGAGGGGCTTCGTAAACCCCGCTGCTCCGGCCAAGGTCGCACGGGTCGTGGTAAGTGACAGTTTCCTCCAAAGGCCGAAGGGTTATAAGCCCATCCCTGAGAAGTTTGGCCAGGAGCTCCGTTAAGTGCAGGACCTCAAACCCAAGAGGCTCACTAAGCAAGCGGGGATAATCGTGCTTCCAAGTATGGTAGCAAGACGGGCAAGAGGTCACTAATAGGCGCGCCCCGGTCCGCCGGACTGCTTCTACGTTGTGGAGCATGAATTTGCGGACATCATCCCCCATCCCTCCAATGATGAGGGGGAATCCGCAGCACCATTCCTCCCCTCCTAAGGCCATGTAATCCAAACCTACCTTTTCCATCACCTGGACAGCGCTCTGGGGGATGGAGTAACACTGGGGATAGAAAGAAGAGACGCATCCGACGAAGAACACTACTTCGGCCTTCTGCTTCTTCCCAAGCCCTTCGGGTATTTCCGGCAGGTTCTGGCTCCAGATGAGGCGGTTGGAATTATCATCGCCGGAGATGTTGTGGTTGGCGGAGAGGGTATCCCGCAGGGTGTTGAAAATGGCGGGGTAGACTCCTTGCTGGACCAAATCGTAGCGCATGGCAATCCAGAGGTTGCGGGTTGGGATGTGAGCTGGGCAGACGATGCCGCATCGGCCGCAGAGGGTGCAGTCGTAGACGCCGGTGGAGTGAAGTTGAAGGGCCTGGGGGTCAAAGGGGCGAGAACCGAAAAGCCGCGCTTTAAGCCCGCTCCGGTCCCGAATCAGGCCCCGCGCTGCTTCAATCTTGCGCAGTGGGGTTATTGAATCCAGCTCCGGCTTCTCGGCGAAAGTCGGGCACCAGTTTATGCATTCCCCGCAGCGGGTGCACGCATCCAAGGCCATTATCTGGCGGAAGGAGAAGTGGAAATCGGGAGGAACTTCCTCCCGAACGCTCTCCAGAGTGGCCATGAGCGCCGTGGCTACTACGTGCATGAATTTGGAGTAAGGGATTAAGGCAATGACGACAGAGGTAAAGAGCCCGTGAGCGAGGAAAAGCCATTCGGCCAGCTCTTCCCAAGGGAGAGCGAACCCTCGCAGGAGGCGAGAGATTGGGTAGCCGATGAAGGCCATCTGGGGAGAAGGGCCCTCGTATTCGGCGCACAGTCGGACAATTTCTGCCGCCCAGCCGGATAGGAGGATAAGCCCCAAGCTTACGGCAAGCCAGTTATCCAGCGGGCCTGTGCGCAACTGCTTGGGGCGGATGGCGTAACGGCGGACGATGTAAAACAGTAGGCCGGCCGTCATCATCACCCCGCCTATCTCGTTGAGCAAAGCAATCAAGGGGTGGTCGGCAGTGTACCACATAGCTATCCAAGGGATATGACCCAGGTGGAAGAGGGGGCGGAGGATTTTATCGGCCAAAGCAGCCAAGGCCGATAGGCCCATGAGCAGTAGGAAGCCGTTGAGTAGGAGAAAGTGGCTAAGCCAACGCCATCGGCTTGCTTGCCAAAGGCAACGGTTGAACCAGGCTTCGGTTACGAAAGCTTTTAGGAAGAGGGGAAGCCTGGGGCTGAAAACCGTCCGAACTGCTTTCCTTACAAGGAAGGCAAGCTTCCGAAAAGCCGAAGCCTCCTTTTCAAGGCCTTCTACCCGCCCTTTGAGCCAAATCCCAAAGACATCGGCTAAGCCGGTTAGGAAGACGAACATAAGCGGGAGGTGGATGGCCCAGAAGATGGCTTCAAAGCTCATGGCTATTCCTCCTCAATGGTTTTCTCGCTCGGATGCTTAAGATAGCTTGAGGGTTTCCTGCTCTTTTAGGCAGTGCTTGCTTCTTGTGCGGTGTTTACTTGTGGGTGGATGAAGTGATTCCAGCAAATTCTCCCTCTAAGCTTTTCTCATATGAAGGGTCGGATTTGAGGGCTTTTTCCATCTGAGATAAGAGGGCTTCAGCACCCTCGGCCCCTTCGGTATACTCCCTGAGGAGTAGGTAGAGGCCGAAGCAGAAATCTATAACGCTTGGCTGGCCCGATTTGAGCCGAGCCAAATTAGCTTCGGCTTCCTCCCGGTCTTCCATGTCCAATTGAGGCAATAGGAGCCTTACTGCTCCCAGGAAAATGTGAGGGCGTTCTCGGTAGCGGGAGAAAGCTTTCAGGAAATCATCGCGCATCTTCTCCCGCAACCTCAGCTCATGGTGCCGGAGCAAATACTGGGCTAAGGCGCTGTAAATGCCGTCAAAGCCAATCCCTACCGTTTGCCCCCTTATGGTTATATCCAGCAAGCTTGTCCTGGCTATGACCAAGTAACCGAGGCCGGCCACTATCGCCCTGACTAAAGGGTTTTCCAGCGAGGGCAGGAGTTCACTCCGAACCAAGACCCCGCCGATGTAGGGCAATGCCCAGTATACGACGGCGCAGAAAACGGCGTTAAGCAAGGCGAAGAAAAGGTAATAGGGGGAAAAGAAGATTTCCCGAAAGGTCCGAGCTTGATACTTGCTCAGGAGCTCCATGGAGCTGGCTACGATGGCAATTATAACCGCCAGAAGGCCACCGAAGAGGGTCTGAAAGTCCGGCATTATAGCTACTCGTTGAGCTCAATAATGTCCAGGGAATCCACTGGCTCTTCTTCCAAGTGAGGGTTAGCCCTCATTTTTTCTACCCGAACCAGGCCTTTTTCTTCAAGGGTCTTTATGGCCTCTTGAATAACCCCGTAAGGCAAGCGTGTGGAGAAAACGAGCTCGGCTATGGATTGCTTGCCTTGCTGTTTGAGGCTGAAAAGCACCTTCGTGAGCACTTCTTTCCGGGAATACTCCATAGCTTATCACCTCCGCAGATAAATTATAGCGTTTGGCGTGGAAAAAGGCAAAACACCTCTTTGCCGGCACTACCGCAAGGTTGACATTAAGCGGGCAAACGGGGGGTCCAGGGGGGGCGAAGCCCCTGACGGGGGTGTCCCCCTACAGAACATTAAAAGGGGGCGAGCAACCACCTCCTTAAACCCCGCCACGAGTGGGACCCAAAACGCCGGCAAACCCTAAGCCAACGAAGGCGGGAAAACGGGGGCCCAGGGGGCTTGGGGGGTGTCCCTTCCGACCTAACCCCCTGGCCCTCTTCCCTGCGAGGGAAGGGGGAAATTTCTCCCCTCCCCGCTTCGGGGAAGGGCCGAGGGAAAGGTTAACCTGCCACGAGTGGGACCCAGAACCTTGGCGAACCCTCAGCCAACGAGGGTGGGGAAACGGGGGCCAGGGGGCGCAAGCCCCCTGGCGGGGGGCGTGGGGGATGTGCCCCCAGAATTTTCAAAAAGGGGGGAGAGCAGCTAACTCTTGCCAGTACGCTACGAGTGGGACCCAAAACGCTGGCAAACCCTCAGCCAACGGGGGTTGGTAAAATTGTTATTCCCCTCCAATTCCGGGGCCCTGCTCCCCCACTTTGCCGATTTGCCAAAAAGGGAAGATAATGCTAAAATATAACCACAACAAAACCACGCCCTTTGCCTAAGCTGAGCACTTTAATATTCTTGACCGCAATCGCACTGCTGTGTGACTATTAAAGTCGCAATCGCACCATAGTGGGTTAGGGGGTTAAAGGGGTCAGTGTTGACCCCGGCGAGGTCGCAAATTTAGCGTGGAGGTGGGATATGCCCGCTTATAATTATCAGTTGCTCCTCAAGCACCTTTTGCATTACGGGGTCGCCTGGGCCCCGGAGCAGGAAATTGTCTACCGTGATCTCGTCCGCGAGTCTTACTCCACTATGTATCAACGGGTGCTCAGGCTGGCCAGTGCCCTCCAAACCCTCGGGGTAAAGCCGGGAACAAAAGTAGGAGTCATTGAGTGGGATAGCCACCGTTACCTGGAAATGTACTTTGCTATCCCCGGTATCGGCGCAGTCCTCCGCACCATTAACCCCCGCCTTGCCCCTGAGGATATCGCTTATACCATGGCCCATGCGGAAGATGAGGTCCTTATCTTCCACGAAGATTTCTACCCCTTGGTAGAGCGCATACGCCCTCGCGTACCATCTATCCGCAAAACCGTCTTCATTACCGATAAGAAAGAAAAGCCGCCAATTAAAGCCGATGCAGAGTACGAAGAATTAATCTCGTCGGCCACTCCGCTTGAGGATTTGCCCGAATTTGACGAGAACACTCAAGCTACATTGTGCTACACTACCGGCACCACTGGTCTTCCCAAAGGCGTCTACTTTTCCCACAGGCAGCTTGTCCTGCACACCTTTGCCGTTGGCCTGGCCGTATGTGGCCTCGGAAACTTCGGCGGAATACATAAGCACGATGTCTACATGCCACTTACCCCAATGTTCCACATCCACGCTTGGGGCATACCTTACCTTTCTACTTGCCTGGGCCTCAAGCAAGTATACCCCGGAAGATACGAGCCCGAGATGATTCTGAGGCTTCTAATCAATGAAAAGGTCACTTTCTCCCACTGCGTCCCAACCATCCTCCAGATGATTGTCACCTCGCCGGTTGTGCGGGGGGTAGACCTGAGCAATTGGAAAGTGGTCATAGGCGGAGCCAGGCTTCCAAAGGGTTTGGCCTTAGAGGCGGCCAAGCTTGGGATTAAAGTCTACTCCGGCTATGGCCTTTCTGAAACTTGCCCTGTCCTTACCTTGGCCCACTTGAAGCCACCAATGGAGGCCTTAAGTGAAGAAGAGCAAATAGATTATCGGGTTATGACGGGCTTCCCGGTGCCTCTGGTTTACTTGAGGGTGGTGGACGCCGCCGGTAATGATGTACCACGGGATAAGACTTCTCTTGGTGAGATAATCGTTCGCGCGCCTTGGTGCACTCCGGGCTACTATAAAGAGCCTCAGAAGAGTGAGGAACTTTGGGCCGGTGGCTGGCTACATACCGGAGATGTGGCCTGGATGGATGAAAAAGGCTACATCCAAATTGTAGACCGGCTCAAGGACGTTATCAAGAGCGGTGGCGAATGGATAGTTTCACAGGAACTTGAGAACCTGCTCAGCTTGCATGAAGGAGTACTGGAAGCGGCTGTAATTGGTGTCCCGGATGAAAAATGGGGCGAGCGTCCTTGGGCGGTTATAGTGCCCAAAGCTGATTACAAGGGCAAGCTCACTGAGGAAATGCTCAAGGCCCATCTTAACCGATATGTGGAGGAGGGGATTATCACCAGCTGGGCAGTGCCTGATAAATTCATCTTCGTGGATGAGATACCCAAGACCAGCGTAGGCAAGATAGACAAGAAAGTTCTGCGCAGCCGCTACGGGACAGCCTAAACCTTAGGGGCCCGGCGGTCGCATTAGCCTAAAAAACGCTGAAGCACCCTGCCTCCAACTGGGGGCCGAAGGGTGCTTCAGCGTTTTTCTCATTCACGCCGACTTAAGTCAGCCTCTCTGAGAGGGGAACGGGGGTAGAGGGGGCACAGCCCCCTCCCAGGGGGTTTGGGGGATGTGCCCCCAAATTTTCAAAAAAAGGGGAAAGCAGCTAACTCTTGCCAGCCCGTCACGAGTGGGCCCCAAGACTCTGGCAAACCCTCAGCCTACGAGGGCGGGCCAACGGGGGTCCAGGGGGCGCAAGCCCCTGGCAGGGGGTCTGGGGGATGTGCCCCCACAAATTCAAAAGAGGGGACGAATCGCCACTTTTGCAACCCTGCCACGAGTGGGACCCAAAACCCTGGCAAATTCTAAGCCCACGAGGGTGGGCAAATAGGGGGTCCAGGGGGCGCAGCCTCCTCCCAAGGGGTTTGGGGGATGTGCCCCCAAAAATTCAAAAGAAGGGGCGAGCAGCTAACTCCTACCACCCCGCCACGAGTGGGACCCAAGAAGCTGGCGAACCCTCAGCCTACAGGGGTGGGCAAATAGGGGGTCCAGAGGGCGCAAGCCCCCTGGCGGGGGGTTTGGGGGGTGTCCCCCCACAAAACCAAAAAGGGGGCGAACAGTTACCCCCTTAAACCACGCCACGAGTGGGATCCAAAACCCTGGCAAATTCTAAGCCCACGAGGGTGGGCAAATAGGGGGTCCAGGGGGGCGAAGCCTCCATGGCGGGGGGCGTGGGGGTGTCCCCCTTCACGCCGACTGAAATCAGCCTATTTGAAAAAAGTCAGCCTTCGCCGACCTTGATTAAAGCGGGGGTGGAGGGGGCGCAGCCCCCTCCCAGAGGGCTTGGGGGATGTGCCCCCAAAAATTCAAAAGAAGGGGCGAGTAGCCCACATTAGTGCTTTGTCTAATTATTCTTTTGTGGTATCATCTCTCCAGAGATTGGTAAGGAGGGATGAACCATGAGAGCGAAGAAATGGACGGTCCAACTGACCGAGGAAGAGAAGCAAACCTTGCAGG